>Ga0193692_1000252_pt1 | contig 13426 bp, 7 predicted proteins | sample L3a1metaG_FD_144917 | JGI IMG/M metagenome (GOLD analysis project Ga0193692, IMG submission 144917) | Soil microbial communities from a riparian zone of the East river system, Colorado, United States - L3a1 | ecosystem: Environmental > Terrestrial > Soil > Riparian zone | place: USA: East River... | reverse complement strand
GAGGCCGAACGGCAGTTTGTTATTGAAATAAACCTCCTCGACGACAAACGCGCCACTTTTTTGGACGGGCCTGATCAATGCGGCTCCGCCCCGGAACGCACCGGTGTAGATGCAGCCATCACTGATCAGCGGAGTCATCACTACTGCAGGGCTGCCCTTTGCTGTACGCGCATAGCGCCACAGGAGTTTTCCGGTCTTCGCATCAACGCCAGCGAGGCCCTTCGCGAGGAATTGAACGTATTGTTTTACTCCGGAGAATTCTGCCAGGAGCATAGAGGCGTAGCTCGCATCATCGGCCTCGGGCATGGCGCATTTCCAGAGGACAGCGCCAGTGATTTTATTCAACGCGACCATGGTCGCGTTACTGCCGCCGGGAGTGCAGATCAGGGCATCGCCATCCACGAGGGGTGATTCGGCATAAGCCCACTCACCGTACTTGCCACCGAAATCGGTCCGGAGATTCTTGCGCCAACGTTCCTTGCCGTCAGTCGTATTAAGACAAACGAGATCGCCATCGGAGCCGAGCGCGTAGACACGGGTGCCATCGACAGTCGGCGTTGAACGCGAGCCGGGATAAGTGGGATTCTGTTCAGGGTGGCCGACTTTACCGAGCGGGGCAGACCAGAGACGCCGGCCGTCCTTTGCGGAAAGAGCGAGCGCAAATTCCTTTTCGAACCCTTCGTTGCTCAGAAGATAAATCTGACCAGCAGCGATCGACGGGGTGGAATAGCCCGAGCCAATATCGTTTACCTGCCAAAGCAACCTGGGCCCTTCCCCAGGCCAATTCTGAAGCAAACCTTTTTCGGCGGAATGGCCGTTGCGTTGCGGGCCACGCCACTGGGGCCAATCGGACGCACCGGCTTGAAGGATCAAGATGCAAAAAGGTGAGAGGAGAAGCAATCGATGACTAAGCCATTGGACTTTCATGGTGGTGGCCGATCGTATGGGGTTCCATGCTGAAGTCCAAATCAATCGGCGAAGAGGGACACAAGGGAGTTCGAGGGCAAAGCAGCAGCAGCGAAATTCGTTAGCGCCGCTTCGAGATAAAGAGCAAGGGCTGGCATGCGCCAGCCCTTTTTATTTTCCCGTTCGGGTGCGAACGGGCTGTGCTGTTACAAGGACAAGAGAGACGATGCAATCCGGCGATCGACACTGGAGAACAGCATGGATCCAGTCCGGCCGATCGCCGGCTCGCGCGTTTTGTAGCGTGAACCGCAGGAGCCACCGAGCGGTTCCGCTTCGGTTGAGCTACTTACTGGTGCCTGAATCGCCGGATGATCCGGAACCCGACGATCCCGACGTTCCTGAACTGCTTCCAGTACCGCCGCTGCTGCTCTTGGAACCACTGCCCGTTCCTCCCGAGCTGCTACCAGAACCAGAAGTTCCGGAACCCGAAGTACCGCTGGAGCTCGAGCCACTGCCGCCGATACTGGAGCCACTGCCAGTCCCACCGGTTGCGCTGCTATTGGTATTTGTCTTCTTCTTCGAGCTGCTGCTACCAGAACCTGCCGAGCCGCTCGAACCGCTTCCGGTCGCGCCGCTGCTGCTGGAGCCGCTGCTGCCGGACGTTCCACTGGAGGGAGTGTTCTGGGCAATAGCTTGCGCAGCAAGGAATGCTGCCGCGGCGATAATTAAACCTAGTCGTTTCATATTGTTGTGTTGTCTCCTTGTGTTGGCCCGGCGAATAAAACCGGGCGGTTTGTTGTTCGTACGATGCGCCTGGGCGCATCAAGCGGCTGGAGCGCCGCCCCCTCCCACAACGTCAGCTGCGGGAAATTGCGGTTTCTACTTCCTCAGCCTGCTACATCTCGCACGCTGCGAACTCATCGCAAGTGCTTCTTGCGAATTTCACTGCAACTCCTGACAGACGTTTGGACTACGCGAGCGAATTAATTCCAGGCGCGTTGCGTGGGATGCACGAGTGAGCCCGCGGTGGAAAAATCTTTTCCATGATAACACCGAATCTGCGCGGCAGGTTACGAGGATTGTCCTTTCGTTCTACTGCGTGGAATCGGGTTTTTCCTCGGACTGCTTCCCCCGACTTGTGTCACGTTCGGGTTCACGCGGCGAACTGCTTTGTTCCTTTGGTTCCCGCCTTAGGACTCGGTTACTCAATACGTCTTCTGTCGATGCCCGGGGACGACGACGGGCCGTTTCCGTTGCATGAGTCTGCATATCCATACGCGTAAGAATCCTTGTTGGATACGGCGCATGCCTGGCAACCTGATTCTCCGCAGACAGCGCACGTGCTCCCTTTGCATTCGTGTCGCACATCGCAGTTCGACTGCAATCGTTGCGCGGACTTTTACTGGAAATCCCGACCGAAGTGTCGCGGGTCGACTGACATCGAAAGGCGTATTTGGGAAAGCTGCGAGATCAAGGCGGAAGCTCAAGGCGTTTCCAAATGCAGATACAGGACGCTTCCATTCAGCGGCACTTTGATACGATCCATGTCCTGATGCGCTGCGAATGTTTCCGGGGCAGCGGTTGAGAGCGGCATCCGCTCGATTCGAGTGATGCGCCCGTTGATGCCATTCAAAGTGCGAGCGAGGGTTTCATTATCACCGACGGGACGCCATACGGCCCAAACGCGCTTCGCAGGATCGCCATCATGATTGTATTCCTGAATGCGAATCTCTCCCGGAGCGTTCGTGATAACGCGACTGAAGCGATAATTGCCGAGGGTGCGTTGCAGATGAGCCAACGCATGAAACGATGGTTTCGGCTGAAAATTACGGGTAATGCCCGCACTCGCATGGAGCGACGGTTTATCCTGATCATTGAAGAAATAAATATAGGCGCGATCGATGGTCATTGATGAGAAGACCAGCAGCGAGCGGACAAGCCACTGTGCCTGTTGCTCGTCGGTGACGCCGACCCATTTAGCGGCATCGCCGGTTGGTCCAGGCGCCTTCGTACTGCTGTCATATCCAAATTCAGTGAGCCAAATCTGCTTTCCGGGAGCATGGATGTTGCGCCAATCGATGAGCGACTGAACGTCCTGCAAGTATTTGGAGAGCCTGGGATCTTCGGGAAAGCTCCGCCTCCAGGTGGGCCATTTCTCAAGTTGAGCGTAGCTGTGGATATTAAGGATGTCGTAAAGCTCAGGGAAAGCCGCCACACAGGAAATGGATTTTTCGTACTTGCCGCTTTTCCCGGTTGTGAGATTGCACGTCGCGATCTTCATTTTAGGATCACCCTGACGAATGCCATTTGCCATGGCTCGAAAGAGGGTGGAATAATCCGAGTCGCTCCATTCTCCAGGTTCATTGCCAATCTCAACCGAGTCGACGAGGTGTCGCGAACCGGAAGGGCCGAACTCGCGGGCGAAAGCTCGACCGTAATTGGCCGGGTCGGTTTGCAGGTTTTGCCAGGTCGGTCGTTTGACGGACTCGAACATTAAAGAAACATCGATCGCGAAGCTCTCAGCCTGCCATGAACCATATACTTTATTCCAATCCACGCGGTTTTTGGCGAAAGGGAATGGCGGCAATTCGGAGCTATTCGTGCCGAGGTCCCACTCGACCGGATGGTAATCGCGCACGAGATGGCATGTGGGTGCATACAATTTCGGCCGGAACTGGATAGTATGGCCGTTGATGCCTATAAACTCGCGAAGGAGTGGATGGCGAAATTCGGCACAGCGTAGGTCCGCTGTGAGGAGCATCACTGAGGCGGCAGCGAAGATGTTTGCTCTCGACATGCGCGAGCTTTCAATTTTTCGATGCTTCTTTCAACTCAATCCAAAACCTGCTGCCGCGGCCAGGCTCCGATTCGAGGCCGACTTTGCCACCCATGCGATCAACTGCTTTCCTTACAATCGTGAGGCCAATGCCAGTGCCTTCATATTGATCCGGCGGATTGAGACGCTGGAACATCATGAAAATGCGCCCCTGGACTTCGGTCGGAATACCAATGCCATTATCCTCGAACCAAATGCGCACCATATCCCCCGGACGCCGCTCTGCCCAGACGCGGACCTTTGGTTTGACTCCGGGCCCCACAAATTTAACGGCATTGCCGAGAAGATTTGAGACGACCTGAGTGAGTGCAGCGGAATTCGCGAGGACCATTGGCATTGGCTCATCGACCTGGATGTCGACGCGAGGCGGATGCAGGTTTGGGTACGATTCGATAATCTCACGAATGAACTTTGCCAGATCGGTCCTTCCGAGCGGCAGGTTGCTACGGATGATTTTGCTGTAGTTCAACACATCCTGAATGAGAGCATCAAGGCGATTGGCTGAGGCAGCAATGCGGCGGAGATACTCTTTTCCATCTCCCAATTTCGATCCATATTCCTCCTGAAGCAGGTTCGAAAATCCCTGCATCGCGCGGAGGGGGGCTCGCATATCGTGAGCAATGCTGTAGGAAAATGCTTCCAATTCGCCGACCGTTTCCCGGAGCCTTGCCGTGCGCTCGCCGACCATCCGCTCCAATGTGTGCTGCATCTTTTTTCGCTCAGTAATATCCACTATCACCACAACCACATAGGGATCGGCCACATTTTCCACGCGGGGCTCATAGACCACCTCGTAGAACCGCTCATCGTGAGTGGTGGGGTGGACGGGGACCGCGTAGCTCATAAGTAGGCGTTCGCCGGCAAACGCCTCATTGAGACGAGGAGCAATCTGGTCGTAGACATTGGCGAGAACGTCTGACACGCGCTTTCCCACAATATTCTCATCAGGCAGGCCAAGGATTTGGTTGTAGGTGTGATTGGCGAAGAGGTAACGGCGCTCCTTATTGACCATGACGAGACCAACATGGGCTTCGTTGGTGACAGTGCGGAGAACGCTCTCGCTCTCCAGGAGTGCACGGGCCGCGCGCTTCTCGTCGGTGATGTCACGGACCTCGACCACGGTGCCGAGGGCCTTGCCCAATTCATTCCGAATAGGACTTGCGGTGAAAGCCACGTCGTAAAAGGAGCCATCCTTGCGAACAAATATTTCTTGACCCTGCTCCTGATTGTTCTCCGGCAAGGCCTGGTCAATTGGGCATTCCGAAAGAGGATAAGGAGAGCCGTCAGGCCGCGTGTGATGAATCAGGTCATGAAGCGCCTTTCCACGTACTTCATCCAGGCTGAAGCCAGTTAGCTTCTCTGCAGCCGGGTTCATAAAAACGCATTGCTGATGCTCGTCCATGATAAACAGCGAGACACTGGCGTTGTCGGTCACGGACTTGAGGAGCCGCTGGTACTCAAGCACATTCTCTTCGGCGCGCTTGCGTTCGGTGATGTCGATAGCGATCCCGAAATGCCGGACGGGTCGGCCTTCCTGATTGTATTCCGTTTGCGCGCGGTTTGCGAGCCAACGAACCGCAGCATCCGGGCGCACAATGCGAAACTCGTGAGCAAGAGTCTCGTGTTTTTCCATGGAGCGCTCAATAACGCGCCGAAGGCCGGGCAGGTCTTCGGGGTGCACAAGTGCAGCAAAAGCCTCTCGGGTGGGAGTAAACGTTTCGGGTGAAACACCAAAAACCCGATAAATCTCGGACGACCACCAAAGGTTGTTGTGGACGAGATCCAGGTCATAAACGCCCATGGCGCCTGCCGTAAGCGCCAGCGAGAGCCGTTCCCGTTCGCGGCGTAACGTTTCCTCTGCTCTCTTGCGTTCAGTGATGTCGCGCTGGGTACCCCACATGCGAGCCAAACGGCCGTTTTCCACGACGCCCGCCATGCTGTTGGTAAAGTAGACCGTGTCGCCGTCCGCATCGCGCTCGGCTGATTCCACCTCGTTGACGCGATAGGCAGCACGAATAATCGAGGCTATGAACTCGCGAGCTGCGGGATCGGAGCCCGGAAGCATAAAATCGATTGATTTGCCGACGAGATCCTGCGCGTGAGCAAGGCCATACATGCGCGCCATGGCGTCGTTGCATTCCGCCATGCGACCGTGCTGGTAAGCCCGTTCGACCTGTTCTTCCACGGGGAGAGAAACTTCCACGGGTGGGTCGAACTCCATCCGCCAGACGCCTTCGGAACTATTTGCTATGAACTCGCGGTAGCGCTCCTCACTATGCTCCAAAGCCTGTTCCCAGCGTCTGCGTTCGCTTACGTCCGTAACCAGAACAACAACACCGATGATGGTCCCCTGTCCGTCCCGGTGCGGCGTATAATTAGCCCTAACCCATCGCGGTCCCCCGCGCTGGTAAGGCGCTTCAATTTCGAAATCGATCCTTTCTCCTTTGAAGCATCGATCGAGGTAGGGCTTCAATAGAATCCATGCGGCTTCGCCGAGAACCTCGCGCATGGCTTTGCCGATCACTTCATTTTGAGCTAAACCAAACCACTCTGTATACGCGCGATTGCAAAACTGGTAACGATAATCGCGATCGACGTAGGAGATCAACGCGGGCAGAGCGTCGCTGATCACTTGCAACAGCTCATTGCTGCGTCCCCATGCCTCTGCGAGTCTGCGCTCGTCTGTGAATTGCTCCGGCTTGACCATTGTTGTTTCGAGCTGAGCTGGTTCGCGAGGAAAACGCCAACCGCCTCCGATAAGAATAATCCACAATCGTGCTTCCCGCCCCCCTCGGTCTATTGTCCGGAAGACTACTGGATTCGGAATCGCAAGATCGACCCGCGCGAGCATGGTCGGCTGCAACGCGGACAGTGACGAGCTCCAGAATGGGGTGTTCACCTGATAGTGAATGGACGTAACGACTTTAAAATTAGCACTCAAATCTCTATGTCAGGACGAACGATGCTAGACCGCGTTCAAGTTGAAGTTGCCCTGTGCAAATTCCTGCTTATCTAGTTTATAGTGGACGACACGCAACTCGATGATCTAGCCGGGGTTAAGCCGACATGTCCTGGAGAAGTTCCAGTTTTGCCTCTGAAACCGCACCAACAATCAATGTCAACGGATCATAACAACACGCCAGAGTCAGGATTTTGCCCTACGGGCTCGGAAGGGCTGGACAACATTCTCGGCGGTCAGGGCCTGCCGCGGAACCGGATGTACCTCGTCGAAGGTGATCCGGGTTCGGGAAAGACGACACTTTCCTTGCAGTTTCTTTTGGCCGGTGTCAAGCGAGGTGAGGTTGGGTTGTACGTAACCCTTTCAGAAACGCGCCATGAATTGGAGGCGGTAGTGAGATCTCACAATTGGTCGCTCAATGATGTCCATTTGCTCGAACTCTCTTCGATCGTCGCGGGTGATGCGTTCTCGGGCAGCACGTTCTTCCATCCCTCGGAAGTGGAACTAAACCAGACAACCAGGGCGATTCTTGATCAGGTGGAAAAGCTTGATCCCCGCCTTTTGGTTTTAGACTCCCTTTCGGAGCTGCGACTGCTTTCGGAAACGGCACTGCGGTATCGCCGGCAAATTCTCACGTTCAAGCAGTATTTCGCCAGGCGAAATGCCACCGTGTTGCTTCTGGATGACCGGACGCTTGAGTCCGAGGCTTCGCACGTCCGCAGTCTGGCGCATGGCGTCATCCAGCTTAGAAAGACATCACCTGAATTCGGCGTGACTCGCCGCCAGGCGCATGTGGAAAAAATCCGTGGGCTGAAATTTCGAGAGGGCGAACACGATTTCGTGATTCGAACCGGGGGCATCGTGTTTTTTCCACGGCTGATCGCGGCCGAACACCGCAAACAGCTGCCAAAAGGATCGCTGCAAAGCGGTATAGCCGAACTGGACTCCCTGCTGGGAGGAGGCCTGGACTGGGGCACGAGCAATATCGTGATGGGACCGGCCGGATCCGGCAAATCAACGCTATCGCTTCACTACGCGGTAAACGCGGCGAAGGCCGGTCATAAATCGGCCATGTTTCTTTTCGACGAAGGAATGGGACCGCTCATGGCGCGCGCGAGCTCGATTGGGTTGGACATCGAACCTCATGTGGAATCGGGAGCTGTGCAACTGATCTGCGTAGACCCCGCCGAGATTTCTCCCGGCGAGATGGTACATCGTATAAGACATCACGTTGAAGAGGAAGGGGTGCGGCTGGTGGTGATCGACAGCCTGAATGGCTATTACCAGTCGATGCCAGGTGAGAAATACCTGCAACTGCAAATCCACGAGTTATTCAGTTACCTCAACCAACTGGGAGTGGTGACGATCGCCGTGCTCGCCCAACACGGTCTTTTGGGGCCGATGCAGACAACCATTGACCTGAGCTATGTGGCGGACACAGTGATCCTAATCCGATTTTTCGAAGCTGCCGGGGAAGTCCGGCAAGCCATTTCGATCCTGAAGAAGCGCAGCGGCCGCCACGAGCGGTCGATTCGTGAATTTAAAATTGAATCGGACGGCGGCATCCGGGTGGGAAAGCCACTCCATGACTTCCATGGCGTTCTTTCCGGTACGCCCACCTACACCGGCGCGACCAGGAAAATGCTGAATCGCTCCAACAAATCCCAGTGAACGCAACCATCGAGCAATCGGAACCGGCTGCGACCCGCGAGGAAACAGAGCTGCGGGTGCTCGTGCTCGCGCCCACCGGCCAGGACGGTCCCCTGACCCTCGAGTTGATCCGTTCAGCCGGCTTAACAGGAGAAGTCTGCCGTGGAGTTTTTGACGTCTCCCACAAAATCGATCAGGGTTGTGGCGTGCTTGTCCTCGCAGAAGAAGGACTTGCCACCTCGTTCCTTTCGGTGTTGCTCGAGTGTTTGAACAAGCAGCCTTCGTGGTCCGACCTGCCGATTGTGGTTGTGACTTCAGCAGGGGATGAAACAGATGAGAGCCGCCGTATCCTGAATGCCTTCGGCACAACAAGCCATCTCGCCATTATTGAGCGCCCGTTCCGCCGATCAACGCTGTTGAGCGCGCTTGACGTCGCAATCCGATCACGCAAACGCCAATATGCCGTGAGAGAGTTGCTGGCGGAACAGGAGCGGACCGCACGATCACTGGCGCGGAGCGAGGAAAGCCTGCGCCTCGCGATTGAGGCGACGCAACTCGGGGCCTGGGACTTCGACCTGGTTTCCGGTGAGTTGAATTGTTCGGTTCGATGCAAAGAACTATTTGGCCTTCCCGCGAATGCGAAAGTGGATTACCAGATATTCCTCTCCGGTTTGCACCCGGACGACCGCGCGCGCGTGGACTCGATAGCACAAACCCATTTCACGGCTCCGGACGATAGTTCCTACGAAACCGAGTATCGAATGATAGGGCTGCGTGACGGGGTTGAACGATGGATACGCTCGTCCGGCCGACCACACTTCGGCATAGTGGACGGGCAACGGCGCCCAGTGCGGTTGATCGGCACCGTTCAGGATATCACGCAACGCAAGAGAATTGAGCAGTCATTGCGGCAGCAGAACGAACGCCTGGAACTGCTTTCGGATGCTCTTTCCCACCTGCTCAAAGCCCAAAAACCGAAAGACATGGTCCGTGAAGTGTTTCGGAAAGTGGCGGATCACCTCCGAGTGGACACTTACTTCAATTTCCTCGTAGATGAAAGCGGCACAAAACTGATTCTCCATTCGGCAGCCGGATTGCCACAGGAAGTGCTCGACTCGATCAGGGAAATTGCCTTTGGGGAAGCGGTCTGCGGAACGGTTGCGCAGATACGACAACCGATTGTGGCCACGCACATTCAGGAATCATCGAACGCCAAAACCGATCTGGTGCGACGGTTCGGGATTCGGGCTTATGCATGCCAGCCGCTGATCACCGGAGAGCATTTGATCGGAACACTTTCTTTCGCGAGCCGGAGCCGGGATACGTTCACGGACGACGAACTGCGTTTCATCGAATTGATTTCACACTACGTCTCGATTGCAATGGATCGCACCCGGAGCGAGGAAGCGCTGCGCGCAGCGAACGAGAATCTGGAAAGAGAAGTCCAGGCGCGCACAGCCAAGCTGCGCGAGACCGTTGGCGAGTTGGAGGCATTTTCCTACAGCATCACGCACGATATGCGCGCGCCATTGCGTGCGATGCAGGGATTTGCGATCGCTTTGCAGGACGAGGCGGCGTCCCTCACGCCCGATTGCCAGGACTACGTCCGCCGAATTGTAAATTCAGCCAATCGAATGGACTTACTGATTACCGACGTGCTGAATTACAGCCGTTCCCTCCGAGCCGACATGGAGCTCAAGGTAGTGGACTTCAAGGCGTTGACTCTCGGGATTCTGGAATCCTACCCGCAATTCCAGGCCTCGAATGTGCAGGTTCTTTTGGAAGGAGCTTTTCCGAAGGTACGCGCAAACGAAGCGGCTCTAACGCAGTGCGTCTCGAACTTGCTGAACAATGCAGTTAAATTTGTGAACCCCGGCACGGATCCACGTGTGCGCATATGGGCGGAAAACACGGGTCCGAAAGTGCGATTCTGGTTCGAGGACAACGGCATCGGGATCAAAAAAGAATACCAGGAAAAGATTTGGGGACTGTTCCAAAAGCTAAATCGCGGCTTTGACGGAACCGGGCTTGGCTTGGCCATTGTGCGGAAAGCGGCTGACCGCATGGGCGGCTCAGTAGGAGTTGAGTCCGAACCGGGGACTGGCAGCCGCTTCTGGCTCGAACTTCAGGCGAGCCATTGACGTGACAAATTCTACTTAATTCGTTCGCTGCAAGAGGCTTGTAGCAGCCGCTCCCATCACGAACCCCAAAGCGCAGCAGGAGGCGCGATACCATTCACCCGACAAACCAAGTCCCCGCGGCGCAAGTCCGGCACACAGAGCGATGATAGCAGAAAAGGCCACAAGGATTAAACCGATTCGCACCGTGAACTCCATTTTCATAGTCACATCCGTTTTTTCGGTAGACAAGCCTAGCAGGGATGATGCCTGTCAGGCTGATCGCGTAGCTAATGTCGGGAACAAGCAGGTTCTACCCCCGTCATGCGCGAAAGGCAACTCTCAAATGCCCCAACGCGGGCTGGACGCTGCTGATAGCGTCTTTATTGTTAAACGAAGGCCGTGAGCACCGACGAAGATCCCTCTCCTTTCGGGCATAATCCGCTGGAAATGCCGATCAGCGGCGAACTGGATTTACATAGTTTTCGCCCACAGGATCTTGGGGAGCTTATTCCCGATTATATCGAAGCTTGCCGCCAGAAAGGTATTTACAAAATTCGCATCGTGCACGGCAAAGGGATTGGTAACCTGCGGCGCAGCGTCACCGCGATCCTGCAACGACACCCAAACGTCACAAACTTCGCACAAGCTGGCGAGCAACTGGGCGGGTGGGGAGCCATGATTGTCGAGCTTCGGCGGGATTGAGAAGACCGCAAACTGTTTGACGCAGAGGTTGGCTCCTGTCATAAATTGCTGGGTTTTCCCCCTTTAGTCTTTGGAATTATATCAAAAATGGAGCGCCCCCCTAGAGCGGACACGAAAGAACGTCGTGCACGCTCTGGTTGCGTTGTTCACATTGCTTGGCATCGGCATGGCAGAAGGCCAGCCAATCGAGGCGCCAAATGATTTATTTGAGAACCGTTTGCCATTGGAGTTCAACGTACCGGTAACGAGCTCTTTTTCAGGTGCAGGCCTGCAGCCTGATGAACCGGATCATATCGGCGATTGGCGCGCATCATTTCCAACACATCATCCCGTCTGGTGGCAATGGAGATCCGATGTTAGTAATCTCGTATCTGTTGTTGTCTCGGCCACCTCCGAAAGGCCGCTCGTATCGGTTTTTGTTGGCGACGCGCTTACGAATTTACACCGGGTTGGCACTCTGACGTTTCAAAGCCCCACCGTTCGGGACGGCACCAACTTTTATGCGACCGAGGTTCAGTTTCAAGCGTTGCCGGGGACGAACTATGTCATCGTGGTCGATAATCAAGTTCCATTGAGTTTGGGTTGGGATGGCACTACCGAATCGGATATTTCGGGCTACCGTCTCTTCCGCAGCACCATTACAGAACCTCTTGCAGTTATTGATGTGGGCAATACCACAAATCATTCCATTTGGGACCTGCAACCCGATACGTTCTATTCGTTTACCGTGACGGCTTATTCTCGTTGGGGATTCGAAAGCGCTCTTTCCACTGAACTGCTATTGGTCTCACCGTCCGGCGTACCAGAGAGCGACGATTACGAGATTCGGTTGGTGCAGCCACCGTCCATTTCTGTTTCAACTCCAATGGCATTTACGAATTATGCTGCGGGTAGTGATGTGTCACTCGAATGCAGCGTCGCCAATGGCAGTGGGATAGAGCGAGTAGAGTATTTTTGTCAGCTCCAATATGGGGACCGGGGTGAACTCACAGTGGCAGCCACCACCAACGCCGCGTTCAGCGCAACCTGGACCAACGTACCCCTTGGGCGATACTTCATTTCGGCAAGGGCGTACAGCAAGCTGGGCGCGTCTGGTCTGAGCGCGCCTGTCCTCGTCACGGTTGGTGCGCCAGCGAATGACTTATTTCAAAATCGCACGGTGCTGACCACCGGAGTTCCGGTCGAAGGCTCGACGGTCGCTGCCGGAAAAGAGGACGGGGAGCCCCTACTCATTGGCGGCGAGCCCGTCCTCCGAACGGCCTGGTGGAGCTGGACAGCCACGTCGAACCGACCGACAGCTGTCGTTGTCACCATGCCCAACCATCCACCGCGCCTGGCCGTGTTCACCGGGAGCGCGTTGGGTACTCTCGTTGAGACAACCCGCTCTGGAACGTCCTACTCAGTCCTGAGCAATGACGTGCTTTATTTCACACGAACAATTGACTTCACCCCACAGGCCGGTCGCGCTTATCGAATCGTGGTGGGGGAAACTTTTGAAGATCCTTTTTCAATCGTCATTACAGATCGTCCGGGAGTTTCGATTACTTCACCATCCACCGCTGCAGAATTTCCAACTAACACAATCGTGCCGCTCCAGGTGGACGCTTTCGACGGGGATGGGCAACCGGCACAGGTCACTTTCTACTACGCATCAGCAGATGGTAGAACCGGAGTGATAGGGACGGTAACGAATACTCCGTTTGGACTGCTTTGGGATTTGCCGCAGGCTGGCAGCTACTCTCTAACGGCAATCGTGCGTGACAGATTTGGAGCTGAAACCGTATCGACCGCCATTCCACTCATTGTCGGCCGGGCCGAAAATGATTCATTCGACAATCCATTTTTGATTCCCACCTTTCCAATCAGCACGAATCAGAACGCGCATATGGCCAGCCAGCAGTCCTCCGAGCCGAAAACGGTATCAGATCGAACTATAGCGCAGAGCGTCTGGTGGACATGGACTGCGGACCACACAGGACCTTGCTCCGTAGTGATCTCCACAGGAAGCAAGGCCGCGATCGCAGGTGTATACGTCGGCACCATCGTCACAAACCTCACACGCATCAGTAATTTCCACACGAATAATGCAATCTCCGCATTGCCAACTACAGCGATCAAGAGCCAAATCAATTTCAATGTCACTGTTGGGACCACTTACTCCATTTTGGTAGATTCATCAGGCGAAGCCTACTCGCTCGCGCTGACACAACCGCCGACGGTGAAAATAGCGAGCCCTGTTTCACCTGCTGATTT
>Ga0193692_1000250_pt1 | contig 13492 bp, 20 predicted proteins | sample L3a1metaG_FD_144917 | JGI IMG/M metagenome (GOLD analysis project Ga0193692, IMG submission 144917) | Soil microbial communities from a riparian zone of the East river system, Colorado, United States - L3a1 | ecosystem: Environmental > Terrestrial > Soil > Riparian zone | place: USA: East River... | reverse complement strand
CGCCGAATCTCCCTGCTGGACGTGAAATGCAAGCCTTCTCCGAAATCCTATGACCTACACCATCTCGCAAAGCAAAGCCTCCGTTATGGATGCCGTCGAGATCATCGCGGAATCTCTGCGCGAAGCCATGGCCCGTTATAAATGCATGGAGCATCTCTGGACAACGCACGGCTGCTATGTGCGGCAGGAAGATGGAGAGAGCGGTCTCTACGACAGCCGGGAGAATTGCCTGATTGAACCATGAGCACCCTTTCCCACCTCACCCGTTTCCTCGTCTACCGGTCCGCCAAGTCGCGGAACTACCTCTGCGTCTGCGCGGCCCGCGACACGAAGCACGCGCTGAAGATCGCACGTTCGATCTGGAACCTGAAGCGCGATGCGTTCGCCGTCGCAGAATGAACAAGTTTCCCGCGTTCTCCTGAACGGCCCCCGCGATACTTTAGCTGAGGATTCGCGAGAGGCTCCGCTGCTCTGAGAGCGCGGGCGGGGATTGATTTACAAAACAAAACTCCCCTGACGGTTTCCCGCCAGAGGAGTGAGCTTGGTCCGGCTAGATCATTCGCCGGTCGCTTTGGCGATGGCGGCGCGGGCTTTGCATCCGCAGCACGGGCACTCTCCGGCGGGGATTTCAAAGTCAGCGTTTTCGCAGGTTATCCGGTCGTTGTCGTCCAGGAATTTCAGCGCCTCCAGCAAATCAGGCGCGGCGGCTATCAGGGCGGCGTTGGCGTCCATTTCCGGCAGCTTGTCCACCTGAGCCACGACTTGGCCGGGAATCGGTTTTATTAGGACGTAAGAGGCGTCGAAACTGCTGCTTGGCTGGATGTGCCAAGGACCGGGAGTATGGGATGTCTTCATGTGTGTATTTTGGTTACGCTTCGATTTCGCGGGAGCCCGCCGCCACCAGCGCATCGCACAGCGCCTCCGTGTCCTCTGCGCCGGGGGAGAATTCGAGGTCGCAGTGGTCGGTCTGCGAGCAGAACTCAGCTAAGTCGGACGACAGGTTCCCTCCGCAATCAGTTTCTCCAATCCAAGCATCCAGGTCATTCCGCCAATACGGCAGCCGCACCCCGTCGCGGATCACCGCGATGTCGCGGGCTTTGAGCAAGAGCTTCGCCGTGGCGTGCGCGGTATTGTGCCAGAGTTCCGAATTGTCGTAGACTCCCGGTGGCGCAAGATCCGGGATCATCATCTTGTCCACGTAGCCGTCAGCGGCGGTGAACTCCATCATGGTCGGGCCGTAGGCGGCGACTGATTTGATGGCGGCGATTCCAAAAGAGGGAAGGTCAGCAGTTTTCATATGCCGGGAATTAACGCCGTCATGAATTAATGTCAACAAATATTATTTCATTCTTTTTCTGGACAGGGGATTTATGTCCGCCTAGTATCAGGCATGGCAAGATCCAAATCCAAGATAGGCCCGGGGAGGCCCCGGGTATCTTCCCCGAAGAACGAGCGCCTCACCGCCCGCATCACCCCTGCCGATCTCGACCGCATCAAAAGAGCGGCGGCGCGGGCCGAGAAAACTCCGTCACTGTGGGCCAGCGAGGCGCTGACAGAAAAGCTGATCCGGGAAACCGCATGAGCGTCCGCATGGTCCAGGCGTTCAAAAAGACCGGACTGCCGCCCACGGATCGACTGGTCGCCTTCATGCTGGCGGACCATCACAACGACTCCACGGGGCGTTGCGATCCATCCATCCCGCTACTGGCGGAAGAGACGGGGTTGCACCCCCGAAGCGTGGAGAGATCGCTGGCGGATATCGAACTCGCCGGCCACGTCACCATTATTCGGAAACCAGGTATCCGTAATTCCTATAATTTGCACCCCCGGCACAGCGCCGCGGGCGGCACACAGTCACCCCCGGCAGAGGACCGGGGGACCCCCGGCACACAACCGGGGGGACCCCCGGCACAGCGCCGGGACACCCCCGGCACAGCGCCGCCCGAATCAGAAAGAACCGTAAGTAAACCAGAAAGAACCGGACGGGGTGCGCCCTGCACAGAAGATGAAGCGTGGGATTACGCTAAAAATATCATAATCGCCCCACGCTGGACGAAGGAGGCAGTTTCCAAGTGGTATGCGGACCGGAGTCTGAGGGGGTGGAAAACGAAAGGCAATATCCGGCTGAAGCCTGAAAACTGGATGCACGATATGCGGGGCGCTCACAATTGGGCCGTGGACATTCCAAGGAACGGATCACCTCAACAACCTCCAAAACAGAAATTCCAAGCAGGATGACCATTCTCCCAAACACTCTCGAAAATGAACTCGCGGTAATCTGCGCTGTAGCTGAGGCCCCGGACACCTTCGCGGAAGTTTCCCAGGTCATCACGCTCGCCGACTTCTCCCACGAAATCCTCTACTCTGGCTACGGCTGGATGCTTGAGCTTTTCCTGAAAAAGCGTCCTGTCGATATGTGGACGCTCCAGCAATCGAAACGGGATTGCAAGGAATGGGGCGCATTCAAGGAAATGATCCAGAATGCCCCTCGGATGCTTCACGGCTCCGGCATCCACTACGCCGCCATTCTCGCCGATCGGGCCGCTCTCCGAAGAACCATCCTTTCCCTCCAGCGCGCGATTGATGCCGCCGGTATGGCGCAGAGTTATGCGGACGCAAAAATGGGAGTCGAGGCCGTTCTGATGGATGCCATCGGACAGCAGGCCAGTCGCGAAATCAAATCCGTCCGCGAGGCCGTCGCCGATATTCGCGCCGATGCCGCAAAAGGCCCTGCCGCCGATTACCGGCACAAAACCGGATTCCCGTCTTTGGATGACATGACGAAAGGATTCGGGGAATCGCACCTGATCATCGTGGCCGGCCCAACCGGTGCCGGCAAGACGACACTGGCCACGAACATCCTCACGAACATGGCAAACCGCGGCATCGGATGCGGGGTTTTCTCCATGGAAATGTCCACCCGTGAACTCGTTTTGCGAATGGGACTATCCACCCCTAATCTCGGATACGGTGAAGATCCGCTGGCAAAAATCGAAGGGCTTCCGATATGGATCACCGACCGCCCGGACCGGACCATCGAAAGCATTCGAGGAGCAATCCGACTCATGGTCCTGCGCTACGGCGTCAAGGTCATCATGGTCGATTACCTCCAACTTATCACGCCCACCGACCCGAAAGCGAATCGAGAGCGGCAAGTGGCCGAGTGCTCCCGGCAGCTCAAGATTGCCGCGAAGGAATCAAACGTGATCCTGATGGGGATATCCCAGGTGAACGAGGAGGGACGAATGCGCGAAAGCCGCGCCGTGGAGCAGGATGCGGACGGTATTTTGCACATCGTCACCGGGGAGGGAAAGCATTACCTCTGGCTCTCCAAAAACCGCCACGGCCCAAAGCACGGCCCGATTTCAGACATTGGCGACAAGTGCGGAGACAAAGGCATCAAGCTGGATTTCCACGAACAAAACTTCCGATTCACCGAACAACAATGATCCTTCCACCGCTCAAATGGGCTCCATGGTCCGCCGTCCACGCCCGCTCCATCGAAATCCACCGGGATTGCTATTTGCAATTGAACCGCGAGACATGCGGGGCCTACGATCCCGTCAAAGCGAACGATGCTTTTCTGGATGCCGAGGATGCATGGTGCGAGGAATCAGCGGAAATTCTCGGGCTATCGCTTGAGGATTTTGGGCAACTTGCCAGCAAGGGCTGTATCGAGTGGCGAGAAAATTATGGACAAGGATTTGAAATCCGCTACGATGGCGCAACCCACCCGATGCGGACCCGCCCGCCAAAGTGAAGATAACCCTGAAACTCACTGATGAACAGCGCTCTCAACTCCTTGCGGCAATGCCCGAGCAAATCCGGTTTCGCGGTAGCTGGTGTCTCGTGGCCAGCGTCCATCCGGGAAGCGTGGAACCAATTTCGGACTCACGATCCGGATGGACACTCGAAATCCACGCCCTGCCAGGCGAAAGAAGAGAAGCCATCCGCGCAGCCTGCTCGGGTGAACTTCGACTACCGAAAAGATCTCGAAAACTCAGAACACCTCCTGGACCAGTAAACGATGCTGAATGCCGCACAGCAGAGATTCGCTGAGGCTCTCGCTGAAGGAAAGAATCAGACGGAAGCCTACGCTAAGGCGTTCCCAAAATCAAAGAATCCAGGGCCTGATGCTGGTCGGCTAATGTCGGAGGAAAGCCCTAAAAAGCCCGAAATTGAAGCCGAGGTAATCCGAATCAGGAAGAGAGTTCAGGAATTGGCTGGGGGCACGGTGCTGACACAATTGGAAAAAAGGCAGTTTCTCGCCCTGTCGGTCCGCACTCCAATCGGCTTCATTGACGAGAATCACGTCCTTTGCCAGTCACTGAAGCGAAGGCGCATCGTGAAGCCGGGGGCGGTGATCGGCGGCGAGGAGGGCATCGAAAACTCATTCGAGGAATGGGAAGTCGAGGAAATCAAGGCGGTGGACAAGATCGCCAGCATCAAGATCGACAACGAGATGGACACGGAGATGCCATCTCAGCGCATGGAGATCACCGTCGATGCCGCCAAGCTCGAGTTTCTCGCCCGCATCAAAACCCGTGAGGCAGAATGAAACTCTCGCCGGCAGAGCGCGCTGAGTATTCCGCCAGAACGTCACTGGACCGTGACCTTGAGGTTGCCATGGCCGACCCGGTCTGGCGCATAGCCAACCTCTACCGAATCCTCGATGCCAACGGCAAGGACCGGCCATTCCGTCCCAACGAGCAGCAGATAGAGGTGCTGTGGGCGATCTACACCCGCGGCTGGCTGCGCATCATCATCCCCAAGGCCCGGCAGCTCGGCATGTCCACGCTGCTGGCGATCATCAGTCTCGATGGCGTGCTGTGGAACGATGGCTACAACGCGGCTCTCGTGGACAAAACGGGCGAGGACGCCGACAAGAAGCACCGGGAGAAGATTCTGTTTGCATGGGATCGCGTTGATCCGTTCGTGAAGGAGGGGAACACCGAGGAGAAGCGGACCGGTGACAAACTGATTATCCGCCGGATGCCGAAACCCGGCGAGAAACTGCCGGCCGAGTCGTCATTCGTGGCCACGATCAACTATCGCGGCGGCACGCTCGAGTTCCTCTGGATCTCGGAATGGGGATGGGTGCAGAACAACGACCGGCAGCGTTCCATTGAGATCAAGAACGGGGCCATCCCTGCGGCGGAGAAAGCCGCCAAAGGCGTTATTGTTATTGAAACCACATGGCAGGGTGGACTGGATGGAGAGCTTGGCGCATACGTCCTGGAGTCGCAGACGACGCCCGATGAGCTGAAGGGGCCGAAGTCATGGCGCGTGATGTTTTTCCCGTGGTATAACGAGCCGACGTATCGTCAAACGCACGGCCAGATCGATGCTGTCAGCGCCGAGTATTTCAGGGAGTGCGAGAAGCGCGGCGTGTTCCTCGACGGTGAGCAGAAGCTGTGGTATGCCGAGAAGCGCCGCACGGCCACCGGGGCCAAGTCGATCAAGGAGGAATACCCGACATTCGTGGAGGAATGCTGGCAGAACATCCCCGAGGGAAGCATCTACGGACGCGAGATTGAGCAGGCCAAGCAGGAGTTCCGCGTGGTGCCATTCTTGTGCGCCAGAGACTACCCGGTGCATACGTTCTGGGATCTCGGAGCGCCCATCAATACGACGTGCTGGCTCGCTCAGATCACGCCGCACGAGGTCCGCATTGTCGATGCGCTGTTCGATGTCGAGATGACATATGAGGAGCGTGCCGCATGGCTGAGGACGCTGCCGTGGGACTTTGGGAATCATTATTTCCCGCACGATGCGGAGACGGATACCGACTCCGAAGGCCAGATCCCTATCCAGAAGCTGCGGCGCGTGTTCGGGGCAACATGCCTTGTCGTTCCACGCATCAAGGACATCTGGTTTGGCATCAGCGATACCCAGGCCAACTTCCCGCGCTTCAAGTTCAGGGCCGACATGATGATAGGGAGCGACCCGAAAGCGCCATTCCCACTCGCGCCTCAAGACTCGATGCTGCGCATGAAGCTGGCAGTGGAGTCGCTGGCGCGCTATCGGTTCATCCGCGAGTCATCAACCGGCATCACGAAGAAAGAGCCGGTGCATGATCGCTACAGCCACCTTGCTGACGCCCTGCGCCAGTTGGGCCAGACGCTGGTTGCGGGCCGCGTCGAGCACGCCAATAGTATCGGAAGGAGAGAAGCCAATGCAGAGCCGAGAAGAATCCAGGTCATCGGAGCAGGAAGCCGATGGTAGCCCCTGGCAACGCGCCTGCCGCCTGCCAAGTCATCATGGGCTGGCTGACGACACGCTGCCATACCTAACGGGGCACAATCAAGGAGTGCTGCTGTCAACGCCCGCATTCTTCCTCCTGGCCCGGCCCGTGTGGCTTCCTGTGGCTGGTTATGGCGCTGCCTCTGCGCTGCCGCACGGGATGCTGTCATGCAGCCAGACGGACTTTGACGACCTCCTGAATCCATACGTGATCCATGATAGGCACAACGCCTGGTGCATCGGCGTCCTGACTGGCGACATGGTGAAGGCGTGGAGGGCTCTGGAATCCATTGGCGGCACTTATCCGTTCGTCTGCTGGCAGGATCGGCGCAGTGGATACCGCTGGCGCAGGACAGGGCGGGCATTCAACGCATTCCTTGACTCTGTGGCGCAAAGGAGTAAAAGGAGGGCAAATGACCCCGGACGACGCCCCGAAACTAACCTTGTCTGAAAAGGACTCCGCTTTCTTTTGGTCCGGCGTGAAGAAGGGGAACGAGGGCCAGTGCTGGGAATGGACAAGAGCGAAGACCGGCGATGGATACGGAGCGATGACCGTTGATCGAAAATTCGCACTCACCCATCGAGTGAGTTTCCAAATTCATCACAGGCTATTGCTGAAAGGCGAACTCGTTTGCCATGCTTGCGATAACCCGCAATGCACCAATCCGGCCCACCTTTTCGCAGGGACACACAAAGACAACGCCCGGGATTGCTCAGCGAAAGGCCGGAACGGAAAGTATCGCGGGGATCGCCACTGGACGAGATCGCGACCCGATATGGTGCGACGGGGAGTGGAAATAAGGAACTCCAAGATCAAGGAAGCGCAGGTTTCATTTATTCGGGCTGCCCATGCTGCTGGAGCCACAGCCCGGAGCTTGGCGGCTCTATACGGCGTCACGGAATCCACAATGGGATCGCTGGTTAATCGCAAAACATGGAGGCACGTATCATGAGTAAGGGGGCTGGTTCAAACGATGCCGCTATCAAACTCCAGAAGGAGTCGCTGGCGCAATCGTCGGCCACGAACAAGCAGATGCTCCTGCTTTTGCAGCAACAGGTCGATAACGCGAAGACGCTCAAACTTCCGAAAGTCGCGCCCCCGATGCCGCTGCCATCAACCTCGACGTCAGACATGGTGGCTCAGTCGCAGGAGCAGCGCCGCAACCTCCAGAAGCGCAACGGCCTGATGGACACGCGGATGGTGATGCCGCAACCGACGCTTAGAACCATGATGGGAGGGCCTGTGGCGGCATGATGACGGACGCTCAACACGGAGCCCTGAATTACTGGGCCGGGAAAATGTCAGCCGCTTTTGCGCGGCACGATAGGCTTGCGATGCGCCATCCATCACGCCGAGGGAAACGGAAATGGAGGCATCTACAGCAGGCCCTTGGATTCTTGAAGAAGCACGAACAAATGTGGGATAAGGTGAAATAGCTATGACCACTCCCGACCCCAAAGCCCAACGCCTCACTCGCGCCCGTGACCGGATGCGGATCGAGCAGAGTCTGTGGGTGCCGCAGTGGCGGGACTGCGCCAGCTTTTGCTGCCCACAGAAGCAGAAGGCCGTCGATTACAGCTATGCCACGCTGACGCAGCAGACGCGCCCGTGGTTCAATCCGTTCCGTGAGAGCAGCACGGCCATTGACGCCTTGAACACGATGGCCGGCGGGCTCAAGACCTACCTGATCCCTGGCGGCGACGAAGGATGGGGCGGGGCATGGGAGCCTGACCCTGCAATTTCCACCTCCACCGTCGTCAAGGACTGGCTGGCGGACTGCACAAGCCGCAGCATCTCACCGTTGCAGCGCGGAGGATTCTTCACTGCCGGCCACGAACTATTCCAGGACCTGGGCGTGTTCGGCACCGAGGGCTTTTTGATCGAAGAGGGCGACGAGCAGAACCCGATTTACTGCCAGGCCATCATGCCCATGAATTTCGTGTTCCAGCGCGACTGGACCGGGCTGGTGATGGAGGTGCACATCACATGGTCAAAGACGGCGAAGGAGATCAAAGACAAGTTCAGCCAACCTGGCGACAACGTGCCCGAGGCCGTGCTGCGGGACTGCAACGGAGAGAGCGGCGACAACGTGCACGAGTTCATGCAGTCGATCTACCGGCGCTCTGACGGCGAGGCCGCAGAGTATCGCGAGCATGAGCCGCAGGGACAGCGCTTCGCCTCCTGCTGGGTGCATATTTCCAGCATGACCATCATGCGTGAGCGCGGATACCCCGAGATGCCATTCATGGCCCCGAGGTGGAACAGTTGGGCAGGCACCGGCCCGAGCAACTACGGCACATCTCCGGCCATGCAGGCGCTCGCGGACTGCAAAGGGCTGAATCTGCTGGACATGGTCATGGCCACGCGGGCCGAGATCGAGATCAATCCCCGGGTCAAGGTCATGCCCGACCAGACAAGTGCCGTGGACCTCAGCCCAGGAGGTATTACCCTCGTAAACAGCGCCACGAGCGTCACGGAGTGGGCCGTTGCTGGCTCCTACCCAGTCGGCAAGGACCAGAACGATGTCATCACCAAGCGCATCAACCGCGCCTTTTTTACCGATCTCTTCGAGGCCATCACGCCGATCGCGCAGCAGCGGGAACTGAATATCCCGGTGGCGCAGATGATCCAGCGTGAGAGCGCCTCCCGTATCACGCCCGCGATGGGCCGCATCGAGCAGGAATGGTTCAACCCGGCGTTGGAGCGCGTGTTCTACGTGCTGCTGCGGGCTGGCGTGTTTGAGGCCCCGCCCGAGGAGGCGTTCCACTACGATGCCGCAGACCGGCCTCAGTTCATTGCCCCCCGTGTCGTCCAGGCGAACCGGTGGACGCGCACCATCAATGCCCGCAAGAGCATGGCGTTCAGCCAGGCGATGGGCCGGGCCATTCAGATTGCGCAGGTGAAGCCGGAGATTCTCGACCTCTACAAGTTTGAGGACATTGCCCGCGATTTGGATAGAGGGGACGGGATGCCCGGTGAATGGGTGCGGACGGAGCAGGAGATTGCAGAGTTGCAGGCAGCGCGGGCTAAGGCCAGCCAGGAGCAGGCGGTGCAGCAGACGCTCCTTGAGGCAGCAGGGAAACAGCCCATGCAGGTGGCGCAGATTGCGACGGGGAATATCAAAGCCGCTTAATTCGCTTGCCAATCCAGCGCATTCCGTGTCAATTCGCGGGAAATGACTTCCGCCACCGAAGAAGACGAGCGCATCGCCGCTGCCGCATTTGAAAGACTCTGTGGGGCGATGGGCAAGGCGTTCCTGCCCTACCTGCCGCATCTGGAAAAGCTGGACCTCAACAGCATGCCCCGCAATATCCGGAAGTGGTGCGAGATTCTCACGGACCTTGCCAACGACGTGAAGGCCCGGCAGGCTGACGCGGAGCCGAGGATTATCGAATGAAGCACAAATCCTACATGGTGATTCAGGAAGAGTCTCCCGGCAAACTGGAGCAAACCGTGGATGGCTATCTGAAGGAAGGCTGGCAATGCCAAGGGGGTGTTTCGTGGAAGCCTGACAATAATCCAACGGGCGGCGAATTTCTCCAGGCGATGGTCACTGACGAAGACGACTAGCCATGAGCGCCCTTGAACAACTCATCTCCAAGCTCGGAGATCCCGCCCAATTCTGGCAGGACTGCACGGATTGTTTCCAATCCGCCGCCGGAAATCGAGTTCTCCAAGTCATCTGCATGATCGCCCCGCCCATCGGCCTTGTCACCGGAAATACCGCGCACGAAATCGGCATCAGCGCCGGCAGGCAGGAGCTTTCCGCCGTGCTGTGGCGCAGGAGCCAGGCCACTATCGAACCTCAAGACGCACCGAAACCAAATGGCTAGACCTTCCAACGAAAAACTCCTCGCCGAGCTTAAATCGCTCCAATCCCTGCTTGATGTCGAGCCCGGCGAAACCCTCGAGAAAGCCCTCACCCGCCGCGAGGCTGAGAGAGAAGCCGCCATCGAGAAGCGCTTCGGCAAGATGGAGAACCTGATCAAGCTGCAATCGGAGGCCCTGCTCGCTGCCGAGGAAGCCGCGACCGCCAAGGCCGTGGAAGGCATCACCGGCACCGCGGAGCCCGGCCTGAAGCCATCCGCCGCCGCTCCCGGCGATTTCGCCTACTACCCGACTCCCGGCCAACCGATCGACCAGAAGCGCGCAGGCAACCTGTTCACCACGGAAGAGGGAGGCCCGCCCATGTCTCCAGTGACCGGCGACATGACTCCAGGATACGTCCAGTGGTTCCTGTCCACGAATGGTCCCGAGGCCACGAAGGAGAAATGGAAGGGCAGGCATCACCTGCTGCCGGAAGATGTAAGGAGGGCCATCGCATGAAACCCGAGATCAAAAACGGCATCCTCATCGCCGGGAATGAGAGGATCATCCTGGCGCACGTCCAGAAGTGGAAGCTGGATGGAAATGTGATAGTCTTTTTCATGGCGGGCACGCAAATTTCGCTGAACCTTCCCATGGAGGCGGCGAAGGCAGATGCGGATTTGCTGGAGCATTTCCAGAAGGAGCAGGAGAAGAGGGATAATCCGCTTCGGATGGTGGCGCATGATGGCCCGATTGACCTGTCGTCTGGGCAGATTACCGAACGCGAGCCGTTTGACCCATTCAAGAAACCGTCCATTGCCCGCTCCGGAATGGGTATTCTCAAAGATACTGTATGAGCACTGAAACCGCACCCCCTCCCGACGCTGGCGCTCCGCCGGCTGAATCCGCCCCTCCGTGGGAATCCACCGTCTTTGTCCCCGACAAGCCGGGCGAGTTCGACAAGGACTGGCACACGAAAGCCCCCGAGGAAGAGCGCGGGAAGTATGAACCCTACAAGGGAGCCAAGAACTGGCGTGAGGCCCTCGACCTTGCCGATGGCCGCGTGAAGGAGGCCCAGACCGCGCTCCGTAATCGCGCCAAAGAAGGAGGCCCGCCCGTGCGCCCCGAAGGCGATGCCGCGACCCCGGAGGCATGGAAGGCATACCGCGAGTTTCACGGCATTCCCGACGACCCCAAGGGCTACGGCATCGAGAAACCGAAGGATTACCCGGATGAAATGTGGAATCAGGCTGAAATGGAGGGATTCGCCAAATACTGCCACGATAACGACATCAAAGGGGCCGACGCCAAGAAGGTGCTCGACTACTACAACGAGCGCGGCCTGGTGGCATTCGCGACCGTGAAGGAGGCCCGTGCGGCTCAGATGGCAGCGGAAGCAAAGGCCCGCGCCGATTACATCCAGACGCAGAAGGAAACCCTGGTGCAGAACCACGGGGTGCGGCTGGACTCCGATTTGAAAGCCCTGGGCAAGATTGCGGCCATCTCTGGACTGGACGGCGAGCGCCTGAATCCTGACAACGCGGACCAATTCGTGGGGGCCGATGTCATCAAGGTGCTGTCATCGATGTATGCGATGCTGCCGAAGTCAGGCGATCCCACGGCCCGCGCCCTGGGACGAAACGATGCCAACGGAGCACCGAAGGACCGGGCGTATTGGCAGAGCGTGAAGGCGAATCCCCAGCACCCGGACTACATCGCGTGGCTAAACCCGAAAGACCCTCGCCATGCCGAGGTGAACAGGGCAATGGATGTCGCTTATCAAGTTGATTCGCAGCAGAGAGAGGAGAAACGCTAGGATTTTAACTGCGATCCAAGGCGATAAAGCCCTTTGGTCCACGGCCCACCAATTGAGGGTGCTTTCTCACCCAATGGCGATCTCCCGTTGCCTTGTTTCCGCGCCCCTTTCGCAGCATGTCCCGGAAATTGTCGCTGTGCGACCCGGCAACCAAATGCTCCGGGTTGATGCACGGCGGATTGTCGCAGCGGTGACAGACGATTTCCCCGGGAAGGAGTGGCCTCTTATGAATCTCGAATGAGACGCGGTGAGCATAGAAGGCTTTCTTCCCGACCCAGAGTCTCCCGTATCCCTTCGGGAAATGTCCCATCGCCCAAATCCAGCAATCGTTCTTGTCAACGGGCGGCATGTCAGCCAACTTAACAGCAGGTTCAATCATAGATGCAATGTGGTTGAATTAGAGGCCCGCCGCTGAACCAACAGTTGCGGGCTTCGTCTTTTTACTTGCATTCCTGAAGGATTCAACTAAAAAGCCCGCATTGAGCCCCGCGCCGCTGGCCTTCCGGGAACACTCAATCCGCATCGCGCCGACCCCGTAAGGGCTTCCCGATGATAGAGGCGGAAGTTTAAGAAACTTCTATCTACCTATCATCAGCCATGGCTGACACATACTATTCAATCCCGGCAGGATTTCGGGAACGGGTCTCGGACACATATTTGGCGGCCATCCAGCAAACGGAATCGATGTTTGAATCCTCAGGCATCGTCGTTCCGGACTGGATCGCGACACAATATACATTCCGCATCACGGCCCCTCTCGCGTTTACCGAGACGACCGGCCAGCGCGGCGGCGACACTCAGCAAGGAGAATTTCAAGTCGGCTTCCGGTCCGGATTCCTCCGGGACTTCGAGGTCGCCGTTGATTTCGACATCAACGACCAGGCCCGCCTTTACACCGCGGACCGCCCCGACTCCGAAGCACAGAAGGAAATGGCCTACGCCTGGCGCAGGACCATGGACGATGTGTTCGTTCAGGCCGCACAGGAAGTTAGCTACGGGGGCGTCAAGCCTTACGTGACTCCCGCTGCCAGCCTGCCGGCGCTGATGGAAATCCCGGTCACCTGGGCGGAAATCGCCAATGGGTCCACCAATACCAACTTCACGGTGTGGAAGCTCGAAGAGGGTATCCAGCGGATGCTCACCCAAAACGTGGACCTCGACCGCGAACAAGTGGTTGTCGCCGTGCCTCCCAAGGTGCGCCAGGCATGGTTCCGATACGCGATGTCCGCTCCTTCCAGCGCCTTCGCCAATGAGTTCCTTCCCTGGTTCTACAAGAAATCGGGCGATATGTTCATGGGCTACCGGCTCATTGTGAGCAACCGCCTGACCTACACCGGCAGCGTCTACAACTGCTTGATCTACTGCGAACGCGCCTTCCGTGTCAGCCCTCCGAAGTTCGACCTCCGGATCGACATCCGGCCCGACAAGCGGCACATGACCCAGATCGTGGTTTACGCCAAGCGAGGGGTCATGCGACTCTACGACGAGATGGTCAACATCGCCTACAGCGATACCGCCGTCGCCATCACCTACTAATCCTGACCCCAAAAGAAAGGACTCAAAACAATGTCTAATTCAGTTCTCAAAGCAGCCCAGGTCAGTTCCCGGCACGGCTCCAATGTTGT
>Ga0193692_1000249_pt1 | contig 13499 bp, 8 predicted proteins | sample L3a1metaG_FD_144917 | JGI IMG/M metagenome (GOLD analysis project Ga0193692, IMG submission 144917) | Soil microbial communities from a riparian zone of the East river system, Colorado, United States - L3a1 | ecosystem: Environmental > Terrestrial > Soil > Riparian zone | place: USA: East River... | reverse complement strand
TCGACGACCTTTAGAACTGTTGGACTATCGTCGATGACCAACAGGTGCTCTGCAGGCATCCGAACCAACCTCCGGTCTGATGCGCGTTCCAACGGAATCCAGCAACGTAACATCGGATACGCGGGAGCGTCCATCGAAACGGGAACAACTGTCTAAGTCCTCGCAAACTGATAACATTGTCAATGGGAACCGTGGCACCAAAGGCGGCATCGATCGCACAAAGGTGCGCGCCTCCGCGCGCGCCGATTCGCCCGCCGCAGCCGCAGCAGGCCCGCGCGTCATGAGTGACTTTCCGCGTCGGTTCGGCCAGTACGTCCTGCTCAAGCCGCTGGCACGCGGCGGGATGGGGGCGCTGTACCTGGCGCTATCGGGGACCGAGGAGACCGCCAAGCTGTGCGTCATCAAGACGGTGCTACCGCACCTGGCCGACAAGGAATACCTGCAGCGCTTTCGCGACGAGGCCAAGGTCGTGGTCAGGTTGTCGCACGGCAACCTGGTCCCGGTCTTCGATTCGGGCCAGGTTGGCGGCGAAATCTATCTCGCCATGGACTTCGTGGACGGAAAAGATCTGCGTGCGACCTGGAATCGCTGCGCGAAGAAGGGGATCGCGTTTCCCATCGACGTGGCCGCCCACATCGTCAAGGAGCTAGCGCGCGGGTTGCACTACGCCCACACGTTCGGTGACATCAACCTCGTCCATCGCGACGTCTCGCCGCCCAACGTGTTGCTGTCGTACACCGGCGAGGTGCGGCTGACCGATTTTGGCCTGGCGTCGTCGACACTGAAGCTGGAGAAGACCGCCCCCGGCATCATCTACGGCAAGGTCAGCTACATGTCCCCGGAGCAGGCGCGCGGTGAGAAGCTGGACGGCCGCACCGACGTCTACGCCGCCGGAATCATCCTGTGGGAGCTGCTGACCGGACGGCAGGTCTTCCCGGCCGGCAAGCCCCCGAACGCCGACAAGGACACGCCCACCGCCGAGGAGCTCTTGCGCCGCGTGCGCAACCCCGAGGTGGTGGCGCCGTCCCGTCGCGCGTCGCGGGTGCCGCCCGAGCTGGATCGCATCGCGATGAAGGCGCTGTCGGTCGACAGCACGACCCGCTACCAGACCTGCGAGGAGCTGCGCCACGATCTGGCGACCTACCTGGCGCAGGCGTCACCGGCGACGGATTCCGTGCGCGTGTCCAAGTTCCTGGCCGATCTGTACCGCGAGGACATCGAGTCCGAACGGGCGGATCGTGAGAAGCTGATTTCGGAGACGCAGAAGATCTCATGGCCGGATACGCCGTCACCACCGCTGGCGCCGGTGGTGCAACCGCCGCCATCAGCGACCGGGGCAAAGCCCCCGCCCTCGCCCCTACGCCTGCCCGGCGCCGCCGCGCCGCCGAAGGCCGCGCGTGACGCTGGCGCCGCGGAACGTCGCGAGAGGGGGACGATGATCGCCGGCCCAGCGGCCCATGATCACCGCCTGGACAAACGCAACGGCGGCGCGCGTTCGGGCACGGACGTCTCCGCTACCGACCCATCCTCGCAGTCGCTCTCGACCTCTCCCATCAGCGACACCTCGCGAACCACCGCCGGTGGATCATTGCCAGGCTCTGACGGACGCAACACCGCGGTCCTGGGCTCGGTCGTGGGCGGGCGATACTTGTTGCGCCGGTTGCACGGTGAAGGCGGCATGGGGCGGGTCTACGAGGCCGAGCACATCGACATCGGCAAGCGCGTCGCGCTGAAGATCCTGCACCCGGCGTACAGCCAGACGCCCGATCTGGTGGAACGGCTGCGGCGCGAGGCGCGGGCGGCGTCGAAGATCTCGCACCCCAACGTGGTCGACGTGACCGATTCGGGGACGACGGCCGACGGCGCGTTCTTCTTCGCGATGGAGTACATCGAGGGGATCGAGCTCGGCGAGCTCATCTTCCGCGAGACCCGCCTCGAGGTCCCGCGCGCGCTGGTGATCACGGCGCAGGTGTGCCGCGGCCTGCAGGCGGCGCACGAGGTGAACGTCATCCACCGCGATCTCAAGCCCGAGAACGTCCTCATTCTGGCGCGCGACGGTCAGAAGGACTTCGTCAAGGTGCTGGACTTCGGCATCGCCAAGAGCGCGGAGCTGGACGACGACAAGAGCAGCCCCGGGCACCCGTCGCGGCGGCTGACATCGCCCGGAATGGCGATGGGAACCCCCGAGTACATGGCGCCCGAGCAGGCGGCCGGCCGCCCGGCGGATCCGCGCTCCGACATCTACGCGGTGGGTGGAATTCTCTACGAGATGTTGTCCGGCCATCCCCCCTACGAGGGGGCGAATTTCATGGAGATTCTCCACAAGAAAGCCAACCAGCTGCCCAAGCCGCTGTCGGACATCCGGCACGACGTGCCGGCCGAACTGGAGGCGCTGATCATGCGCACGATGGCCAAAGATCCGGCCGCGCGGCCGCAGTCGATGGAGGAGCTCGAGCGCGAGATCCTGCACCTGCTATCGTCGCTGTTTCCGAACTTCAGGACCGAACGCAGCCTGTCGCCGATTCGCACGCCCCACCCGGTTGTCTTTGATCGCCTGGTCCCGGCCGGTAGCGCGGGCGCGGTCTGGACGCGGCTCAAGAACCTCGAGCGTCGCGAGCGAAGGAAAATCGCCATCGGCGCGGGTGCGTTGTTTGGCCTCGTCCTGGCGGTGGTGGTCGCCACGACCAGTGGTCGCCGGCCGATCCCACAGGAGATCGCGCCGCCGCCGGTTGCCGCGACCGTCCCGGTGCCACCGCCGGTCGTCGAGCCACCGCCCGCCCCAGAACCTGCGCCCAGCGCGGCGGCCGAGGAGCCCGCCGCCGCGAGCACCGCCGGCGTGGAACCGGCCGCGACGGCCAAGACCCGCCCCGCGCTGCCGGCGCCGGCACCGGCATCCACCCTCGACAGTCGCAAGCTGCTGGACGAGGGCGAGCGATTCCTGCGCGCGGATCGCTTCGTCGAGGCGCGGTCCATCTTCAACAAGCTGACCAAGTCGCGGCGCGATCGCGGACCGGCTCTGGTTGGCCTGGCCGAGATCTCGTTCCAGGAGAAGAACTACGCCGAGGCGGTCCGCTGGGCGCGCCAGGCGGCCGGAAGCGGGGGCGGCGTGCGGGCGCGCGTGCTGCTGGGCGACGCTCATTTCCGGTTGAATCAGTTCAAAGAGGCCTCGAAGGCCTACGAAGACGCGCTGAAGCTGGACCCGGCCAACGCCAGCGCCAAGAGCGGCCTGGCGCTGGCGACCAAGCGGATGTAGTCGCCGCACCGCGGCCTTCGCCGGTTCGATATAGTCGCGGCGCCTGGGTGGTTTGCGGGCCACCTTTACATAACTTTACGTTGCGGCAATCGGCCCGCAAACCGTGGCGCTCATTGTTGTGTCGTGGGCGCAGGTGCTCACGCATCAACAAAGGGAGAATCGACATGACCAATGACAAGGACGGAAACAAGTTGATCTCGCGCCGGCGGGGTCTGTGGGTCGGGTTGACGCTGATGGCGGTGGCCGGCGTAACGGCGCTGTCGACGGCGCAAGCCCACGGGTTCCCAGGCGGCGGGGGATGGCGGCACGGCGGCGGCGGGCCGGGGGAGTTCATGCAGCGGCGCATCCAGCGCATGCTGGACAAGGTCGGCGCGACCGACGCGCAGAAGGCGCAGATCAAGGCCATCTGGGACGGCGTGAAACCGGAGATGAAAGCGCTGCACGAACAGAAAGAGCAGCTGCGCAAGCAGATCGCGCAGACGGCGGCCGCGCCGACCATCGACACCGCTCGGATCGAACAGTTGCGACAGCAGTCGGTGCAGCTGGTCGACAAGACCTCGGTCGTCCTGACACGGGGCCTGGTGGGGACGGCCCAGGTGCTGACGCCCGACCAGCGCAAGCAGGTGCTGGCCGAGATGGAAAAGCACCACGGGCACGGCCCGAACTCCGACGGCGACGGAAATCGCTGATTCGTAGCGAGCCGCTGCCTCGCCATGCCTGATCGCATCCTCATCATAGACGACGATACCCGGCTGGCCGAGATGCTGGCCGGGTACCTTACGTCGCGCGGTTTCGTGGTCGAGGTGCGGGGGGATGGGGTTGGCGGGCTCCGGGCGGTCGAGACCCAGGACTTTGCGGCCGTGATCCTGGACGTGATGCTGCCCGACATCGATGGTTTCGAGATCTGCCGGCGGCTGCGTGCCCGCTCGGTGGTTCCCATCATCATGCTGACCGCGCGGGGCGACGCGACCGATCGCGTGGTCGGGCTGGAGCTGGGGGCGGACGATTACCTGCCCAAGCCGTTCGATCCGCGCGAGCTCCTGGCGCGAGTGGGGGCGGTCTTGCGTCGCGTCCGGCGCACCCCGAGCGAGACCGGCGACGAATCCCTTCGCTTTGGCCGCCTGGTCATCGACACGAAGGCGCGGCAGGTGCGCGTGGCCGGCCAGCGCCGCGAGCTGACGGCGCGGCAGTTCGACCTCTTGCTGCTCCTGGCCCAGCGCGCGGGGCGCGTGCAATCTCGCGAGCAGATCATGGAGGGGCTGGGCGGTGAAGAGTGGGACAGCGTCGATCGCAGCATCGACGTTCACATCTCACGCATCCGCACCGCCATCGAAGACGACCCCAAACATCCCCGGTTTCTGCAGACCGTCCGCGGCGCGGGCTACGTGTTCTCGCCGGGAGCGCCGGCCCGGAACGACGACGACGGCGACGGCGAGGTCGATGCCGCCGGTGACGGTGGCCCGTCGTGAAGACACGACGCCTCTACGTTCAACTCTATCTGGTGATGCTGGTCAGCACCGTCGGGTGCCTGCTGGTGGCGGGGCTGGCGTTTCGCTTTCTTCACGACAAGGGCGGCCCGCCGGCGCGCCGCCTGGGGCACGCGGCCGCCGCGCTGGCAGAGGCGCCGCTCGACCTGGATCAGCCGGAGGCGCCGACGCACATCGCGGCCCTGGCCGACGACCTGTCGATCGACATCGTGGCGGTGGATGCCGCCGGCCGGCGGGTGGCGTCGCCCGCCGATCGGCCGTTCCCGGTGCCGCCGACGCCGATGCCCGGATGGCGGCGAGGCCCGGGCGGCCCGGTGCTGACGGTGTCCCTCGGCAGCGACGGCTGGGCGCTGCTGCGCGCGCGCCGTCCCCAGCGCGGCATGCCGATGCAGCCGTTCTCGGCGGCGCTGCTGGCGCTGGCGGTGGTGATGGCGATCGCCAGCTATCCGATCGCCCGGCGGATGACCCGCCGCCTGGAGCAGCTCGCCGGCGGCGTCGAGCGCTGGGGCAGCGGCGAGCTTGGCAGCCGCGTCGCCGTGGAGGGGCGGGACGAGGTGGCGACCCTGGCCGAGACGTTCAATCGCGCGGCGGCGCGCATCGATCTCTTGTTCGATCAGCAGCGGCAGGTTCTGGCCAACACTTCGCACGAGCTGCGGTCACCGCTGGCGCGCCTGCGTATGGCGATCGAGCTGGTGCTCGAGACCTCCGATCCCGACCAGCGCCGGCGCCTGGCCGACGAGCTTCGCAACGACGTCGTCGAGCTGGACGCGATGATCGAGGAGCTGCTGCTGTTCGCGCGCGCCGACAGCCGCGACGCGCGCCGGCCGTTCCAGCGGGTCGCGCTGACCGCGCTTGCCGCCGCGGAGGCCATGCGCACCGGCGCGGTCGTGGCGGGGCCCGAGATCGAGGTGGACGGCGATCCGGATCTGATCCGACACCTGCTGCGAAATCTGCTGGAGAACGCGCAGTCGCACGGCCAGGGGCGCGATGTGCGGGCACGGGTCCTCCGCGCGGGCCGGGAGGTGATCGTCGCGGTGGAGGACTCCGGACCGGGCATCCCGCCCGAGGATCACGAACGGATCTTTGTGCCGTTCTACCGCCGGGCGGCTGCCGGCGCCGCCACGCCGCGCGGCCACGGACTGGGGCTGGCGCTGGTGCGTCAGGTGGCGCGCTACCACGGGGGCGACGTCCGTTATGTCGCGCGCCCCGACGGTGGTAGTCGTTTTGAGGTCACTTTGCCATTGTGGACCGAGCGACCAGCACCACCTTAATCTACTATTGGACCCATGGTGGGCTTGCCCTCGGCCAAGAAGACTTACCTGGACCCGAGCGCGCTGCCCGAGCTCGAGCGCGCCACGCTGGGGCGGATCTTCTCGTACCTGCGCCCGTACCGGCGACACGCCTTCCTGGTGTTGCTGTCGATCACCGGCGCCGCGCTGTTGAGCGCGCTGCCGCCGCTGTTCATCAAGCGCATCGTCGATCAGGCCATCCCGGAGCGGCAGGTGCGCCTCCTGCTGCTGCTGTGCGCGGGGATGGCGCTGGGGCCGCTCCTGGCCGGCCTTTTGGGCGTTGCGCAGAAGTACCTGGCGGCGTTCATCGCTGAACGCGTGATGTACGACCTTCGCGGCCAGCTGTTTAGCCACCTGCAGCGGCAGTCGCTGGGCTATTTCGCCAACGCCAAGCCGGGCGAGGTCGTGTCGCGCGTCCTCAACGACGTGCAGGGCGTCGGCCAGATGATGCAGGATAACCTGGTCAAGCTGCTGCAGAACGCGATCGTCTTGCTGACCACGACGGCGGTGATCTTCACGCTGGACTGGCGGCTGGCGCTGGTCGCGTTCGCGCTCTTACCCGCGTTCATTCTCCCGGCGCGCCGGGTGGGGCGCGCGCGCAAGGCGCTCAAGCGTCGCGCACAGTCTCACATGGCGGAGATGACCGGCATCTTGTTGGAGACGCTGTCGGTGTCCGGGGCGCTCTTGCTGAAGGTGTTCGGCACGGAGAACCAGGAAACCGAACGCCTCAAGGGTAAGGCCGGCGAGCTGATGGGCGTGTCGCTGCGCTACAACCTGGTGGGACGCTGGTTCCAGATGTTGACGAAGTTGTTCGAGGAGCTGGGACCCGCCCTGGTGTACGCGGCGGGCGGCATGCTGATCCTGCGCGGTGACATGAAGTTGGGGACGGTGGTCGCCTTCGTCGCCTTGCTGAAGAAGCTGTATTCACCGGCCTCCGATCTGGCGGGCGTTCACGTCGACGTCGTGACGTCGTACGCCTACTTCGATCGGATCTTCGCGGTCCTGGATCTGGAGCCGGCGATCAAGGACGCGCCCGACGCCACCCCGCTCGGGCAGGTGGCAGGATCGATCGCTTTTCACCACGTTTCGTTTTCGTATAGCGCCGAAGGTCAGGCCGAGGACGCTCAGGACAATCGGATCCTCAGCGACATCCACATCGACATCGCCCCCGGCGAATGCATCGCCATCGTCGGCCCCTCCGGCGCCGGCAAGAGCACGCTGGCCGCGCTGGTGCCGCGCCTTTACGACCCGACCGAAGGTGTGGTGCTGGTCGACGGGCATGACGTTCGATCGTTGCAGCTGAGATCGCTGCGCTCGTACATCGGCATCGTCACGCAGGAGACGTATCTGTTTCACGCGTCGATCCTCGAGAACCTGCGCTACGCCCGACCGACTGCCTCGCGGGATGAGGTCCAGCAAGCCGCGGCCGCCGCTCAGATCCACGACTTCATCGCCCGACTGCCCGAGGGCTACAACACCATCGTCGGCGAGCGCGGCTATCGCCTGTCGGGCGGCGAGAAACAGCGGCTGGCCATCGCGCGCGCCATCCTCAAGGATCCGCGCATTTTGATTCTCGATGAGGCGACCAGCGCCCTCGATTCGACCAACGAGACCCTCATTCAGACCGCGCTCGACCGGCTGCTGGTGGGCCGAACCAGCCTGGTGATCGCGCACCGGCTGGCCACGATTCGCAAGGCCAGTCGCATCGTCGTGCTGGAGCGCGGCCGCATGGTCGAAATCGGCACCCATGACGAGCTCCTGGCTCGCCGCGGCCTCTACGCCTCGCTGCACCGCGAGCAGTTCCGCTACGACGTGGCGCTATAACGGGTCACTGGCCCCTGGCCCCTGGCCCATCCCCCTGATTTATTTACCGAATCTGGCCTGAGATGGCCTCGACTTTCTGAGGGGTGTGGTAACCTAACCGGCTGAGATCACTGGCGGCGCCGCCGTGTTTACGGGATCATTGGAGTGGCGTTCGCCTTGCAGCTTGCTGCTCGTGGCCGCGCCTCGTCGAATTGTGACGCTTTTGTTTCACGGCTGTTACAGACACCAAATGGGGATCACCCTCTGATGTTTGTCGTCTTCGAGGGGATCGACGGCAGCGGCAAGACGACCATCTCGAACCGGGTCGCCGACCGGCTCAAGGCCGGCGGCCTGTCCGTGACCCACCTGCGGTCGCAGGGAAAGTTCGCTTCGGTGGTCACCGAGTCGATCCGGGAGCTCGGCCGCGACTCGCGTAACCTGCACCTCGTCCCGCAGGCCGAGCTTCTGCTGTACGTGGCGCGCGACGTTCAGCTGATCGAGGAGGTGCTGCGTCCGGCGCTGCGGATCAACGACGTGATCGTCGCCGACCGGTTCCTCTACACGCCGCAGGTCCTGGGCCACCACGGGCGCCACCTGTCGGCGGCGTGGATGGCGCCCATCCTGACGGCGGCTGCGGGAGGCGTCGAGCCCGATCTGGTGGTGCTGGTCGACGTTGATCCGGTGGTGGCGCGGGCGCGGCGCAAATCGGCGAAGCTGGCCGCGGCGGACGATCGACCACCTGCGCGCAAGGGGCTCGCCGGGGTCGGTCTGCAACACCGTTTGCGCCGCGGCTATCTGGAGCTGGCGGCCGCCGCACCCGACCGCTGGACAGTGGTCGAAAATGACGACGCGCCCCTGGACGACATCGTGGCGCGCGTGACGGCCCTCGTCGAAGAGGCGCGTCAGGTCGGCGCGCCGGAGGCGCTGCGGCGGCTGCGCGCCAGCAGCCCCGGCGGGGGAGCCCGCAGCGGAGGCGCAAGCGGAAAACCGCTTGGATCCCCGGTGGAGGCCCTGCACGCCCTGTTGCAGTGGATCGATCGCCGTGCCGAACGTGAGCCGCGCGTCGCCGCGTACGTGCTGTCCGACCTGGCTGGCCCCGGCGTCGACGAACGGCGGCGCGCGCTGGCCTCTCGCGTGCCGGAGGCCGTGCTTGCCGGTTCGATCGGCCTTGCCGACGTCACCAGCTGGGAGCTGCGCGAATCGCTCAAGGGGGCGCATCCGAGCGCGGTGGCGCTGACCCTGATGGGACTTCCCGGTGACGATGAGCGCGCGCTGTCCATGAGGCAATCACTGGAGGCGCAGTGTCCGGCCGAGATCGCAATGTCGCTCTCGGGCCTGGACACCGAGGGCGCGTGGTCTGCGCGCGAACGGCTCTTCGACGGCCACGCGGACGCTGTCGTCTCCTCCCTGGCGCGCGTCGGCGGCGCGCGCTCCTGGGCTTTGCGCGAGCGGTGGCTGGATGGAAAGCGCAGCCAGCTGGCCACCCACTATGAGACGGCTCGGGCCGGTGCGCGCTCGGTCACGGCGTGCGAGGAGGACGCGGCCTGGCGTGTGCGCGATCGCGCGCGCACGATCGCGCCGGTCGCCGCGCTGGCCTCCATCGAGGGGCTGCGCGATCCGCGCGCGTGGTCCTGGAGGCAGGAACATCTCTTTCGGGCGCCGAAGGTGGTCATGGCGACACTTCGAGGCGTCCGCGATCCGGAGGCATGGGAAATGCGAAGAGCCGTGGCCGTCGATTGCAAGGAGGCGCTGGACAGCGTCGTGGCCCTGGACGACAAGGAGGCGTGGGACCTGCGCGAGGCGCACGCCGACACCTGGCCGTCGACGGTCGTCAAGACGCTGGGGCCGCTGGCGCACACGCCGCGCGGTCAGGCCCTGGTCACGCGCCAGCTGGCCAAATATTCAGACAACGTCTCGCTGCTGAAACACGCGGCCGCGATCGCGCTTTCAGCCCTGGTGCTTGCGATTGGCGTGGTGGGGGCGGGCTGCTCGTCGGCCGGACCCGGTGGCGGTGATGGCGGGCCGATGCCCGATGGCGGGCTCGGGACCGGGCGGCTCTTGCCCTGGAAGACGGGCAACAGCTGGACCTACCGGGTGACCAGCTCATCGTCCAGCAGCACGAAGGTGACGACGATTGGCGCCGAGGAGCCGGTCGGCGGTGACGGCCCCAACAGCGCGGTGATGGCCAACAAGGTCGTTACGAAGAAGGGCGACACGGGAACCGACCAGAGCATCAGCTGGCAGGCCGACGTCGGCGACAAGGTCATACGCTATCGCGAGCAGTCGTTCTCGGCGTCCACCGGGGCGCTGGAGCTGGACGAGCACTGGATCCCGTACAAGCTGCACGTGGACGAGTCGTCCGCGCATCTCGTGCTCAATGCAAGCTGGTTGGAAACCTACGACGAGACCAAGCTGCCCACCGGCGTGCAGCCGGCCACGTCGCAGCAACGCGATCGCTGGTCGGTGATCGCGATCGGCGACAAGATCACCGTCCCGGCCGGCACGTTCTACGCGGTCGTCTTCCAGAAGATTGGGGGAAACTCGTCGAAGACGTACTGGTACGTCCCCGGCGTCGGTAAGGTGAAGGAGTCGGGCGGCCAGCTGGAGGAGCTGGTCAGCTGGCAGGTCGCTCCGTGACCACCGCGGCGCCGCCCCGTTCGTGGCCGGACAACGGCGACGAGCAGGTCACCGCCGAGCGCGAAGAGACCAAGTACCTCTTGCCGGCCGACCGCCTGGAAGGATTCGCCGCCGCGCTGACCAATCGGATGGCGCCCCATCGTTTCACCGGCGACGGGGCGAACCGCCTGCCGGGCGCGCACCACTTCATCACCACGGTTTATTTCGACACGCCGTCGCGCTCCCACCTGCGCGCCGCCGCCACCAACCCGGGTCACAGCGTGAAGATCCGCGCCAAGGAGTACTACGACATCCACCCCTCGCTGGCCGAGCTGGCGACCGATCCCAGGCAGATCGTCCGCTACCAGCCGTGGTTGTGGTTCGAGTTGAAGCGCCGGGAGGGGACCCACACCTCGAAGCGGCGCTTCCGCCTGCCGAAGACCGACGTGCCCTCATTTTTCGGCGAGGGGCGTGTGACGCCGCGGGCGCGGCAAGGCTTGAACGACGGTGGGCACGAAGGTCGGAATGACGACGGGCTGCAGGAGATCGCCGACTATTGCAGCAGCCTCGACGAACAGCTGGCGGCCACCTGCCTGGTCAACTACCGCCGCCTGTCATGGCAGGAGCCCGACGCCAGTTTGCGGGTGACCATGGACCTGGGGCTGGCCTACTACGCCGTGCCGGCCGACCTGTGGACGCGGCGGCAGGCCCTGGTGCGCACCACGCTGGGGCCCGTGCGTGGCAAGGAGGGGCACGCCGTCATCGAGGTCAAACGAGTCGCGGCCTTGCCCGCCTGGCTGGAGGAGGCGCTTGCGCAATCGGGCGCCGCGCCGGATCCGTTCAGCAAGTTCGTCGCCGCCGGCCGGACCGTCCTGGGCGATGGCTGAATCGATCGTCCTGGGACGCCGCGCGCGCCTCGGAGCGCTGTGGGCCGGTAGCGCGCTGCTGATCGCAGTCTATCTGGCGCTGCCTGACGGCGAAGACGGCGTGTCGATAGTCGCCGACGCCACCGTAACCGAACCGGTGGGCGAGGCGCGCAAGCTGGAGGTGGTGCAGGTTTCCCCCTCGGAAGCCCCCCCCGGCAGCGCGATCATCATCAGTTATCAGGGCGTCAGCCGCGAAGCCGAGCCCGGATTGCGTGTCATCGCCGGCAAGGAGGACATGGAGGTGCTGGCGCGCCGGCCGGGATCCATCGTCGCGCGGCTGCCGGCAGGATTGCACCCGGGGCACTTCAAGCTCCGCGTCGCCACCGGCGAAGAGCGCAGTAAACCCTACGACCTGCGCATCAAGGCGCAGAACTGGCGCAAGCCGTTCCGCAACCTGGTGGGTGGGTTCGCGCTGCTGGTGTTCGGAATCGGCGTCTTCGCGCGCGGCGTGCGGGAGGCGGTGGGCCTGCGTCGGGCCCACACGCTGGCGCTGCTGGCGCGCCGGACACCCGCGGCGTTCGGGTTTGGAACCGTGGTCGGGGCGCTGGTTCAGTCGACGACGGCGTCGGCGGGTCTCCTGGCCGGGCTGGTGGTGTCCAGTCTGCTGGCGGTGGGGCCGGCGGCGGCGGCGTTTCTGGGCGCGCAGATCGGCGCGGCCAGCGCGCCGCTGCTGGTCACCGGCCTCATCGATCCGCATGGCGGCCTGGTGGCCGTCGCCATCGGCGTGATGTGGTTGGGCCTGGCGTCCGATCGGCGCGCCACCGCCATGGGGCGCCTGCTGCTGGGGGCCGGCCTCATCGCCTTCGGCCTGCAGACGCTGCGCCCGGGTTTCGAGCCGTTCATCTCCAATCCCGCGCTGTTGCCGATCATGGACAAGTTGCGAGCCGACGGTGTCGTGGGGGTCGCCACCGCGGCGTTGCTGGGCGCCGCGCTGGTCGCCGCGTTCCAGGGGCCGGCGCCGGTCGTGGTTCTGGTGCTGGGACTGGCGCAGACCACAGGGCACTGGGATCTGCGAACGGCCCTGTCGGTGCTGTCGGGTTCCGCCCTGGGCGCCGCCCTGGCGGCCTTGCTGACCATGCCTGCCGGACCGCGCTGCCGGCGCCTGGCCCAGCTGCACCTGATCCTGGGCATCGCCAGCACGCTCTGCGCCGCCGTCAGCGTGGACGTCTGGATCGGCCTGTCGGACGCCCTGGTGTCCGGCGCGCCGTACGAGATCCGGTGGGGCAAGCGGGTGTTGATGCCGAACCTGGGCAAGCACCTGTCGGTCGCGTTTGCGTTCTCGCAGGTGGCTTGCGCCTCGATCCTGCTGCCGTTCGTTCCGATGCTGGCGCGCTGGTTGGAACGGGTCTGGCCGGAGGCAGCCCCGAGCCCGCTCTTGAAGATGGGCGACGCGGCCGGCGTCGTTCGTGCCGGCCTGCAACGGGTGCTCGTCAGCCAGCGGACCAGCATGGACCCCCTGTCCGAGCTGGCCCTCAACGGGACGCGCTCGGCCGGGCGAATCGCCGAACATGCCCTGGCCGACGCGCACGCTGCCCTGGAGGGGCTCATCGCCGGGCCGGTCTCCGCGATGCCGGACACCTCCGAAGGGAGCCTGCTCGGCCGCGCCGCCTTCGCCTGTCTGCAGCTGCAGCGGTCGCTGGAGGGGCTGTTGCACCAGGCGGAACGGATGACCGACGGACGGGTGGTGGCGGCGGTCGGCGCCGACGTGCCGCCGCTGTCACGTGACGACGAGGCGATCCTGCGCGAGATGCACGTCCTGTTCACCGAAGGTCTTACCGCGCTGTCGGCCACGCTGGATACCCGGCAGCCGCTGGACATGGACCAGGCGCGCGTCCGCGAGATCGGCATGAACGGCCTCGAAGCGCGGGCGCGCGATGCCTTGCTGGCCGGCGAACGCGCCCCGGGGGCCGTGCGCATCCACCTGGCCGTGCTGGAGCTGGTCGACGCCTACGAGGCCGCCGGCAACCAGGTCTATCGGCTCGCCGAGGCGCTGGGCGAGACGTTCCGCCAGGGTAGCTTGGCTACCGCGGTTTGACGATCTAGTTCGGGACCCTGAAAGGGTCCCGCGCCCCCCGCGATGAGCTCGGGCCGGCAAAGCCGTCCCTCCCTCACGCGATCGCTTCAG
>Ga0193692_1000246_pt1 | contig 13572 bp, 6 predicted proteins | sample L3a1metaG_FD_144917 | JGI IMG/M metagenome (GOLD analysis project Ga0193692, IMG submission 144917) | Soil microbial communities from a riparian zone of the East river system, Colorado, United States - L3a1 | ecosystem: Environmental > Terrestrial > Soil > Riparian zone | place: USA: East River... | reverse complement strand
GCAGTAAAGTATGTATTGATACGGTAACAAAGGATATCATCATTATTGACAAACCCCCTATCACTCTTCCTTTTCGTGATACACTTATTTGTATTGTAGATACACTTCAATTAGCTGCATCAGGCTCAGGTGTTTTTTCATGGACACCGAATTATAATATCATTTCAGCAAATACCGCCAATCCATTTGTTTATCCCAAAACAACAACGTGGTATACAGTGCAATTAGATGATAATGGTTGTATAAATTACGACTCAATAAGAGTAAGAGTAGTTGATCATGTAACACTTGCTACAAGAACAGATACTACTTTCTGCAAAGGTGATGGAGTACAATTAGGCGCAAACACGAATGGATTACAATTTTCATGGGCTCCAACACTGAATCTCGATAATCCGAATATACTTAACCCTATTGCGAACCCTCCCGTTGCTACAACCTACCAACTCACTGCAAGGATCGGTGGTTGTTCCGCAACTGATGATGTGAGAGTGTTTGTTACTCCATATCCTGCAGTAAACGCTGGACCTGATGTCAGCATTTGTTATAACACCTCAGTTCAATTAAACGCATCAGTAAAAGCAAGTAATTTTTATTGGAGACCACAAGGCTCACTTAATAATCCAAATATTTTAAACCCGATAGCTCATCCTGCTTTGACAACAAAATATATTTTAACAGCAACAGATACCCTGGGATGTCCGAAACCCGGATATGATACAGTAACAGTAACTGTTCGTCCCAAAGTACAAGCATCTGCCGGCAGAGACACGATGATAGTTTTCGGTCAACCATTACAATTAAATGCCAGTGGTGGTGAGAATTTTTTATGGACACCATCAGATTATTTAAATAATACTTCCGTTTCAAATCCAGTTGCTAAGATCAATTCCAGCATAGATAGCATTCGATATAAAGTTTATGTAACTGACCTGCTGGGTTGTCTTGATTCTGCATCTGTACTTGTAAAGATCTTTCGCACTAATCCACAGATATTTGTTCCTACCGGCTTTACTCCTAATGGCGACGGGTTAAATGATGTTTTAAAACCAATTGCCGTAGGAGTTGAACGCATTGAATATTTCAGTGTGTATAATCGCTGGGGCCAGCTTGTTTTCACCACGACTATAAATGGCAAGGGATGGGATGGCCAGATCGGTGGTAAACCTCAAACAACGAATACTTTTGTTTGGATGGTAAAAGCGGTTGATTATACCGGCAAACCAATCTTTCAAAAAGGAACGTCAACACTTATCCGTTAAATTTCAGATTGCAGATTGCAGATTTTAGATTTGCTTTGTATTAGCAGAAAGGATTTGATATAAATCCGCAATCTAAAATCTCAAATCAAAAATTACTATGTCTAAAATTGTTTTTATCACCGGCGCATCATCAGGATTTGGAAGAGCATGTGCGGAAAAGTTTGCCTGTCATGGTTATGATGTAATTATTAATGGGCGCCGTGAGGATAAGCTTCTTGAATTAAAAAACTATCTTGAAAAAAAATACAATACGGCAATTCTTGTTTCTGTTTTTGACGTAAGAAACAGGAATGAAGTATTTGAATCAGTTAAAAATATTCCTGGTGAATGGCAGCATATAGATATTTTGATAAATAATGCTGGACTTGCACTTGGCAGAGATTATTTTGATGAGGCAGACATTGATGATTGGGATACGATGATCGACACGAATGTGAAAGGATTGATCTATTCAACAAAAGCATTATTACCATTTCTTAAAAAAAGTTCATCACCTCATATAATAAATCTTGGTTCTGTAGCAAAAGATGTTTATGAAAAAGGAAATGTTTATTGCGCCACAAAGGCTGCAGTTGATATTCTTTCACAATCAATGCGGATCGACCTTTTGAGACATGGAATTAAGGTTACAGCTATACATCCCGGCGCTGCAGAAACAGAGTTTTCACTTGTTCGATTTAAAGGTGATGAAACCACTGCAAAAAAAATATATGATGGTCTTACTCCACTTACCGCAGAAGATGTAGCCGATGTGATCTATTATTGTACTACACTGCCTCCACATGTTTGTATAAATGATCTTGTACTAACCTGCACTCAGCAGGCTAATGCGATCTATTTTAATCGCAAATAAGTTTGGCTGCACTCAACATTTTCAACCAATTAAATTAATTTCGTAGATTTACGATTATAGGTCACACCTCCTTAAGTAAGTACTTGTTACTTTTCCCTGATCAGTCTTTTTAAACTTGCGTAATTCATCGTGGAATTTGTACCAGGTCTTGAATATTGTTAATCAAAAATTTAGAACACAGGGTAATAGAATCTACTTTTATGTCGTTATCATTTCAATACCTGTTAAGAACCCTTATGAAAAAGCCCTACCTGGTTTTGCTTACACTAATGCTGAGTATTCTCTCAGCCAATTCACAATCAAATGTGATCAAATTGCAATCCTGTAATGACCAGCTAATTGCTCACCAGGTTGACAGTCTCAAAAAATTATATTCCGATGATGGCTTTATGCTGTTAAAAGAGGCTTCAATCACCATGGAAAGTGAATTTGAAATGCCTGTGATCGTTCCATTAACACAAGGAAGCCTTTATCAGTTTGTTTTTATTGGTGACTATACCAGCCGCCTTTATGAAGTTCGCATGTTCGACTGGAACGAAAAGCAAGTTGTTTTTAAACAAAAAAGATGGGGTGACATTGATGGCAATATAATCTCTTACGAATATCAACCTCAGTTCTCCGAATTCCATATGATGAAACCTGTACAAGTAAACAAACAAAAGAAGAAGAACCTCTGTGGGTATGTGATGATGTTTAAGAAAGTCAAATAGAACCGCGATTTTCAAGATTTTTATTAGGATTAAAAGGAAATCATGATGCAGTAATTCTGCATTGACGATTCGATTGAATTGAATGTCCAATAACAAATTTATCCTCGCACTTTTATTTCCGTGAAGTTTAAATCTCTACCTCTTTAATATTATTCATTCTACTGAATGTTGCTCTAATATAGTATATCCATATTTCCTCTAAATCCTTTTCTAATCTTACTAATCATGGTTCTCGGATTCTATTGCGCTAACGACACCGTCAATTGCACACCTGCTCTTGTGTTTGTGATCGGCGCTGTAGTGGCGATCTTAGGAATTGTTCTTTGCTGCTGGAAATAGAATGTGGCTCTTATGCGGCTATTAACAACATAATCTATTGTTGGATTAATATTGATCACTTTCTGTCCGGCTGTTCCGAAAGATGTATTCTGATCTAGTTTACTATTTGCAGTAGCGTCGTCACGAATACTGAAATCAAGCTTGAACGTAATGTCATTATCCAATTTCAGCTTACCTATCTTTTTAATTAGTGGCACGCCTCTGACTATCCAGTCAGCACCAACCGTTAATTCTGTAGAATGATTCTCTGCCAATTGGTAATCAATAAGACTCAAACTTAATTGTCTTGTTTTACGATACTCCATCCTTGCAGTAAGCCTGTTGGTAAATGTCATATCAACTCCAACCAATGGACTGAATTCTTCCATGATCGTAATATTAGGAACTAAGAAATAGGGAACAAAGTTTTTCGTAAGCGGGTCAATAAAAGATGGATATCCGTAGTGGAAAGGATCCTGGAAGAATAAGGCTGAATTATAACTATTCATACTTAATGTGCTACGATATCCATGACGTATCATCAAATTGGTAAATGTCTTTTCAAGACCTTTTATACTGGTTGCATTGTACGTGATATTCCAGTTTGGTTTTGCTTTTAAACCATTGAATGGATTTGCACTCGTTTTTGGATTTGAATTCTTCACCATCGAAATACTTAACGGATCTTTGTTAGTATATGCAGAAATAAAAGCAGGAATAAGTACATCTTGTGCATACCTGCCATAACCCTGGTAATAACCATCAGGGCCACGGGTGTGACTTGAATACAGATTTTCATTATCAAGCTTCTCGGAAATAACAAGCCTGTTATTTTCAAACTGTCTGAAAGTTTCGGATACGATATTCGGATCAAACTTCTTAAATAATGTTTGATAAGAGATGTAACTGATACTAAAACCACCAAGAGAATAAGGATTCAGTCGCTTAAATCCTTCTGTAAGAGTAGCGCTGGTATCTTTAAATAGATCAGAATAGTTTTTAGTAAAAGTTTTATCCATATTAATGTCAATAGTAAGATCTCTTACAGGTGAAACCAATGCTGTAAGATTTAACCGTTGATCATAACGTTGTAGAAATAATGCATTGAAACGAGGATCCTTTGTTAAAACCCCTTCATTTCCTTTCTTGTTTACCCAATTTGTATCAGGCTGATAACCTAAAATAAAATCAAAGCCCGGTTGCATGCTTTTCCAGTTCTGCCCCAAAAATCTTGTGCTGTCAAGATAACCAGGCAACGAGGATCCGGCTGTTTCTGTGTATTGAATTCCCACTCTCTTTAATGAAGTAACCAATTTAGCAGCACCCTTTACTATTCCATTTACTTCCGGTAAAGAATTTTGTTTCTGTGCTTTTCTTAATTTTCTTGCTTCTTTGCGTTGAAGCTTCCTTAGTTTTCTTGCTTCCTTTCTAGTAAGCGAATCAGTTTTTACAATCTTATTTGATGTCTTGGTTTTTGAAGGATTGTTAGTTGGCGGATTATTATTTTGCTTGTTAGTTGCCGGTGTATTAGAATAAACTGCTCTCAAAAATCTCGACTTGGTATAAAGCTGTTCAAAGCCCAGGTCAGCATTTAAATTTGTAGTTTTCCCGTTTGTAATTATGTTACCAAGATCTTTTGCAAGCAGGGATGTGCCGATCCAGTCATAATCTGCTTTATAACTTGCCCTCAAAGAAGTCCAGTCAATAAGTGGGAATTTAATGGTTGGGAAATTATAAGTAAATGTTGCATCCTGGTGAAAATGGGTATTCCTTCCTCCATCAAAGAAATTTTTTCTTACGGTTTCTTTTTTCTCTTTAGTATCAATACGACCAGCAGGTTCATCTATCCTTGCATTATTAATAGCATTATAATCCAGGCTTATCGATCTAGATAGATCCCAACGAACGATATAGTAACGATCAAAAGTGAAATACTTATCGTAGCTCTCAGGAATTTTATAAGGGCCACCTCCTACATTCTTGGGTTGCAATGCACCAAACTGTCTGAACACATCTGCCCTGAACGAAATTTGCGTAGGGCTGTAATTCAAATTAAAATCTTTTATGAACGATAACCATTTCGAACTTGATTTTATTAGATTTTTGAACGGCTCGAAATATTTTGGCCGTGGTGCATAATTATAACTGATAGCGCCACGGGTCCTTTTCATTTCATCAAGATCTATCAATGGATTTTTTCTATTGATCTTTGTAAAAGAATAATTAAAATCAAGATTCGAAACATCCCAGAACCGCGGTTTCTTATTATTAAGTTTTAATTTCTTTACGTTGGTAAGTGTTATTGTTTTGATCGTCGTTTCATCAATAGCTGCACTCTTTATCGAATCCTGGTCTTCTTTAGGGCTCGCTTTCAATTTATCCTTGAGTCTTATATCCAGGTCATAAGGATCGAATTCAGGCGTGGCACTATTATGACTAATGCCGGCATAGATCGGGATCTGCATTCCGAAATTTCGTGGAAGTAATTTACCTGCATCAATGTTGGCAGATATATCGAACTGTGCATAGTCTTCGCGGCTGCGTTCATTTACCTTTTGTTCCAATGTACCAAAGCCGGTGCTCCTGGCTCCCATAGTTGCATTTATATTTAAAAGATCGGCGCCAACAATGTCCAATCTTCCAATAGCTGCCCACCCACCTTTTTCATCAAGATGTGAAAGACGTAGTTCATTAAACCATATTTCAGCCGTTATAGGTTCGAATTTTAAATTTTCGATACCAAGAAAAATACCTTTCACCTCACCCAGATTTGGATTCCCTATAATGGCATATTTTCTATCACCAATTGTTTCGCTAAAATATTGAGCTGGCGAAACTCTGGCCGCGTTTCTTTTTGTTTTTAATCGAACTAATTCCTGCAGGTCAAGAGCAAGATTGTTTTCTTCAGGCCAGATGCCCAATGAATCGGTGGTGCCCCATTGTGTAATTTTTAAAGGCACTCTTATTTCATAATAGTTAGTTGCAAAATCATTCCCGATACGTATTACCGCATTCAGATCTTTGTCTTTTATAAATTCCCCGGGCAATCCGTTTTCAGCATGAACAAACATATCGAGTTTGCCATACTGACGAAGATCATAATTGATGGTTTTAAATACGCCTCTTGATTCTTTTTGGGTAAGGTTAGTGAACTTAAGACTTAATGATTGCTCATTTAATAATAAAGGAACATTGTTATTGCTGAGCTGTTGTTGCCTTTCGATGCCGGGCGGCTCCTTGTAAGGTATCGGCTCTCTCTGATCATTCTCTTCAACATTCACAGCCAATACATCCACTTTTACAGGATCATTAGCTGGTAATTTTTTGAATACACCTGACGTATCTATTTCATAAGAAAAGCGGCGCCATTGATTACGTATCAATTCAAGCTTTGCAAAACGACAAACCACTGTATCTTCAAAACCAGTAAGGAACATACGAATGAAACGGATCGATTTAAAGTCAGGAATATTTCCAACTTTATTTTGAAACTGCGTAACAGGTATCCTGAATAAATACCAATGTTCTTTTCTTGTTTGTCCATTTACGGGAGTAACTGGCACTTCTCTTACATCTGTGATAAAATTGCTACCTGCAGACATGTTTGGCAGCAGATCAACGCGGTATTCAAAATATTCCTCTACTTCATTCAACGTATTATCACGATTCAATTCTTCCTGGTCAGGATACAATGTAAATGCATTAATAAATTCTGTATTGTTATCAGATATAGGTGAATTACCATGAGGACTATTTACTTCTTTATACCTGCCTAAAATTCCGGTGTGTTGCTGATCATAAAAAGGATCACGATAGTTCCTAAAATTATCATCTGATGGATCTGCAAGTGCCTTTTGATAAATTGGAGAACTAACCCCGTGAATTGTTTTCAGGTCATTTAAATAAACTGCTTGCTTGGTTCTTTCCAAAGAATCAGTCAAGCCATCATAGCCCACATCCTGGTAAGGTCGATCGTCAGGATCGTTGCTGAATGCATTAGTAACTTGAATTGGATTGGATGGTACACGACCCCAAACAGAATTATTATCTACAGGAATAGCAGGGTTCTTTAATGTTGGCAAACCATTTTCATAAGAACGTCTACCATCTTTTAAAACATCTTCTGATATATTCCCAAGATTAAAATATAAATGACCACCTGTACTTCCCGGTTTGCTCACAAAAGGATCCTGCAACCAAAATTCAATAAATTCAATATTGCCAGTTTCAAAATCTGTCTGATCAAGATTGCGCATCAAACCACCCCAGGTTTCCTTTGGATTTAATAAATTTCCATTTGCATTTATCCTGGTGTTCCTGAATTCAAAATTGTAAGGCCCTTTTTCTTTTGGATAAAATGCCAGGTCAAATGTGGTAATAAGTGATTGTCCAAAATCAGTTGTTTTGTTGGGAAAAATTTCATTTGAATAAACCTGTCTCGTTTCGGGTTTTGATAATTCATCCGCATTTCCCTTTAATGGGTTATTTGAATTGTTTAATTCCTGTAATACTTGTTCAATATTGTACCAGGCAAGTTTGGCGCGGTTATATCCATAAGCAAGATTATTACTAAGCCGTGCTTCCGGGAATAAAGGATTTCCATTTGCATCTTTCGCTCCTTGAGGAGTGGAAGACATCGTCCAACTGATCAATGGAAAGCGAAGATCAATGCTGCTTTTGGTTCCCTCAAAATCGTCAAGATAGATCACTCCCTCATTTCCTTTGCCGATCTGCTTGGCATGACCCGGATCGAGAAAGGCTGCTTCGCCATATGCTCTTATGCTTGACATAGCTTTTGTAGAATAGAACGGAAGTTTATCAAGCCAGCGTGAAAGTCTCGGAATATCATTTTGATAATCAAAATCGACACCATACATAATATTGCGGATCGGGTCATCGCCATAATTCTGTTTTATAAAAAAAGGTCTTTCGCTTAATCTTACCATCGTTGCGCCAAGGGTAAGCTTTTTGCTGGCAAGATAATCCAACCGCAGTGCGAAATAACTCCTGTTCTGCAAACCATAAGTAGCATTATTCTCATATTGAATATTAACGGGAATACCGGCATTGATTATGGCCTGGTTAATAACTTTTAAAGAACCAAGGTCATAGTTGATCTCATAATCTACATTCTCACGAAGTTGTTGTCCACCTGCTGATACGGTGACTGAGCCGCGAGGTATATTAAATCCAAGTTGATATTCAGAAGTTCCTAAACCAGATTTACTTTTCCCTACAAATTTGAATCGATTAAGGTTTGCATAAGTTTGAGCGATCGCTTTAATGGTATCGTATAAGGGGTAAAAAAGATATTTTTCTCTTTGCTGCAAACTGTCCGGTCCTTTATAAACATATTCAAGATCCCGACCGAAAGGTTCAAGCACAGGAAATATGATCCGGCTTTGTGATGAAATAACTGTAAAGCCTTCTACATAGTCAAATACCCCATCAGGTTGCGGGTCATTTTGATTATTTAACCTATCAAGATTTAATAAAGAGATCAGTGGCTGTCCTTTGTAAGGATCAGTTACATCAGCTGGTGGTAAATATCTTTTTTCCCCCAAGCTTGGTTCTTCGTACAAAACATCTAAATGAAAATCTGAACGTTCAAGTTGACCGAATCCAACGGAGTAAACGTTCTTCATCATCAGTTCCCAAATTGGAAGATTAGTACGTTGTGATGTTGCTTTCAATAGTTTTAAAAATAGAACAGGGGTTGATGTACCACTTGAATCCGGTGGAACATCAGTAGAAAATTCACCAACCTGGTATACTTTTCCGTTATAAGTATACTGAAATGCGATGCCTAATACCTCATCAGGTTGTAATTGCTGATTTAATGAAATAAAACCAACCTGTGGATTAAAATAATAATCCTGGGGCAAAAGTTTGCGGGCAAAAGTTTTTTCAAAATCCTGTACCGGCTGAAGACCTGCTCCTGATAAAACGCTGGTAACTGATGAAGAACTCCTTGCTCCGGGTGTACTTAATAATGTTGAGTAAAGTGTGTTTGCATCATTTCTCGGAGGTACATTTCCTAACCCACCAGGGGCACTGTAAGGCTGACCTTCACCCAGATCCATTAATGCAACAACATCTCTTGTATCAGTTGTTGCGCCGTTTCTATTTGTTACCCAAACTTCCACTCGAAGGATCTGTATAAGAGAATTTACAACAGGAAGATCCTTCATTGCATTATTATAATTACTTCTAAAATATTGTGACATCAGGAAGTGACGATTCTCTTCATATTCATCAGCTTTATAAGTAAATGATTGAGTTGATGAACCTCCCTGTAGTCCCAATGATTGTCGTTGCGAACGCTGATTGGCAAATACTGTAGTAACAAACAGCTTTCCGAATTGTAATTGTGTTTTTAACCCAAACAAAGATTGTGCACCGGGGATCAAAGTTCCTTTGGATGTAAAACTGGTATTACCGGCCTGGAATTCTTTTAATACTTCATCATCTTTTCCCTGGTAATCTAATTTCAATTGATTCTCAAAATTGAAATTGGCAAGTGTATTATAATTGATTGGAAGTCTAAGCTTATCGCCAATCTTTGCATCTACCTGGAACTGGCTGTTCATATCAAAATCCAATCCGCCGTTTTTACGTGACCGTTCTGGTAGCGTTGGATTATTTATTGTTTGTCCCTGGTAGCCCATCGTAAGGGCAACAAAACCTGTTGGCTTAATTTCAATTTTCCCATTACCAACAATTCTATTTACCCAATCATTTACAAAATTGGGCTTAGGCTTATAAGTTCTGCGATTAAGGTTAGCGAGAAGACTTGCTCTTTGTTTGAAATACTCGTTTTCATCTTCCTTTCCTTTCAGATCCATAAACTCTTTCATTGAAAACGACATCGGAGTCCTGTAATAATGATCGCCGATCTTTTCAATAATGTAGTATTGCTTTGTAACCGGATCATATTCAATATTTCTTTTTATGAAACCTGTATCCTTTAAATTAAATGGATTGCGATTGGGATAATTATAAGGATCGCCATAACGATCGGGCTGTGTGGGACGAATCGTATCTCCGGGAAAATATATATAATTCACCCATGGGAATGGCGAAGCATTTACCTTAATAGTAATGAAAGCAAAAATGACTACTGTTACCAGCGTCCGGGATATGGTGGTTAACTTAGGGCTCAAAACTTTCTCAACAGAATTAGTTAGGTAAAAATCTCAATCGATAGGCTTACAGAGTTTTTAAAGCTTTCTTGATAACATCCTCAAGGGAGGTTAATGAAGGGTTTGTTTGTGTGACTCTTTGGAGTGCCTGATCGGCGGTACTACGGGCTATTCCCAAGGCCATCAGGGCATTTAACGCATCTGTATGCAATGTATTGTGTTTCAAAGGAGAAATATTTAAATCGAACGGTTGTTTTGCTAGTTTGTCTTTTAGCTCAAGCACTAATCGTTCGGCTGTTTTTTTACCGATCCCTTTTATCTTTTCAAGCCCATGAATATCATTAAGTACGATTAACCTCGTAAGCTCATCCGGCTTCATGTAGGACAACATCATTCGTGCAGTTGTTGCTCCAATACCTGAAACAGAAATTAAATTAAGAAATATTTCTTTTTCGGCCTTATCAAAGAAGCCATACAAAATATGGGCATCCTCCCGAATTAGCAGGCAGGTTTGTAAAATACCTTTTTCAAGGTTTTGGATCTTTGAATATGTGTTTAAACTTATTTGCACTTCATAGCCCACTCCATTTACTTCTACATGCACCATTGCCGGGCTTTTGTAAATAAATTTTCCATCAAGATAGGCGATCATAGTTGCGAAAATAAAGGAAACTGTTTGAAGTTTGATGTTTGAGATTTGAGGTTAAAAATATTGTAACCTATTTATTCTCACATACTTCATCCTCTAACTTTAAACCTCAAACATCAAACCTTGAACTATCTTATCTTCGTGCACTTAATTTTTTTTAATGACAAAGAAAGTTACTGCAGCGATAACAGCCGTTGGCGGATATGTTCCCCCAGATAAACTTACTAATGCCGACCTTGAAAAAATGGTGGAGACCAACGATGAGTGGATTAGAACAAGAACTGGAATTTCTGAAAGAAGAATATTGAAAGGCGAAGGGAAAGCCTCTTCTGATCTCGGCGCTCCTGCTGTGTTAGAACTTTGTCATAAAAGAGGGATCGATCCTAAAGAAATTGATTGCCTTATTTGTTGTACTGTCACTCCCGATATGCTTTTTCCTGCAACTGCAAATATTATTTGCGATAAAATTGGGGCCACAAATGCTTTTGGTTTTGATCTTAATGCGGCCTGTTCGGGATTTTTATTTGGCTTGTCCACCGGAACTATGTTTATTGAAAGTGGACGATATAAAAAAGTGGTAGTAGTGGGTGCTGATAAAATGAGTGCTATTGTTGATTATACTGACCGGACTACCTGTATACTTTTTGGCGATGGAGCCGGTGCTGTATTGCTGGAGCCAAACTATGAGGGCTATGGTTTACTTGATACTATTCTTAAAAGTGATGGTAGTGGGCGGAATTATTTATATCAGAAAGCAGGTGGTTCGCAAAGACCTGCATCGCATGAAACAGTTAACAACAAAGAGCATTTTATTTACCAGGATGGTCAGCCTGTTTTCAAATTTGCGGTAAAAGGAATGGCTGATGTAAGTGCAGAACTTTTAGAAAGAAATAATTTAACAGGTGATGATATTGCATGGCTTGTTCCTCACCAGGCGAATAAAAGAATTATTGATGCCACTGCAAACCGCATGGGACTGAGTCCGGATAAAGTAATGTTGAATATTCATCGCTATGGAAACACGACTGCTGCAACGATTCCGCTTTGCCTTTGGGATTTCAAGCATGAAATAAATAAAGGCGATCTTATTGTACTCGCTGCTTTTGGTGGTGGCTTTACATGGGGTGCTACATTGATAAAGTGGGAGTATTAATTTTTTATTTCTGATTTCAATATCTCAAATCTTTTACAGCACATTCCCTCGTGATATCATTTATTATGATGAATTAAAAAGAAAAACCCAAATACAGAGAATATTTGGACAAGGCTGAAATTAAAATTATAGCTATAAAAATTTTATTTTGATCGCTGCCTTTCTACCGATCAATTGATAATTGAGGGGAAGAATATGTACAAATAGAGATTGTAAATTAACCCAATACATGTATTGTACAGGTATAGATGGTTCATAAAGACCTATTGATTTTACGTTGATCCAATTACTTGCAGTATCAAATTTCATTAAAACTTCCGCGTTCAGATAGGTGATGTATGTAAACCATGGGAACAGATCAGGTCTTGCTGGTGTTTGAAGATAAATTGCATCCACTCCGACGTCAAATCTTCCATCTAAAAAAATCCAGGTCAGACTATCAAATAGAAATTCTTGCCCGGATAGCGATGGTGCCGATGGTGGAGGCGTTGCAAAATTATTTGTTTGTGGAACTTCTAGCTTACTGCAGGATAAGAATAACCCCGCTACTATCAATGCAACTAATGCACTATGTTTTAACCTTACAAATCCGGCAAATGATAGTATCAATAACTGAAGGAATATTTTTTTCATAGCAAAGGTTTGAATGCTTAAAAATTAAATTTTCTTTCATTCTTTTAGCGTTAACGATAAACATTGACTGTATTCGTTCCTGCGGGTTCTGCCGGAAAACTTGCGGTGGTGCTAATTGTTGCATTAGCACTAATTCCATGCAGATAAATATTAGTTGCATTACCTGTACCTGCCGGCGCTGGTAAGGGATAAGTCGAATGAGCCCCATAAGCAAGAATCTGGGCATTGCCGGCATTGCCTTTTATTACACAACCATAAAAGCTAACATCCAGCTTATTGTCATTTACTGTACCTGGCAAACCAAATAGAAGCATTGAACCGCCTCCTGCAGCAAATACTCCACAGGCTGGATTTGAAAATGGCGGTGCAGGACTGCCTGTATTATTTTTTACAGATGTGGCATAAGCATCAAATTTGAGTGAATTGCTTACTGAAGCCGTACTTTCATTAAACCCGGCTCTCATCGCCAAGCCTACGCCATTATTCTCCACCCTGTTATCATAAGATTTTATTTCAATAGCACAGTGCTGAGAAGAAATATTAGATATAATTATGCCTGCCTTATTATCATGTATATAATTTCTGCTTAGTGTGGCAATGACGGAGGCATCATTAGTACCTCTATGGTTTACAATTTGAATACCTGTTCCGTTCCCGGTAGGAGAAGGATTTATATTATCCATGATCTCATTGTCTTCAATTTCTGCTTCCATCACCCTTCCATTTGCTATTGCACCAAAATTGCCAACACTCATTCCGATATTGCAGCCCCCACCGTTAATAATAGTATGTGCAATCCTTATCTCCGCAATCGGCTTTGCTACAACATCGGTTTGAACAAACGACCGAATG
>Ga0193692_1000245_pt1 | contig 13598 bp, 3 predicted proteins | sample L3a1metaG_FD_144917 | JGI IMG/M metagenome (GOLD analysis project Ga0193692, IMG submission 144917) | Soil microbial communities from a riparian zone of the East river system, Colorado, United States - L3a1 | ecosystem: Environmental > Terrestrial > Soil > Riparian zone | place: USA: East River... | reverse complement strand
ATCTGGAAGAAGGCGATCATGATCAATGAGATCCTCGCTGTGAATAAGAAATTGCCTGTTGATTCCGACGATGACCGGATTGTCGACTGGGTCGAGATCTTTAACGGGACAGACAATTCGTTTCCCCTCCACGAGTGGCGTTTACAACTGCGCGCACCCGACGCGAGTGGCTCCGTGCAGACTAATGAGTTTACATTTCCTGCTACGGCGTTCCTCATCCCTGGGGCGCACCTCCTGGTTTATTTTAGTCCGACACGGCGCACGGTCTACCATACAGGTTTCAGCCTGCCTGCTGAGGGAGGCACGCTTGGTCTCATAAGCGGAGACGGGCAGGAAATCGATCGCGTCCAATATCCGACTCAACAGGCGGATGTATCGTATGCGCGATTTCGAGATGGGCTGAACTCGTTCGTCTTTAATCCCTTTCCCAGCCCGGGAAAAGCCAACATTCCCAATGGCCTTGTTGAGCCGGATTTTCAATTCCGCGGAATTGAACCTTCCACGCTGCGCCCCGGCGCGGCCCTTCGGTTTGTCGCCGAAGCCCGGCACGATGTCGGAATCGCGCAGGTCTCATTGATCTATCAAAGGCTCGATCAGCCTAATCTCGAAGTGCAGCAGGCCCAGCTTTACGACGATGGATTGCACGGAGATGGTCTGGCGAATGACGGCATCTTTGCTGCAGAGATCGAAGGGAGCTTTCCCGCCGGATCGGAGCTTCAGTTTTATTTCGAAATTACAGATCTCAACGATCAAGTTATTCAGGTTCCTGACGATCCCGAGTTTGGCGTGCCCGGAAGTCCTGGCAGCAGCTTTCAAATCGCTGTCGGCGCTCCCTCCAGCGGCCTCGAGATTTCGGAAGCCGTTTCCTGGAATATGGCGTCGGTGTTCGATGAATATGGCGGCACTCCCGATTGGGTCGAGGTGCGGAATACTTCGTCACTGCCAATTCCTTTGGATGGAATCTCTCTTTCACACGACCTGGGTGACGGGGATCGATTCTATTGGCCTGCCGGCACCCTTTTGAATCCGGGTTGTTACATGCTCGTGTATTGCGACAACAACCCGTCTGAAGGTCCCGAGCATGCGCCTTTTCACTTCAGTCGAACGCTCGATACCCTGGTCCTTTCAGGTTTGACGACGAACAAATCGAGAACTCTCCTCGATTGGACCCGCTTCGAACATCTCGAGCCCGACGTCGGATGGGCACGACTCGGGGAGGCCGGCGCATGGAGGAAGATGCCCGCCACTCCTCGACGTTGCAATGTGCCGGGCCCTGTGTGGACGTTTCTCCAAACGAACGGTGCCGCTGTCGTGTTCTCTTTTGCTTTTCCTACATCGACTAATGAGGTCTACGTCATCGAGAAGGCCACCTCGCTGGAGAACAATTTGTGGATTCCCTGGAATTCCGTCACGGGAACAGGAATCGAAAATGTCATTTCAACGCCTGCCGGGCAGGGAGGGGCATTTTTCCGGCTTAAAAGGATGGCAGCACCGTGAGCGCCAGGTGTTCAAATCTCTCCTGGCGAGGCAAGGCGCCGACGATTTCGCGATGTGTCCAGGCACGAACCGGGCGGATCATATTAATGATCTTTTCAGCGGTGTTTCTATTTCAGCTACCGAGTGAATTGTTCGGACAAAGCGTCACTATCAGTGATGTGACTGTAGCGGAGCCGATCCGAGGGACCACGAATGCAACCTTCCTGTTGACTCTTTCGTATTCCCCTACGTTTCTGTCTTCAGTGGATTACACGACCGTTTCGGGAACGGCGCAAGCCGGCGCTGATTTTCTCACAACCAGCGGTACGGTCCGTTTCCTGACCGGTGTAACAAACCTCGCGATTACGGTTCCAGTCCTGGCGGATTCGGTGGACGAACAAATCGAACAATTCACCTTGGTCCTCGGCAATCCAACAGGCCTGACAATCGAGAAGGGAACGGGCGTTGGAACCATCCTCAACACGCCGGTTCCACATCTATCCTCGTTTGGGCGCGCAGTGGAACCGCTCAGTCCCTCGTCGCGGGCTACGGACCTGGTGATTTCCGAGATCATGTACAACCCGCCTTTGACCTATCGCGGCGTGCCGGGGGTTGATCTGGACTGGGTCGAAGTCTGCAACGCAGGCGCTTTTCCCATCGACGTCAGCGGCTATAGCCTGACCGGCGATATTCTCTGCGCATTTCCGGAGAACACGATCCTTGCGCCCGGCGCGTACCTTGTCGCGGCCGATAAGCCCGCCAGTTTTGCCGCGGTATACGGTTTTACCAATGTTCTCAATTTTAACGGAAGCTTACCCGACAATGGGGGACGTGTTCGCCTTCGTAACCGCGCGGGAAGAACGCTGCTGGAAGTCAATTACGATAACCAATGGCCATGGCCTCTGTTAGCCAATGGAAAAGGCCGCTCACTGGTGCTCGCCCGTCCATCGTACGGGGAGAACGATCCGCGCGCCTGGCAAGCCAGCGAACAGGAGGGAGGGAGTCCGCTCGCACCGGAACCCCGCGCTACTAACTCGTTGCGCCTGGTCCGCATCAACGAATTGCTCGCGAACTCGCAGTTGCCGGATTTTGACTTTATCGAGCTGTATAACCAAAGCGATCGGGATGTGGACATTTCCGGCTGCATTTTGAGTGACAGCCCCGATACGCCGAAGTTCGTCTTCCAGGGTACGACCATCCCGGCCCACAGCTATTTGGCACTCGACGAAGTGAGCCTCGATTTTAAGTTGAGCCTCGCGGGTGATACTGTCTATTTCCGGGCTCCGACGGGGGAAATTCTCGATGTTGCAAAGTACGAAGCCCAGCTCCCTGGTGTCAGCTTTGGTCGTTTTCCCGAGGGGAGTGAGGATTGGGTTGCGCTCTTCCCACCTACGCCTTTTGCACAGAACGCAACGCTTTACCGTGGAGAAATGGTCATCAATGAAATCATGTATGCGCCAATCTCAGGAAACGAAAGCGACCAATTCATCGAGCTCTATAATCGAGGAACCAACTTGCTGAACCTGGCCGGCTGGCGTTTGTCCGGCGACATTTCGTTATATTTCGCCTCGGATTTTCCTGTGCCGCCCGGCGCGTACTTTGTAATAGGCCGGGATTTGGAACAGCTACGCCGAAATTTTCCTTACCTGAACAGCAGCAACTCATACGGAAATTTTTTCGATAAGCTTGGCGACATGGGCGGACGCCTCACTCTCTCGCGTCCAGTCATGGACAACAGTTCGAACGTCGTGCTTGCAGCGGAAAACGAAATCACCTTTGGCTCTGGTGGCGCATGGGGCCAATGGTCTCGTCATGGCGGCAGCAGCCTCGAATTGATTGACTCTCACAGTGACAATCAGTTTGCCGACAGCTGGGCCGACAGCGACCAGAGTACAAACGCGCCATGGACCACCCTGGAGTACACCGGAAGCTTTATCGCTGTGCTCCCTTCAGTTATGCGACAAATACAGTTGGTGCGCTTCGGGGCCGGTGAATGCCTCGTGGATTCTGTGGAGTTGTTTGGCGCTGGAGGCGCGAATCTCGTGATAGATGGCGGCTTCGAAAATGGAGCCACCAATTGGCGGGCGGAGGGCAATCACGCCCAATCAGCGCTTTCGAACGAAAGTTTCACCGGAAGCTGGAGCTTGAGGCTCGCTTCGAGTGGGGCAGGGGAGCCGGTTACAAATTGTGTTCGCTCGTTATTGACGGCTTCGCCTTCGGGAACAGTGACCCTGCGCGCCCGAGCGCGGTGGCTGCGCGGTGATCCACGCATTCTCTTGCGTGTCCCAGGTACCGATATTGAGGTCCTGGCCACGCTTAGTTTGCCATCTGATTTAGGTACTCCTGGCCGGCAGAATACCCGCTCCGTAACGAACGCAGGTCCAGCCATCACCGCGGTCGCACATCTGCCTATTATTCCCGCTGCTAATTCCAATATCGTGGTTTCGGCGACGCTGTCTGATCCGGATGGAATCCAAAGCGCTGTATTGCACTATCAGGTAAACAATTCCACGGGGCTTCAGGTGCAGATGACGGATGACGGCACTGGCGGTGATGAAGTTGCTAACGACGGGATCTACACCGGTCTGATTCCCGGCCAACCGTCGGGAACCATGGTAATGTTCTATGTGGAAGCATTTGATAATGCTTCCACAGCCGGACACTCTGTTTTCCCCGAACAAGCGCCAGGGCATCCGGCAATCCTGAGAGTCGGGGAATCGTCGAGTTCGGGAAGTTTTGCAACATGGCGCATTTGGATGACTCCAACCAGCGCCATCCAGTGGTCTCAAATGGGCAGATCGAGCGACGAACCGGTGAGTTGCACGGTAGTGTACGGCAATCAACGCGTTATCCACAACGCGCAGATACGTTTTGCTGGTGAGATGCTTGACCGGGCGAATCCAAGTTTGCCTCCGAGCTACGTTCTTATTCTTCCCGCTGACGACAAAATCTTTGGGATCGAAGAATTGTTCCTGGAACCCGCAAGCTCCGTGGTCTCGTTTCTGAGGGCCAAACTAGCGGCCAGCTTAGCAGAGAGAAGCGCCGTGGCTTATGGGCATCAGCGTTACGCGCAAGTCGCTTTCAATGGATTGCCCCCACAACCCGTAAGCGAGCGCCAGGTCATCGATTCAGTTTTTGCGCAATCGATCGATGCGACGAAGCCGTTGGGCAAATTGTATAGCGCGGAGCAGTGGTTTGAGCGCGATCCTGCATTGGGCATTCAGACGGTGCAGAGCGCACGCCTGACTCTCACTCCCCTCAAAACCCCTGGCCGTTACCGTTGGAATTGGCCCGCGGCACCGTCCTCAGATTACGGAGATTTTTTTACCCTGCTTGATGCGATGGATGCTCCGGCTCAGACTTACGCTGATCATCTCAAAGCCTTCATCGATGTTGAAAAATGGATGGATTCGTTAGCCCTGATTCATGTTTTAGGCGAGCAGGATGTCCTCGGTTATGGGCAGGGAAAGAATGCTGCTCTTTACCGGCCAAGTGCTGACCGATGGCTTTTCATTCCCGACAGTTTTCAGAATGCTTTCGCCAGTCCTGTCACCGACAGCTTGTTTTCAACGAGCGATCCGGCCGTGGCCCACTTGCTGTCCAGTCCGGACTTCGTTCGGTTTTATTGGCAGGCGGTTCAAAAGCTTTTGGCAGGCGGGTTCGATTCTGCGTCCGTGGGCAGTTCCATCGATGCTATTGCAAGCGTTTTCCACGGCAACGGAACGCCGCTCGTATCCAGCTCGATTCTCAATTGGGTCGATTCCCGGCGCAACTGGATCCTATCCCAAATTCCGACGAATGACTTTACTCTCACGACAGAGACTTCCCTTTCAGTGGCTACCAACCTGATTACCATTTCCGGCACGGCCAGCCCTTCGACTCGCGTTTTGATAAATGGAAGTGATAGAGCCGTGGTTTGGACAAGTCCCTCGAACTGGACAGCTACGGTCTTCGTCAGGTCGGGCTTGAATGTGATGGACGTAAATGCCGTCGGCTTTAACGGACTGCTGAGCTCTACAAGGATTACCGCAACAGTGACGTTGCCGAATGTTGTCCTCGATAAACTCGTAATCAACGAGGTAATGCATTCGCCTCCGGTCCCCGGCGGCGGATTCATTGAACTCTTTAATGCGAACGATTGGCCACTCGACCTTTCATCGCTTCAGATTCGGGAAGCAAATTTTTCATTCCCCTCCGGTACGTGGATTCCTCAGAAAGGCTATGTCGTGGTGGCGGAAAATCGCAGCGCATTCATCGAGGCCTACGGAAATGCGATCCCTGTCATCGGCGATGCGGGTCCCGGTTTGAGCCGTTCGGCTGGGGCAATTACGTTGATAGACTCACTCTCCAACATGAAGGTGCAGCGCATCCAGTACGATAGTACTCCCCCGTGGCCACTCGCGGCCAATGGCGCATCGCTGCAATTGCGGGATTGGAGGCAGGATGCCACGCGGGTTTGTAATTGGGCTGCGGTTCCCGTTGGCGATCCTCGCCCACGATCAACTCCGGGGACAACGAATTCAGCGGCCGTAATGCTGCCGGATTTGCCGCGCATTTATCTGAATGAGTTGCAGGCAGTGAATACAGGTATCGTGGCCGATCAGGGCGGCCGATCGTTGCCCTGGCTCGAACTCTTTGGTGCGTCACAGGATGTGAGCCTCGCGGGGTGGTACTTGACGGACGATTACGCGAATCCAAGGAAATGGGCGTTTGCAGCAACTGACCTTCTCCCAGCAGGTGGCTACCTGCTCGTATGGAACGGTCCAGGAAGCGGAGCGCTCCATGCCAATTTTGGCCTCTCTCCAGCCGGCGGACGGATTGCTCTGGTCAAGGATGATCCCGGCGTTGGCCCTCTGATCGTCGATTTCATGAATTATCCTCAGATCGATGCAGGAGAGTCCTATGGTTCATTCCCAAACGGCCCAGGAGCGCGCGATTTGGTGTTTCCGAGCACTCCGGGTGCACCGAATCCGCCGCCACCTGTTTTTATCAACGAATGGATGGCGAGCAATGCGCGGATTGTTGATCCCTCCGGCGGGGGCAGCGATGATTGGTTCGAGTTGTTCAATGCCGGATCGCACGTCCGCGACATCTCGGGCTATCAGTTGGGCGACAGTGCGGGTAATTTATTTTCGGTCCCGACCGGAACTACGATTCCAGGGCGCGGATTTCTCCTATGCTGGGCGGATAAAGATGTGTCTCGCAACCGGCCAGGCGTCGACCTCCATGTAAACTTTGCGCTGAAGGCCGGGGGAGACCAGATCCGGTTCTTAACGGAAGACGGCACAACTGTGGACCATGTTATTTTCTCGCGGCAGACCACCGATATCAGCCAGGGACGATGGCCGGATGGCACTCCTGAATTGCATTTCATGCCGATGGCCACTCCCGGTGCATGGAACAAGGTAACGAATACGAGTCCGCCTCTAATTTCCGAGATCGCAGACCAAATTCTAGTGGTTGGCCAAACTTTGAATTTGCAGCTCACGGCAACCGATGGAGATTCTCCGTTGCAGACCTTTACTTTTTCACTTCCCTCAGGGGCACCTGTCGGGGTCGGTCTCCAGGCAAATGGGCGGCTCACCTGGACTCCTTCTACCGAGCAGGCTCCAAGCACAAATCGGATCAGCGTGGAAGTTACCGACCAGGGATTTCCGCCCTCGACGGGTAGCGCGACGTTCACCGCGATAGTAGGCCTTCGGCCGACGATCGAACAGGTTGTAAGAGGACAAGGAAGCGGAGGGCTTTCGCTGCTATTCAGAGGTGTGCCCGGAAAGAGCTATGCGCTCGACTATAAGGATTCGCTGGAAGACGGCCAGTGGACTCGTGTACCGGGTACGATTAGCGGAACAACAGGATTGGTATCCGTTCCACTTCCCACGAGCACTAACGCGCAGCGATTCTTCAAAATCGAGGTTACGAACTGAGGCAATCGTGCACCGCTTATTTTGCCGATGCGTAATGCGTGATTACATGTTGGAAACGTGGTAGCTGACGGATGGGATTGAGCTTCTCATCGACCAGCGCGTTCGTCAGAAGATCGGGGGCAGTTGGTTGTTGCTTGCGACGCTGCGAGTTTTGTTTAAGCGATTCTTCGAGTGAAGCAACTGCCTGGGTTGAGTGGTTCAGCACGGCCTGGACACCAGCCAGGTCAAACCATGCTTCAGGAGAGTTTGGCGTCATGCGCACCAGCCGATCCAGAGCGACTTCGACTTTATCCAATCGATTCATTTCGTTGCAGACTTGCGCCACGAAGATCATTTCGTTTTGGCCGGCCTTCGGATTCTTTAGAATTTGGTCCAGTACTTCCAGCGCGCGAGGGTACTGTTGCGCCTGGAGAAGGCTCATTACGAGGTGCGAGCCAGTCTGGAAGTTGGTGGGTTGTGTGGCCCACTGTTGCTCCAGGGTTTGAATATCGGCTGCAACCTGCGCCGGAGTGGGCGCTGCGGGTGCAGGGGCACTTGGGGTTATTGCCGCGCCCGGAGGAGCACCTCGCTTGATCCGCTCAAGCTCCCCAACCAGGTTATCCATTTGCGGATTGTTCGGGTCCAATTTCCGTGAAGTGACTGCAATCAGGTAAGCGTCGTTTACTCGTCCAAGGCTGATTAGCAGATTAATATAACGGAAGACTGCCTCAGGGCTGTACGGACAAAACGCGTAGGCTTGTTTGAAAGCAAACTCAGCTTCCTTGATCATGCGCTGTTGCTCTTGTGGCGATTTCGCGGTTCCAAGCCGCCAGCTATAAACGCCCGCAATGGAACTGCGCAATTTGGAAAACGCTTTCTGGCCATCGTTATCGCGCACGAAGCGTGGATCGCCTTTGAACTTACTATAATCGCGGCGATGATAAACGGTCTCGGCGAACGCGCAGAGATTCGACACGCTTGTATCGTAGGTGATCCAGTTCCCGACCAGGCGTTCGGAGTAGTCACTCCAGAACTTGTGGTCACGCTGGACGATGTCGTCATTCAGTTCCGCCAGTGGCTGGCGGTTGATCTTCATAATGATACCGAACGGCGTGAGGTACGGGTACATCCAGTCGAGCGGGAAGCTTTCTTCGACGTAAAACTCGTGGTCCGGGTTCTTATCGAAGATCACCTTGGTGAGCAGGCCATTGATTGCCATGACTGCAACCTGGCCTGATACCTGGACCTTCTGGTCAACGATGCGGACATCCTCCCCCGCCTTGATTTGCCGAGGCTCATTCGGAAATCGTTTGTCATGTTCCAGTCGGCGTTGCGCATCGGCAAGGTACTCCTGAAAAGCGCGCTGTGAGTCATCGTTGGAAGGCGTGTTGATCTCCTTGGGAGGATAGACGCGCTCCGCGCGGCGACGCGCCTCGATCTTCGCGCCGAGGCGCGTAAAATATCGATCCACCGGGATGAACATCCGGGCAATGAAGTTCGTTTCGTAATTCTGTTCGAGTTCGCGAGGGCCTCGCAGCAATTCCTGGAAGAATGGCGGATCGTTTTGGGTGCTTCGATTGTAGTGGGCGCGGATGTAGTTCAGGTAGGTTCCGTCCGCGAGGGCATTTTGCGTAATGAGATAAACGTCTCGCCGATCGAACACAGGGTCTTCTGGCTTTTTGCTGCCGGGAATGAAGCTCTCGCAAAAGATCATGTAGGTTGGATTGAAGCGCCCCGGATCGGTTCCACCGAACAACACCGTGTTGCGATCCATTTCGGGGTAGATCAGCTTGCCTTCCGGCGTTTTAAGCAATTCATCTCGGAGCTTGTTATTGTAGCTCAACTTCCCGTCCGGCGCTTTGAACGGAGGGGTGAACATGTCATGGCCAAACCAATAACCAAAGTAATGGCCGCGCTGCTCGTTATCTTCCCAGTGCGACATGATCGACCAGATCGGCATCAGCGCAAAAATCGCCAGCACAGCAGTCATTTTGATTCGATCCTTGCCCATGGCAAAAGCCCCGACGGCGCCAGCAGCCAGCAGGAGTGAAAGGATGGCGGTGTAATGGACCAACGGATTCTCGGATAATTTAAAGGCACCGTAGACTCCGCAGAGAGCCATCGCGCTTGCGACGACGGGGAATGACCCAATGACGCCCAGCGTCTTTTCGAGGTCGTCTCGAACGGCAAATATCCCGTAGAGCACGCCGATCGCCAGAAGCACGTCGAAGGTCGTGATGATGTTTTGAAAGAGCGCGGGTCCATCGGCTGCTGCGAAGTTCAGCGCGCCCAGGACCAGCACCCCAGCCGCAACGGATATGGCGGGACGGCTAAACGTCCAACGTCGTACAGCGGCGTAATGGGTCGATAGAAAGGAGCCGATGAGTGTCAATCCATAGCCAGCGGCCATCGCGATGATGACGTGCGAAGCTGTGAAAAAGACTTTGTTCAAATCGCGGCTTTGCCGATCCGAAGCGGGGTTCAAGAGAATAAGCAGGAATATGCTCAGGCAAAGATAAGTCGAGCCGAGACCGACGGCCCACGCTCGCTCGCGCTTCTGCATTCGCTTGTAAAAGAGGATTGGGATCAGGGCGAGGATGAGATAAAAAAAGTTGAATTCTTCGACCGCTCCCTCGAAGTACATGACGATCTGCTTGGCGAAGGCAACTGGGCTCGTTGTCGGATGAATTCGTTCGTACTGTCCGCGCGTAAAGGCGTGGAAGAAGCCTGTGACGGTGCGCGGGTATCCCCAGTTGAGCGGTGGATTGGTCATGCCCGCCAGCGGCATATAAAGGTAGAATGCGGCTCCGACCATCCACGCGCCGCCGCACGCGAGGGCTGCGGCCCATTCCGTGCCACCATGGCGCGTAATGCTCCAAAGCCAAATGAACACGCCGATAATGCCTAGTCCTGCAAGATTGAAGAGGATGAACAATCCGGTTTTGTACTCAAACACCGTTACATAATTCGTGATGCAGAGGAGGAGCGCGATGATGTAGCCAATGGAAGCCACGAGCGCGAAATCGCGTGCGATCTCCATGCCGGTCTGGCGCGTTTTCACTACCAGGGCTATCCAACCCACGGCTGAAGCAATGCCGATTAGATAATAAATAATGAGGAGTGGGGGGTTGTCGCTGAGTACGTTCACCATTCCTATCGACTTGCCCACAAGGCCTCCCAGGAACACGATCGTGTTCCACAATAAAAGCGCTCGGCCCAATTTGGGTGAAACGGCAATCGCGGCCACTTCGAGGCCCAGCGCGATCACCAGCAGCGATTGGTGGTTGTTAAAACAGATGCCGAACCAGAAAAATGCGAGGTACAGGTACCAGCGCTGGTGCGGCGCATAGATCCAGCGCAAAAGGCAGACCAGCACGCCGGCTAATGAAAGCACACTTAACGTGTAGACTTCCACGATCACCGCCTGGCTCCACATGAACCCGTTGAACGCGAGCAGCATTCCGGCAACGAATCCCGCTACGATGCAGAGCACATTCTCCAGCTTGCGATCGATCGCCTTCAACTCCGCGATGCCCTCGATCATCATGCTGCTTCCGCGCGAGACGAGCATCCCCACAATTCCGCAACCGAGCGCTCCAGCGAAAGCTGAGGACATTCCAACGCGGTAGGCAATATTAGAAACCGGAAACAGGACCGTGAATAACCAGGTGTAAATTGTCCAAACCGGGTAACCCGGTGGATGTGGCACCCCGGCGTACATCGATGCCACCGCCAATTCCCCGGAATCTTCCAGCGTCACTTGCGGAGCCAGCGTCAGCCAGTACCCGATAAATGACAGCAGCGCGGTGATACCGAAAGCGATCCAATCGATCTTCCGAAAGAGAGGAGGCAGCTTGATCCGGGCCGGAGGAACCGAGCCTGGCGCGCTCGCAGGTGCTTTGCCGGGAGGGACCCCGGGTTTCATCGGAGGAGCTTTTGGATCGGGATTTGCGTCAGGGTTCTGGTTATTAGTCATCTCAAAGTATCACTGATTCGTGATGGAAACAGGAGAGAGGGTTGTTAGCGAACGGCTCTTGTTTGTCCAATCAAAAGTGCTGGTAGGCCAGATGTTATGCTCGGTAAACGAGGAATCCGCGCAGTAACTCGCAAGCGCGGGATGGCTCAAGGCGACAGTTGCAACCAGTCCTGTCGAAGATGAAATGATCGGTGTAAATGTCGAATTCGTGCGGCTGTTCAACATGCAGAGCCCCAAAAATAGTGCGACTCCAGGCGCCAGCAATTGCCAGAGATGGTTTTCGAAATAGGCGGGGGCAGCCGGTACGGCAAGACCGAACAGCTTCCTCTTAATGGCCGGCGACGGGTGCCGCGGTTTCCAGGAAGGCAGGTGGCTCTCGATTTGGTTCCAGTTCATAGTCTTTCTCGCGTTTCAGGGCCGTCCGGAGCTTCTCGATTCCGTAGCGATAACGACCCGCCACGGTATTTGGAGATAGCTCAAGCAGTTGCCCAATTTCCTCGAAGGTGTGCCGATGCCAGAACTTAAGGACGATCACTTCCCGCTGTTCGGCCGGCAGTTGTGCCAGGCATTTCATCGCGCTTCGTTCTTCCGCCGTTTCGCCCTCAGATCGTTCGAACCAGCGCGTTGATTCCAATTCGCGCGTGAGCCGCCGCCAGAGACTTCGCCTGTAATTGAGCGCGCGATTTCGAAACGTGCGCAGGCAGTAATAGACTGGTTGTCTCGGCTCGGCTTCTAATGCCATAAGCGCAATGAACGTTTCCTGGAGAACATCTTCAGCTTCGCAATGGCTGAGCCCCAAGGCACGCCCGTAAAGCAGCAGGTCGCCTGCCTTACATTCGTAAAGTGCTTGGCACCAATGTCCTATTGGTTCATCGTTCACCGTCAATTCACCCTATAGACACCCTTTTCGGAGGATTTGTATTAGAATCCGCGTTTTTTTCTCCCTTTGAGGGAGGACGCCTTTTCGGCGAGAGCAGAATCTAGTCGGTTGGCGGCGTGCTTCAAGAGGCGATTTACATTGCCGGGAAAGGGCCTTCGCTCTTCAGTTCCCCAGTCCCGCCCGGGCTGCTCGATAGAATCGCTTGCTGTGGTTCGGCCGATCAGGATCCGCAAAACGAACCTTTCCATCGAGGACGGTATTAGTGGAAAGAGAAGTCCAGTCCCTCAAATCTTCCGATGCTTCGATTGTCAGGAGACCTCCTTCGGCTCCGGGGATTTCAAATAAAAACGCATTTTGGGATTCGCTCCAATTCTCGATTGCAAAGGGACGAAGCGTTAGGTCCAGAATTGCGCGATAGAACCGCGTAGTCTGGTGGCCAAAATTCGGGTCGACGAAAATCACGCAGTTGCTGGTGACAATATTTGTGCTCAACGGGAACCAATCACGAAGATTATTGGAATACTCCACAACAACGCGTCCTCCTTCAGACGACTCGAAATGAAGCACGATCTCGGAGTTGCTGACTGTCAAACCGGTGATAGTTAAAGGATCGGGCGCAAATCCAAAATTGAAAAAAAACGCGCCGGCGGCTCCGTCCCTCCCATCTACTGCAATTTGGTAAACGGTGTTTGCAGTGGTTCTGAACTCGAGTCGGTCCTGGAGGCCCGCCCCCGCATCCGGGCCCTCTGCCACGACAGTGAGATTCATCAGGGTGCTTCCGATATACACTCCTACAACTGTATCGAGTTGGCTTCCATTCCAGTCGAATTGTGCAAGCCCGCTCGCCGGAGCCGTCCACGTCCACCAAAGCGAACGGGCGGCCAGACTCGCAGCCCGCGCTGTTTCCTCCTGCTCTGCAGTAGCGCCTCCATTATCGGCAAAGACGATGGCCTGTATGCCCGGGATGACGGCACGTGCCTCGAAATTGTCATTCGTTGGCTGCGGCATTTTATCGATGGTCAGGATGATTTGCCCGTAGCGGGTATCAAGGCCATCAACTGCAATCTGGTAGACTGTTCCTTCCGTGGCTTCCAGGATCAGCCGATCACTCGTGAAATCCTGATACCAGCCCGTGGCATGTACCAGATTGGTGAGCGAGGTGCCATTATACACCCCAAGGAGCGAGCTGAAACTGCTTCCCGCGCTTGAAAGCAGGTAGTCACCCGGGTCGGGGGCTGTCCAGGACCACCACACCGAGTTGTGGCCATTTTGGCCGGCATGTGAGGGTTCGCCCGGTTCAGGCATGGCAATGCTATTATCACCGACCACTCTCACTGAGTTTCCCACGAGCGGCAGCCGG
>Ga0193692_1000244_pt1 | contig 13604 bp, 41 predicted proteins | sample L3a1metaG_FD_144917 | JGI IMG/M metagenome (GOLD analysis project Ga0193692, IMG submission 144917) | Soil microbial communities from a riparian zone of the East river system, Colorado, United States - L3a1 | ecosystem: Environmental > Terrestrial > Soil > Riparian zone | place: USA: East River... | reverse complement strand
GCATCGTTCTGTGCGGCCTATCAAGTATTTTGTTTGTGTTGTGGAATTATAAAATGGAGGGTGAACAATGACTCCTGCGGAAGAATTTGTGAGTTGGTTCTATATAATTTGCGGCGTGTTATTTGGTATCGCGCTCGCATGTAAACCGCCCAAAGATAAAAAACCCAATCAAAAATAGAGATATTTCCCTTCTTTACTGGATTTGCCATGATAAAACAATCTTCAACTCCAGCTTTATTAATTATATTAAGTTTATTTATTATTATGTTAATAGGTGGACTATACACTAAAACCATCCCATACAAAGGATGTACACGTACTCTTATTATTGAATTGCATACATCTAGAATTATAAGTTATGAACAAGCCAAAAATATCTGGCTTAGTTTCAATTTGGACGAGGATAAATGATGATACTTTCTGAAGTTCTAATAGTTGAAGCGGCCCGAAAAGCCGGAATTAAAGTGCCGCCCGACGAATTACTTGATAAGGAGTGGGACAATAAACAATATCCGCACTTTGCCGCTTATTGTAATATGCAGTTGAATAAACCCGTACAATGGGGCGAACATTGGGAAAACGCTAAAATAATTGCAAGTATTCCGCTAGATGATTTATTAACTATGACGGTTGATGATATTATTAATCGTGGATTTCAATACTAAAGGAGTTTTTCCATGTGGATTGTAGCCGAAATTCATACTTCGGACGAGTGCCCCATAATTAAAGACATGCAAAAGTTTATCAATAAAGAGGATGCTGTTAAACTTGCCCTACGTATTGTTAAAGAGAATGAGCCACCAGACAATGATGCTAGAATTTTAGAAGATTTAGAAGATAACGGATTATATTATCCAGAAAAACACAGCGAGTGGTCAGTTCAAATTCAGCAGTTAATTTAAATAGATATTTCCCTTCATTACAAGTGGTGTGCGGCGTTACGCACTGAGGAATTAACATGGAAATAAGATTGTTTATCGGTTGTGTCTTTTGTATATTACAGAACATTTTTTATATAACGTTTCTAGTCACACGAGATTGTAACTATTTGGTGTGTCAAGTTGTGTGTCTAGAATTGTTATTGTTGAATTTATGGAATATGATTAGATTTGTAAATAAAAATAAGTAAATAAATAGGGGAATTGATATATGTTGGCTACAGCAAAAAAAGTTACTAGAACAGCACAATTAAAGAAATCAAGTAAAGTGTCGTATAGTAGATGTAAGTGTACGGGAAAAGCCTTTCAAAAATTTCCCTGCGTTTGCTATTTAGAGTCATCAAGAAAATTGGAGAGCAATCCTTTTTTTATGATGGAAATGGAAGTGCGAGGACTAATGCCCAATAACAGGATAGATACTAATACACAAGTTAATATTGTGATGGGACAAGTTTACCAACACTTCGTACATGAGGCAAGTTATAAAATTTGTTAAAGGAGGAACGTGAGTTTGTATAAAGGATATCGGTTAGAGTTAAAAGTAGAAGATAAATATATGGGGGTTGCAAGTTGGAGATTTGCCCCTAAAGTAATAAAAAGAATGACTTATAAGTTGAGAGCGCCCGATTGGAGAATAGTAGAGAATAATAAGGATAAACACTTTTTCTTTACTAGTAATGGATGGAAGAAGATTGGACGCCAATTATATCGAAAAGCTAAACAACACAATTATCCAGTCAGAGTACTCAAAATAATGACGGATGAACATGTGAAGATAGATAAATATCAATTCATGCATAAGTTATCATATAAGTGTTTGATTGAAATTACTAATTAGTAATGAGGAGTATAATAATGGACTATATTGAGCGAACTAAATCTCTAATCTTTCAATTAAATGGTATCTATGGGGATTATAATGAAGCTGAAATGATTAGTGGGCTACAATCTATTATTGGGCGTGCGGGCGAACTAAAAAATAAGGAAGATAAGCTCGCCGCGAGCAGATTATTTAAGATTGCCCATAAATTAAATGATATTTTGGAAGATGAAGAGTTGTTTCCAGAGTACTAATGCTTTATATTGTATACAAGGGGAGTGAGGAACTGCACAGTGGACTGTCATATATATCACGTTTAAATATCCTGGATGGTAATTCAGACATATTTTGAAAGTACACGCAGATGATATGTTGGGCGAATGGAAGGGTTTAAATTGGTAGGTACTTCGTACATATTTATTAATTGTCAGAGGGGCGAAGCCGCATGAGGATTATTAGCCACTTTAAAGATTATTATGATTGTATGCAAGCTACAGACGAGGATAGAGATTTACTGTATATTAGAAAACAAGAAGTTATTAAATTAGAGAAAAGAAACCCTTATGATTTAGATAGAGTTATCGTAGGATTCTGCGGCAATATATATTATGGGGCGCGCCTCTCAAAGTATTTATATACATATCCAAATAGGATGGAAACAAGTAAGTGGTTCTTTAAGTATGATGGTAAGATTGAACAATGGGTGAATAACTATTATAGTAAGAAAGAGTTGGAAGAATTTTATAAAAGTAAGTATTTTTGGACACAAAATAAAGATATTGACACGAAATTTATTTTAAACAAATGGTTTAGCGGGTCAGTAGAAGATATCTTTTATAAGAAGTATTTTGAACAATATAATAGTCCAATTTTTACTATTCAAGGATTAGAAAGTGAATCAAAATTAACCGTAAATGCACAGTTGTCCCTATATAATTTTCAAAGTTTTAAGGATGTTCATGAAACATATCAGGAACTATCTATTTACATGAATAATTTGGGTAGTCCAATGAAGCCTATACCTGAAATTTCTAATGAGGATATGATTGAATCTAAAGGTTTCGACTTAAAGAATAGCTTCAGAAAATCAAAAAAGGATAAATAAAATGCCGTTTGACCCGAATAAAGGAACATATGCTTATATATACCATATATGGAATCGGTCTATTACAGCTACAGTTTTAGTATATGCTGATAATATATTAATGGCACAAAAACTGATTAGCAATAGTGAGTGGAAACATCATAATTATAAAATGATTATTAAAATAGATAATTTGATTGATATTGTGGGCGAATTCGAAGATAAAGCGACTATTTAATATTTAGTAGTAATTCCTAAACAAAAGTGTGCCGCCACATGAACCAAATAACTAAGTAGATAGATAAGGAATATGAAGTCTAATCAAGTTGGAAACTAAATATGAAAATCATATGGACCGATAACGAAAAAGAAATCAATCGAGATAACTGGCTATATACTTATAAAGGAAATGTTGATTCTCCTATACCTATAAAGTTAGAAATTACACACGAAGATGACTCTAAATTTTGGAATATCCACTTAAATGGTACATATATAACTCATTTTTTAAATAAGGCGTTTGATTTTCCAAGTCCTGAATTGGTAGAAGTAGTTAAGCATTTTGCGGAGGCCGAATTATTATGTATTTTGGGCGAAATGCAAGAGTGGATTAAAAAGATTGATGTTGGAGTATAAAAATGCTTTCAGAATACGAGAAAATTGAATTAGAAGCAGAAATCACTGCATATAATCGTGTTCATGCTCACGCCAAAAGCATTCAGGGCAAATTTTGCTTATTTTTCGAACAGCATCTTCACAAACAGATAATTAATAATGATTTGTATCTAAAGAAAGTTATCAAAGAGAGAATGCCGGACTATTCTAACGAATTTGTTAGGATTTTACAGTATACAACTCAGTACATGTTAACTTTTCAATTAACTACTAGCCAATACTACAAACATTATAAAGAGGGCAATATCTATAAAGAGTGTTACTTGACTATCGGCGAAATCCAAAATCAAATTCTAACTAGGATTGAGTGGGATTTTAAATTGGATAGGTGTGATTATACTTTAGAGGAGATGATTGAGAAATATCATAAATATGAAGAGGCTAAAAAGATATTTAAAGAGGCTGAAGGCAATCTGTTTCCATTTACTAGTTTAAGTAGGTGAGGAACTCACATGAAATTTTCTAATCCGAGTCTATTCGCCGAATTTGATAATTGGCCAAGTGGCGGCGCAAAAGTAAAGTGTATCTTCCAAGTTGAAACTAATAAAAAGGGACAACGTGTAATAAGGCAGACGCAAAATAAAAATGGTGGTTGGTGCGCCCCTAAGAAGAGTACATACGCAATTAATCAATGTATTGTTGACGGGGATAACGGATGTACTTATATCCTATCCAAAACACAATATGGCGTATTCGTATACAGCCATGATTTTATGAGTGTGAATGGTAAGAATTTTTATCCACCTTCAGATAATCCAGATGAAATGGCCGAATTACAACAATTATTGGGGATGATTCATCAAGCCAACAAGCTTTACGAGTACTCAGAATGAATATCTATATATATCAAGATGATTTATTTTGTGAAGACTGTGCGTTTGGAATACAACAATCTTTAAAGTATGGTGGTAGGGAACCGAGGCTAGGGAAGAAATTAAAGAAGTTAATTAAAAAAGAGAGCGACCATTATCCGCAAGGTCCATACGATTCATTAAAGATGGAAACAGATAAGCCATATCATTGTGGAAAAATATACAATTGTTTGAATGCGATTGAATTTAATAAAGGACAAGAGTATAAGGCTTGTTATCATAAAATTGGATGTTTATTGGAAACTAGACTTACGCCCGACGGAGTTAAATATATAATGGAATTAAAATTAGAGAATAGAGAATCATTTATTTTGCCTTTGTGGTTAGAGTATTTTAGTAAAACTTATCCAGAATTATTACTAGGGGTGTGAGGAACTACACAATGGATACTGATTTCTATAATAAGCTAAAACAACAATATGAAAATCAAGATGTTTCAAGACCTAAAGGTAAATTTTCCGGCGAACATATCTCTACTGAATATTTTTATTCGTTGATGGGAGAAGGTGATTTTATCTGTGGTCAAGATGATGGAAATTGCAACTATGTTGAAATTTTTGAAGTAGATGATGAAGAAAGAGCGGCATTCAATTTTGATAGTAATATTAGCAATTTTGGGTTGAGAGAAAATGACCAAGGATTTGTATATGGTACTCCATTAACCAAACAAGAAAGAAAAGAATATGAGGAACATTGGACGCCTGATGAAGATGAAATAGAATAAAATGATTATCTCTGATTACATACTTTACCTAATAGATGATTACCAACTTAGTCCAAGAGAAATTAACAACGGGTTATGTGCTGATATTGCTGATGAAATTTGGAGAAAGTTTCCCATAGCAAAAGTCTTATCAGATAAAGATATGGGTAGTCCAGAATATACTCACTCATTTATTTATTATTTAGGAAAATTTTACGATGTTGAGTGTCCAAATGGAATAACGAATTGGAAAGAATTACCAATTTTTAATAGGCAACTAATCGAAAAGAGATAAGATGAGTGAATTGCAAGTAGGAGATACTGTAAAAGTCTCCGACACATTAATGTTAAAGAAAAATCCCCAGCATAAATATAATATAGGGGTGATACAGGCATTTGTCGCTAGTGATACTGTTGCACAGGTAGAATGGGATTTGCCCGAATTACATTGTACAGACTACATTCTGGTACAATTCATCCAAAAAACCGAAGAGTGAGGCACGAACTCAATGAAACTTTGGGCTGTATTAATTATAAATGTTGGGAGTAACCAAGAGGAATTGTATATTTGTAAGTGTGCCAAGCGTGAAGAGATTATAGATAAGTTGGATGAAAAGTTTCCGACTAAAATGTACAGACTGGTTGAATGTTACATTGTCAAAGAGTTTCTGAACTGATTTGTCTAAGTGATGTACGGCGTTACGTACAAAGGAGATGAGAAATGCAAGGCGATTTTAATTTGAATCCAGATTTTGAGATTATGGACCACACATTGTATACGACAACTAGTGGTAACAAGATTGATTATCTTATGAGACATAAAGTAAGTAATACTTACATATATGTTCAAGCGAACCAAAATGGAATTTTATCCTCTTGCTTTCTAAGAAATGATGAAGAATTCTCAAAATATCTTATTAAAGTGCCTCAATTTAAGAGATATGATAAGGATACGCTAAAGTTTGGCGACAAATTCATATATAATTATAATAATAGACATACAATACTGGTTGTTGGAGTTGGACAACACGGCTTTTATTACTGTACAGAAGATTCTCTGTGTGTTTGGTTCGCCGATTGGAATACTTTGTGGTACCATTACAATCATATGGATGGAACACCCGCACGAATTAAAATTAAAGATTAAGAAAAGGAGCCTTCAGCAATGGAAGTTTTGGACCATACACAATATTATCATTATGCGGAACCTCACGCTAAGATTTTAGAATTAGTAAAGACGGAACTAAGATACTATACTACTATAGATTGGGGAAATAATTGTGTCCATTCGTACGGATTTTTTCATTATGAGTTTGAAAGAAAATTTAAAAAGAAAGAGTATGTCCAGTTAACTAAGGAGCATATTAAATTCGGAGCAATCTTAATAGAAAAGAAAACGGGAAATAAATATATTTCTATCGCAACAGATAAGGTTGTATTTTTATTTAGAGAAAATGGAACTGATTGGGCTTGGAGTCCATGTGGTTATGGAAATTTATTGAGGGACTATACTTTTGAGGATGGAAGTATTTGTGGTAAACTAAAGTAATAGCTAATATAAGTTGTCCCGCGACATCATAATAATATGGAGCATATGGAAATTATGAGCGATAATGAGATTAGGGCACAACGCAAATATCATAATAGATGTAGAGATGTTTGTTTTAATCTAGACATGTCTCTCGTCTCGTTTGAAATCAATAAAGGTTTTACTTATGAAATTAATCACTTGGATGGTACATCCTCTCAATATAATATGCCACACGAATTGATGGAGGGGATTGAGAGTTTGATTGATAATGTGGATGGAGGTTAAAATGCTACATTGGAAAAAATTAACGCAAGGCGCCTACGCTAATCTTAATTGTTGGGAAATGGTTGTAGATGAAAATTCTAATCTAAGTTTTTATTTATCATTAACAGACATTGATATGACAATTTATATTGGTTTTAATACAACTAATTATAGACATGTCGGCTATTGCGGCAGAAATAATAATAGTGATGAAGAGTTAAGGAATCGAGCTCTTAAATCTATGGAGGGATATCTATCAGATATGATTCCGAAATTTAGAGATTTTTTCAATTATTGTGAGCGGCAAGGCATCTAATTTCCTAATAGGAGTTTAGAATGACGACTTTAGAATTTGCAATATTTAAATGGCAAAATTTAGATACGGGCTTGTATACCAGTCGAATGATGATTATTAATAAAGAGCCTTATATTCAGATTGCTATATTTAAGGGAAAAGATGAAGACACTATAAAGATTTCAGTCAACAATAATTACAAAGGAGAACTACTCTCAAATAATATTGAACATGCGCAAGATATAGCTTTAGTATACGGACTAGAAAAGATAAACGAATATAAAGAAAATTTTCTGAAATTTGAACAATTTATTTCTAGCCAAAAGGACGAAGTCTAATGGTTTGGTTTGTCGAAAATCGAGATGGTGTTGAGCGCCACGTATACACTATCTCGCCCGAAAATAATATTAGTGCTTCTATATACAAGATTACAGATAAAATGTGGGCAATTGAGATTTGTAGAAAAATGAAACATGTTATGGAGGGACATGTAAATGATATTGAGAAAGTTGCGTTAGGTTTATTAGATATTGAAGTTGCGAGACTATCCAAACAATTAAAAGCATACAATCAATCTCGATTAAAAGATAGGATGTTTGGCTCGTAGCCATGAGGATTTACAAATGGTAGTTTTCGAGAAGACAATAAAATTACTGAAAAATGATAGTGACAGATACTATTGGTTGGAAGTAATTAAAATACACCCTAAACAATATAGAGAATCTCAACGTTTTAATCATGATTCAGACGCTTGGGATGCCTACGAAAAAAATAAATTAGAATGGACTGAATGGGAGCAACGAAATTATTAATTATATAAAAGGTAACTATTTATGGACCATACAAACTACCTATATTGCCTAGTCGTAGCAACCGTTACAATTGGAAATTTTGGAAAATTCCCTGATTTTCATGGACATGCGCAGCCCAATGCTTTATAGTGAGCGAAGTGATTCCTATTGATTGGACTAACAAAGTTACAATTTACTATTTAAGGAGTGCAGCTCTTGCAAGCTAAACAACGTAAACAACAATCAATTAATAAACAGCCTTACGGACATATCGAATCCTCACAAAATAGGAGGGGATTTAGTATTCTTCGTTCTCTACTAGATGATTGGGGACCGAGCGAGCTATTAAAAAGAGTTGGCACATTATGCAAACAAAAAGCGAGGAATGCTTCTACTGATGCCCATTCTAAATTATGGTTGGGTATCGCGGCGGATTTAGAAAAGATGGTTGAAAAAGAATATTAGTACTTCGTGATAATTTAGGGGATACTAAAATGTCTCGTGTTCATGAGTGTCTAGATTGTAAAGTGGATACTAAGGAAATTAACGAACTATACTTTTTGAGAGATGATATTTGGGCACTATTAAAATTACCCTTCCATAAATATACTGATGATGATGGACATAGTTGGAATCGGGATGGAATGCTGTGTATTGGATGTTTAGAAAAAAGATTAGGATTCAGATTAAGAAATAGACACTTTGGCCAAGCGCCTTTGAATTGCGCCATGACTAATAAAAAGAGTTTACGCCTACTTTGTAGAATGCATGGATATCGCAAAGAATTTCATCCCAAGTTTATTGGGGAAAACATACTTTGTATTAGTGGGGGAAAATTCGTCGGTCTTTATTTTGAGAATGAGTATCTGCCAGCTTCCAAATTTGATAGGAAAATGAGAGAAAGATGGTACGCTCACTTAGGAGTAGCAGAATGAAATCTCTCTTTAAATTGGTAATTGGAATTTTCCTCTTCTACACTCTAGCTAAGACATTCTTGGATTGGGATTGTAAGAATGTTCAACATAAATTACTAACTGACCAGTCTATTTTAAAGGAGTAGCTAACCAAAATTTGCAGCTAGTTCTTAGTTCTAATTTGGAATTTGGCTTTTAAGACAAGGAATGTTTTGATGACCAAAGATGGTGGTGGCTCTGGTGTACTCGTAAATGATTTAAAGGAAGCATCGGAGAGAATGCTAGATAGCATCCACGATTATCCTTTCCTCGGACATGATGTTAGTGACGAAACCGATAGTTGGATTGGGAGAGCTGTTGATTCTTATTATAACCGCTCTCACCCATAATTTGTAGAATGTTAATTGTAATGCCGCATCTATAAATAAAATATAGTGCGGCTTCGAAAAGAGATATAAAAATGACTAAGAACAAAACCAAAATGAAGAAAGATAGAATTATACAGTGGATTGCAGCACTTCGCTCTGGCAGATATAAAAAATGTACTGGAGCTCTCTGTAGAGTTATTCATAGCAATAGATATTATTGTTGTTTAGGTGTAGCGTCCGAAGAATTTCTTGAAGAAGCTGATATATTAAGAGAGGAAATTAGAGTTGATGGACAACAATTTATTACTTTCGGAGACAATAGAACTAATTTAAATTCAAATTTAGATGATTTGCTAGGTGTGGCCAGACTAGAACAAATTTTGGTACATATGAACGATACTGAAGGGAAGACTTTTATTGAAATTGCAGACTTTTTAGAGAGTAAAGTTCAAGAAGGTTACTTCGATGAATAATTTACAAGTTGGCGACATTGTTAAAGTTGTACAATTAATTGATTCATGCGCCTATCTAGAATTGGATTTTGTCTGTGAAATTATTGATGTGAGTACAAATGACCATAATAATTATTTCACTTTACGAGATAATATTAGAACTTATATAGTGTGGTTTTATTATAATACGCCAATTGAGGAATATCTTGAGAAGATTGGGTATACTCGTTATGATTTGGAACAACATAATGGAGATTCATATTTTACAAACAAAACTTTTAGTGAGCTACATGCTCTTATAAATCCGAATACACCATACAAATTATATAAAAGACAGATAATGAATGAAGAATAGGATGAGCCAAATAGAATGTGGCGATAGCAAGAAAGTTTGCCGGTAGATTTGTGGGGGAATTGTGAAAGAGGAAGTAGACACACACTCTTCTTTAAAAGATGGAGACAAAGTGAGGATAATAGAGCATGGTATCTTTTTTAGGATAGTGACCACAATTAAAAGAAAAATCTGCAATGGGTTATTTGAGATGGAAAACGGAGAAATATTTCATGAAAACGATTTAATACTGGAAAAGAGTTAAGAAGGGAAATTGTATGGCCGCGCCAAAACTAAAACCGCAATTTAAGGTGGGTGATTTAGTAGAGGTTGTGGAAAGTGCTCACTATTTGGGGCAAGTGGGCGAAATTTCAAGAATAACTGATGACGTAGTTCAGATTGATATAATATCAAAAAGGACTATTACTCTAGCTAAGAATCAAGTACAATTAGTGGGGGTCAACAGGGATGATAATCAAAATGAGAATTAAATATCTACTTTTTAATGGAGATGAAGAATATGCTGCCTCTGATTGAACAGGTTTGTCAGAGTGAAGTTTGCGTATTTGACACTATTTATGGTTCTCGTTTACGTAATGTTACGTTTAAGCGTGATTTCGGCCCGTGGAAGGCAGGCGAGAAACTTTATTGTTTGGACGCCTTAACTACTAACGGTAAGGTTAGATTGCGCGAATTGGATTGTAATAATGTTGTGGTGCGGGAGTTGGAAGTATCTTTATGTCCACAACCGCTATCCTCTATTAGTTAGTAGCAGACGCCAATTATATAAAAGAAATCTAATTATAGATATTACAGATGTAGGATGTAAAAATGAATGTTATATTAATTAAGCCAGAAGATATTAATACATTACATGATAGATTGAAGTTAACCGCTTTTACAACTTCTCCATATGGAGCGAATACTAGAAGCATTATTGAAAATCATAAATTGAATGAAAGTGAATTGAAAATGTTAGTGAATGACGTTCACTCTCGTTTTAATTATGTTTTAAGAATGTGGTTGGATGAGCAGGGTGCATAATGACTACTTCTCAAGAAAGAATGGATTTAGCCCAACTTATAGTTGATAAATTGATTAAAGGAAAAGATTTTAAAGAAGCTGAAAAGAATTTGATTAGTCTGACAGTCATATTTAATGAACTCTGTATTGTAAATGAAATTCCTCAACGTTTGTCCGCTAACAATTTAGGAGCATTTTAGATGGCTCGTCTTAATAAAGCTGGTGGTAAACTTCCAGTCAGTATGCAAGGATGGGTAAAAAGAATCCACGATGGATATTATGACCATGATGGAGTTATGCACTTCGGTTGGGATGAAAATGAGTTTGATAAGACTAAACCTTACTTCTTAGTTAATTTGGATGGTGAATTTCCAAGTGGGCCGCGAAAATTTATGATAGATATAGAGTATGATAATGCCCGTAAACTGTATGAATTCTTGAAGAGGAGATTTGGAAAGTGAATAAAGAAAGATTATTAGAGTTGGCCCGATATCTTAGTTTTCTCAACTTTATAACCCTGATTAATTAATATGTCCTTGCACATAGAAATGAATTCGTCAAGAGACATATCTCTTTTGGCGAAATTAGCTTCTTTGGTTGCTATTTCGAGATTATCAACAGTATTTGTTCCTCCTTTTGCAGTTGGGACTATGTGGTCGAAATGATAAGATTTACGGTCGTAGATGTTTATATCTCTTCCTGTTAAATAGCATTTTGGATTTTCACCGAATTTGTTTTTGGCTTCTTCAGTTGTTACTTTAGTTTCTTGCGGGGGACAGTTAGTATGTCTACGTTTATTAAAATCTCCACATTTATAAGTATAAGGATGACAATTATACTGTCTTTTTGGGCATCTGTCACGCCTAATTTTATTAGATTCGTATCTTTGCTCCTTATTTTTAAGGTAGTATGTAACTGAAGATTTTAAACATCCTAACTCATAAGCTATTTGTCTATGTGAAAGATGTGGTTTTTCTAGTTTTAGGTTTATTATTTTAAGTTCTAATTCATTTGTATTCATAATAGTTATTACACGGATGCGCTAAAGAATCTCAATATTGCGCAACCGATGAACGGTTTGTTGAGTGGAAGGAAAATAATGAACGGTAACACACGAAAATCTTGCGGTAAATGTCTATGTTGCAAGAAGGATATACGGTATCTAGATGAATATCACGAATGTTTAAATGATGCGGGGTTTGTCACCATAGTATATGGGTTTGGCTCTCGTCAACATGATATGATGTTTGAACCGCCTTACCACGCATTTATTTGTGATGACTGCGGTACTAAAGGATTAGAAGATGGCTCTATTATTGAGGAGACACCAAAATACGTTCAAATTAAAAAGTTAAAAGAGATGAGAGTATTAGCTAACCAATGTAATCCTATGCTTTTACAAAAGATTGAACAGCAATTAGAGGATATCGAAATGATGGACTATGATACTTATTATAATGTGCATATAGGTCCGTATGTTGATGAGGAATTACAAAATGCTGAGGAATGAAACCGAAGGTTTCTGTATAAAATGCGAATCTAAATTAAAGTTAGAAGGTATTGGAAAAGAGCCTGAAAATGGTGGTTGGGTTGATTTAGATTTTGGCTATAACGGTATATATGATATGTTGTGTAGTTTTGAAGGAAGTAGAATTCGCTCCCATATTTGCAATGATTGTGCTAAGTCCCTAATGGAGCGCGGCCTATTAATTGTTGATAGTTGGGAAGAAAGAGATGATATTACAGATGAAAGACGCAAAGAAGTTAAAGATGAACGAGAAAGAATAAAAGAGTCTATTAGACTTTCTAAAGAATCAGGAGTATTAAAGAAATTTTTGTCTGGAGAAAAGGAATTTGTCAAATGATTGAATTTATCGTTGTTACTGAAAACGGCAAACATTATCCTCGCGCCAACAATGAAAAGGAAGTGAGGGAGTTGTTTAGTATGCGCGGCTTAAAGATAGCCTCTCTAAAAATTAATAGAAAGGGAGTGTCCGCCTATAATAAAGAAGTACATGAAAGCGGCGCGGGCTATGATAGCTTGGACAACTCTTTTAGGAAATTTAGATGAACGAATATCATTGTATTGTGGTGGGAGAAGAGGAATGTCGTGTAGTCTATGCGACTTCCATTGAAGAAGCTCAAATTAAATTAGAGGAAGAGGGATGCGAAGTAATTACTTGCGCCCTCGAAACAGAAAATATTGAACTTTTATGTAAGTGCGGCAGTGGTTCATTCTGCCCCATCCATAATGACCCGGCTTAGTTATGGTGTTACGTCCATGATAGAATTCAGAATTAAACTGGAGAGGTTTGATGAAGAGTTTATTTGGTTTGCGAAAGACGAAAATGAAGCAAAAAACCAACTTGAGAATGGATACGGCGAAAAGATTATCTATATTAAGGAGTGGGCGAAATGGGGCGAAACTCAGGTTAATAAAAATGACGCCCTACCAATAAATTATAAAAATCAGAAGAGTGATGGAAACGAAACTCTAAATGATATCCCAAATTAAGGGAATGTAGTACTCAAACTTAGTTGGT
>Ga0193692_1000243_pt1 | contig 13645 bp, 7 predicted proteins | sample L3a1metaG_FD_144917 | JGI IMG/M metagenome (GOLD analysis project Ga0193692, IMG submission 144917) | Soil microbial communities from a riparian zone of the East river system, Colorado, United States - L3a1 | ecosystem: Environmental > Terrestrial > Soil > Riparian zone | place: USA: East River... | reverse complement strand
GTCGGAGAGCAAATAAACGCGCCCGTCATATCCGAGGGCGACCGCTTTGCCGTCGGGCCTGTATTTGATGTCATTGATGTTTTTTAAGGAGAGCGGCAGTTCACGAACCGTGAAACCGGGAATAAACATTTGGACGGGGGGAGGCGACTCGACAAGCTGAAGCATCCGAGGACCGCCTGGAATGTTTTCGTTGGGAGCGCGCAGGCTGGCATACTTGTCCGCGAGGTAGGTATCGATCGCTTTCCATTCGGCCAAACTAACCGCCCGATTGAAGATGAGGATTTCGGCAATGTCGCCATCAAATTGGCCCTGCGTATGAGGCGGCTCAGATGTGTTGGAAAAGCAGCGTGCGCCGATAGTCAGCTCTTGCATGCTCAACGCTGGACTCGTGCGAGGCCGGCGATCCTGGGGAAGGCCATCGATGGCGAGTCGAATGTCCCCCTCCGTTACAGAAGAACCAATGCTTATGCGATGAAAGGTGCCGAACGGGAAGGCGTTTGTAAGCAGATTGCGAACACCGCCAAAACCGATGCCCTCGATGTTAAGGAATGAAAAACCGGCGGAACCGGAGGCGCCGAGATCAACAGTCAGGCCACTTGTATAGTCGTTTCGGCCAGCTGCGTTGACGGCAAGTAGCCCGCGGAAGTAGCCGGTATTTGAACGCGGGGACGCCACAACGAAAATAGTGCAGTTTGTCACCGTGCGCCCCAGTCGATTGACAACGAGTGAGTCGTCCTTGCCATCGAAACGGAGCCACGCGCCCGCTCCGGAGAGTTTTAGATGCGGCCGAGCCTCCGGCGTTCGCTGTGAGAGATGAAAACGATTTCCGGAACCATCGAACACCAGATCGACCGGTGCATTGTCGAGCAGACCCGGAAGCAGTTGAGTTTGCCGAGCGGCGTTTTGTCGCGATGCGTCGAACCAGAATTCGAGGCCATCGTGTACTTTTAGGCGCGGATCGGCCCAGGGCTCGATAGCGCCGCGAGCGGCTCCACTGACAAGGAGCATGGCGGAGAGGAGCAGTTGTGGAATCGAATGCGCGCGCATGGGTACGATGATCTCCGTTGATTGCAGAGCAGATGGGTTTGGTTTGCAACTGGAAAACCTGTCCTGAATCTGCAGCAACATCGGGAGGGATCGACGGCAGCGCGTGCAAGGCTTGCGTGGCGAATCGGAAGCCATCTAACCTCGGGCCATGCAGTTGGAAGATCATTTAGGTGATGTCATCCGAAAAGCGCGAGTGGCCGCGAACGTCTCTGCTGAAAATGCGGCCAAAGTCGCCGGAGTTGGTGTCGAGGAGTTGAAGTCATGGGAGAGCTCGGGACAAATGCCCCCGTCTGCAAAGCTGGACGCTCTTGGCTCCCTTCTCGGTCTCACGACATTGAAGCTGCAGAATCTCGCGAAAGGGTGGATGCCACCGTTGATTGACCTGAGTCTTTGGGTGGAGTTGCGGCAGATTAGCACGACGTCAGAAGGGAATACGGTCAACTGTTATCTGGTGTGGGATGAAGTTTCGCGGGAGGCGGCATTGTTTGACACCGGATGGGAGGCAGCGCCGGTGCTGGAGTTGATCCGGGAAAACCAACTGCAACTGCGGCATTTGTTTCTCACACATACAGATGCTGATCATGTGGCCGCGATGGCGCCACTGCGGGAGCAGTTTCCGAAATTGCTACTGCACACGAATTCGAAAAGCGCGCCGCCGCAGCATCGGAATCGCGCGAATGATTTCATTCACCTCGGTTCATTGCGCATTACCAACCGCGAGACGCCTGGCCATACAGAGGACGGCGTGACCTACATCATCGGCAATTGGCCCGAGGATGCGCCTCACGTGGCTATCATTGGGGATACGATTTTCTCTGGCTCGATGGCGAAAGGGAAGCAATCGACTGACTTGCTCAAGCAAAAGGTGCGTGAACAAATCTTTACATTGCCCCAGGAAACGCTGCTTTGCCCCGGACACGGACCCGTGACGACCGTGGCATTGGAGAAGGCGAATAATCCGTTTTTTTAAGGCCAGCGAAGCAGCCACCCATGCCAAGCCAAAAAGCCTATTGACCCCCCTCGGGCCGATTGTTAGTTTGCCCGCGCAATGAACGGATTGCCCGAGCCTTTCGCGGTTGTGAGCGTCGTCGTAACTGACTGACGCGACCGAAAGGCCACGAGCAAAGCCTGCAAGGTCGCCCGCAGTTCCTCCCCTGGGACGCGGGTTTTTCCATTGCCTGATATGCGACATACAATCTCAGTGATGGTCGAGAACAAGTTTGGCGTGCTCACACGCATTGCCGGGCTTTTCAGCGGTCGCGGTTACAACATCGACACGCTGAATGTTGGCCCCACGCATGACCCGAATACCTCTCGCATGACAATTGTGACGCGAGGGGATGACGCCACCGTCGAACAGATCGTCAAGCAACTGAAGAAGCTTGTGGATGTGCTGGAAGTGCTCGACTTCCGGGAAGGTGAATATGTTGACCGGGAACTGGTGCTGGTGAAGGTGAGCGTTGATTCAAAGACCCGCGCGGAAGTGATGCAAATCACAGACATCTTTCGCGCCAAGATTGTGGATGTGCAACCAGCCACGCTGACCATCGAGATCACAGGCGACGAAAGCAAGGTGGAGAAGTTTCTGCAATTGATGCGGACCTTCGGCGTCCTTGAATTGACGCGCACCGGTAAAGTCGCCTTGCCGCGAAAATAAAATCAAGAGCTTCCTCCGAACTCACAAACAAAATCAATTCTATGCCCGCAAAAGTATATACTGACCAGGATGCCGATTTGGCCGTTCTGCAAAACAAAACCCTCGCTGTCCTCGGATTCGGCTCGCAAGGCCATGCGCACGCGCTGAACCTCAAGGAGAGCGGGTTGAATGTCATCATCGGCTTGTACGAAGGAAGCAAGTCGATCCCGGTCGCGCAGGAGAAAGGGTTTGAAGTGGTCTCGACCGCCGAAGCGGTACGGCGAGCCGACGTAATTTTCGTGGCGCTGCCCGATACGAAACAAGCCGCGGCGTACGAGAAGGAGATTGCCCCAAATCTATCGAAGGGGAAGACGCTCCTGTTCTCCCATGGGTTTTCGATTCACTTCAAAACGATCGTGCCGCCGAAAGGCATTGACGTGATTCTGGTCGCGCCGAAGGGACCGGGGCACATCGTGCGCCGGCAGTATACGGAAGGAAAGGGAGTGCCAGCGTTGATCGCGGTTAACAAGAATTCAAGCAAAGGGGCGAAGCAAGTGGCGCTGGCCTGGGCCAAAGGGATTGGCGGAACGCGCGCAGGTGTCATTGAGACAACTTTCAAGGAAGAGACAGAGACTGATCTCTTCGGCGAACAGACGGTGCTTTGCGGCGGGCTGAGCGCGTTGGTTCAGGCCGGCTATGAAACCCTGGTGGAGGCGGGATATCAGCCCGAGATGGCTTATTTCGAGTGCCTGCACGAATTGAAATTAATCGTGGACCTGATGAACGAAGCGGGCATCAGCGGAATGCGCTTTTCAATCTCAGAGACTGCCAAGTGGGGAGATGTTTCGGTAGGGCCGAAAATCATTGATGCCGGTGTGAAGAAGCGGATGAAGCAGGCGCTCAAGGAAGTGCAGAATGGCAAATTTGCCAAGGGCTGGGTCCGCGAGTACCAAACCGGCTACAAGAAGTACAATGCTCTCCTGAAGAAGGGCGAAAAGCACTCGATCGAGAAGGTCGGCGCGCGCCTTCGTTCCCTTATGCCGTGGATGCAGAAGCGGTCAGTAAAGGGTGTCCAGGCTGCCTACTGAGGAGGATTAGGGATATTTTTCGAGGCATCCGCTGCAACTCTTTGTACCTGCGGGTGTTTACCGGTGGGAGAAGGGGTTTGACTTGCCCCCGATTTCAGCCGAAATACATATAGAGATTTCGGTGGCTAAGCCCTTTTGGTGGGCTAATTTATTGTTTATGTCCTTGTCGAGGTACGCAATCTGTCTGATGACTTTGGGAGCCTGGTTTGTGGCCGGGCCGCTCAGTTCTGCCGACACCGTTTCCAATCCTTACCAGCCGATTGTGCTGCGCAATCCGTTTGGGATTAAGCCGGTGCCTGAACCTATTGCTCAGGTTAAAGAGGGTCCTCCTGTAGCGTTGCCGAAGGTAATCCTGACCGGAATTACCACCATGTTTGGTCCCCCAAAAGCATTGATTGAGATTACCGAGGCCGAACCTGGAAAGGCGGCCAATATTCGCAGGCCAATTCTGCGGGAAGGCGAGAAGGACGGAACCGTGGAAGTTATTTCTATCGATCCCGCCAATGCTTCGGTTCGGATAAAGAACAGCGGTTTCGAAACCAATCTCAATTTCGAAGTTGCGAAATCCGGAAGTGTGCCAGGAGGTCCACCTCCGTTGGCCTCCGGGCTTGTCGCGCCGAACGTGCCCCCGGTTGCTGGCGCAGCGCCAGGCGCGCATCCAGCAGCAGCAGCGACATTCCCTGGCATGAATGCTCCCGGCGCAAATGGAAATGTCTCGATGACGTATAACAATACGCCCGGTCGCACGGGAAGCAGCGTGACTACTTACGGCGCCAGTGCACCCGGAGACAAGCCGTTGCCGCTCCGTGTGCCGCGCACAGACGTCCCCGGCGTGCCCGGCTACCAGCCTAATTCTGCAGCAAATGCGTTACAGGAAGCGGCTCGTTCGCGAGGATTGCCAATCCCGCCCCTGCCTCCAACACGCTAAAATCACTCGTCGATTCCTCGGCGGCTATGCGCGGTTGAGGCTTGCCTCCTAAAACTTGATAGCAGTTCGCTCCAAGGCTACTTTCTGGCGTGTCCTTTGTCGTACCGCGGCGCGCAGCGTGTTTTGCTGCTCTTTTCGGATTGTTACAATCAGGTGTCGTTCATGCCCAAACTCCTGTCTTTGGGGCCGGAGTAACGAATGGAGTCGTCGCCGATACGCGCATCACCGAGGCTTCCGGGATTGTCGCCAGCCGCCAGAATCCGGGCGTGCTCTGGACACACAATGACAGTGGTTTTCCCGGGACGATTTTTGCCTTAAGCACGAACGGCGCAACGCTGGGCCTCTATGGAGTGCCGAATGTGTACTCAGGGGATTTCGAAGATATCGCAATCGGCCCTGGGCCAATCCCGGGGCTTCAGTACATCTACCTTGGAGATATCGGCGATAATTTCGCGACGCGGAGCGGTATCCGAGTCTTTCAGATCCCTGAACCCGCAATCTACAGTTACGAATCAAACGCACCAATCCTTTCACTGGCATACGGCTCGCGGGAAATTAACCTCAGCTATCCCGATGGCGCGCACGATGCGGAAAGCCTGATGATCGATCCGAGAAGCGGCGATTTGTTCATCGCCACGAAGGAGACAAACAGTTGCAATCTGTATCAGGCAACGAGATCCCAACTGGCGGCCGGGACGAGCATCGAGCTGACGTATGTTGAAGGAGTGAATTTTCGGTCGGCATCGGCAAGCGATATTTCTTCGGACGGAAGCTTGCTGGCTGTAAGGCGGTCAAACCGGGCGGACGTTTGGCGGCGCAGTTCCAGCCAGACCGTTTCGAATGCTTTTCTTGGGAGTTCGACGCGGGTGAATGTTATTGGAACTCCAACGGAACCGAACGGCGAAGGACTGGGCTTTGAAGCAAACGGGCAGGGCTATTTCACGATCAGCGAAGGATTCAATCCGAGTATCTACTACTTTCCGCGAACAGACAGTGGAAGGCCGCGTGTGCCGACGATATTGATTCCTCCGGGTTCGACATGGCGTTACCTCGATGACGGCAGCGATCAGGATGTCGCATGGCAAATTACTGATTTCGACGATTCATTTTGGCCGGAAGGCGCGGGGCAGTTCGGCTACGGGCAAGGTGACGAACAAACGTTGACCTATTTCGGTTACGATTTTGCGAAGATCACTACGACTTATTTCCGAAAGCAATTCACCGTCAATTCGCTGGCTGAAATCACCAATGTTCTCATGCGCCTTTGCTACAATGACGGGATCGCAGTTTATTTGAACGGCAAGGAACTCTACCGGCGGAACCTGTCGGCAGAAGCCCATTTTGATACCGCGGCCGTGGCAGACCGCAGTCCCTAGCAGAATATCTGGTGGTCCATACCTGTTGATCCTGCGCGGTTGGAAGTTGGGCAAAACACTCTTGCCGTCGAGGTGCACCGCTTTGCGCCGGATGGTCCAGACCTGAGCTTCGATTTACAGTTGCTGGAAGGCCGCATAGAACAGCCGGTCTGCTTCTCAGCGGCCCCTCAACGGATTGGAGATAGTTTCCGGTTGGCTCTGAGTGGCCCCCCTGGAGCGCTCGCGCGGGTGGAAGCATCTCTAGACCTCCTGAACTGGGATGTGGCGGGGGAAGCGACTCTCAATGCTGCGGGGACTGCTGTGATCGACTGGCCGGCGGACGATGCCGCTGAGTTTTTCCGGATTCAAGGCCCGTACCCTGATCCGAAACCGTAACTGGTTAGTTCAAGACTGCCACCGGACAGGAGTCGAGAAGCTCTGATAACATCAGCACAGGCTTTGCCTTTGAGTCGTTGACCCGGACTGCGGCGCTTGTGAATACATTGCGGAACTCACGGCGACTCGTTTCCGGCACGACGATCTGCGTTTCACACCAAATCTTACCGAGCGGTGGCTCTGTTTTGCCCTTCAACAGCGTCCAGTAAAGACGTGGCGCCACGATAATTGCCATGTCTGCCGTGGTCTTGCGCGCAAAGGCGCAAACGTGCTCTGCAAATGGGCCCTCCACAGCCAACGGAATGTAGTCGCCTGATTCAAACAGGTCTCGGTGTTCATGGCGAAATCTCAAAGCCGTGCCCATGATCTCAAGTTTCGCGATAGAGTTCGTGAAATCGCCACTCCAGCGCGCCGGATCTTTCGCTTTCGGCAGTTTTTCAAGCAGCCGTTTTCTGAAGTCGAAGTCAACCGGCCTACGGTTATCGGGATCGACCAGATTTAGATCCCATAGCTCGGTGCCCTGATAAAAGTCCGGAACTCCGGGAGAGGTAATCTTAAGGAGCAGTTGCGAAAGAGAATTGAAGCGGCCGAACCAGGCTATGTGTTGCTGAAAGGTCGGGAAATCGCTCAGAAATTTCTCATTGGCTCTGGAAAGAACGGCTTCGATGAACTTGCGCGTGGCCATCTCGTATTCGGGATTTGGTTCCGTCCAGCTGGTGTTCTGCTTGGCTTCCTTCTGTGCTTTGAGCATGTAGTCGACTACGCGAGTACAGAACGCGTTGAGATCACCCGGTTGCATTCGATCCGGCCATGCACCAAGCAGCGTCTGGTAGAGGAGATACTCGTCATTGGCATCGGGAGCCGGTTTGCCGGAAGAGACCCCTTTCAAGGCGGAATTCATTTCCCGCCAACGGTAAACGGCTCGCTGCCATTCCTCCGGCATTTCGGAAATGACGTTGATCACCGCGCGCAGATCTTCGCCGCGTTTTGTGTCATGGGTGGCGGTGGCAAGAAGGCTGTAAGGCCATTTTTCGAGACGAATCTGATTTGCACGATGAAACTGTTCTATCGATGTTCCATATTTGCCTGGATCGCCTCCGACTTCATTGAGTGAAGCGAGCCGCACATAGCGGTAGAAGGCAGTATCTTCGAGCCCTTTGGCCATGGCAGGACCCGTCAACTGCTGAAACTTTAACACGAACTCGCGAGCCTGCTTGCGACCGGATTCAGTTAGATCCGTCGGAAAGTTTAGGGAGAGCAGATCGCGTGCAAATGAGAGAGCCGGTTTATCAAGCTCATTGCTGTGCTCCGCCGCCTTTTGATGGGAAGTCTCGATCCAGGCTAATTCATGCGCAGGCACTGGACGAGTCTGCTCCGTGATGTAGGTGCGATAGACTGGAAACGCAGCGACAATTTCCAGGATCGCCCTGCGAAGCTGGGAAAGAGTAAAGTCCTGCGCCAGGCGGCACTGAATGGCGATCGCTTTCAAACGATGGGCCAGGGCTGTCACTTCGCTCACCAGCGATTTTTCGAGAATCCTCTTTTTGGCTCCGTAGGCAACCGTTGTGAAGCTTTTATCGCGACCAGTGAAATCTTTGTAGATGTGTGTGACTCGTTGCTCGTGGCGGGAATCGACGAATACGCCATTCAGCAGATTGAGGAATTCGTAACCAGTTGTGCCATGGACCGCCCAGTCATCTGGTAACGGTTCGTCGCCACTAAGAATCTTTTCGACGACCAGGTAGAGCGGCTGGGTGCGGCGAGTGGTCGTGTCGGATGGAGGCAATTCACGGACGCGGGCGTAGCTCTCTTGCAACCGTGCAAAATAAGCCTTCGGATCGTAAAGCCCGTCAGGATGGTCGATTCGTAATCCATCAAGCTTCTCTTCACGCAAAAGTTCCAACGCCAGGCAATGCGTGGCCTGGAACACCTCTGGCAATTCCATCCGCAAGGATACGAGGCTGGTCACATCAAAGAATCGCCGATAATTGATTTCCTCTGAGCCAACGCGCCAGAACGCGAGGCGGTAGTGTTGCTCCTGAATCAGCTGGAAAAAACGGTCATAGCTTGCCGGGGAGCCAGGGATGCCATTCAGTTCGCTGAGCGCACGGCCAAGCACCGCCCGGAGTTCCTTCGAACGGCCATGCATCTGCTGCAGTTCGCTGAGTGATGAATGAAATTCCTTCTCTGCCGTAGCCGGGTCAGATGGTGTGTTAGTTTTGAGGTTATTGAAGGCATTCGTCAGTTCGTGCAGCTGCTGCTCGAGCTCAGAGTTGGCCTTTTCCCGGCCAACCACTTCGAGGGCGATCGTGAGGATGAAATTGTAGGAAGTTGGTGCGACTGGAAAAGCTTTGTCGTAATACAGGATGGAAAACTTTCCACCCATAAAATCGACCTTCAGTTTGCCGGCTTCGAGCACCGTGCCGAGGTGATCCTCCAGCACAGGGAGTAAGACTTTATCTGCGAGGTCTGTTCCGGCTGGGCGCCAGTCGATATCAAACCATTGTGCATAGCGCGAGCGAGTTCCCCATTCCAAAACATCGCGCCACCACGGATTTGAGAGGTCGCCTCCCATATGGTTGGGAACCATGTCGAGAATCAACCCCATGCCGTGGCGGCGCAAGGTTGCGACAAATTCGTCGAACTCCTCACGCGTCCCGAGCTGAGGGTTCAGTTGATTGAAATCGCAGACATCGTACCCATGGGTGCTCTCGGGAACGGCCGAAAACAGCGGTGAAGCATAACAATGAGAAATGCCGAGCGCGTGAAGGGAGGGAACGATTTCGGTAGCGTCCGCGAAGCGAAAGCGGCTCGTGAATTGGAGCCTGTAAGTCGCGGTGGGAAAGAACGGCGGCAAGCGCTCGCTCATACTTTGAGGTCGTCGACGGCAAAGCTCAGTTCACTGCCCAATCCGCGGAAATGCTCCAGCCAGACACGTCCCGTCTCGTCACCTGTGACAGCCTTCTTCTGGTACCATGGGGCAACGTTCAGTTTTGCCTCATAATAATGATTTTGAACCTTCCACAGATTGAGAACGAGCGGGAGCGGACGAACGATACGCGCGACCGCCTCCGCTGTCTTCAACGTGTCGAGATCATCGGGAGCAGCCTCCAGTTTTTCCAGCAGCCGCTCGAGGCAGCCTTTGACAGCATACGCCAGGTCAGCATCGAATACGTTCACGCTTCGCGCGTGGGCTTCGTCGAGCAACTGGCGCAGGCGTTCCGGATCCGGTTGAGGAATAGTCAGCTCGCGCTGGATTTCTGCAGCGAGGACGAGATCGGCGGCGGTTTGTAGCGCTGAAGGGAGTGGGGCACCCATATCCTGGAGAAACTTCATCAACGGTGTGTAACGCTCCGTGATCAGGCGGTAGCGCGATTCAAGGTCCTCTCGCGTATTTGACAGGATATGATCAAGGATGCGCCGTTGTTCATCTTTGAAGAGCGAGCGTAGCGTAAAGCTCGATTCGCCAAAATGGCGGTCCAGGAGGCGGATCGATTGCGGGAAATCGGCCGCATCAAAGGCACCCTTCAACTCATTCACGGCCGAATTGAGCTCTTCCTGCGTGTCGAAGCGGCGAACGGCGCCCGTCAGGTTGTGCTCGCCGAGATAAAGAACCGCATACGACAAGATGTTCGACTCGTGTGTCGTATCGAAGGTGATCTTGACCGTTCCGATAGCGATTTTCGCCTTCCCGGCTTCCGCAAAATGCCGCTCCTGGCTTTCGAAATTGTAGAGAAAGATTCGTGTGTGTTCCGTGTACGATTGGAACATCGAACTGATGGCGTAATGCGCCACGAGCTTTTCCCAATCAATCTTCGCAGGCTTCACGAACTTTTCGTAGACAGTGCGACCATTCTTATTCTCCGGAATATTGCTGGGTGCCTGCTCGAGCCTTTGCAGGAATTCCTCCTCAAGGTCTTTTCCAAAGGCGCGGCGCGCCAACTGAATAGCGCGCGCGGCATACTGAATGACCTGCACGGTCTCAATTCCCGAGAGTTCGTCAAAAAACCAGCCGCAACTCGTGTACATCAACATGGCATGGCGCTGCAGTTCCATCAGCTGCAGCAGAGTCACCTTTTCCCGCTCATCGAGCTCACGCGTCGCGTGGCGGACGAAGAACTTTTCCAGGTTTTTTGAGGATCGATCCAGGATGACGTAAATATAATCGTTCCGTGCTTCCCACGGGTCTCGCACGAAGTCTCGTGCCTTGGCTTCATAGAGCGGGATCATAGCGTCGCGCAGCCAATCGAGCGCGTTGCGCAGGGGCTCTCGCCAGTTTTGATGCCAGCCTGGCCGGCCGCTGTTACAACCGCAGTTGGCCATCCATCGGCCCACACCGTGGGAACAACTCCAGGCGCTCTTCTCGTGAATTTGGACTTCATGAGTTGGCGGATGTTTCTCCAGGTACTCAGCATAGTTCGTTAGCTTCGCGAGGTTCTTGCTCTCGATCACTTCCAAGGCATAGGCAAGGGCCATTTCGCCATAACGATGGTGGTGTCCGTACGATTCTCCGTCCGTGGCAATGTTCACCAGCTGATCCCGGTTGCGACGATCGGAAAAAGCGCTCATGAGCCGATTGGCCAGTCGCTCGCCCTGGTTCAGCAGACCCTCGAATGCGACTGCCTGGGAAACGGGCGCATCATAGAAGAACAGAGTGATGGTGCGTCCCGATGGAAGCCTCATTGTGTACGGTCGCGTTGGATCGATGCGACCGCCGTTGACGTCGCGCCAGCTGCGATCGCCGATCTTTCGCGTTCTGTTGCCCTGGAACGGTGAGAGGATTGTGAATTTGATTCCCAATTCGGCTAGCACATCGAGCGTTTCAGAATCCGCGGCCGTCTCAGCCAGCCACATCCCTTCCGGTTTTCGCCCGAAACGATCCTCGAAATCTCGAATTCCCCAGAGCACCTGGGTGTATTTGTCGTTACGATTGCCGAGCGGTAATATCACGTGGTTATAAACCTGCGCGATAGCTGAGCCGTGGCCTGAAAATCTTTCCTGGCTCTTCTTATCTGCGGCCACGATGGCCTCGTGGACGTCGGGCATCTTCTCCTTCATCCAGGCCAGCAGGGTGGGGCCAAAATTAAAACTGATGCGCGAATAGTTGTTTACGATTCGGGCAATTCGGCCGGCGCCGTCGAGCATGCGGGCGGTGGCATTTGGAGCATAACATTCGGCAGTGATACGTTCGTTCCAATCGTGGTACGGCGCTGCCGAATCCTGAAGTTCCACCGCTTCCAGCCATGGATTTTCGCGTGGTGGCTGATAGAAGTGCCCGTGAATACAAACAAATTTTTCCATATCTTAAGCCCGGTTCTGATGCCCATTATGTGTAAGCCTATTGATGTTCCTCTTCCTGCGACTCCTTGCCTTGCTTAAAAACAATGATCGAAAGGGCAGGCAGGTGAATCGTGAGTGTGTGAGGCCGCCCTTTCCAGGGAAACGGCGCAGACTCCGCCTGGCCAAAATTACCGGCGCCCGGACCGGCGTATTCGCGAGCGACGCTGTTTAAAACCTCTTTCCATTGGCCTCCGGCCGGAACGCCAAGCCGAAAATTAACATGTGGTACCTCTGAGAAATTGCAAAGGACCAGCAGAAGTTCTTTGCCTGAATGATCGCGGCGAAGCCAGCTGATGGTGCTCCGTTGCGCGTCATGGCAATCGATCCACTCAAATCCAGATGTGGTGACATCTGTTTCATAGAGGGCAGGCTCGCGTCGATAAAGCGCGTTCAGATCTCGGACCCATTTTGCAACGCCTGCATGCAACGGTTGCTCCATCAAATGCCAGTCGAGGCTTGATTCGTGGTCCCAGCCACGCCACTGGCCAAATTCATCCCCCATGAAGAGAAGCTTTTTTCCTGGCTGCATGAACATATAGCCGAGCAGCAACCGGAGATTGGAAAACCGATCTTTGTCGTGGCCGGGCATCCGCGCGAGCAATGACGCCTTGCCCGGCGCAACGTCATCGTGCGAAAACGGGAGGACAAAATTCTCGTTGAAGGCGTAGAGCGCCCGAAAGGTGAGTTCGTTGTGAGACAGTTTGCGGAAAAACGGTTCGCGGCTGAAGTAGCTCAGGATGTCGTGAGCGAACCCCATGTCCCACTTGAAGCCGAAGCCGAGTCCACCCATGTAAGTCGGGCGGGATACCATAGGCCAGGCGCTGGATTCCTCGGCAAAGGTCTGCACACCCGGATGCCCTCGATAGATTTCCTCGTTGAGCTGCTTGAGAAAGTCGATCGCGGGAGTGTGGGCTCCTCCGCCGGAAGGGCCTGCTGCCTTTCGCCCGTGGTCGACGTAAAGCATCGAAGCCACGGCATCCACGCGCAAACCATCGGCGTGATATTGTTCCAGCCAAAACTGGGCGGAGCTGAAGAGGAAACTGCGCACTTCCGGACGGCTGTAATCGAACAAATAACTGTTCCAATCGGGATGCGTGACTCGGGTGGGATCTGCCGGCTCATACGTGGGTGTTCCGTCGAAGAGTCCCAGACCGTGCTCGTCGTTGGCGAAATGCGACGGAACCCAGTCAAGGATCACGCCGATACCGTGCTGATGGAGTTGATCGATGAGATACATCAGGTCCTGCGGTGTTCCGTAGCGGCTGGTTGGGGCAAAGAATCCGGTGATCTGATAGCCCCATGAGCCGTAGAAAGGATGTTCCATCAGCGGCAGAAACTCGACATGGGTAAAGCCAAGTTCCTGGCATTGTTCGACGAGCAAAGGTGCTGCTTCGCGATAGGTCAGAAAGCGGTTGTTCTGTTCCGGAATGCGACGCCATGAACCGAGGTGCACCTCATAAATTGAGATTGGCCGATCTAAAGCAGTGCGCTCCTGGCGCGAGGCCATCCAAGCCTGGTCAGCCCATTCGTAATGCAGGTCCCAGACGAGCGATGCTGCACCCGGGGGCTGTTCATTAAAGAATCCGACAGGATCGGCTTTGAATTTTCCGACGCCGTCCTCGCGTGGAGCAACATGATACTTGTAAAGCGCGCTCTCCCGGACATTTGGAACAAAGCCACTCCAAATTCCATTGGCATTATCGCGCTGAAGCGGGTGTTTGGTTGGATCCCAACCGTTGAAGTCACCGACCACCGATACGTTGTCCGCTCGTGGGGCCCAGACTGCGAATCGGGCTCCGTTTGTTGAGCCGTCGCGCAAAAGATGTGCGCCGAGCTTCTGGTGCACGCGCAAATC
>Ga0193692_1000242_pt1 | contig 13669 bp, 11 predicted proteins | sample L3a1metaG_FD_144917 | JGI IMG/M metagenome (GOLD analysis project Ga0193692, IMG submission 144917) | Soil microbial communities from a riparian zone of the East river system, Colorado, United States - L3a1 | ecosystem: Environmental > Terrestrial > Soil > Riparian zone | place: USA: East River... | reverse complement strand
GCTGGACGCGTCGGATAAGGCAGAAGCGGCCGCGTTCATGGCAAATCGATCAGGCGGCGGCAGGGGCTGTGGTGGACGCTGCGGATTTGGCAGCTTCGAGATCCGTGCGACGCTGCGCCATGGTGCGGAAGAATTCGTAGCCTTCGCGGAGCCGACGCACGCAGACGTCCTTGTCCTCGAGCATCGTTTTGATAATGCGGAGAATGGGTCGCGGCCGGAGATAGTAGCGGCGATAGAACTGTTCCACTGCCTCGAAGATCTCCTCTTTGCTCAGCCCGGGATATTCGAGAGTGGACTGCTGGAGGCCATCGTCGTGAACGATGTCAGTCTTGTCCTTCCTGGCGAACCAGCCGTTCTGGCGGGCCATCTCGTAAAGTTCCGTGCCCGGATAAGGCGCAGCGAGCGAAACCTGGATGCTGAAGACATCGAGGTCCATCGCATAACGAATCGTTTCCTCGATGGTCTCCTTCGTTTCCACGGGCAGGCCGAGGATGAACGTTCCATGGATGATCACGCCCAGTTCCTTGCAGGCCTTCGTGAAGCGCTTCGCTTCGTCGATGGTGATGCCCTTCTTGATGCGATCTAGAATTTGCTGGTTGCCGGATTCGTACCCGACAAGAAAGAGGCGCAAGCCGCAATCTTTCATCAACTTGATGGTCTCGTAGTTGACATTAGCTCTGCTGTTGCAGGACCAGGTGAGGCCGAGCGGCTTCAGCTTCTGCGCGATTTCCCGAGCGCGCGGCAGGTTTGCGGTGAAAGTATCGTCATCGAAGAAGAATTCCTGAACCTGCGGGAAGAGCTTCTTCGCATAGGCCATCTCAGCCGCGACGTTGTCCGCGGAGCGGACGCGATATTTGTGGCCACCGATGGTCTGCGGCCAGAGGCAGAAGCTACATTGGGCGGGACAACCACGGCCTGTATAGAGCGAGACGTACGGATCCTTGAGGTAGCCGATCGAGTATTTTTCGATTTCCAGGTCGCGTTTGTAGACGTCAACAACCCACGGAAGCGAGTCCATGTTTGAGATGAGTTCGCGTTCCGGATTGTGAACGATCTTGCCCTCTTTCCGCCAGGAAAGGCCGGTGACTTCGGCGAGAGGACGTCCCTCGCTAACTTCCTTGCAGGTGAAATCGAATTCCTTGCGCCCGACCCAATCAATGGCTGGTGATGCTTTGAGCGTTTCGGTCGGAAGGACTGCGGCATGAGCACCGACGAAACCAATAGTGGTGCCCGGCTTTTGCGCCTTGATGGCCTCGGCAACCTTCGAGTCGTTTTTTAACGAAGGAGTGGAAGTGTGAATGATGACATGGTCGTAATTACGCGCTTCTTCGAGGCAGGCCTTGATGTCGATGTCGTGCGGAGGGCAATCCATCAGCTTGCTGTCGGGCACGAGCGCGGCGGGTTGCGCGAGCCATGTAGGATACCAGAAGGAGCGGATTTCGCGCTTGGCCTGATAACGAGCGCCAGCGCCGCCATCAAAGCCGTCGAAAGAGGGAGGGCTGAGGAATAGGGTCTTCATGCCGATTAAGCGTCGCGTTTGGCGATACGGGCAAGCAGTTCATCGCGCTGGCTGGTGTCGCCACTGCCACAGGAACCATTGCCGTTCGAAGCGGGCGAATCGTTGGCGTCGTGCGCGGGGCCGGGTTCAGGTTGATGGCTGTAAACGGAATGGCCACCTATGCGTGGCGAGTTAATGGCGGATTTAGCTTCGGCGAGATGACCTTTGCCAATCGAGAAGCCATTGAAAGCCCGGACGGCCTTGCCGTCGTAATAGGGCTTCGGTTTCGCCGCGAAGTTATATCTGATGTTCTTCCAGGTATCGCCGCTTTTGTAATTGGTGCCGAGAGCGCCGCTTGGGTCGTAGCCGCAATGGACCATGCAATTTTCGCAGCGTGAATCGCGAGCTACTCCATCAACGACGCCGTACTTATCCCAGTCGACCTGCGCGAGCATTTCCTGATAACGGCCGTAATGGCCGTCCGTCATCAGGTAACACGGTGCTTTCCACCCTTTGATATTGCGAGTGGGAATGGCCCATGCCGTGCAAGTAAGCTCGCGTTTGCCGGCGAGGAATTCCTGGTAAACGGGCGTGCCGAAAATCGTGAAGCGCTCGCCCCATTCCTGGATTTTGGCGAACTTCTCGCGAGTCATGGCGCGGGTGAGGAAGAAATCTTCGGGCTGCTTGCCCAGGCGCTTGACCATGTCTTTCTTGGCGGCGTCGTAGTCGTAACCGGGCGAAATGGTGTGGCCATCCACCTCAAGCGAGGAGAAGAACTCGAACATTTGCTCGATCTCCTTCACATCGGTCTCTTTGTAGACGGTGGTGTTGGTGGCGACCTGATAGCCGAGCATCTTGGCCATGCGGATGGCTTCAACGCATTCCTTGAAAACGCCTTCGCGCTCGACGATAAGGTCGTGCGTGTATTCGAGGCCGTCGACGTGGACGTTCCAATACATCCATTTTGTCGGAGCGATGACGGGCCGGTTGTCCTGCTTGCCCTTGCGAATCGATTCGGCCTCTTTCGAGGAAATGAGCCGTTCCTGAAGAAGTTCCGAAATGAGCGGCTCCTTCGCGGGGCCATAGATGCTGGCAAGGTAATCGCGCATCTTCTTCCGCATGAACATGCCATTCGTGCAGACGTAAACGATGCGGCCCTGGTCCAGGAGACCCTCCACTAACTCCTCGATTTTGGGGTAGATGAGCGGCTCGCCGCCACAAATCGAGACCATCGGGGCATCGCATTCCTGAGCAGAGCCCAGGCAATCCTCCAGGGACATCATGTCCTTGAGGCTGGTGGAGTATTCGCGGATGCGTCCGCAACCGGTGCAGGTGAGGTTGCAGGTGTGCAGAGGTTCGAGCTGCAGGACCAAAGCAAATTTTGGCGTCCGCAGCAGTTTGTGTTTCACGATGTGCTGGGCGATTTTCGCCGTCAGCGCCAATGGAAATCGCATAGTGCTAGTGCGCTTTAGCTATCTGACTGGACTGGCTTACGTCTTGAACCCTGGATGGCGATGGGGATGAGGGAGAATCGTTCTGAATAAGACCGGGAAGTAAAAATGTTGCCGGAGAAATCCCCTGCGATGCATTAATGCCGCCGCACCCAGTGCCCGCGAGCAGCGCTGCCGCCAGAACCACCAGCCACAAATGTTTCCATTCCCATCTCACGCTTCGGGACTATCATAGATGGTCTGGATGATGGCAACTCCTATTTCCCCTGAATTTTTAGCCTAATCCTTAGAGTTTAAATGCCTAATGCTGATACGCTTTTTGTCATGATATTGTTAGATTCCATACTATGTTCATGCCCGTGCGCGGCAGCTGTAACCTGATCCTGAGCATATTTGGGGTACTGTTCCTTTGGGCGTACACTGCCGGTGCCGCCGATGTGCCAACTAACCGCGTGGAGCGGATTTACCGCGAGGCACGGATGAACCGGGATATCCCCGGCACCAACTCGGTGGAGGCGCTTTGGAAGTTTGCCCGTGCTTGCTTCGATTGGGCGGAACTCGCAAAGACCGACGGAAGCCGAGCCCAGATCGCAGAGGAAGGAATTGCCGCTGCCCGGGAAGCGATTCGACGCAAGTACGGATCCGCCCCGGCCCACTACTACCTCGCCCTGGACCTGGGACAACTGGCGCGCACGAAATCATTGGGCGCTCTTAAGCTCGTTCGGGAAATGGAAGTGGAGTTCAAGCAGGCCATCGTGCTGGACGAGAAATTCGACTATGCCGGAGCGCATCGCTCCCTCGGGTTGCTCTACAAGGACGCGCCCGGCTGGCCCACAAGCATTGGGAGCCGAGCCAAGGCGAGACTGCATTTACGTCGTGCGAACCAACTGGCGCCAGAATACCCGGACAACCGGCTCTCCCTCGCAGAGGCGTATGTTGAGTGGGGCGAACCCAAAACCATAAATGACGACATGCCGAGCCTGGAGGAATCCCTGAACGACGCTAAAAAGAAATTCACGGGCGAAGAATGGGAAGCAAGCTGGCACGATTGGGATGTGCGGTTCGACAGGGTGAAAGCGAAAATGACCAAGCCATCAGACCGGGCGGTAACCCCGCGCGGAAAGACGAAATAGGGCTGATGCAGAATCAGGATGGATCACGTGCCAGTGCGGGCGAAAGAGATGGAGTCGCGAAGATGCTTGCTGTCGGGGCGAGTGCGAGAGGTCAGTGTTTTTCCCATTCCAAGGAGGAAAGGGGCGGCGAGATTTGGGGCCTCCTGTAGTAATCGCTGGAATGCGGTGCCGGAGATTCTGAGCAGGACGCTGTCCTGATTCGCGAGGACGTCCGCGGTACGGGGTCCATGATCGAAGAGGGAGACTTCACCGAAGGAATCGCCAGGCCGGAGTGTACTGACGACTGTTTCGCGGCCGTTTATCATCATGCGAACCCGCAGCTCGCCTTCGAAAACGAGATACATGGCGTCGCCAGGGTCGCCTTGCTTGACGACATCAGTCCCTTCGGAAACGCGCTGAACTTCCATGAGGCCCATGAAAATCCGAAGCTCTTCGTCACTGAATTCGGCAAGCACTTTCACCCGGCGCAGGACGGAAGCCTTCAGGCCGAGGATTTCAGTTTCCGCAGCTTCGATCTCGGCCGCTTGCGCCTGAATTTCGAAAAAGAGTTTGAGTTCGGGCCATTCGGGAGCTCGTTTCCACGCGTCATCGCCTTCGCTGTAGACCCAGGTCTCGGCTGTGACACGCTCATCCTTGAGCCACTCGACAAGTGCGGACAGTTCCACCGGTCCGTAGACCACATTGTCAGTACCGATGATCTTGAACCCGACGCGTGCGGTGGAGCTCATGCGGCGATTTACGTAACGGAAAGTGAGCTGTTTGGAAAGAGGCAAGTCGAGCCAGAGTCCGGGAGGAGGGCTCGACAGCAGCGCGGTCAGCACCTACTTTGACCCCGTTTCGTGAATGTTACCCGCCTACTCGAAGAATTGGTCGCGCTGCCAAGCGTAAACCCGGCATTTTTGCCAGCAAATCATCCGTGGGCGGGAGAAATGCGCGTGGCGGATTATCTGGCGGAAACAGGGTCAAAACGGCGGCTGGACGTTGAGTTTCAACGCGTGAGCGGCCCGCGTGCGAATGTACTGATCCGTTGCTCGCCTGCGAGACGAGCACGAAACCGAATCATCCTGGCACCGCACATCGACACCGTTGGTGGCGATAACCTGGAACGGCTTTTGAAACCCCGTCGCGCCGGAGTCCGGCTATTTGGGCGTGGGGCGTGCGATACAAAGGGAAGCGTGGCTGCAATGTTGGCCGCGCTGGTGAAAGTGGCAAATGCGCCGCGCCGGCCATCTGAGACAGAAATTTTGTTGGCGGCGCTAGTCGACGAAGAGTCTATACAGGCAGGTTCGCGGACGCTCGTGAAATCACGGCTGCGCGCCAACCTGGCAATTGTCGGAGAACCAACCCGCCTGAAAATCGTGACGGCGCACAAGGGAGTTCTCTGGCTGGAATTGAAGACCCATGGGAAAGCCGCGCATGGAGCGCGCCCGGAACTTGGAAAAAATGCCGTGCACGAAATGGCCCGAGCAGTGGATCTGCTCGAAACGAAGTATGCAGGGCAGATCGCGCGCAGGAAGCATCCGTTACTGGGACATGCAACAGTGAATGTCGGCGCCATCCACGGCGGCCGTCAGCCGAATATTGTGCCCGCTGAATGTTCCGCGTTGCTGGATCGCCGGCTCCTGCCGCGTGAGGCCGATGCTAAAGTAATACGCGAGATCAAGGAGCTGTTCGTCTCGCAGGGACTTTCAGTGAAGATCAAACCAACGCATCCGGCGCCCTGTTTTGCGCTGGAAACCGATCCTCGCAACCGTTGGGCCAGCGAGTTAATGCGTTCCATCGGCCAACGCAATCTGGTGGGGGTTGATTACTTCAGCGATGCTGGTGTTTTGTCCGATGCGGAAATTCCGAGTGTGCTATTCGGCCCGGGCGACATCGCGCAGGCGCATACGCCCGATGAATGGATTGATGTGAGACAATTGCAACGCGCCACAGATATGCTAGCCAGGTTCCTCCAGTCGCTGCCATGATCCAGCAAAGCCAGCGATGAGTCGTCACTCTTTTTTCCGGCAAAGTGGATGGATGATGATCGCGTCAGTCGCGGGAGGCGCGTTCATGTGGTCGGTGCACCTCGTGATGCAAAAACCGATAGAGCAAATCCCGCTCGGATCAATCACTGAGTTCCTGAAGCGGTTCATCGGACCGCCAGTAAGTGAATCGCAATACGGATTGTTTGCCACACTGCTCAATCTGGTGATGTGGATGAGCATCCCATCCAACGGATTGCAGACGGTTTTTGCACAACAGACCGCTGGAGCCACCGACGAAGAGCATGAAAGGCGATTGCGCGGAACCGTCCGGAGTGTTCTTTCGGCGACCACGCTCATCTGGGCACTGCTAACAGTGCTCTTCTTCGTGCTGCGCGAGCGCATTCTGTCCGGCCTGAACGTTCCTAACCCTGGCGCGCTCTGGCTGACCGTGATCGTCGGCCTGCCGATTCTCTGGACGCCGATTTTCGCCGGGTTAATGCAGGGCCGGCAGAACTTCCTGTGGCTGGGTTGGACATCGATGATGTCAGGTTTTGGCCGATGCATTGCCGCACTCATTATCGTGCGCATGCTGGGCTGGGGCGTCACTGGCGCCATGGCGGCTGTGCTCATCGGATCGGCCGTCCCGCTCTTATTTTCACTCTGGCAGACGTACGGCGACTGGCACGGCCCGCGCGTCGCGGTGCAATGGAGTCAGTGGCTGCGGCGCCTCATTCCGCTCACAACCGGCCTTGGCGTGACAGTCGTGATGTTAATCGCAGACATGATCATCGTGCGGCATTTCTTCCCGCCAACCGAAACGGGGTTTTATGCAGCCGCGTCGACGCTGGGCCGCGCCCTCTTTCTATTTACGGTACCTCTCGCTGGCGTGATGTTTCCGAAGATCGTTCGTAGCGCGGCGCTGGCGGAGCGCACAGATGTGCTTGCGCAGGCGCTCGGCGCCACAGCGATTATGGGCGCAGGGGCAGCCTTGTTCCTGACGATCTTCCCGAAGCTGCCATTGCAAATCGTGTATGCGCCCTCCTATTTGGTGGTGGCGCCGCTGGTGCCCTGGTACCTCTGGTGCGTGCTGCCGCTCACGCTTGCAAATATCCTGATCAACAACCTGCTGGCGCGGCAAAGATTCAAAATCGTACCCTGGATAACGCTGATTTCCCTGGCCTACGTGGCGACACTCTGGATAGTTGCCCGCAACTTATCTCAAAGCCCGGCGCTCCAATCATTCCGCACGATTGTGCAAATGCTTGGAGCGTTCAGCGTCCTGCTGCTGCTGACGTCGATCTGGTTTACCTGGCGGAAGAAATAGCGCCCGGTGGAAGAGGCGTTTCGCGCGGAGGCCGCGGCAACGGCGGCGGGGCATTCAGCTTGAGGTAAATCCACGTCTCCAACGGCCGAAGTGGACGGAGCAGTTTGTAGAGAACCGGAGTGTAAACGAGGCGGAGCCGAATCGCCGAAAGCAGCATCGTCAGTGAAGTTTTCCCCAGCACAACTTTCGAACCCAACTTGTCCGTCCATTCGGTGGGAACTTCGCGCAATCGGAACCCAGCGCGCTTCAGCGCGTAGAGCAAATTGATGTCAAATGCCATATCGGCAATGCGCAACGACGGATGAATTTTTTCGACAGCCTGCCGGCGCATCACCTTGGCCCCGCATTGCGTATCGCGGATGTTCATGCGGAAAAGCACTTGGACGATGGCGTGAAAAACGCGGCTGGCAAATTGGCGTTTGTTCGACTGGGACTGATGCAGGATGGACCCGCGCATCCATCGGGAGCCAACGACGCAATCAGCGCCGTCCATGGCCTTCACCAAATCATGATAGGCCTTCGGCGACGTCGCGCCGTCGGCATCGACGTAGCCGATGAAATCGGCGAGCGGCGCGAGCTTGAGGCCTTCAATAAGAGCGCCTCCCTTGCCGATGCGCCCGGGGAATTCGAGCGCGGCAATGGTATTGAAATCGGCGGCAACCCGACGAACGACGCCGATGGTGTTGTCGCTGCAACCATTGAGAACGACGACCAACTGGAACGGTCCCTTGTAGTTATGCTGGAAGTATTGGGCGTAATCGCGCAAGACCGGTTCGATGCGCAGTTCCTCGTTATAAGCGGGAACGAGCAAGAGCAGGCTGGGCGCTGTATTGGACACTTCCGTTGTCACGTTCAATCCCACTAATTTACGCCAAACCCCAGGAACTGCACGAACCCGGAAGCCGGGCGATCAGGCCTGAACAGCAACACGATACGGCTCGACTGTCTCGATCCGCCATCGTTTGCGGGCGCCCTCCAACTCGACCTCGACCTCTTCACCGGGTTTACGGTTCAGAATCGCCTGCGCCACCGGTGTTAGATAGCTGATAACGCCCTTTTCCGGTTCAGAATCCCAGGCTCCGAGAAGCGAAAAACTTTCGCTGTTATTGTTGGTGAGATCGGTGAGACGAACGGTGGTGCCAAGGCTGACAACATCGGTGCGCGGGTTCGCAAAGTCGCTCCCGCGAGCGCGCACGAGCTGCGTTTCCAGTTCGGCTTTGCGGCGCATCAAAAGCTTCTGCATTTCCTTCGCGGCTTTGTATTCGTGATTCTCGCGCAAGTCGCCGTAGCTGCGAGCGATCGCGATTTCTTTTGAGTTGGCTGGGATCTTCTTCTGCACCAGCTCGGTGTATTCGTTTTTGCGGCGCTCGAGGCTTTCCCACGAGACAATCAGGTTGGCATCCTGCTTCGTCTGTTCGCCTGAGATCAGCGATTGAACGGCGGGGTAACTCTTGACGATGCGCGCGAGGAGCGAGCGCTTGTCCATGTCATCGAAACATGGGGAAAGCTGCAGGGCGCGTGTCAAATCCTTGATGACTTCCAGGTCGGCAGAGCCGATCAACTCGACCAGCAAGCTTTGGTCGTCGAGAATGTAATCGCGCAGGCGATTGGACTTCTTCTCGTTGAACTGGTCCCGTTCCATCGCGGTGAGCATGGCGCGGAAGACTTCAGGGCCTAGAATATCGGCGAAACTGTCCGAACGTTCCTTGGCGAGCCACAAGAGAAGTTCGCTGCTCGCCTGGTGCTGGCTGATGAGGCGCGCGAGGACCTCTTTCAATTCGGCCAGCTTGCCCTCACTGATCAGAAGGTGCGCCAACTCCGAAGCGATCTTGGCAGAAACAGAATTCAAGGTTCCGAGAGCAGTTTCGACCCAGGTGTCGCTATACGCTTCGCGGAACGATTGCAGAATGCGACGATGCTTGGACGCGGGAGCGGATTCCAGGAGAGGGCCGAATTTCGGCAACAAAGCCCAAACAGCAGCGGCTTTGACTTCGTCAGCGCCCGCAGTGCTGCCGGCAGCCTCGCGCAGTTCGTCGCGAATGAAAATAGCCTCGAGAGCCACGGAAGGCTGCGTCCTCTGATGGGTAGCAATGTCGGTGTTGAGCCCGGCGATGATCTCGCTGGCGGCGGCTTTCGCGTCTGGAAGATCGGGGAAGAATTTGAGCGCTTCGCTGGCCACGGCCAATTTTGCCTTTAAGCCTTTCGCGATGCGGAATTCGGCCATCAACCGATCCTGGATGGAGACTTCCTGGACCTGATAAACGATTGGGTCGCTCTTTTTGGTCGGGACCTGGAAATGGCCGTCCTTCTTGAGTTCGCGTTTGGCAGTTTCCCACCACTTTTTCCAATCATCGCGAATGACGTCCGGCACCAGGACTTGCTGTATCTGGTCAAGGGTGGCGCGGCCGCCGAAGCTTTGGAGGGCGAGTTTGATCAGGTCCAGGTGATGCAACGCCGCCATCTGGCGGAGTCCCTCGAGGTCGGAGACTTTTCGGGCGAGGATATGGTTCGGGTCGATCGGCTTAAGGGATTCGGCAGCAAAGCCAAGATCCATCGTGTGGCCCGTTTTGCCCGGGAAATCGATAACAAAGCGGGAGAAGACCGTGTCGACCGTCTTGATTTTTCCGAAACCCCAACTGCGATGTAGGCAGTAGCCGCTCTGGGTCAGCGCCAGGAGCGGCTCGATGTGTTGCTTCCCTAACTTGCCCGCAGCAACAAGTTTCTCGAACTCTTCTTTCATAGTGTAATGTAAGTTCTCGCTTGCAGTTGAGCGACTGTCATTATTACGGAGTGGTTGCGCAAAAACCAAGAGAAATTGCCGTTTCGATGCTCAAACGGCACGCCGAAGGGCAGCAGTTTATCGAGGAAATCCTCGAAGAAACGCTGCGCGAAGGCGGAATTGCGCCTGTGGACAGGCGGTTAGTGCAGGAACTCGCCTTCGGTGTAGTCCGCTGGCAGGGAACACTCGATTGGCTTATCTCCCAACGGACACAGGGGCGACAGCAAAAGCCGGTATTGCAGATCCTGCTGCGCTTAGGGCTGTACCAGATTTTCTGGCTGGATCGGATCCCGGACCATGCCGCCGTAAACGAAACGGTGGAAATGGCTCGGCAACTTGGGTTTGGGCCGCAATCGGGGTTCATCAACGCGGTGCTCCGCGGCTATTTGCGCGAGCGCTCAGAAACCGAGAAAAAACTTGAGACGTTGAAGCAGGAGAATCCGGCGCTCGGATATTCTCATCCGGACTGGCTTTGCAGCCGATGGCAGCAGCGCTGGAGCCCGGAGCAGTTACGAAAGTTCCTGGCTTGGAATAATCGACCACCGCCCACCTTTGCGCGCGTGAATACTTTGAAGGCCACTCCCGAACAAGTCGCTGCGCGCTGGGAAGAAGAGAAGGTCCGCTTCATTCCGAAGCAATTTGATTGGGCACCGCGACACATTGTTTTCGAACTGGAGACGCATCCACCCCTCCAGGAGATGGCCACCTTTCGCGACGGACTCTTCTACGTCCAGGACCCCAGCACTTTGCTGGCAGTGACGATGATGAAGCCGCAACCCGGTGAAGCGGTGCTTGATCTCTGCTCAGCACCGGGTGGAAAAACCACGTTCTCCGCGCAAGTGATGGAGAATCGCGGAGTGATCATGGCGCAGGATCCGCACATGCTCCGGCGCAAACTGGTGCAGGAAAACTGCGAAAGGCTTGGAGTCACATGCGTCCAACTATCGGCGCCTGCGGAAGGTATGAACCCGGAGTTGAGCACGCCTTACGATCGCGTCCTGGTGGATGCCCCGTGCTCCAATACTGGCGTGCTACGGCGACGGGTTGACCTGCGCTGGCGCATCCAGGAAAAGGAGATCGCACGGCTGGCAAAGGTCCAACGGGACTTGCTCCGGAACGCTGCACGACAAGTGAAACCGGGAGGAATCCTCGTTTACAGCACCTGCAGCGTCGAGCCAGAGGAAAATGAGGCTGTCGTAAACGGCTTTCTCGAGCATCACAAAAAGTTTGCAATGGAAGAAGCGCGGGCACTGTTGCCCTTCGAAAATGACGTGGATGGAGCTTATGTTGCTGTTCTTCGCAAAAGTTAGCGCACTTGCGCCAACGCAGGGAGCATGTCATATCGACTGAGGTTATGGCCGATACCCAGGAGCGCTACGATGACGCAATGTTCGACTTCAGCCAAGCGAACTACGACGGCGCGATTGCAAAGTTCCAGCAAATCCTCGCTGAAGACCCGAGCCATTTCGACGCGCAGCTGTCCCTTGGCATGGCCTATTATCGCAAGGGGGATTATGGAACGGCAATTGCCGAAGGGCATAAAGCAGAGAAGCTCCGACCGAAGGAGCAGCTGGTGCACACGAATCTCTCGCTTTTCTACATGAAGCAGGGCGATAAGAAGACGGCGGAGCACCACGGTTTACAGGCGAGGATTGCTTCCTGGCGCGGCGATATGGCACCCCCCGGACAAGTCGCAGCCGAGGAAGATTCCGAATTGCAGATCGCTAAACCGAAACCCCCTCCTGTGAAGATTCCCGATATGCCCTGGAAGAAGAAGCCGGGAATCAAATAGTTCATGGATAGACAACCACCTTTTCTCCGGAGAAACTCGATCCTATGAAAAGCGCGTACGAATTGGCGATGGAACGGCTGAGCAAGAACTCGCCCCCTGTGAAGTTGACCGACAAACAGAAGGCGGAATTGGCCGAACTCGATTCCAAGTACGCCGCGAAAATTGCCGAACGAGAAATTTTCCTGAAAGAGGAATTAGGCAAAGCTGTTGGCTCGGGTGACTTCGAAGCGATGGAGCAGTTGGAGCGGCAATTGACGAGCGAGCGGAAGAAGCTCCAAGGGGAGCTGGAGGAGAAAAAGGAAGCGGTACGTCAGCAGAAGGGGAAGTGAGCGGCAGACCGTTAACTGGCCTCGGACCTCAATACTTTCGAACTCACCTTGAAGCGTTGGTTTGTTGCGGACCGGGACGTGGGCGCCGCTAAGCGATGACGGCTTCTGCGCGGCGGGGCCGGAACATCCCCAGGATGGAGAGCAGCGATGTAAGGTGTTGCCGCGAGAATTCTCCCATCAGGCAGATCTGTATCCAATTTCGCTTCAGCAAATATTCACTGCGATAGCTCAGAAGGTAACCAGCCTTTTGCAATTGCCAGCCTACCGTCTTCGAGCTGAGTTCTGCGGGTAAAGCAACGGTGAGAACCGCAGGCGAAGCATGTTCGTGCGAGGCAATGATAGTGTAGCCAAGTTCGGTGAGACGCTGCCGAATCTGGACGGAAAGTTCCACGATGCTCGGAAAGCGCTCCTCGATGTTTAATCGCTTCACTGCAGTTTGCAGGGCAGAGAGCAGGTTGGACGAGTGCGTGAATGGAATGCCCTCCTGCGCGGCGCAAAAGCCGAGATCCATGTAGCGAGGGAGTTCCTCCGGCGCTGGCGCAAGTTCGTGATTGTAGAAGACCATCGAGAGCCCCGGGAATGCGCCGAGGCCTTTACCGCTCACACACGTGGCCAAGTGAACCTGGCTTAAGTCAACGGGCACAGTCCCTATGGAACTGATGCAGTCCAGGCAAAGCTTGATGTTCGCTTCGGTGCAAATCTGCTGCAGGAATGGAAGATCATTGAGCACACCAGTAGAGGTTTCGCAATGAACGCCCCAGATCCAGCCAATCTCAGGGTTGGCTGCCACTCGAGCGCGAATTTGGGCCGGATCAAACACCGCGCCCCAATCGAGCCGCAACACGTCAAAGTCCAGGCCCCAGCGACGTGCATGATCGACAAGGCGTTCGCCGAACTCACCGTTGCTGAGAATCAGCCCCCGCTGTTTGAGCAGTGAGATCTGACCGGCCACAACATCATTCGCGAGGCTTCCCGAGCCCAGAAGAATTTCGACAGACCGCGCCTTGACCAGGTCGCAAAGCAATTGCCTCGTTGCCTTGAACTCGCTCATGAACGAACGGGCTCGATGCGAGACAGGCCTGGCGTCAAAAGCTTCCCGCACTTCTTCAGCAATATCGACGGGGCCGGGAAGGAAACTCACAGGCAACGTTTCTTTGTCGCCCGGTTTGGGAGGTGAGAAAATGGAGGTCGCCTTTTCCTCCATCGTCTCGAGGGTGAGATACATCGGCTGGAAGCGGGCGTCGCCCGTTCCAACAAGCGGACCGAATGGGATGAACCCAAGATGCCTGTAAAGTTTATCCTGCCGTGTCGTGCCGGAAATAACCGCAAAGTCATATCCCTGCGACTTGCCGTACTCGAGAATGAGCCCGAGCAAACCGCGCAAGACGTAGCC
>Ga0193692_1000241_pt1 | contig 13672 bp, 28 predicted proteins | sample L3a1metaG_FD_144917 | JGI IMG/M metagenome (GOLD analysis project Ga0193692, IMG submission 144917) | Soil microbial communities from a riparian zone of the East river system, Colorado, United States - L3a1 | ecosystem: Environmental > Terrestrial > Soil > Riparian zone | place: USA: East River... | reverse complement strand
GTTCTGCTCCCAGCACAGATCTTCGAGCACCGCTCTTGTGTGAGGATCTGAGCGATTGTCAATAAGATTGTCAATGTTGCGTTTCATTTGGGACACAGTGGCCTACTACGTATTTCATTTTTCCGAAGATGTGTAGAGATCCGTAGATCTGCGAGTTCCTTCTCTAGCTGTGACACCTTGTCTCCCAGGGCCAGGATATACTCGACGCACTCCACGTCGATCACGGAGACGAGACACGAGATTGCTTCCAGGGCTGCCCTCACGGTCTCGTCATCCGTCGATCGCTCACCACGAAACTCAATCGCCTGGCAGAGCCCGCGGTAGGGATCCGTGAGGGCGCGGAACTCCTCTGGGGCTGCGTCCTTGACGCGCTCTCTGGTGATTACCCGTCCGACCGTCGGAACTAGTGTTGTTGTGAGGTCCGTCACGGGTACGCCTTGCTCGCGCAACGGCGTAGGGCCGCGCGCGTCCAGTCTTCCACCGTCGCGCGCTCGCCACCACTACATGCCCACGCTGCTTGGCTTGCGATCTGCTTCTTGTAGCCCGCGGCAATAAGTGCCACGATGACTACTTGAGCGTCTGTTGGGTCGTCAAGCGGTTCGACAGGTGTCCGCTGCGGCGAACTTTCCACAGGGGGAATCCCAGGGCTGCGTTTTGGTTTGCACGGAGCCGTCTTCCGCCCTCGGATGTGATCGGCCAGTGCTGTGACGAGGACTCCGATCACTACGAGAGCCGCGCCTAAGAGCATGTTCAAGATGGGGCTGGTCACGATAGCCTCTTGTACATGCTTGCCGTGGGCCAAGTGACAAGCAGTTCTAAGTCTCTGACTTTGCCAAGGCTGGGTATTTATTTACCCGTATTTTGCTGTAGCAAGCGCCGACCGACTGTGTGGTGTAAGAGATACAGTGGGTCGGTGGGTCATCTGTCGGCACGGTTGAGCCTGGGAGCGACGGGTCGTGTTTTTGTGTGGTTGTATCGTTCAGCGCGCCTGGCACGTTGGCCGCATAGTCCATGGGTATGTCGAACGTCCGCAAGTTTGAAATCAAGCCAGGTCCGCATGCACCGCAGCTTGCCATCCAAGCACATGACCTTTCAAGAGCAGAGTGTGAAGCCCTTCGATGGATAATCTGCAATAATCGCATGGATTCGGATGACTACAAAATGAGTCGTAAAGCAAACCCTTTTTTGCAGGGCTATCAGCCCCCATATAAGATGAACCTAAATGATGGCTGGGTCTTGGTTGAGTTCTGGAGTAGTGATCGTGCCGCGATCGAGACCTATGTGAACTACATCAATAGCATTTTTGAGGTACGCGTAAAAGGCTGTGAACAACTGCGCGCTGAAGAACAGTAACGTCACGCTGCATTGGGACCACGCTGAACGCGCGACTCCATGTAATGTCACACGCCGACTGTCACATCGCTGACGAGATTCCAGCATCGAGCTGTCAGTACCAGGGCCCGCGCTGTTGCACGCTGCTCATATCGCAGCATACGGCCCACGCGCGCCCTGTCGCAACAACACGGTAAATGACATTCAGCCAATCGGGATCTCTGTCACGAAATCGGAATCTCTGTCACGAAATCAAGCAAGAATATTGGGGTGTCCTGACCAGGCACGCCGACGATCTCGACGAAGTCTCCTACAGGCACGACGTACGTCAGTTGGGCTTGCGTCACGGTGTTGATTGTTACCCCCGCGGTGAGTGTGTTGGGGATGGAGGTCAAACTCCCACCGGTAGAGGCGCGCACGGTCGTAGGAGGATTTACTGCATCGGACCTGAGCTCGACGCGCCCCACCGCGCCGAGACCAACCGCGCCTACGAGTGTCGTAAAGACACTTACGGAGTACATCACGAAGGTCTGCTGTGTCAGACTCGGCTGAAACGGCGTGTCAAGCGCGCGTGCTGGCGCTGTAGGCGCTCCGAAGACCGCAGCAGCGCCTGTTGGCCCGGTCGCGCCTGTTGGTCCAGTTCCACCTGTTGGACCGATTGGACCGTCGGAAGGTCCCGTGGGACCCGTTGGTCCAGTTCCACCTGTTGGACCTATCGGGCCGTCGGAAGGTCCCGTGGGACCTGTTGTACCCGTTGCTCCCGTGGGTCCAGCTGCACCCGTTGGTCCTGTTACCCCAGTTGCCCCGGTTGGCCCGGTTGGCCCGGTTGGCCCGGTCGGTCCCGTTGTCCCCGTTGGCCCAGCTGAAGGTCCTGGGGCCCCGGTCGTCCCGGTGGGTCCAGTAGGGCCGGTCGACCCATCGTGGCCATCATGTCCGTCATGACCACGTTTGCCGCGTTTGCCACGATCTCCACGGTCATCCGTGCAAGGCGGCTCAATTATTTGGATCTCGGCCATATATGACCGATGCTACCTGTTACAGCCGGTAAACACCAAAAAATTTCACTCCCTTATAAGGGGTCGGGGCTCAAAACCGCCAGGATCTTGCCCATCTATACTGCTGCCGGGCGTCGATGGTCCCGTGGTACTAAGCGTGCTGGCCGGATTTGTTGGCGGGCAGTCCTCATTTTGCGCGTCGCGCTGGGGGTCGAGCGCCGCGCTGTGGAAATAGCTTCGCGGCAAGGGCCTCGGCGCGCAGCCGGAGTGCCTCAGGCTCGCTCGGAAAGTGCAGCTATCCAGATCGTGACTTGATGTGTCGATACGTCACTCATGATCTAAATCACATCTCGGGTGTCAACCGGATAAGCACGGTTCCTATCAATGAGGCTACTTAATTCCTTTCAAATGCGTAAGTAGTGCGCTGATCTGCTCCTCTAGAGACTCCAACGGCTCGAGAGTCTGATCTACAAGATCCTCCGGGTCTGTGCTTGGTATGTCATCCAACAGACTTGCTGTTGCCTCGTCGCGCTCGTCTTCTGCCGAGGTGTCCGGGTAATCCTCGGTATCAATCAACGCGAAGGCCTCGTCCTCACCCACCTCCTTTACCAAGGCCTTGTGGACCTCGGCTCGTCGCGCCTCGATGCCGTTCGATAGCAGTGTGCTCATTTTACTAGCCTGGCTACCTGTCTTTCCGACAGTGCGTATGGCGTCTGTACGAAGGCTCTTCAGATCATGTATAATAAGCGACACCCTCTTATGCAACGGCACAAGATCTCCGAGCGCTTTCGTTCGCCACGCTTCCATATTCTGTCTTGCTGTCATTTTCGGCATTGGAGTCTCCCTGTCGTTGGCATGATCACTTTTCGGACTTCCCGCTTGTTATAGGCTGCTCCCATAAGACGCTTCCCGGTCATGAGGGCGTGGGCTAAGTCCTTGGCGGCCTCGAACATGGCGGGTGTGCACATGTCCCCATCAATTTGGACATCCGTGCGGCGGCCATCAGCCCATTTTACGGTCAACTGGATTCGGGGCTTCATCGTCCTGGCCCCGCGGCTAATGGCTGCTCCTTGCCGATCAAAACATCAACTAGCCAGAACGTCTGGACGGTGCGGGCTTCATCACTATTCATGATCTGCGTGCCTTCGCGCGAGGAGTTTTTCGCTTGCTGCGGGATATCGGCTTGCTTCTCGCAAGCTCCTTCTGTTGCTTGGCATTCTTCGCTACAATCTTAAAGGCCTCGTCTAGTGTAGAGGGCACCGGAATATCGTACTCTCGCCCCTTACTCGCAGCTTCTGCGATCTGCAGCACTGTGTGGGCGAAGCGCTTGCTCTCCCCCCACTCGGGATACTGCGGCCCTGACGACACGGCGGGCTTGAGCACGACTCCGACGCCGCCCAGCACGTGCCTTACGGCAGACAATTCAGCGACCGCATCCAGCAGCGTCACAGGTACTTCGACCTTGTCCGCAATGAGCATCGAGAAGTGTTCGGACACACCAATAACTCCGGGCGTGGAGTCGCGAAACACCCACGCACCCGGCAGCCTGAAATCTGGGACATCCCTGATCCGGAAGTCACCGAAAAATGGGTACTCCTTCTTGCGACGATCCTCAGCCTCCCACGCCTCCCGCTGTGCCTTCTGCGAGGTCTGGATAGCCTCTTGTTCTTCGGGTGGTAGTGCCGCGATCCGTGCGTCTTCCTTCTCCCGCGCCTCCCTAATGTCCTCGAATAACGTATCAAGCTCGGCGTCCGGGTCCTTGACGGTTGCTGGTAGTCCTGCGCTCCTGCACGAAAACCTCTCGAGCACGGTCGCCCACGTTGACCGCGTGCCTTCCTTGTACGCGTCGAGGCCGTACCAGACATACTCGCTTGTCCCTTCGCGAGGCTCGATCACGTGCCGCACTGCCGGTGGGAATACCGGGCCGCGTGCATACTTCGTGTCCTTCGGACGCGCCTTGTACGGGCTGCCCTTGATCGACGCAGTGGGGCAGGCCTGGTTCGCCTTGTGGTAGCTCCGCGACTGACCGCACTCGAGGCAGTCAAGCGAGAGGTAGTCGCAGCACGGATATGCGATCAGCGCCTGCCACACGTCCTCGCGGATCATCGCCAGACCGATCCGCAGGGGTTTGTTGTCGTCCGCCATGTCCCACTGTGGTCCCACGACGTGTTTGTCTGTGGCCGCAGGCAATGGGAACACCAGCAAGTCCGCACTATCCGGATACCGCCCAGATCCCGCCGCAATGACCCCCGTGAGCGCTGCCCCGCAGCCCTCGATGACCGTGCGTGCAGCTTCCAGCGCGGACGTACACTCTTTGCCGTGTTGGTACTGTCCGAACCTGACGCGCCCCATGTGAGGGACAGGCTCGTCTACGACATACTTGTCTTTTTCCGCGTGCCGCGACACATGCCCAGGGAACTTGGACTCGAGCAACTCCTCGACCCGTCGCATGAGTGACGGGACGCGCGTCTCGTCGCTACCAGGACCACTGCGCGGTTTCCTCCAGAAGTTCCGCGCATCTTGGGATACCTGAAGGCGCTGCTCCCGGATCGCCCCCAGCATGTCGTCGAACGACATGTCGATCGCAACGGGTACGTCGTGGCACGAATTGTCCCCGAGCCCCTTCTCGACGACATCTTCTCGAAGGCCGCGGAGCCACAGCTCCGCGATGAATTTGTCATCGTCGTGGACGTTATCGATCGAGCCATAGTCGTCGTACACGGCGCGGAGCGGCGGCGCCCTCACGATCCAGATCTTGCGAGGATCGTCATCCTCGTAGGGTGACTTGGTGAGGAGCATGCAGCGCACCGGCGTGCCCACGCTGATACCGAGTCCGGAGACGCTGCAGATCATTGAAAAAGAGCCCATGTTTACAGCTCCACCCGCGGAGCATCGCCGTATGCAGCGGCAAGTCGCGCGGCCACCGTTGCGCTGTCGGCAGCGGCCGGCGCGTGGCGTGACGCGTCACTGACGGTTACGGTGGTGAATGAGCGAGGGTCGTAGTATGCCGCGTCCGCGGGCAGGACGACATCCAGCGTGCCGCTATTGAGATGACGGCCCACGGTGACGGTGATCGCGCGAGCCGAACGGTCGAGTTGGAGACCGTGGCGGGCCTCGTTCAGAATGGCGCGGACTAGGCAATCTCTCCCCGTGGGCTCGGGTCCGGACAGGTCTTCGGCGTCGTCGCCGTTGTCATCGTTGTGCTGCGAGAAGTAGCTCATGACGTGAATCTGTTGCGAAAGGCGTGCCAAAACTAAGTCGTCACGATCGTTGGGGTCATACGATGAATGTGTCCAGGCGTCCACGACGCGCGTGTCCCTCTTTTGCGGCGGGCAGTGATCAGGTCCACCAGCTATCGTGCTGGTTCCATTCATCGGTTGCACCAACACTCGCAGCCGGACACGCCGCACGGCTTGCGGAGCTGCCCAGGTGCGTGATCCTGGGCGCACGTTTCGCACTTGAGCTGTGCCTCGTCCGAAACAGCGCGCGTCCGTGGCGGATTCTGCAGGCGAACAAGTGCGCGCTTGCAACTAATGCAATCCGGATCAAGATTGTTGCTGTCCGGTTCAAACGTCGCTGCGGCGTCAATGCGCCGCCCGCACAACGTGCGTAGCTTGTCGACCGTTTCGTGTGATATGCAAGGCGCGGCGTCGCTACGAAACGAACTGCAGAACACCACATAATATCGCACGGTCATGACTATTTTTACAGTCCGTGTTCCGTTATGCTGTTGGCAAGGCTCGCCAGCGCTCTTTGAGAGAGCCGACTGCCCATTCCGCCATCCGATCCAAAGCAGTGGTTGAGGTAGCCCCGACGGACAAGAGCCCTCAGCGCGGAGGCTGATACTCGCTCGACGTGACCGCCGTGAGCGTTTGTGCCAGCTTGAACGTGACCGCCGTCACGACAAGCGATTACGAGTGCTTGATGCTGAGCCTTGGACAGCGTAACGCTGCCAACGATCCACCGCGCGGCTGTCTCGGGGTGCAAGGCCTGGATTTGATCCCTCGTCAGCGTGCTGGCGGGGACCTCGGGGATGGAGGTCGGCATGTCTAATGGACTACGATGCACGTTACGTGCCACGATCTCCATACAAGATCGTCACGGAGTTACGCTCTCGTTATGTTTTGCGAGACACACGCGTCGTGTCTCGCTAGGCACACGCTGTTGGAGACGGACGTGTTTGTCAGTACTTGCACGTGAGACCGCGGCGGTACAGGTCCTGCAACGGCGCTTGTCATGTCAAACGGCGATCTTAATGCCACGCTAGGATGCCTCCTGAGTACCGCCAGCGCGCAGGTCGCACAATGGCCGCAGTACACGGGCCATTTCACGGGCTACAAGCTCGTACGACTAAAGTGTGACGTCAAGACAAAGTGCGGCTTGGCATTCAAACGTCATGAGTATGCAATCGCGGCTCCGTATCGCAACGCACTGCCCTCGCTACCGTCTAGCGGTAAGTTCATCACCGTCTGGTCACGGCGCAACAAGGTGGACACCAGCGTCCGCCACTCCGAGGTGGAGTGGCTGTGATGACTGTGATGACTGTGATGTAACTTACGCGTCCCGCTGTACCACATCCGGTGACCGCACCGGGGCGCCCGAGATCAAGCCCGCCTCCGATGGCCCGAGGAAAGGCGTACCGGCCTCGCTGTTCGGTTCTCGCCGGCAGCAGCCTCCTGTACGCTCCCCGAGCTGTCGCCCGTACGCCGCAGCTCGCAGCTTGATCGTCCGATCAGTTACATGCTAACATGCACTGCATGGAGGCAATATTGTTCCTGCGTCATGCTAGCGGTGCCACACACTTGCTGAGCAAGCGCAAGGCATATAAATTAAAACACGAGCTTGCCGCTGGCCGTGGTGGTCCAGAAGTCACCAATCTGGTTATGAATGGCTATGTAGGCTTCTTAGGACCTGATGGGCAGGACTGGGATCTGGAGGCCTTAGAGCCAAGGTCCTTCAAATAGTTGTCTGGCCCGATACCCAATGCGTATCGACCCTAACGAAGGAGATTATAACCATGACTCTGTCTATAGAGGCGCGAAACTACCTGGACCATTTCGAGATCTGGGACACTGAAGGTCCTACTATGCGTGGGTTATGGGCGAAGATCTCACCGGCTGAGTGCGAAGAAATACGCGAAGCGCTGCGCGAGCAGAGGCGCACGCGAAACGCAGCCCATGCTGACACGATCCTGCGCGGTCTCCCCAAGAAGTGGCGAGACGTCGTCATTGCTCGCTTCAAAGACCTGCCATGACCCCACGCGGCTCAGCATCGAAGGGCGACAACCGGATAAGCGCGGGTGTATGCTTGAGGCATGGCGAAGAAGCATCCCTCCGGGCATTCAACGAAACCGATAACCAAGCGCCACGTTAGCGTGGGGGATGTACTTAGGGTGATCCGCGACTCACCGGACTTGGGGATCGGTCGGGGAAGGAAACTGCACGTCGTATGGGTTGGTGGCGGCCTGATGGACGTGGACGTGCCCTCCTTGGACACGCGGATCGCGGGCGTCCGAGTAGGTCACCCTGACGTCTCCCCGTCGGGATCTACTGGTCGATCTGCTGGGGCGCAGATCAAGCGGGAAGTTGAGGCCGTCCTGTCTGGGCATCCCCGGTCGGCGCGCGGGGGCGCGGTTCTGCGGCACGGTAAGGGAGATCTATGGCAGGAGCGCATGGAGCGCGTGATCTGGAGCCAACGTCCGGATGGTGATCGTGAAACTCCGCTATCTGACGAGGAGATCGAGCGCTTGCGCGCCGATGTCCTAAAGAGCTTCGAACCTAGGAGCAAGGTCAAAGGCAAGAAAAGTTGGCTTGCTAGGAAGCTCTTCGGCGCCTAGGCGCCACGGAGGCTGATCGCAGTCCACGGTTCTGCCAGCGAGTCCCTCAGTGTCCACATTGAGTATTACAGGGTTACGTGTGTCGTGATCACCTGTTCGAACACCTCCCCAACACAGAAATGCCTAGCGCGTTGGACCTCGCCAGGAGGCAAGCGCTGATCCAGCGCTGCTGGTCGGAGGCTGGGAGATCCACGAAGGTGCTAGGCCAATATCCCCGATGAAGATCCTTGTTTTCCGCGCTTATACGCGGCGAACATACACCCGCACGTCGTCATGCAGCCCTTCCCATTGTGGGATCTCGTAGCTTGCGTCCAGGTTCCACTGTGCAGCAAGTGTTCCATGAAAGTCGTCATCACCCGTGCAACCGCCCTCACTCTCGCCGATGTAGATGACGCGGGCACCCCTGTAGCGCGAGAGAGCTTGCTCCGCCATGCGGTTATTGTACGGCGGCCAGCACAGCATGAGCGTTTGCTCAGAAGGGACGTCGAACGTTGCGGCATCCCCTTTGACGACATCGAGGAAGTGTCGAATGCCGACGGGTTGTCCCAATATTCCAGCTTTTCGACGATGCCAGTGATTTGTGCCCTCGAGCGGAGGATTAGCATCAACGGCGAGGACGTCCGCGCCGACATCGCGGAGCAGCTTGGCCCAGTAACCCGTCCCGCAACCGAGGTCGCAGATCGGAGACAGCTCGGCGAGCTTTCGCAAGACGCTCTCGGTCGGGATCGCCCATGCGTACTCTGCCACGAGGCGATCACGACGCGCCCATAGCACGTTGTGCTCGAGGCCGTATGGACCAAGAGCGTGGAGTTCGGCCTCTGTGCTTGGTGCCAGGAACGCCTGTAGGTATGGGTTGTCGAGGGTCTCCCCGATCGCGCGTTGGTGCCATGTCGCGAATGAGCTAGAATCCCCAAAAACGTGCGGGGAGTGCCAGCCACAGGTGCACGTGACATGATCCTCTTGGATGATGGTACGGTGAGCTTCAGGCATCGTTTTGGTCACTTCGTTTGAATCACTTGCCCGCTTATCCATTCAGCGCGCCCCTGCCTTGGCAGGGTCAGTGCTCGCGAAGATGACCTTGAGTGTCCCGATGGTAAGTTTTTTCATGTCCAGGTACGTTGCATCATCAAAGTCTCCTAGGTGCTGTTCAATACAGTCCATAATGGTGAAATAGCTTTTGTTACTCATCAAGGGTAAACCACGGGTGCGCTGGGCGCTAACCGGATAAGCATGGGTGGAACTACCACTGTGTACCCACCGTGTTCCATCCCAGGAGCGTTGCGGCTGAATTCCAGCGTGGACAGACCACGTCCCACGACGCGCCCCAGAGACAGAAATCCTCGGTCGGATCTTCGATCTGGCTGGGATACATGGTTGAGGCCATGATCAGACCGACCACAAAAATCTCCAGTTCCTTCATGGTCTGTCCTCGTAGATCGCGTCTCCGCTGATCTCGCAGCCGAACAATTTCCTCGCGCAGTCCCGGCCTACCCACAGAGAGGCAGGTGCTCCACCTGTGCCGTCATCCGTGACGATCGGAAACCAGTTGGTCCGATCCTTGATCCTGTGACCGCACGCGTGACACTGATCGTGTCCGCAGCTCCAGCGCGACATGCCGTGTTTGGTGCCCTCGGGCCACACGATCCGTCCCACGCTAATGCTCTTCTTCGCCCCCGTTGGGTCGATCCAATCGACCCACTCGTACACGATCTCGGGGGCACGCACCGTGGAGAGATCCATGCCCATTGCCTTGCCGACGTTGCGGGCCACGGTTGGCGACAGTGTTTTGAAAACTACGGTCGGCTTGGGCCGCCGGGAATCGAGGAGCTCGATCAGTCGTGCCACCGGGGCGAAGACCGCTGCCCAGCGCGCCGCGACATTCAGTGCTTCGATCTGCTCGGGTCCTGCGTGGGGGCGGAGCCGAGCAGCTAGATCCACGGTGCTGGGCGCGAGTCCCACGATGCCGAACTGCATGGCGTGTGATAGGTAGTACCCCGTGGTCCTGCTGCCCGACGTTTCCATCTCGATGGATCGAAGAGCCCCCTCATTCCGTGCGCCCCAGCGGGCAGCGACGCTTTGTTTGTTGAGCAGGGCTTTGACCTTGCGGGATTCTCCCTTTGGCCAATACCCTGCCAGAGTGGCTGCCTTGAGCGTTGGGATCACGTGATCGCGTACGGCGACTTGTGCCTTGCCTGTGTACCATTCGAGGATGGCCTCTTGGTTGATAGCACTTTGGTCTATGGTCATGGTCATGGGCACGTCAGCGCCTATGTGCAGCTACCATGCCGTCTGTGTTGTGTGGGATATCGTTAGGTTTTTAAAAGGACCGTGTCCCAGGGGACCCGAAGACTGTGTGCTCGGTGAAGCCAGGGTCCTACTAGTCCAAGGGCTTGAAAATAGTTACACTTTGGCATATTTTTGGCATATGGACCGTACCATGCGAAACATTGCGACCACCAAGCACTCCTCGCCATGGGCCTGTGATCAGGACGTGAACGCCGCGCGTAACCTCCTGCACCGGGGACTTGTACCTGTGGACGCGGAAGTGGAAGCGGATCGAGATGAAGAAGTCCGTGCCTGGCAAGAGGTTTGGGGAGTCGTTCCAAAGACACCGATGGCGCCATGCCCCGGACGTGACGTTGCCCGCAAATGAGCGGTCCTGCGATCTTCATCAGGGGGACATGGGGCCTCAGATGAGATCCGAGGAGCGCGAGCTGGTGCTCACTCACCGGGCAACTGAACTTGACACAACCGGGCGCGCATCACAACTAACGGTTTGGTTCGACTGTCCGTCATGTGCCGTGCAGACCAAGGCGCGCGTTTGGTCGCTGTGTGGCCGTGTAAAGCGCTGCGCGTGTGAAGCGATGTTTTACATCGGCAGGTCATTGGCCGAGGCAACAGAGATAGTGTTGGCCGACGCGCGCTCAACGAGCCTCGTTGCCTGCGCGTAGTTGGAATAGACTGCCGCATTACGACGTATATGTCTGGGCATGATCCAAAAAACATCTAAAGTAACAGCTCTGATCCTAGGTTTCCTGAGCACCTTTGCCTCTTGCATGACCTCACAGGAATCCGAAGATGTTGCTAACAACTGCGTGTCCGATCCCATTGCATCAGGGGACGGTCCAGATATCGTGCCAAATTGCCCAGATCCGCATCCGAACCCACCGGATGATGGGGTGCCGTGGAGCACGATGACGGTGTACCAGGTGCACGCGGACGCTGTGCCAGGTCAATTCGTGTGTCACTGGGAGGACGTTGTCCTAATGGGTGGGGATCGCGTCAGGTCTCAGTTCTGCACGGCGACGGTGTCAGTGCCCTTCACTTCCTACACGCACGTGATATGTGTCCTGACTTGGATCCGCCACCAGGGTAATGACGACTGGTATCTAACGATAGATCCTGGCTACTCAGGGTGCAATTTCAACCCCTAGCACGTCGCACAGACGTGCCAGCGTTCTTGCTGGGTGCCATCATCGTGGTCCCACACCCTTGGCAAGCGTGCGACCGATTGGCGACACGTAGCGTGACGCTTGAGCTCGATGACGGTAGCAAGGTCGCCACGACGTCTGCGAGCGTCGCGTCGCGAATCGCCGATAGCCGTGGCCGAGTCCCGGCAGTTGTCCTCCGACGATGTAGCCCGTCTTGCTGTACGTTACGTCCCAGCGGCCGTCATGCTCGCCGTCGCCCATCTCTCCGCCGCGATGCAGGCTCAGGTCCCAAGGGGAGCGCGTCGCGGACCTCGGCGAAGGCGTAGCGCGTCACGTGATCCGCCGGTTATGCCTGAGGATGCGCACATCCGCCGCCCAACGCTCGTACGCTTTCGTGCTTTGTAGTTGCTGGTCGGGTGTCTTCCGTGCAAAGCGCCATGCGCAGGTGTACCGGATCGACTCGACGCCTCAGCAGTAGAGGCACCGCCGGCAGCGTGAACACCGTCCCTCTCCCTTTCCCCACCGACGCTGGCAACCCGTGCATCCGACCCGGAGGGACAGTTTGCTTGGCTCGCTCATCGACGATCCGGTGCGGTGTGCGTGGCGAGGGGTGCGGATGCGCGGCGGCGATCCAGCGCGCCTGATGAGTGTTTCCGTGCTTATCTGGTTGTCGCCCAGAGATCACCCCGACGGATCCATCGCGGCCCATCCGGCTCTCTCGGCGGACTCCTTGGTGGCGAAACGGGCAATCCGGCGAGCGGTGCTCAGGCGACGGCCGTTGATGTAGACGATCCACCGGAGCTTGGCCCCGCTGGCGGACTCCCATGCGTCGCCAAGATGCGATGCTACCACAGCTTTACAAGGCGTTGTTGGGATCATGCCCTTGCGTTGCGAGGCAATGTGGTTGCGGCCGTCGCGCCGATGCCCGATGGTGCAGTTGCCGCACACATGCTCGGCAATTGGTTCCTCGTCGATGATCATGAGTGTTTCACTCCGCACTGAACAGCCCATTCGCATTCAACCACTTCCACCCGCCTTCATCAAGAAGGCATTTAACCACCCCATTCCCATGGCTGTCAGATACCTTGATCAGATCCTCACCTCGCATATCCACGATGAGCTTTCGCGTGTCAGCAACGTTAGCATCCCCGATCGCGTGCCGGATTTGCGAGGTGGTTAGTGATCTGCCTCGCAGAGCTACCAAGACTGCGATAGTCCTTGGTGTCCACCTGGGCTCAGATGGCTTGGACCGTTGTTCACCCGTGTCAACGACAGCACTCAAAACGTCACTGCCGCCACTGGCGCCTCTGATCCAGATCCGACAGGGGTCAGTGCGAACTCTCCGCCCTGTCCGTGAAACTCCACGGCATCTCGCACTTGGTCAGCCGTCCCGTTAACCAGATACAGCTGAAACGGACCGCGAATACTGGCGTATTTATGATTCAGGGGTGCAAGCTCCGGGAAAAATCCAGCAAGCCGAAGGTAGCCCACGAAGTTATCGCCACGAGGGCAGCTGCTCACGATGATCGGCGTCATTGTCATGAGACACCTAGATGCTAAAACCGTACCGTCGTGCAAGTTGGCATAAATAGGACAACCTGACCCTTTAGCGTCCACCTAGCCACGTGCAGCGCGTCTGGTAGGACACGCCATAGTAATATTTCGGCAGCTTGCAACTCGGCACGATAGTGGCAAGGGCTGCCTGATATGAAGAGCCTTGTGAAGATAACCGCGCCACCACGGCCAGGAGCGCGGCGAGACGCTGATCGAGGAGCTGGCAAGTCCATGAGTCCCGCCCGAGCTGAGGCTGTTCGTCGTGTCGAGCCCTTCTGGTTCGAGCTAGCAGCCGGTCTCCTGGCGGTTCCACCTCTGGAGCCATGCCGGATCCTCGTAGTCGATCGTCGGGTGGCACGGGAGCGGGCGCTCCATCGAGATCTCTACAATGAAGCTCTCGGGGGTCGCCCTCCCGAGCCACCCCGGGAGGGACGCGCGGCGGAACGGGCACTTGCCGCACGGGGACGTCCCCGACAGAGGGCGGTAGGATCGGGCGGTAGCGGGTTCGGACACGGCGGATTCCT
>Ga0193692_1000240_pt1 | contig 13680 bp, 11 predicted proteins | sample L3a1metaG_FD_144917 | JGI IMG/M metagenome (GOLD analysis project Ga0193692, IMG submission 144917) | Soil microbial communities from a riparian zone of the East river system, Colorado, United States - L3a1 | ecosystem: Environmental > Terrestrial > Soil > Riparian zone | place: USA: East River... | reverse complement strand
TGGTGGATGAGCCGAGGGGGGGATGAATGGATTGATGGATTATTGGATTAATGGGCGAGGAGGAGCCAGGCGAGCAAGGTCAAGGGAATGATATTTGAGCTGCGCTGATAAAGTCCACCCTCACCCTGCCCTCTCCCCAAGGAGAGGGAATAGCGCAGCAGCCTTTCGGTGCCATCGCTCACAAATTCCTAGGTAGGGCGGCCGGTCCCTCGGGCGCTGCAGCCGGACCGCGGCACGTCCCGGGCCGCAGCACGGAGTCGGGAGAGGAACCGGTTGAATGGATAATTGGATTGGTGGGGCGAGGCGGAGCTAGGCGAGTAAGAGCACGAAGACGAATGTGAGCTTCGCTGAGGAAAGTCCACCCTCACCCTGCCCTCTCCCCAAGGAGAGGGAATAGCGCAGCAGCCTTTCGGTGCCATCGCTTACAGATTCTTAGGTAGGGCGGCCGGTCCCTCGGGCGCCGCATGCCGGACCGCGGCACGTCCCGGGCCGCAGCGCGTCTGACGCGGTTCAAGGGCGAGGACCACCTGTGGCTGTCTGCTGCGGCCCGGGACGTGCCGCGGTCCGCTTACCGGTGAGCAAGAGCAAGGGGAGGCAAGGGATGGAAAGGACCTCACATCAAAAGCAGGTTCACTCCTACGTATCGCGCCCGTCGCAATCAGATAGAGTGGCTCTGTTGGGGGGAGTCAGAAATCAATTCGCAGCCATAGAGGCAGACGCGGTAAGGAGAGTGGGGAATTGGGGAAGCTCCTGAGGGAGCATTCGAAGACGCGCTCAAGGAGCATGAGGCCTTGAGCGCGTCCGTTGCTGTTGTCCGGAACGCGGATGCTGGGAGAAAAGCTTTGCTTATCGCCAGGACGGCGAGTAAAACTACGTTCATCCGATGACGGCGTTGACGTGCATTTCCATTTTAGTTGGGGACGCAGGAATCAACGTTTCCGGGTGGCAGCAAAGCGACATCATCGCGGCGCTCTTGATCCTCGTCCTCGGCATGGCCCTCGGAATCGGACTCATCTGCCTGATGCTGGTGTTGCACTATATGCGCACTGGCCGACTCTCAGCCCGCCAGGCTTTGTCCCTGGGCGAAATCGGCACACCAGAGCGGCGTTATCACACCATCTTCAATGCTCCTACTCGATGGCTGGCGATCAGAAGCGGGAACCCGTATGTGGTCCAGGCTGCCCTGGGATTGCACAAGCCGACGCCCTGTTCATGGGAAGAGGGAGTGAGCGCGGCGCAGGAACGTAAGCTTTTCATTTCGCCGCCGATCAATGGTTGGATTTTGGTGCTCGGTTCAAAGTTGCCGGACCCCAGTGACGATGTAGATGCCTGCTTTCGATTTCTTTCAGCCCTCAGCCGGAAGGTCGGGCAAGTCCAGTTTTTCAGCGCAAATCGGGTCGTGAACCATCATGCCTGGGTGCACATGCAGAGCGGCCGAGTAGTCCGCGGTTACGCCTGGGCCGGAAAAACGATCTGGAACCAGGGCGCGAAGACGACGGCAGAAACGGAACTCGGCTTGCGCTGCTACGAATATGCGCAGGCACCGGAGTCCACCGTTTATCTGCAGCGCGATCCTCTCGGACAGAATACCGACCGCGTCTCCATGCTGGCCCGGCGGTGGAGTATTGACCCTGCTGCGGTCGATGTGCGACGCCTCCGGGAGTCGCCTGGGATCACGGGGGAACTTTCGCGGTCGCAAACGCACTAGTAATGGATGAGTGGATTGTTGGATTGATGGATGGGTGGGAAAGCAAACCGCAGGAATATTTGAGCTTCGCTGAAAAAGTCCGCCCTCACCCTGCCCTCTCCCCCAGGAGAGAATTGCCCAACGCGAGCCGTTGCGCATTGAACCCCCGAACGGTGGCGAAGCGAATCCCTCTCCTCCTCGATCGAGGAGAGGGCAGGGTGAGGAGTCGATTCGGTTCGTGGGGAGGGAATCGCGCAGCGGCTTTTCGGCGCTTGCCGTGACGAAGACCCAATCGATTACATGACACCAGAAGTCTGTCCCAATTGCGGGGCTGACGTGCCTACAGGAGCTCGCGCATGTCCCGAATGCGGATCCGACGAGGAAACCGGCTGGTCCGACAAGGCATCCACGGATCACCTCGGGCTTCCGGATGAAGAATTCGATTACGACGAGTATGTCGCCCGAGAATTTAAGAAGCCCAGGAAAAGGGTGTCCTGGTTTTGGTGGGCTATTATCGCGGCGCTATTGCTCGCGTTCCTGATCCCTCTTATCCTGCGGCGATGAATCGGCATCTGTTTCGGGCCTGGATTTGCCTGCAATTCGTCGTTTTCGTCAGCATTTCCCACGGAGAAGATTGGCCGCAATTCCTCGGTCCAAGAAGGAACGGAACGTGTGTGGAGACGGGGATTCGAGCTTCCTGGCCGGCGGAAGGGCCGCCCGTTCTGTGGCGACACACGGTTGGGCAGGGATTTAGCGGACCGATCGTACGCGGAACGAATCTCCTGATGTTTCATCGGGTGAGCGATTTGGAGGTGCTGGAATGCCTCGATGCATCCAAGGGCACATTGATCTGGAGTAACAGCTATCCGTCGCATTATCGGGACGACTTTGGCTTCGATGAAGGACCGCGGGCGACTCCTGCTGCCACAATCGATCGCGTTTACACCTATGGAGCTGAAGGAGTGCTGACGTGCTGGAACGGTGCAGATGGCAAAAGTGTGTGGACTGTCGATGCGCGGAAGGAATTCAAGGCGCCCAAAGGATTTTTTGGCATCGCCTGCTCCCCTTTAGTCGATCGTGGATTGGTGCTGTTGAACCTCGGCGGGGATGGGGCAGGAATCGTTGCATTCGATGCGAACACCGGGAAAGTTCGCTGGAAAGCTACCGATCAGCGTGCCAGTTACTCTTCTCCCACGGTGGCGGAGGTCCACGGAGAACACCTGGTATTCGTCCTCACGCGAGAAGGCCTTGTCGTGCTGAAGCCGGACGACGGAACAGTGATCACGGAATTTCCATGGCGACCGCCAATGGAGGCATCGGTGAGCGCGGCGACTCCGCTGGTCATCGGCGATCAGGTGTTCCTTTCCACAAGTTATGACAGAGGGGCGGTGTTGCTGCAATTGAATGGAAAGAAACTGAGAAAAATATGGGCCGGTGACGACCAACTCTCGAACCATTATGCAACGAGCGTTTTCCACAAGGGGCAACTGTTTGGGTTTGATGGCCGGCAGGAGCAGGGTTGCAACTTGCGATCGGTCGATTTCAAGACCGGCAAGGTCAACTGGTCTCAGGACGGTTTCGGCGCTGGAACAGTCACGCTCGTGAATGACGAATTATTCGTCCTCACCGAAAAAGGGGAATTGCTGCGGGCTCCCGCGACAAGTGAGAGCTTTAAACCAAGCGGGCGCGCCCAGGTTCTTCCGTTCCAGGTCCGTGCTTACCCGGCTTTCGCCGACGGGAAGATGTACGCGCGCAGCAAAGACAAGCTGGTGTGCGTTAACCTGCGTTGATCACGGTTTCGCCTTCGGCGGCTGACTGGCCCGGTCCCGCATCTTGAGCAAATCTTTGTAGGCTTCGCGAAAGGCGCTTACATTGACGTCGTCAGCGGGATTCGCTGCGAGTTGCTCGATCAAGGAAAGCCGGTTCTGAATGAGGGGAAGATCCTGGGCACCGAGGTTTTTCCGGTCGGAAAAACCATCCTGATTGAGGTCTTCGATCAAATTCTTCCGTTGCTCACCCGGTAGTGACAAGTCATTGATCGCTTTGAGATAGAATTGGTTCGCTTGTGCATCCGCGCCGACGTAGTTCAGCGCGACGCGGGCGAGTGGCTCCTTTGCGGCAGGATCGACCAATCGTGGGTCGTCATACATTTGCGCGGCTATCGGAACAAGCTGCGGGCCGAGTGTCTTGTTGAGATATTTAAGCGCACTGCCGTCCACCTTGCCATCGGCACGCAATAATTGAGCCTGCGCCGTGGTCACGAATCCGGAATCACCGTACATCATGAGGACGCTGTAAAGATTGTCCCGGTCGTTCCGGTCCAACGGACTCGCCGAGTTTGCGGCGGTCGCATGGATCAACAAATCACGAGCAGCCGCGAGAGCCGCGTCGCGATACTTATCGGGAGCCATTTCCTGCAGAGCGCGGGCAAGCCAGGCCAATTCGACACCGCGTCCGGTCGCGGTGAGCGTGTCGGCGAGAAGCTTTTCGCCCTCGGCGCCGCCAATTTGTTTAACGACATCTAAAAGCGCAAATCTCAGGGAAGGCGGAACGATGAATTCGTTGGGGACGTCGGCGATTCTCCGCTTTCCGGCATCGGCGGGGAGAAAGTCGATGTCTTCGTTTCGGCCCAGGAAATCGCGAATAGCCGGCAACGCTGCCGGCCCGGCTGCAATCAACTCCTCGAGCAGATGAATGGTTTGGCGCATGTTGCGGATCGGTCCGGGCTTCAAAGAGCGAAGGCTCGTCAGGACTTCCGCTGGTGAAGGTTTTCCCGGGTGATCAGAAGTTGGGGCTGCTACAGGGGAGGGTGAAACCGGCAGGATTCGATCACGCGCGTTCGCTTCGTCGAGAGCGGTCTGGAGGGCGGTTCTTTCAGCGTCCCATGCAGCCTGGCGTTGCGCCAACTCCGCCGCACGTCGAGAGGTGAACCGGTGGGAGGCAACGCCCCAGGCGAGGAACAATCCAAGTCCAAATATGAGCGTCAGGAGCAACAGCCTTTTCATATGGCCTCCGAATGCATCTATGTTTTCACTTTCATTCATCCCCTGCCCTTGCGCCGTTGTCAACGCTAAGCTGGCTGTCCGACAGTTTGTTGAGCAGGCGAATTGCCTTGTGCAGCACGGACAAAGTGGACTAGAAAACTGGCTACTTCCTCGTCATGAACACTGCGCCTGCCCAAACACCCACAGCGTCGAAAGACATTCAAGCCTCGGCCCCAGCGACAAAGCGAATCACTGCGATCGATGCATTGCGAGGCTTTGATATGTTCTGGATCCTCGGCGCGGACGATCTGGTATATGCCTTGAAGGCAATCGGAGGCGGGGCGATTACCACTGGACTCATGGCTCAACTTAGCCACAAGGAGTGGAGAGGCTTCACCTTCTACGACATGATTTTTCCGCTCTTCGTGTTCCTGGTGGGAGTATCACTGGTCTTTTCCCTGACCCGGAGTTTGCAGGTGGAAGGAAAGGCGCGAACGTATTGGAAGATTGTCCGCCGTTTTCTGATCCTCTACGTGCTGGCGCTCTTCTACTACGGCGGATTCGCCAATTCCTGGCCCGATGCGATCCGATTGGTTGGCGTCCTCAACCGGATTGCGCTCTGTTATCTCTGCGCTGCCTTTATTTTCTGTAACTTCAACTGGAAAGCGATCGCGGGAATTTGCACGGCATTGTTGATCGTCTATTGGGCGCTGATGAGCTTCGTCCCCTTCCCTGACGTGCGACCAGGCGCAGAGAACGGCACGCCGGTGACAGGCCCGCTCACAGCCCGGCACGTGAGTGAACTGAACTTCAAGAGTGAGCATCGGCTGCGCGGTGTCTTCGAACCGGGGCTCAATCTGGCCCATTATGTGGACCAGAAATATCTCCCCGGGAAAAAGTGGGACGGAACGTGGGACCCGGAAGGAATCCTGAGCACGATTCCGGCGGTAGGCACTTGTTTATTGGGGGTCCTTGCCGGGCTGCTCCTTCAAACAAAGAACTTCGACGACAAGCGCAAAGTGCAAATCCTGATGTTCGGAGGAGCGCTGATGGTGGTCCTCGGATTCTTGTGGGGACTGCAATTTCCCGTAATCAAAAAGATTTGGACTTCTTCTTACGTTTTAGTCGCTGGCGGATACAGCGCGATGCTTTTGGGCTTTTTCTACCTCATCATCGAGATTTTCCAAATACAACGCTGGGCACAGATTTTCATCTGGATTGGGGCCAATGCCATCACTCTCTACATGGTCCATAACATGGTCGATCTGCCAAAACTCGCTTCACGCCTTGTCGGCGGGCATGTGCGGGATTATCTGGATTTGCATGTGGTCAAGGGTTTGGGCGAAGTTGCGATTGCAGCAACAGTCATCGGCTTCACGATCGTCCTGGCGCGCTTCTTATATAAAAGGAAAATCTTCCTCCGAATCTAGGTCTTTCCGGACGGGCACCACTTCCAGACGGGCACTAGCTTCCGGGTCCTTCCGGACGGGCACTATCTTCGGAGTGGCACCGGCACTGACGATCAGTTTCGCACGGGACTGCTCACACTGGCAATTCGGTTTGTTTCGGACCAAAATGCAACGACTTCGCGCCAGACATTGGGAGCGATCGAGTGAACGTCGTTATGAGTGGCTTGCGGATATTCCCAAAGGCGTTTTGCGCCTGTGTACTCGGCAAACAGTTTTCGGCCGAGCGCTGGAGGAACTACCTGATCGCGGCCAGCTACGAGAAATGCCGCGGGACCTTTGTAGTTCTTTAAATAACTGTCCGATGAATACCGATCCCAAAGCATCCACCTTACGGGAAAAAGCGGCATATGGGCCCGAGCAGCGGCCGTGAAATTATTGTAAGGAGCAACGAGGGCGAGTCCAGCTACCGAGTCAGGAAACGTTCCAGCGAGGTAACAAGCCGCGCCGGTCCCGAGCGATTCGCCAACGACATAAACGGGGCCGCGGGTCTTGAGGAGCTTGAGAGCGTCCGAAGCGGCCTGAAAAATACTGATTTGCGTCGGAGAACCGGGGCGGCTGCCATAGCCGGGAAACTCAAGAATGTAAACGTCGAAGGCTTTTGCCTCCTGAAATTTCTCCACATAGAAGTCACGATCGAGTGCGCAGCCGGCGTTGCCGTGAAGGATGAGCACTTGACCGCCTGATGCCAAGCGTTTCCAACCGATCTCCTGGCCGGACGAATTCGTCCAGGCGGTTAGTTGGCTGGCCGCAGCCCAACCTTGCGCAGCACCAGCTGAAACGCGGGTTGGAAAATAAATCATGCGCCGCTGCGCCACTGTGATGAGAATGCAGAGCAGCACGTAGATAATCGCCAGGATCAGAACGATGCGGCGGAAGCGTCGAGGCCATGGGGAGCGCTGATCCATCTCTTTCAGACGCCTTGCGCATCCAACTGTTCACAGAAACACGATTGGCAACCGATTTGACGCATCTCGCTGCATCCTTAATAGTCAACGCGTGCGCGGCATATTCATCGCTATTCTCGCGGTTTGTCTGTTTCTTCGGCTGAGCCAGGCCGCCGAACCGGCGCAAGCCGATGGCGCCATGGCGGACCAGATTCGGCGCGGCAAATTGCTTTACCTTCAGAACTGCGTCATTTGCCATCAGTCGAGCGGACAGGGATCGCCGGGAGTCTTTCCGCCACTGGCTGGATCGGATTACCTGATGGCCGACAAGAAAAAGAGCATCCTGGCGCTCGTGCAGGGATTATCAGGGCGCATTTCCGTGAATGGAACAGTGTATGACGGTTCGATGCCACCGATGGTGCTGGATGATGCAAAAGCGGCTGATGTGCTCACGTACGTTCGCAACAGCTTTGGGAACAGCGGTGGTGCGATCCAAACTGAAGAAGTAAAAACGGTTCGCAGCAGTTCCCGATTTCCAACCTATCAGGCATTGGTGGATGCCGCGCGTTACCCTGCCCTGCCCCAGGCACCGCCGGAGTTTGCGTTGCGGGAATTGGTGCGCCTCTCTGATCACGGCACGCGGCTGACAAGCGACGGCAAAGGACGAGCACTTTATGTGCTTTGTGGGAATGGAGATGTTTGGCACGTCGATTTGCCGGGCGGGCAATTACGCCAGACATTGCGTGGACGTGATTACATAGACTCGAAGTTGGGCAACCCAAGCGCCGTGGGAATCACTCTCGATGCAGAAAAGCGTTTCTACATCGTCGTCGACCAGCGGGATGAACGGGCAAGGATGATCACCAATCAGGTGACGATCTTTCGCACGAGCTCTGTCCAGCGCGGCGAACCGGCTGAACCGAAGCCATGGTTGCAGACGAGTTACCCATGGGGAATCGGTCCCTTCAACCACGGTGTCGGTCACGTTGCGATCGGTCCGGACGGATTTGTTTACGTGAGCAGCGGCTCGCGGACGGACGGCAACGAAACAGGAACCGACGCGCGATATTTCCAGGGTGGCGAGGTGCCGCTTACGGCATGCATTTGGCGCCTGGACCCAAAGAGCGAACATCCGGAAATCGAAATATATGCGCGCGGCCTCAGGAATCCCTACGGGTTCTGTTGGGATGATTCCGGCAATATGCTCGCGACCGATAATGGACCGGACGCAGACGCGCCTGAGGAGCTGAACAAAATCGAGAAAGGGAAACATTATGGTTTTCCGTATCAGTTCGCGGATTGGACGAAAAAACCGTATGCGTACACTCCGGAGCCAGAGCCCGGCACGCACTTTACCTTGCCCGTGGCCAACCTTGGACCGAACGGCGGCTACGAGAGTAAACCGCTTTATACTTTCGATCCTCATTCGTCGCCTGCGGGTATCGTCTATTTGAATAAGGATTTTCCAGAGGCGTATCGCGGCTCATTTCTGCTCACACGATTTGGCAATCTCATCAAAACGAAGGAAGACGTCGGCTTCGACGTTTTGCAGGTTCGCTTCAAGGGGGACCAGTTTCGGGAAGCTGAATTCAAAACGGTTCTCGCGCCACTTGGCCGGCCTCTCGATGTGCACGTGGCGGGCCGCAAAATCTACATCCTCGAATACACGCGCCAAACAGACAACCAGCCGGATCATCCAATGTTGCCAGGGCGAATCCTGGAACTTTCAGTGAAGAAGTAGCCCGGACCATGTCTGGCATCTGCGTGATTTTCAATCCGTCTGCGCGAGGGGAGAAGGCACTCCGATTTCGCGAGCATCTCACCGCGCTTTCTCATGAGTGCACTCTTAAACCGACTTATGCAGTCGGAACCGGACGGACGCTCGCTGCGGAAGCGGTGCGAGAAGGTTTCGGAACGATCGTCGCAGCGGGTGGAGATGGGACGGTTAATGAAGTCTTGAACGGCATTTGCGACGAACCGGAAGGATTGAGCCGCGCTCGCTTTGCCGTGCTTCCCCTTGGCACCGTAAACGTCTTTGCCAAGGAACTCGATTTACCGACGCGTTTCGGCGAGGCATGGCGAACGATCAAAGAGGCGCATGAAACTATCATCGATCTGCCGTTCGCGGAGTTTACCGAAAATGGCCTGCCCACCAGACGTTACTTTGCACAAATGGCTGGAGCGGGCTGGGATTCACGCGCAATCGAATTAGTTGACTGGAAATACAAAAAACAGATTGGCGGCCTGGCCTACGTCGTCGCTGGATTGAAAGCCATGCAGGGGCGCATGCACCAAATCGTCGTTAGCGATGGAGAGAAGAGCCTCACGGGAGAACTCGTCCTGATTGGCAACGGACGGTTCTATGGTGGTCGCTACAAAGTTTTTCCGCTGGCCGATTTGCGCGACTCGGTCCTGGAGGTGTCCGTCTTGCCCAGGGTGGACGTCCTGGGGCTCATGAGAAGCGGATGGGGCTTGCTTACGAACCAACTCTACGCTTCGGGCGGCATTCGCCACTTCAAGGCTCGGGAACTGCAGTTGTTTTCGGTCGAGAAGGTGCCCTTTCACCTCGAAGGCGAGAACGTGGGGTACCTTCCAGCGAAATTTTCCGTGAAACCGCGCTGCTTGCGCGTGGTCGTGCGTAAAACCTAAACCGCGCGCGTCAACGCGACACCTTGTTTCAAGAGCTTCTGCGCATCCGCGTCAGAACGGGCTTCAGCATAGACGCGCAGAATGGGCTCGGTTCCGGAGCCACGCAGCATCAACCAACTTCCGTCCTGCGCAATGAACTTCACACCATCGTACGATTTGACCTCGTCGATGGGAGAGCGGAGGAGTTTCGGGGGCGGATTGCTCTTGCAGTACTCCATTAAAGGAGCGCGCTTCTCGAGCGGATAATGCATATCGATCCTGGCGTAACGATGCGGTCCAAATTCCTTCTCCAACCCCGCGATCATTTTGTTGATGGAGATCTTTTCCGTCGCCAGCAACTCGAGGAGCATCAGGCCGGCGAGAATCCCGTCGCGTTCAGGAATATGCCCGGGAAACCCGATTCCGCCGCTCTCTTCTGCGCCGAGCAGAACGTCGCCTTTGATCATCTCCGCGCAGATATACTTGAACCCAACCCCGGTCTCGACCAGAGGCTGGCCATAGGCAGCGCACATTTTATCCACCATGGAAGTGGTGGTGAGCGCCTTAATCACACGGCCCGTCATTCCGCGGTTCACATGGAGGTGTTTAAGGAGGGCGCAAATGATCTGATGCGTGGAAAGATAATTGCCACGCCCATCCATACCGCCGACGCGGTCAGCATCGCCGTCAGTGACCAGGCAAATGTCATGCGGATGTTTCCGGAGGAATGCGGCGCTCCGCGTATAGTTCTGGATCACTGGCTCGGGGTTTATCCCGCCGAAGTTCGGGTCGAACTCCGCGTTCAGCGTCGTGACTTTACAGGTGGTCCCCGCGAGGAGCTCGGCGAAGCAGCCCGCGCCGACACCGAACAGCGCATCGTGAGCAAAGCGAAGCTTTGACCGGGCGATCAGCTTGAAGTCGACCAACTTCTTGATTGCGACGTAATGAGCGGACTTGAGGTCCGAAGTATTGATGCCGTTCTGAACGCTGGCGCGAACAGGATTCTTGTCCAGGACACTCTCGACTGCCATGCAGGTGGCTGATTCAGCTGAGCCGCCAAAATGCGCCTTGAGCTTAAATCCATTGAATCGAGGCGGGTTGTGGCTGGCAGTGATCATAACACCGCCGATCGCCTTGCGCGCCTTCACCGCAAATGAGACGGCGGGTGTGGGGGTCGGACTCGAAGTCAACACCACATCGAAATCGTTTCCCGCGAAGACCTCCGCCGTGCGACGGGCAAATTGATCTGAAAGAAAACGGCGGTCATAACCGATGATCACCCGTTTTTCCGTCCCCGGAGAAGATTCGGTGGCCCAGTGGTCGGCAGTCGCCTGCGCGACACGCTCCACGTTTGCGAAAGTGTAATCTTCGGCGATCACCGCTCGCCAGCCGTCTGTCCCAAATTTAATTACTGCCATGCGCCATGAAAAGACTACATCCACAGCCTCGCGGCAATGGGTTTTTCCAACCCCTGCCGCTATCGTGAAACGGCAGCATTAGAAGAAATTGCCTCAGATCCTACTGAACGGTTGCGTGCACACGGAAGAATAATGGCGAACCATTGTTAACGACATTGACGATACCCGAATTGTGGGGAGCGCCAGGGAGCGGTTGCCATGTGCCCGTGGCTGCATTGGATCGGGACTCTAACGTGTAATTGTATCCACTCACAGTCGGAAAGGTCAGGCGCAGCTGGCCAGGGATCGCAGTTCGGACGATGTCGAGGCGGAAAGGAGGCAAAGCACTCGCAGGCGCGAGGCGCAGTCGATAAAAACGCACGGGAGCACTATTGGTATCCCGGTAAAGGCCGGTGTTATGCGGAGCACCCGGGAAAGTTTGCCAGTCTGCGCCGCCCACCAACTGGCTGCGGAATTCGACGTAACAATCGTAACCAGGTATCGCAGTGTAACGTAAACTGACCTCATGGAAGCCTCCAGGCAAATTAGTCTGCGCGATGCTCAGGCTTTTAACCGGGTTCGCAGGACCATTGACGATCGTTAAGTCGGCGAATGCCTGGGCATAATCGCCCCCGAAATAGGGATCGTCTTCCGTCAACGGTGCTACGATAAAATCGCTCAAGGCATCCCCCCCACTCCCGTGTCGAACTACAAAGCGTGTTTGTCCGACAACGAGGCCGCTGACCGGAAAGCTCATTAACTCCACTGGACTGGTCACGCCCGCTCCAGGAAGATTCTGAAATGTGTCGTAAATGCCGAGTCGATTTAAGCCACTGTCGACTCCGGTCGAAGAGGTCTGAGGGTCATTGTCCGAGGCCGATTTTTGCATGGCGTTGTAGTTGGCCTGGGCAGTCGATCCGTTCGTGTTCAGGACATCGACGTACCAGGAGAAGATGCGTTCGGCATTCGCCCGATAAGCAGGCGCAACTTGCGCGTAGATTCGCAGGGTTGTGCTTGACCCAATTGCAATGCGGTTCGTATCGAGTTTTGCGGTCACTGTTACCGCCTGGCCAAGGACTGTTCCGACCGTCGCACTGAAGAGCACTGCGAAAACGAGTAAACTCACCAACCTCGAAATCCTCATAAACTTCTTACGCGTTTTACTGCAGGGAACTTAGCCTTTCGGCCTGGGAAGCTACCCTCGTCTCGATCAGTGAAAATAGTCCACAGAGCTGAATCGTCCGACTCGTTCGATTGAGAGAGCCAGGGATTCGCCGGCAATCCGGATTTGCCTACGACAAGATCGGACCATCTTTCAAATATGCCCATCGAGGATGGCCGGAAGAGCACGAGAGAGCCAGAGTTTGAAAGCGTCGAGACATTCGATGCTTTCCCATCTTCACGCCCTGGGCGCATTTCCATTGTGGAAGGGGCGCTGCCCTCGAAGGTTTTCGAAGCCGAAATAATCGCTGGCTCCGCGCTCTCAGTCACTGTGATCGATTTGGAGGGAGGCGCATCAGAGGAGACAGCATTCTGGAGACCGACTGAAGGCGCTGTTTCCAAAGCTGAAGTTGTTGGCTCAGATGCAAGCGCACTGGTCCCAAACAGTGCCGCGGGGAGTGTGGACAGGTAGTTGGCTTTGACGACGTTGATGTCCGCCGACGTCACGCGCCCGTCACCGGTCAGATCCGCATTCAAATCCTGCTGGACAAGCGGTTTCACCAAATTCCGCCAAACCTGAAACAGGTCCAGATCGTTAACCACCCTGTCTGCGTTCACGTCGCCAGGCAGAAGATAAAAGTTTATGACCAGATTGGCAGGCAATGCCTGCCCGGCGGCGTCGGTTACTCCCGCCCCCAACAGCGTTAATCGATAATTGCCCGCGCCCAAAGAGGCGCCGTTGCTGGCGGTAATCTTGAGTACATTGAGCACCGTATCGAACGAGAACGCGAGTTGCCCCGCCGGAACATCTGTTCCCGTCGTAAGATTGCGAAGCTGGATGTCCGCAAGACTCAGACTCGGTCCAACATTTTTGCTAAATCGAATCGCTACGCTGCCGAGCCGGGAGCGTTGCGGGTTTCCATCGTTGATTTGAGTTCCCACAATTGCCGGTGCGACGTCGAGGACGTTCACATCAAACGCCTTTGTATCGCTCCGGCCGAACCTGTCGGTCACTGTCAATGTCACCACATGGGTGGCAACTCCGGCAAATAAATGTTGGAGGACGAAGGTCTTGTCCGGGTTGAGGGCAACGGCCAGCCTTGGGCCATCGTCATACTGAACCGTGGCACTCCAACTGTCTCCGGGTCCGCTCGAATCGGTGAAGCTGCCACCGCGCACAAGGAGTTGCCCCTCAAAGACCGAACCCGGATTTTGAGGGCCAAGCACCGGTGAGAAATCCTGGACCACGACGTTAACGATGGTCACGGCAAGGCCGCCGTCGTCATCCAGCACACGGGTGAGCACATGATAATTGCCAGGAGTGACAAAGCTGTGTATCGCCGAAAAGGTTCTTGCCGGCGTGACGGTCGGATTCTGCACCGCCGAGCCGTCGCCCCAGTCGATGTTCACCGTGTAAGTATCCATGGATCCCGCATCGCTGATACCACCGCTCAGGGTGAACGATCCTCC
>Ga0193692_1000239_pt1 | contig 13691 bp, 21 predicted proteins | sample L3a1metaG_FD_144917 | JGI IMG/M metagenome (GOLD analysis project Ga0193692, IMG submission 144917) | Soil microbial communities from a riparian zone of the East river system, Colorado, United States - L3a1 | ecosystem: Environmental > Terrestrial > Soil > Riparian zone | place: USA: East River... | reverse complement strand
AAGCAACGCACCCATTGGATCTGAAAACATCCCTTAAAACCGGGAAAATACCCCAAAAACACGTCAAATAGGGTCAAAATGGCTATTTATCGGTTTATCGGGCAGTCTGCGTACAAGCAGCGTACAAGCAGCGTACAAGGAGGCTTTTCATGCAGGAAAGAGCCATTGTGTGGTTCATTTTCGCATATTTGGCGTGTTGGGCGGTCGATCTGTTCATTACGGTCATACGCGGCCCGTTGCTGGTCGACCCGGTCCTGAAACTCATCATCGTGCTGTTGAGCCTGGTCGTGATCGTGATCGGCATGTCCAAAAGTGGCTGGTGGACGAACGCGTGACGATGGACATGATCATCGCCGCCGTCATCAAAGGCCTGGAGGATGCCGTCAAAAAACTGGAGCCGCCGTTCCTGGCGTTGCCGGAAAGGGACGAAACCGCCGAGACGTTGGCCTACTGGCGTGGCGCGCGAGACGCCTACCAGAAGGTCATCGACACACTGAGAGAACTGCCGTGAGGACCGAGACATGAACGAGCCATTTCCCCAACCCAGAAGACAGGACGGCAAGCCCCCTTGCGGCGAATGCCACCTGAAGCCTGGCGAAACCTGCGACATCTGCGGTGCGGTGGAACACCGACTGAACGCCGACGTGTGGAAGGCGCTGGAGGAGTCCGTCAGGCTTCAGAGACACTACGCGCAGTTCCTGAATGCCCTGGATGATGGTGATCGCCGCACGTTCTACTCAGCCGAGGAATGGATGGAGCGGCTGCGCGAGGTTGGGATGTTGAAGTGAGCGACCTCCGCTGCGTCCTTAGCCGAACCGGCGAGTGCATCGCCAACGCTTCCGTCGCCTGTTTCTGCCTCAAGATGCCCGAGTTGTTCTACCAAACCGAACTGAGACGGGTTCAGGGACCGCCATGCGACCATTCCGCGTGGAAAGGCATCTCCGCGCATGGCCGTTGCTGCCCCGAATGCGGGCATTTCATGGTGGATTTCGGCGATTAAGACGAAAAAAAGGGCCGGAACGGACCCAAAACGTCAGATTCCACCCGAATCCACCCGAATCGGCGCTTGACAAAAGCGCACACGAATGACCAGTAAATTGTCACGATCTAGGGATAGTGTCTCAGCGCCCCAGCGAGGCCCACGATATGCCATTCGCGCCGCCGAAACACCGCCCTCCCGGCTGGAAACCAGCCCCTAAAAAGGTCACTGAATCCTTCTATTCCAGCTTCGCGTGGCAACAGACGCGCGACCGGATCAAATATCGCGACGGTGGCATCTGCGCGAACTGCGGCAAGCCCGATTCGTGGCGGGTCGATCACATCAGGCCGCGCACACAGGGCGGTCCCGATCACGACTGGAACCTCCGGTTGCTGTGCGACGCCTGTGACGCCATCCGGCACGCCGAGAAGGGCCACGCGTGGCGCTAACCCAAAAGGAGACACCATGAGAGGCCGGGTACAGGCAATGCCGGGGTTGAAGAAGCTGCATGGCTCATCATTGCCCGAGAACAAAGCTGAACCGATCCCCGATCATCCGTTGAGCGAAGATCCCATCACCACCGCTCCGCGGCACTTCTCACTGGAACAGCGCGAAGCCTGGGAGTTCGCCATCCGCAACTCGCCCGAGAACCTGATCAAGCGCCTCGATAGCGGCATTCTGGAAGCCTATTGCGTGGCTTTATGCCTGCACAGGCGCGCGGTCGAGGCGATGGGGCAGGACGACCTGACGGTCCTCAAGAGGATGGGCGAAGCGCAGCATCCGTTGATCTCCATCATCAACAAACAGGGTGAACTGGTCCGTAAACACGGCGCGGAACTCGGTTTTTCGCCGATTTCACGCCCTCGCATCCTCGCCGACAACTCCAGAACACCCGCTTTGGGTGCGACATTGAACAGTCAGGCCCACGCCCAACCCAAGGACGCCCCCCGCCAGTCGCTCGAATCTTACCTCGCGAACAGCCCAAAAACGGTGAATTGAGATGGCGACCGACCCAACCGACGAGCCGATGCTGCAATTCTTCGAATATGAGCATTTACCGCCCCATTTGGCGGTCGTGAGTAAGGAATTCGCCGCTTTGGCGGATGCCATCGTCAAGGATTTGCCGCGCAACCCGGAACGCACCGTGGCGCTCCGCAAGCTGCTCGAGGCCAAGGATTGTGCCGTACGGGCACGATTAATGAAGTGAAACGGCCAAAACCGTCGATTGATCCCGTAAGTAGCTACGCATGGGACGTAATCCACGGCAAGATCGTCGTCGGCGGCCTCGTTCGACAGGCGTGCGAGCGCCACTTTCGCGACATCCAAAACAGCAAGAAGACCGGCTTCGTCTGGCGTCCCGATATCGCGATCAGGGCTATCGAGTTCGCCCATTTCTGCCGTCACAGCAAAGGCGAATGGGCGGGCCAGCGGATCGAGTTCCAGCCGTGGCAGCAGTTCATCCATGGCAGCGCCTTTGGCTGGCTGCGAAAAGACGGTTTGCGGCGTTTCAGAGTGGTTTACGAAGAAATCGGCAGGAAAAACGGGAAAAGCACAAGTGCATCCGTCATCGCGCTCAAGTGTTTGGTCGCGGATGGCGAGCCTGGTGCCGATGTATACTCAGCGGCGACAAGAAAAGACCAGGCACGCATCGTATTCGATGAAGCGCGCCGTACGGTCCTCAGATCGGAGGATCTCCAGAAGATCGTCTCGGTTTACCGGCTTTCCCTGGCCGTGGACGGCACGATGTCGAGTTTCCAGCCGTTATCGGCTGATGATCGCACCCTGGACGGCCTGAACCCGCACGCGATCATCATCGATGAGTTGCACAAGCACCGGAATCGAGCCGTTTTGGACGTTTTGGACACCGCGATGGGGTCCAGACGGCAACCTTTGATGTGGATCATCACCACCGCGGGCGATGATTCGCCCGAAAGCGTCTACGCGCAGGAGCATACCTACGCCAGGAACGTGATCCAGCAAGCGTTCATCGACGACGAATGGCTGGTTTATATCGCGACCCTGGACCCTGAAGACCGTTGGGATGACCCGAAAGTATGGCCAAAAGCCAACCCAAATTGGGGAATCTCGGTCAAAGCGGACGACATGCACCGTCAGGCCAGGGCCGCGAAACACAATCCGGCCAAGCTGATGGAGTTCAAGCGCCTAAGACTGAACATGCGGACGGCCTCGGCCACCCAGTTGATCAGCGGGCCGCTCTGGGACGCCAATTCGACCGGTGCCTTCGATCCAGATGTCCTGCGGGGCCGCAGATGCTTCGCTGGGCTGGATCTGGCCACCAAGACCGACCTCGCGGCCTGGGTGAAGCTGTTCCCGCCCGTGGACCTCGGTGAGCGGTGGCATGTCGTGGCCAACTTTTGGATGCCTGGCGATACGGTCGAACAGAAGGCGGATCGTGACCAGGTTCAGTATCGGCGGTGGATCTCGGACGGGCTGATCGAACCGACAGAAGGCAACATCATCGATCACAACGAGATCCAGCGGTACATCGAGGAAGACGGACGCCTCTACGATGTCGCCGCCATCGCTTACGACCCGTGGAACGCCGCCCAGATCGCGGTCGGCTTGCAGAACTCGGGCTTCGTGGTGGAAGAATTCATCCAGGGCATTCGTTCTTATACGGCACCGACCAAGGAATTGCTGGCATGGTTGCTGTCGAACCGGCTCAACCATGGTGGAAATCCCGTGCTTCGCTGGATGGCGCTCAATCTTCGCGTCAGGACCGACGTGAATGAGAACTACATGCCGACCAAGAAGCTGAGTACGGGACGGATCGATGGCGTGATGGCGCTGATAATGGCCATCGGTCGCAGCATGAGTGATGACGCGGCTGGTCTGGCCGGGTTCCTGGAACGGCCGGTGATGTAAGAGGAGGTGTCCATGTCCGGATCGGAACAATACCCGCCGCCGATGCCGGAATATCGACCGCCACCGATGCCGGAACCGTTGCCGCCGGTGGCGTCCCCGCCGCCGCCGCTGCCGCCGCATGAGCCGCCGCCGCCGCCGCTGTTCGACCCCTCCGTCCTGCCGCCCGCGCCAACGGAGGATCAGTAGCCCATGTCCCTCTGGAGCCGCATCAAACTCAAGGCGGTCACCACCATCGCTTCTGGCATCGGCCTGACCGATCCGCGCCTGTATCAATACTTCGGAGCCGGTCCCAGTTACGCGGGCGAGGCGGTCGGCGTCGAGGCCTCGCTCAACATCGATACCGTTTGGGCGTGCGTGCGGTTGATCGCCTCGACCATCAGCACGCTGCCGATGCAGACTTTCGAGAAGCTACCCGATGGCCGCGGCAATCAGGTGCGCGACATTCCGCTTTACTATTTGCTGCACGACCAGCCCAACGCGGACATGAGCGCGGCGACCTTTTGGACCGCCATGACCGCGTGCCTCTTACTTTGGGGAAATGGTTACGCCTACATAGACCGGCGTAAAGATAACTCGGTCATTTCGCTTACACCATTATTGCCGAACAAGGTTTCCGTTCACATCGAGAAAGACGGCTCGCTTAAATACGCTTACGCCGATGGGCAGCGGCGCGAGGACTTCACCGAAAAGCAAATCTTCCACATTCGCGGCTTCTCGCTCGATGGCCGCATCGGCATGTCGCCGATCTCCCAGGCGCGCGAGACGCTGGGGATCGCGGTGGCCGCGGAGAAGAGCGCGGGCAGCTTCTTCCGCAACGGCATGCGTCCAAGCATGGTGCTGAAGGCTCCCAACTTCCTCTCCGATACGCAGCGGGAACGGTTCGGCTCCGAGTGGATGGAGAAGTTCACCGGCTCGATCAATTCGGGCAAGATCCCGTTGGTCGAGGGCGGTTGGGGCCTCGACCAGATCACCATGAAGCCGGAAGACGCGCAGTTGCTGGCGACGCGCGCGTGGTCGGTCGAACAGATTTGCCGCTGGTATGGTGTCGCTCCCGTAATGGTTGGGCACATGGAGAAAACCACCGCCTGGGGCACCGGGCTGGAACAGATGAATCTGTGGTTCCTGACTTATGGTTTGCGACCGATCCTGCGATCGATCGAACAGGAAATCACCCGCGCCATTATGACGCCGGCCCAGCGCATCGCTTATTATTGCGAGTTCAATGTTGAAGGTTTGCTGCGTACCGACAGCCTGGGTCGCGCCAACGTCATGAAGATCATGGTTGATACCGGCATCAACACGCCGAACGAGATGCGGGCGAAGAACAACGATCCACCCATCGAAGGCGGCGACAAGCTGACCATGGCCTCGGGCCGTCTGCCGCTCGACAAACTGGGCGAAATGCCGCCCCCGACACTCCCTCCACCTGATCCGGTCAAGGATCAACCAGCCGCGTCCTCCGCGGGCGCATAGGGGACTGATATGCTCCAACGCGAACGCTACGCGGCGCACGCCGAACTGAAGTATGCCAACAAGGAGACGGAAGTTGGCGAGTTGTCAGGCTACGCCTGGGTGTTTGGCGCGGCGGATCATCATGGCGATGTGATTGAACTGAACGCTTTCGATAAGACGCTGGCCAACCATAAATCCAAGGGGACCATGCCGAGAATGTACGCGGAGCATTCCGTTTACACGGCTGGTGGCGATCCGCTGCCGGTCGGCCAATGGACCTCCATGGATGTCGATGAAAAGGGACTGAGGGTAAGTGGTCACCTGATCGCGCTCGATGATCCGCATGTAAAACGGGTTCACAGCCTGATGCTGGCGGGGGAGATGACCGGCATCTCCATCGCTTTCGCCGCCAATCCCGACACCATCAAATGGGGGACCAAGTCGGATGAGCCGCGTCGGCGCATCGGCGAACTGGAACTGTTTTCCGTTGATCCCGTCTGCGACCCCGCCAACCACATGGCGCGCATCGACAGCGTCAAATCGGCCAACCAGGCGGCGATGATCGAACTCCGCAACGCCTGGTCGGTGCTGATCGACCTGGATGACAGTGAGGAACACGAACTGCTGCGGCGGCATGTGGAACACAGCTACAAACAGATTACCGGTGAGGAACTCCGCTCGCGGACCAAACCGGACACGATCCGTAAGTTGGAAGACTGGATGAAAGAGTCCGCGAAGCGGGATGGCTTCAAGTTTTCCAACTCGGAAGTTCGCGCGATCACAGAGGGCCGCGCGTTCAAGAAAACGACGACCGCTGATCCTCGGGAAGAGGAGGCGAAATCGAGGCTGAGACTGCTTGGCGATATCGGCAAGTCTCTCAGCGGCTTTTCCCTTCCAAAATAGGAGACTGTTATGCCCGATGGTGGCGACGTACCAACTGAGGTTGAACTGAAAGCACTCAGTGTAGACCTCAAGAAAGCGACCGACGAAGTTAAGGGCTTCGCGGAAAAGGTCACGACCGAGATGAAGAACCTCGGTGTGGCGACCGAGGAAACCAAGGCCAACGCCGACAAGGCGCTGACCTCGATGAACGAACTGTCCACCCGGCTCACCGAGGTGGAACAGAAGATGTCACGCCGCGGCAACGGCGACGTGCCGTCGGAACTCAAATCGCTCGGCCAGCATGTGGTGGACGACGCGGGCGTCAAATCGCTGATGGAACAGAAGAACGGCCAGGCGCGGATCACGGTCGAACTGAAGGACATCTTCAGCGGCTCGGCGCTGTGGGGCACGGGCGTGTCGCCGACCAACTCGCTGATCATCCCAGACCGCCAGCCGATGGTGCAGCCGCCCCGGCGCAATCTGGTGGTGCGCGATCTGCTGACGCCGGGATCGACCCGGTCGAACGCGATTGAGTATCCGGTCGAGACGGACAGCCCAATGACGACGGGTGCCGCGGTGGTTTCGGAAGGCGCGTTGAAGCCGCAGTCGAATATCACGTTCGATCTTAAGTCGTTGCCAGTTCGCACCATCGCCCACTGGATGAAGGCCTCACGCCAGATCATGGACGATGTGCCGCAGTTGCAGTCCTACATCGATGGAAGGCTGCGCTACGGTCTGGAGTATGTCGAGGAGAACGAACTGCTGTACGGCGACGGCACCGGGCAGCATCTCCTGGGCATCATCCCCCAGGCGACCGCCTACGCGGCGGCGTTCGCGCCCACCGCGCCTCAGGCCATCGACACGCTGCGTCTGGCGGCGCTCCAGGCCACGCTCGCGCTCTACCCGGCCACCGGATACGTCATGCATCCGACCGATTGGGCGAAGATCGAACTCACCAAGGATGGAATGAATCGCTACATCGTTGGTGATCCGCAGAACCAGATCGCGGCCCGCCTGTGGACTTTGCCGGTGGTGCAGACCCCGGCGATGCAGGTATCCAAGTTCCTCACGGGCGCGTTCCGGTTGGGCGCGCAGATCTTCGACCGGATGAGCATCGAGGTGCTGATCTCAACAGAGGACCAGGACAACTTCGTTAGGAATATGATCACAATCCGGGCGGAGGAACGGCTCGCTTTAGCGGTATATCGTCCTGCCGCATTCATCTACGGCACCCTGCCCTGATCCGTCAATCGATTAGTTAAGGAGACGACACATGCCCCTCATGAGAGCGACGGCTGACTGGTACAACGCGGATCATGAGGGGCAAGTGGAGCGAGGGCAGGAATTCGAGACATCGGAATACCGCGCGACCGAACTGGAGATGGCCGGTCTGGCGGTGCGCGCACTGAGCGAGACGAAGCCAACCCGCGTGGTCGCCGATGAGCCGGAGCCTGAAGCGGACGACGACGAACCGGAAGATGACGACGATGACGACGAGAAGAAAGCGCCACGCAAAGCGGCGGCGAAGAAGAAGCGTTGACGCCACTACATATCAAAGCGCCGTGGGGCCTGGGTGACGCGATCTATGTGCGGCCACTCCTGAAGGCGGCGGCGAAACAGCGCACGCTTTATGTCGATACGCCGTGGCCGGAATTCTACGACGACATCCCCAACCTGAAGTTCGTTCTCGGCGAGCGGTTGTTACGGACCCAGCTTAAGAACATCCGCCGCCAGCCACCGGAGCGTTGGACCCCGTTACCGGCGGGCCTGGGCACCATCGCACTCGGCTACGGCCACCTGGAGATGGAGGACGGCGTGTTCGCCGCCATGGAGCGCAAGTTGCCCATGACGAAGGCGGAAGCCAAAGCGCCAGACTGGACTTTACCGGAGATGGGACCGTGCCCGTTCGATACCGGTGGCGCGCCGTTGGCCATCGTCAGGCCGGTGATGCGGCGGCTGGAATGGGACAATCAGGCCAGGAACCCGCTGCCGGAATATGTGCATTTCGTCGCTGGCGACCTGAAGCGCCGCGGCTTCGCGGTGGTCGTGATCGCGGACACGTCGAATGCCTACAACGCGGAGTGGATCGAGGGCGACGTGCCGCCGCATAATCTGGCCAGGCTGCGCGGCGAGGGCACGCTGAACCAACTGATGGCGATGGTCAGGGACGCGGCGGTGGTCGTTGGCGGTGTCGGATGGATCGTTCCGGCGGCGATAGCGATGAAAACACCGACATTCATCGTGCTTGGTGGCAACGGCGGGATGAACGCGCCATCGAAAATCATCGACCGGCGCATGGACGGATCACGCATCGGCTTCGCGGTGCCAAGGGAGTTTTGCCAATGCATCGATATGCGGCACCAGTGCGTGAAGCTGATACCGGACCTGGAAAAGCAATGGCGTCGCTGGGCGAGTGCCTTACCACGCCTTTCCCGATCCTCCCGCGCAGCCTGACGAAGGCGCTGTCCACTGAACTCTGCTGGTTTCCCGAACTGGGCTACGGGTATTACCCGGCGACCGGCGGCACGCAGATTTATGACGAGGCCTACTTCGAAAAGTATCAGGCATACGCTCGCACCGAACTGGGAGCGCGGCTGAACGTGGCGCGCGTCGCGCTGGTCGCGCGGCATTACCAGGGTCACCTCGTTGATATCGGCATCGGCAGCGGGGCCTTCGTGGACGCCAGACCGTTCACCTGGGGTTATGACGTGAACCCGGCGGGGGTCGCCTGGCTCAAGGCCCAGGAGAAGCTGTGGAACCCCTACCGCCAGCCGTGCCTGGCGATGTCGTTCTGGGACAGCCTGGAGCATATCCCTGATTTTCCAAAGCTGTTGGAACAGGTCGAGGACAGCGTCTTCATTTCGCTTCCGGTCTTTCCTGGTCCCGCCGAGGTGTTGAAGTCGAAACACTATCGGAAGGATGAGCATTATTGGTACTTCAGTAAGGCGGGCCTGATCATTTTCATGGACGGGCTTGGTTGGAAGCTGCGCGAGGTCAGTGACGTGGAGACGATCCTGGGCCGCGAGGGGATCACCTCGTTCGCGTTCCGGCGGGTGCGCCCATGAAATCTTCTATCATCGAGGTGATCGAGCCGGCGGCGTCGCACGACCTGACGACGCTGGAGATCGCGAAAGAGGAACTCGGCATCACCACCGACGAGAACGATGCCCGCCTGGCGCGCTGGATACGCGAGACGAGCGTCTATATCGAGCGGCACTGCAATCGCACCCTGATCAGGGAGACGGTCAGCGAGACGTGGCATGGCACTGATTTCTGGTATCTGCCGGAAGTCTCGGTGGAGATCCGGCCCCTGACCCTGCGGCGTTATCCGGTGACCGAGATCGTGTCGTTCGGCTCGGTCGATGATGATCCGCCGCTGTCCGCGGATGATTACCAGCTTGATGCCTACCGCGGGCGGCTGTGGCGGCTCAGTGAGGGGCAACGGTCTTATTGGTCGTGGCACTGGTCGAACAGCGCCATGATGAGCCTGGAGATCGTTTATACCGGCGGTTACGACCCGAACAATTTGCCGCCCGATTTGCAGGCGGCGTGCCTGTCGCTGCTGAAGATCCGCAATGACACCTGGGGCCGTGACCGGTTCCTGCGTTCGCAGGAAATCCCAGGCGTCATCAAGGAAGAATACAACAGCATGACGATGCCGAACACGTCGGCGCTGCCGCCAGAGATTTGCGACATGCTGCAACCGTTTCAGGAATTCAACGCGTGAACAAAGGGGACTATGTCGCCAAACAGGTGGCCGACGCCATCGCGCGGGTCGGCGAACCCGGCACGTTGATCCGCCTGGCGACCAAAACCCAGCCGCGGGTCGAGGTGACGTTGAAATGCGTGCCCACGTTTGTAGCGCCTGGGGAGGCCGTGGGCGGCGTCGTGCAGGGTCGCATTGATGTGCGGGTGTCGAACAAGGAGATCGCCGCCAGCGGTTGGCCAGCGCCGATCCGCAGGGGTGATCAGATCATTATCGCCGCGACGACCTACACCGTGCAGGGCGTTCAGGTCGCCGCGCCCGGTGGCGTGATCGCGGAGCATATCATGCAGGTAATGGGTATGGCCTGATGGCCGGGATGCTGGGTTTCACGCCACAAAAGGTCGATGACCTGATCAAGATTTATCGCGCGAATACCCGCGAGATGCTGATCAGCGAGACAAAGCGGCTGACGGATCTGAATCAGCAAGCCATCATGCAGGCGTTCGGCTCCACGGCTCCGATTGAACGGATCGTGGACGGCCAGATCGGCAAGCCGCTGGAACAGGCGCAATCGGTCACCGACACGATCTTCCATCTGCACACCAATGTGGTCGATGAGGCGCTGCGGCTGTTGATCACCCGCTCGCCGGTCGGCCCCGGCAGACACGGGCACTACCGCGACAACCACTGGCTCTACGTCAACGGCGTGCGCCGCGACGCGATGTTGCAGGGCGGCACCAAGGTGGAACTGAAGAAGGGCGACAAGATCGTCATTATCAATGTCAAGCCCTACGCACGTAAGATCGAGGGTGGGGCGAAGCACAAGTATCGCGCGCGGCTGACCCAGCGCCGCCCCGGCCTGTCCTCCCAGGCACCGGACGGCGTCTACGAGGTCACCGCGCGCGACCTGAAGAACAAATACGAAAAGATCGCGATCATTCGTTTCGCCTATCACGGCAACGTCGAAGGCGCGCTGATCGAGCAAGAAGCCATCGCGCGCACGCCAAGGCGAAACAAACTGGGACGCTTCCATTCACAGGGTGGGCCGCGCCACGGCAACGACGCGAAAGACCGTTTCCCGGCGCTGGAGATCGAAGCGAGGTAACAAATGCTGGGACCGGCGATCAAGGCGATCCGCGCGCATGTGGACGCCAACTTCAACGCGCTTCCGCTGCGGTGGGCGAACGAGAACTGGGACGGGCAAGACCCGATGCAGACCGCTTCGCCGTTCGTGGAATGCGAAATTATCGGTGGCTACAACGCGCTGACCGGGTTCAGCCAGCGTGGCAACCAACTTTATATCCACCCCGGATTGATACGGTTCTACATCTGGGCACCATGGAATACCGGGATGGATGATTCCCTGGAGGTCGCCGACGCGCTGGCGGCTTTCATGGAAAGGGCTGAATTCGGCAGGGTGCCCGAACTCGGACAGACAGTCAGAACTCTTGACTTCTCGGCTTACGACAGCGTGGCGACGGATGAAGCAGGGAACTATGCGATTCTGCTTTGTAGCGTGCCCTTCGATTTCTACTACACGAACTGAAAGGTTCGCTAACCAACGGTTCGCTCTCGAAAGGAGTCAGAAATGCCCGTATATCAAACTCAATCCAACTCCATCGTCGCCTACAAAGCCCAGACCGCGCTCGGCGTGCCCGCCACGGGTGCCGGTGCGTCCATCCTGCGCGTGGCTGGCGGGTCGGGCGGAAGCCTCACCAAGGCCGCCACCGAAAGCAACGAAGTTCGTTACGATGGAATGCGGACGCGTGGCCGTCACGGCATCCAAAAGACCGTGGGCGCGTGGAGCGCGGAAGGCTCCATCGGCAGCTTCGACAGCATCATCGAGGCGATCATGCGCGACACATGGTCAACCGCTGATCTGACGATCACCGAGTCCACGGGTGGGCTGGTGTCCATCGTCACCGCGACCGGCGTCAACGGCGGCACCATCACCGCCCAGGCGGGATCGTGGATCACGGCGGGGCTGCGCGTCGGCGACATCATCCGCCTGTCCAACCACAGCGAGCCGCTGAACAACGGCAAGAACCTCCGCATCACCAACCTGACGCCCACCGTCATCACGGTCGGCGAACAGCTTGTCGCCGTCCCCACGCAGGATCTTTCGTTCACGGTGACCCGCCCTGGCAAGAAACTGATCCAAACGGGTACGCAACTGATCAAACGGTATTTCACCGTCGAGGAATACGAGATCGACGTGGATACCTCCGAGGTCATGTCCGATTTCGTGTGGGGCGCGATGCGGATTGGCATGGCTCCGAACGGGATCATCACGGTCGATCCCAGCGGCGTCGGCACCGGTCAAATGATCACCTACCCGTCCGCGTCGGCACCCGTGTTCACCGCGCCGGTCCCCTCCACCACCCTGCCGCTCGCCGTGGTGGACGCCACCGTCCGCATCGGCACCCAGGACATGGTCGATCTGACCAGCTTCGACCTGACCATGGACATCACCCCGATGAGCCCAGACGTGTTCGGCTCCGGAAACATAAAATATGGGCCGGATGTGTTCACGGGTCAGATGGGAATCGGCATCAACTTTACGTGTTTGCGAAAAGACTTGCAGTTCCTCAATGATTTCGTAGCCGAAACGCAGTACTCCATCCACATTCTCGCGGTGGAGAACGAGGCGGAACCTAAGAGTTTCGTATCAATTACGGTTCCGAATCTTACCCTTGGCGGCTTGTCGAAGAGCGCCTATTCGAAAGAAGGCGGGCCGCGCACGCAGTCCATCACGGTGCCCATGGCGCTCGTCGGCATGGACAACGGCGGGCCTGGTTACGATGCGACGATGATCAAAATCCAGAGTTCGTCTTAACAAAAAGGAGTGCTTATGGAGAACGGGGACGCTTTCGATCTCAGTGATCTCAAATCGACGGAGACGGATGAACTGGCCATCGTTCATCCGTTGACCGGCGCGCCGACCACATGGGTGTGGACGCTCGCCGGTCCCGGTCACCCCAAATCCATCGAGTCGGCGAACATCGCCGCGCGGGACGCGCTGCGGCTGACCCGGCTGCGCGAACAGGCGGTGGTCAACCGGCGTAAATGGATCGAGCCGGATCGCACACCGGACGACATGCGGCGGGAGAACGCTGAATCGTTCGCCACCCGCGTCCTGGGCTGGACTCCGATCAAGCTGAACGGGGCCGACTATCCCTACACGCGCGACAACGTCGTGGGTCTGTTGCTCGATCCGTCGTTCGGGAAAGTTTACTTACAACTTCTGGAGTACTTCAATTCCGACGAAAGTTTTACAAAACGCTCGGCGACGACCTCACCGACTTCGCCGAGTGCGAGTTCCGACTTAACGCAGTAGACAAGCAAGGGGTTTCCTGGCGGGAAACCCTTGAAGGTTTGCTGAACCGTTCACGGCGCGCGGAGAAGCGGGCCGAATACGAGGCCGAATTGTGGATGCCGGAATTCCCGATGTCCATGATGTACCTCTGGCGTGTCTACCATCGACTGCGTGGACGGAAAGGCGGCAATGGCTTTGGCCATTCGCCGCTGGAATGGCCAGACATCGAGGCGTTTTCGCGCCTGTCGGGTCTGAGCCTTTTGTCGTGGGAGGTCGCTTTGATCGAGCGGATGGATGACCTCTGGCTGCGCGCCCAGGCGCAGGCGCAAAAGGACTCCGAACAGTGAGCGGCACGACAAATCGGATCGTTACCGAGATTATTATCGATGCCGATCAGGCCGAACTCAGCATGGCGCAACTGGCGGCGGCGCAGCGGGCGGCGCAACGCGAGTTCGACAAGACCACCGCCA
>Ga0193692_1000238_pt1 | contig 13751 bp, 19 predicted proteins | sample L3a1metaG_FD_144917 | JGI IMG/M metagenome (GOLD analysis project Ga0193692, IMG submission 144917) | Soil microbial communities from a riparian zone of the East river system, Colorado, United States - L3a1 | ecosystem: Environmental > Terrestrial > Soil > Riparian zone | place: USA: East River... | reverse complement strand
ACACGCGTTGGAGATCTCTAACTCGACTGCTAGTTTTTCTACGGCTTCGATGCGAGCCTCAATGGAAGGCCTCACAGCGTAAGGCCCCGCGATCGCTGCCATTGCGAGTGATGCTCCTCAACAATGCGGCGCTGATCCTGCGGCACCAGGAGCGTAATGCTGGGGTTGAGCTCCCCGTACCCAGAGACCCGTGCGAAACGCATCGCGACACGCAAGACACTTGCCGTTTCCTCATTGACTTCGGTCCACTGTATACCATCCCAGTGCGCAAATAGATCGTCAACAAGCCTCTGGTTAGCCGCCAGGACCTGTTTCTTGTCTTCCGAAGAAGAGCGCTCAGGGCGCGAAATGTCATGACGTTCATGCACCCTACTCCAACCACAGCATAAGCAGTTCATACTTTATTCCTGACAACCATGGAAAAGGCGTCCTCAAGGAGGCACTCCACGTCCATCTCTTGGTCCATGCTACAACATTGGTCAATCGCGGACCGTACCGCCGCACGCAGGATCAAGCGAGACGAGAAACTCGCTCGCGGGCTGCAGATCCTAGACATGATCCGCGAGGTCGCGCTGTCGGATTTATCGACATAACTACAACCCCTCAGCGTTTTCATTGCACTGGACAGCTCAATGGTTACGTGCGTGCGGGTCACATTGTGCGGTCCAACACTGTCCTGACGTCGTCCAATCCCGAAACCTCGACGGCCCATCAACTTGACGCTTGCTCCAATACAGATCGTTGGACCGCACGTACAGCCTCAGAGCATCGATCACGCGATCGTAGTCGATACGGTCCCCGACCGAGAGCGTGCTGTCACCCGACCGCGCGTTAATTACCTGAATTGTCGCTTCGCGCAACCTTGCTTGATCTGCGTCGGGCCACCGCGACAGTACCATCCCGTTGCCCGGATCTCCGTCGTCGCGGTTAGCTCCCAAGATCACGCCGAGAGCTGCACCCTGCTGCCGCAGGTTATCCGCGTAAGATGAGAGCACATGGCCACGCGCTACCGTCCGTGTGAGAACCTGCTGTGGAACACTCAGTGCATTCCACGTCACCCGGTTCACGATCAGCCAGGTAATCAGAAACTGCTGTTGCCACCCCGGCGTATGAACGAAACGAACGCCAGCCGTCCCGGGGTTGTCCTTGCCCAGGAAGAGTTGTGAAACGTCATCCAACGGCGTGGCGAACTCGAACCCCTGGATCGACCCCGCAAGCACGCCGTCGACCAGAGATCCACCGCCTGGTACAGCTTGAATGAATGCGATGTCCTGCCGTCGAATGCGCCCATCTGCGATAAGATCGTCACAGGCCCGGACCAGGATGTCCTGTCCAGGCGGTAGGTAGCGGAGGGTCCACCCTGCTTGGCACAGCCCCGCGAGGCCAATCCCCCGGTGTCCTCGGACGTCATCCATCGGCTCCGGAAAGTATCCCGAAAGCTGCTCGGGACTCCCCACGATCGGGATCGCTACAACACCTCGGCTCCGTAGATCAAGCAAATCCTGAGCCAAATCTAGTCCCGTCTTGGTCCCACCGTCGACTGATTGACCGTACAAGAAGCCCACGAACTCGTCGAACGTAGGACCGAACGGCACGCCGGAATTGTAGACGAATCCCCAAGCGCGGTTCAGATCGCCCCCCGAGATATACGCCGCGTCGAAACCACCCCCCGACCTCCCTGCTGCTACCGCCGCAACAATGTCCGCCGAGAACTGTGACGGAATCGGCGGCAGCCCAGGGATACGAACGAACCTGACCTCTCCAGCTGAGCCCAGTGCCGTCTGACTTACGCGAGAGAGCTCTGCGGCGAAGTCATCGGCGGGCGGGCCGATGGCCGCAGACGCGGAAAAGCTTCGGTATTGTATGTCGGCGTGCGCCGAGTTGAACATCACCGTCACGAGCGTGACGATGACAGCCCCAACAAAGGTGGACCACTGGATGAGGCTTCCGCGATACTTTTTCATCATTGTCTCCTTGCTCAATCGTTACAATCAACGTGTCTCAGCCCCCTAGCGGGGGCCTAAAGGTCTTACCATAGCCTGGGCAGGTCTACCAACGGCGCCGCCATGAATCTCGGAGGGCCCTCCAAAGATCGCGGGCTGCCCAACGGGGCCACCAGACGATAGCACACGGTAACACAATAGCAGCCACTGCGATGCTCCTGATCATACTGGATCTACTCCAATACGGCCGGAAGAAAGGCGGGGCGCCACCGAATCACCGCTGATCCGGACAGCAGCAGAAGAAGAATGCAATGAGGTTTGATCTCCGCTATGCCGACCAGAAGAGGAACGCGCCCCCTGATGGGCGCCGAGGCGTTTCATCGCCATACTCAGGGACATCCGAAGACGCTCCAAGGATCGAGCCATGTCCCCGACCTCAGTAGGATCAGTCGATCTAATGCGCGCCTCAAGCACGTCCGGATCATCGGTCGTACTCAGTTCGTTAGCCCTGTCTGACAGGGCGGCCAGCGGTTGAATAGACCGCCACGCTAGCCACATCGTGACACCAACGAACACAACGGCGATCAGACTGAACAACAGTGCCAACCCGACGATTAGATCACGGTATTGTTGCACGACACGATCACGCGCAACGCCGACACGAAACCCACCGAAATGTTTACCCTTAACTTGAATCGGTGCCGCCACGTCCCACGCCATTTCACCGGTGTCCCGTGGATATGGTTGCGTGAGCGTGGGAGCGTTGTCATTGCCGAGGTAACCAGCCGCTTGCATTTGTTCTGCTCCAGTGTACATGCGCTTGGCGCGAGAATGAATGCGATCCCATGTCGCCTTCTCTGGCGTGGCGTCTCCTTGAGGAGGTGAATCGACGCCGCTGTGCGCGGTAAGTACCAATCCACGCAAGTGAATGCCAGAAGAAAACAAGAAACTTCCTGCCTTCTTTGTAGCGTCTTGCAACTCGCGTACGCCGTGTACGTCAGTGTAGTCCCCGACCTTCGTATGGTACCTCTTATCTTCCACATGAAGGGGCTTCCCGGCCCCGTCGGTGAAAGTCATCTCCTCGTAGACTGGATTTATTACCTCGTCCAGTGTTAGTACATGGCTGTCGATCGCCGTTTCGAGTATTCCACTATACGCGGCGGCCCCCTGCAAGGCCGCAGTCTTGGCCTCCTTCAGCACGAGGTCCTCCACCACTCGACCCTCATGTGTGATGACCATCACGGCAACCATTGCTAGCGATGGAACAAGCACGATGGATAAAAGCAAGGACAACCTGACACTTAGTCTGTGACGTATACGCTTCATTATATTCTCCTAATTGAACAATGCCCAGTGCCTCGGCTAACTAACCGCTTGGCATTCGCTCCCATAACGCGCGTGGATCTGTTTTTATTGCGGATTGCTCCGCAGTCGTGGATCGCACGCGCACGCACACGCGACTCACCGTTCTCGCGCTCCACCACGACGTACTGTGGAGTTTCACCTGGTTCTCCCACGTTCCACGCGTGGACATACAGTGTGTGCATAGACACCTTGCATCCAAAGTGATCGAGCACCGCGACCTCAACACGCAGGGCGGACGCTTCATGACGGTTGGCGGCCCGCGAGGACATGTTGACGAGGCGTGAGTCAAATGCTGGACCCGTGAAAGCCCAATGGGCGATCTCGTGTGCGCAAGCCTCGATGGTGGCAATTTTGGTACCCTGTCGGCCGTAGGTAACGGCTGGCTCCCACCAAGCCCAGGCTCTCCACCAGATGGAGGAGCGCAGATAGGAGATCTGCTAGAATCGGCGCCCTCGCTAACGAATCCCGGTGTCCCGTTCGCCTAGCTTGTGCACCCATCACATCCGGTGCCCTTTCGCGCGGACTGCCGCCCGCCCTTTGGCAGGAGCGGACGAACGCGGTGATAGCCGTCGACCCTCCACCGAATCTAGATCCACCGGGATCCCAATAAGCGCGTAACCTTCTCCTCCGTAGAAAGCTTCCTGGGCCGCGCTAATAGCAGCCTCAAACGAGACAGCCGTGAACCACTCTTCACGCATCCTACGATTAGGCAGATCGTGCCACCTGATGTTCCAGCACTTTAGAGCGTTCACGCATCCAGATAATAGCAGTTTGCGTGCCGCCAATTTATCACCACAAGTACCTGATGGAAGGAACTGGGTAGATCTTTACCCGTCTATGCTAGGACGCACAGCCGACTAAAATCGTGGCATTCTCGACACAGGGTAGTAAAATACCCATGCTCCATAAGACTGTCCTTGACCACGTATCCTGCCCCTTACAAGCACGTGTTGTTCATAAATAGCCGCGCGCGGCTCGGTACGCAGCCTGCATAACAAGGGACATGCGCAAGACGATCGTGGTTTCTGGGCTTCGGGACGGACAGCACACCTGTAACACCAAGATGCTCATGCAGCGTGTGCGCTGTCACTAGGCTCCATTGCAGCGGCACGAGGGCAGTGAAGGTAGAGCCACATCCATCTTGTCAGTGGACGACCTCTTCGCGACACGATCGAAATATGTTCCGCTTGCAAAGCGTTGGCTTCCTATAAGTTCACCACCACAGAAAGAAATGCAGAATATCGTGTTATACGACGTGGCCGCGTTAGTTGCCGATCTCAAGGAGAAAGATGCGCAGATCGCGCGCCTCGCGCCGAACTACTTCACCGAACTAGAGAGCCGGCTCGCCATCAACGCTATACGTGAAATCCACACACCCGATCGCGCGACGCATGCCATGCACAAAGATGCAGCGACCGCGATCCAAAAGCTCCAAAAAGCTGCTGCCAGGAGAACTTATGGAATCGACCACGAATGACGACGGCGCATCAAGAGGGGTGAGGCGTGAGGTCGGTCGGATAAAAAATATGACGCGGGAGTCACTGATATCTGAGTTGGTCGACTACGCGACCAACTGGATCGTGGAGCGCGACTCGGATCTAGATCCTGACTCCACCGGTCAGGGGCCGTCGGCGATCCGGGACGCCTACAGGTCGGCACTCGGAACTCTGCCATGAGTGATCCGGATCTCCCCACCTACGCATACGCACACCCGGACGACGTCGTAGCCGTGTTCGATCACCCAGCCGTATGGATCGACGGAGCGGCCATCCAGGTCAAGATCAGGGGCGGACTGCCTCGCGGCACCTTCTTCGTGGCGCGAGGAGGCGTCATGGTGGGTCCGTACGCCGTACCGTCGGGAACTCCGCGCGCCGCGTCCTGCGCAGCTTCGCAACTCTGCCACGAGTGCGGATCGTCGTGTGGCGGAAAGCACTCATACGACGGTCGGAGCGCGGCGTGGTGCCTGAAGCAGTACGAGCTAACCCAGCGCGACGATCCGACGGTGGACCTGTCGATCCCGCTGACTCCTCGCCAGATCGCCGCCGCTCGCTACCTCTGGAGACAGGTTCTCCTGGGTCTGGTCCAGGCCGGATCGTGCGGTAGTCGGTGATTGCTCCCAGCGAGGCGCGGCGCAGGCGCCACGGCGGCGAGGGCGATCGGTCCTCATTCGCTTACCACGAGCACCGGATCGACGCCAAGCTGTCAGGTCCGGATCATCCCCGTGGAGAGTGGTGGTGCGACGCGAGTTGGATGTACCTGGACACGAGGGCAGAGGTCGTGAAGCGCTACGGAGAGGTTGGGTGGCAGGTCGCGGAGGTCGACGGCTACCTCGTTTTCTCCGAGAAGGTTCCGCTTGAGGCGAGATGATGAGCCAGGTGAGCGGAGTGGTGCTCTGCACCGCCGTCAGCGAGGAGGACGTTTACGGCGCGCGCTTTCGGCCCTGCACTCGCGCTGGTTGATGCTACAACTGGCTGGCGGAGGATGAACTGGCGGATCTCGGATGCCCTGGAGCATCACCGCCTGTACACCATCGAGGAGGTGTCGGAGCTACTCGGAAGGACGAGCCTGTGCCCGAGTTAGCGACGACGGGGATCATCGCAGAGCAGATCAGCCTCGTCGTTCGCATGAAAGACGTAGGACGCGAGGATCGGGCGCACCTCGTCAATCGCCTTGACGATCACCAGAGCATCTGTTTGGGGCGTCACGGCGCCCCTTCGATCTCCAGCAGCAGCGCTGGGGGGATCGTCGCCCTTACCGCTACCGGGGCTGCCCGTGAGCGACCTGACCGACAGGGAGCAGCGCGCGGTCCGTACCACGATTCTGTTCCTGCGCGTGCGCGCGGGTGGTGCGTGGGAGCCGGTCGCCAAGGCGTTACACGTCGAGGAGGACACGATCGCCAAGGTCGCGCACGGCAAGCGCCCGGTCACCGCGCGGCTGATCGAGGTTGGGGTCGACGAGTTGCTCGCCGGGTACCACCTGTCGTCCCGAGTGTGCCCGCACTGCGGCCACCCGCCGGACGACTTCATTGACGAGGAGACGGTCGTCACAGATCAGGGAGATGAGTTGCGGGATGCACGACAAACTCAGGAAATCAAAGGAGACAGACATGCAGGAAGGCGAAAGTAGTCGGCGACGATGCGGATGAAGTGATCCAGGCAGGGCTCGAACCTGCGTTGACTCGTTTAGGAAACGAGTGCCTTGATCCACTAGGCTACGGGATCGTAGGCAGCTCGCCGAGGATTCGAACCTCGCCGCATCGGCTTAGAAGGCCAAGCGCTGTTCCGACAGGCGAGCCAGGTAACGGAGAAACATCGAGCGCCGGGAGGGAATCGAACCCATCGTTGCGCGCTTTGCAGGCGCGTGCCTAGCCACTTGGCGACCGGCGCAAAAGTTCAGGGGGAAGGAATCGAACCCTCATAGCTGGTTCCAAAGGCCAGCGTCCTACCGTTAGACGACCCCTGATCGTAGGCTGCCAGAAATATTCGTGGATCCAGAGGGAATCGAACCCTCAATCTCTCGCATGCCATGCGAGCGCTCTCCCGTTGAGCCATGGACCCGTGTCGTGGATACGGAGGGAGTCGAACCCTCAATCTATCGGATGCGAACCGAGCGCTCTCCCGTTGAGCCACGTACCCAAAAATTCCGAGCGCTCTCCCGTTGAGCCACGTACCCAAAAATTCAGCTGTCGACGTGCGGTGATCGACCACACTATCAGCGGGAACGACGGGATTTGAACCCGAGATCTCTGCCGTGACAAGGCAGCGTCCATTCCAGGCTGGACCACGTTCCCAAAACGGGTGCGTTGCCGCGCACCCGCGCGTTGGACTACCAGAAGCGAAGCTTCCACATCGCAATTTCGAAGCGTGCCAGCGCGATCCACCTGCGCAGGAGCCGCACGATCACTCCTGCTCCAGCTCGGACGTCCAGTACAGGTAGTCGCGCCACGCATCCGGCACCGACTCGCGGCTCACCGTCACGATCAACACCGGCGACGCTGTCGGCTGCGCCGGCACCTTGAGCAGTTTCATGCCTGCCTGCGAGGGCGTGCGGTTTGCCTTGTGCCGGTTGCAGTCCTCACAGCACGTGGCGATGTTCAGCCACGTCGTCTTACCACCCTGCGCGCGCGGCACGACGTGGTCGTACGTCAGATCCCCGATCGACTTCTTCACGCCGCAATACTGGCAGGTGTACTTGTCACGCCCGTAGATGTTGATGCGGGAGAACTTCACCGGCTTCTTGTGCCGACGAAACGCCGAGAGTAGCCTCACGACCGCTGGAATCTTGACAACGATCGATGTCGTCTTGATGTTGCGATCGTACTCCTCGATCACTTCTGCCTTTCCCAGGAAGAGGAGGGTGATGGCCTGCTTCCACGAGACGATGTTAACCGGCTCGTAGCTCTGACTGAGGACCAGGGTTCTGTGTGTCGGCTCCATGGCGTGCTGTTCTCCTTCGTTTTGATCCTACAGACGTTCGTCCCGGCATAGATCTGACAGCCGGGCCTCCTTTCGTCGAGCAGACAGGATTTGAACCTGCGATCTTCGGTCCCCCAGACCGACGCTTTAGCCAGGCTAAGCTACTGCTCGCTGGGGTGCACGACGGGAATCGAACCCGACTGAACTGGGGCCACAACCCAGCGTCATCACCAGATGGCTACGTGCACCATGATCGTAGGCCCCGAAGGACTCGAACCCTCAACATTCCGCTAATAAGGCAGACGTTCTACCATTGAACTAGAGGCCCGTCTTCAAACATTTCCTAGGACTGCGGAGGGGGCGGAACCTTGTGCACATTCGTCCCGGCATAGATCTATCACGGGCCCTCCTTTCCAGCCACTTTGAACTGCAGTGGCGTTTCGTTGGCCAGGACAGATTCGCACTGTCAACCTCACGCTTATCAAGCGTGCGCTCTAACTATTGAGCTACAAGCCGTAAACTTCTTTATTATTGAAGAGTTTCGCGTTTCCTTGTGTGCTTCAGATTCCTTTTGTGCGTCCTGATGCGGTGACAACATGCGCAAACCACTTCGCACTTCAACACCTCCGCAATCACACGAGCTTGTGAAACGCCTCGACTCATGCAAGCAGCTGAAACATTGAACTCTTTGGTCCCCCGCACATGATCAAAGTCCATCGCACACGGCGGAAAACGCCGATGGCAATCTATGCAGGGCTTGGCTTTGAGAGAGTCGATCCACGCCTTCATGCGTCGCCTCCAAACCTTCACATTGACAGCTACTTGCTTGATACGTTTCTTACGGTTTTTGGCATACCAGTCAGTATGATAAGCAGCCCGACAGGAACGGCACCGAGAATCCTTGGAGCTTCGTTTGCGGGCAAAGGCTGAAAGCGGCTTCAAGCATTTGCACTTCAGACACGTCTTCTTCATTGTCAGAATTGAAACTACCAGAAAGCTTAAATCACCTTCAAGTCAGTAGAAGACGTCGGAATCGAACCGACCTCAAGCGTCTTGTAAGGGCGCCATCACCGCCAGGTGAACTGTCCTCCATGGAGTCCCGACGGGCTGGGATGCAAACCAGTGCAGTCCCGTCAGGACACAAGTCGAGGTGAGAGGATTCGAACCTCCGGTCTCGCGGTCCCGAACCGCGCGCGATACCGCTTCGCTACACCTCGAAAACTTCGTCGCAGCGGGCGGACTTGAACCGCACCCCGCACGGCTTATGAAACCGTCGTCCAGATCCCCTGGTCGCTGCGAAGGCGTGGTCCCCGGGACTCGCACCCGCTGATCTTGAGCTGCCTCCCCACGTTCGCCATCCGCGGGGCCAGGACCACGTGAGCAGGCCGCCAGGGAATCGAACCCTGCCGCGAGGTTTTGGAAACCCAGCCGAGCGCCAGCTCTGCGCGGCCCCTAAAGGGCGACTCCGGGAGGACTCGAACCCCCATCGCGACGTTCGTAGCGTCGCATCCTTATCCTTTAGAAGACAGAGTCATTTTAGTTTCCAGTCTGCTTCAACAGCGTCCATGAAGGCTTGCAACCGCGCGCGTAAATACGTGTCATTAATCGTCATGTACATGAGGCCGCGCACTGACCGACGATACTTTGACGGCTGCTGTTTCTTGGCGGGCCGCCAAATCTTGATCTGACACGATTGAATTTGAAGCTGTTTTGTCCAAAAGCGCTTCAAAGCCAAATCTTCATGATCGGGATAAAGCAGCAGCTTGAAACTCACATTTGCTGCGTTAAGATCAACCTTCAAACGACGCAGCGCTTTGATCGACATTAACATAACAGCGGGATTAGTGTTGCAGATATGCACCACGTTACGGTTTCGCCGATAGCCCTCTCCGAGATACATCACCACAAAGTCTCGAACAATCAAATCATTCTCAAGCACTTGTAGATCAGCCGCGTCGTACGCTGCCTGACGAAGCTCGGCATACTTTGCCTGCATTCGTTTGGAACCAAGTTGTCTGGCAGCTAATTGCCGTTCAGACCGCCCAGTAAAGGCAATGCCCTTGATCCAAACGTAGATCGTTGAACGGGACACACCAAGCTGCTCAGCGATTGCATCTATGAATTTTCCACTGCTTCGCAGTCTGCGAGCTTTCTCACGAATCCGCGCGTCCCACATTTCAGACCAGAGCGTACCACACAAAGATCTGTGTCCAAACCGCTGAAATCGCGTCGTGTGCGGGAATCGAACCCGCGTAGCCGGCTTGAGGGGCCGGAGTCCTAGACCGCTGGACGAACACGACAAGCAGTGCACACGGCAGGGATCGAACCTGCGCGCTCCGGGTTGTCGTCCCGGCGATCTGCCGCTGATCTACGCGTGCATTCTTCGAAAGAGCGGGTGATGGGAATCGAACCCACCTGGGGCAGCTTGGAAGGCTGTTGCATCACCAGAATTGCTTCGCCCGCATGTCATCATCAGCTCCAGTGGCAGGACTCGAACCTGCACCTCCTCGGTTAACAGCCGAGCGCAATACCGTTTTGCTGCACTGGAATATCGTCGAGCCCGCAGCAGGAATTGCACCCGCGGCCCCTCGCTTACAAGGCGCGCGCTCTTCTGGCTGAGCTATGCGGGCAAGTTCGTTGAGCCCCCGTCGAGAATCGAACTCGAGCCTGCGGTTTACGAAACCGCTGCACGACCGTCGTGCTACGGGGGCACTGGAGCAGGTGGCGGGACTCGAACCCGCGATTTCCGCGTTGGCAACGCGACGCTCTACCACTGAGCCACACCTGCAAAGAGAGAGAGGTCCCGAGTCGCGTTTCAATCCAAGCTGGGGGTGCTCGGCGTCTCATCGTTTCCGCTGGTGACCGCGCGATCACCGGCAGGGCGTCTCGGGCGCCCATGCTACTCGTCGAGGTGAGAGGATTCGAACCTCCGATCCCCTGCGCCCAAGGCAGGTGCGATACCACTTCGCCACACCTCGAAAAACAGTCCGTGGACCGCCAGGGACTTGAACCCTGACCTCACCGGGTAAGAACCGGGTGCACTGACCAATGGTGCTCGCGATCCAAGAGCAGATACAGGGAGATTTGGGGGCGAAGGAGGGAGTCGAACCCACTTTGCTTGTAGACACGCAACGGATGCCGCGCGAGCGCAGCGAGTGCTGTTGTCGGTTGTTTGCTAGATCCAAATTCAAGTGCCCCACCGTGAGGCGTCTTCGCCCAGAAGAATCTTAAGACAGCGCGTTAAGTAGCTGCCAGTCTGTGATATGTTGAAGCCCGCATGCCGGAAGCACAGGTTGCGCAAGTCTGCCGGAAGTGCCGTGAAAATAAACACGTTGCATCTTTTCGACGATCGTCATCGGGAAACTTACGAAAAGTCTGTCATAGCTGTATGCACTACCAACGCAGTCCAGAGGGCTTGAAAGCCAATTCGGCGCGTGTCAACCGTAAGCAACGACAAGAACGCGTTAGCAGTCCGGCACGCTTCATCCTAAGCGACGCACGATCGAGCGATCGCAAGCGAGGGTTCGATAAAAACGACCTTGACTTGATCTTCATCAAAGAACTGATCTATGAAGGCTGCACTTATTGCGGCACGACTTCTTTACGGATTTCACTAGATCGAGTGGATAATTCGAAGCCCCACAACAGACGCAACGTTATTGCGTGCTGTTTTCGCTGTAACTACATCAAAAATTCAATGCCGCACGAAGCATGGCTGCATCTTGTTCCTGCTGTCAGATCTGCGTATGAAAAAGGCCTTTTCGGCGAATGGCGCAGTAAACCCTTCAACAGAAAATAGTGCAGGAACATGTCGTTTCTGTTGGAAGAAGTGCCACCCTCTGGAATCGAACCAGAACCTCCCGGGTTTCAGCCGAGCGCGCAGACCAACTACGCAAGAGTGGCAGCTTGCAAGCGTGCTTCATGCCACGCTCGCTTTCATCGTCATCGACTATTCATTTGTCAAGTGCCCCGTCCTCGCCGTGTCGCTGAAATCCCGCTGTGAGCGCAGTTGCTCGGGGGACCGGCGATTCACGCGCGATGCAGTCAGCCGCAGTTCAGGGGGAAGGAATCGAACCCTCATAGCGAGATCCAGAATCTCGCGTCCTACCGTTAGACGACCCCTGATCGTTATGTGCCTTCAACTTGGTCCAGCTTCAGCTCGTGCTCCTTCGAGAAATGCAAGGTGCTTCCTGATCCAACGCATGAACATCAGCGCCTTGTCCTCCGCAAGAAAGGCCGCCGCCCCTGTATCGTGGCACGCCACCGGAAACTCGAAGCCGTTCTCACAGCGATACCAGAGCTCATCACTCTGGTAGCGAACGAAGACGACCTTCTTGTCGCCGAGCACACAGTCTTTGACGGTGGGGAGATTCATGTTCGTGAGGCCGCAGGGAATCGAACCCTGGTCACAAGGTTAAAAGCCAAGTGCTCTGCCATTGAGCTACGGCCCCATAATCGGGGACGTATGTCTGTTTTCGATTGGTCATCACGTGGGAGCGCTCGGAATCGAACCGAGATTGGTGCAAGCACGCGTGATCTACAGTCACGCCCGGAGCCACGCCGGTCTGCGCTCCCGAATGCAAAGAGCCTCCCGAGGGGGTTTCCCAGGGGAGGCTCCAGAGCACTTCGGCTTTTCAGCCTGGTCTATGCGTCTGGAGTCTCCCCTTTGTAGGCCGTGGGCTGCGGCTCGCGCTTGGTACCCAAAACGATCCCATGTCCGTCGAAGTTCGCCTGGCATTCCCAGATGGGCCGCGCGCATACGTCACCCCTGGTGCCTTGGCACCTTGTGACTCTCATATGTGCAGCTGCGATCAACATGGCCTTGCTCTACAGGAAGAACACTAGCGCAACGACGGGCGGCTGTCAACGATCCCGATGTGGCCGCTGATCCGGGGGGCCAAAGAGGGTCCTCAATGCACGTTCTTTGACGCACCCCCCGCGGATCGTTACGAAGGATGAGGAGGATCTGATGACGACTGCACTAAAGCTCCATCCCTACTTCAAGAAGCCCCGGGTGCCCCACGCGCACGCGAGCGGCGCCGGTCCCTGGGCTGTCCCAGATCTGTGCGCCGCCTATGCCTGGCCCCGGGGTCTCGCAGGGGGTGGCGTGATCGCGATCGTCGAGCTCGGCGGAGGATGGATCCCGTCCGACATGGCCGTGTACTTCGCATCCATCCACCAACCCCTGCCTCAGATCATGGACATCTCTGTCGATGGGACCAAGAACACCCCCGGTGGCGAAGCGGACGGCGAGGTCGCGCTCGACATCCAGGTCGCGGCAGCCGCCTACTACGCCGCGACAGGAAAGACCGCGTCGATCCATGTTTATTGGGCCCGCGACATCGCACCCGCCGTTCGCGCCGCTCGCAGAGATGGCTGCGACGTGTGCTCGATCTCGTGGGGTGCTGACGAGGCGGACTGGGGAGAGACCGCAGCAAAGGACATGGAGCAGGCAGCCATCGAGGCGACAGCTTCAGGCATGGTGGTGCTCGCCGCCTCAGGAGACAATGACTCATCCGACGGAGGCCTCACGCCCGCCAACGTTGATCTCCCCGCAGGCTGTCCCCACGTCGTCGGTTGTGGAGGCACGCTGAAGACACGTGCCACCGAGATCGTGTGGAACGACTCCCCCGGCAGCCCCTCAGGAGGAGGTACCGGCGGCGGCTACTCGACGCTGTTTCCAATGCCTCCATGGCAGATCACTGGCGGTGCGCCGCGGGGTCCCGGGCGCATGGTGCCGGACGTCGCGGCAGTCGCTGACCCCAGCACGGGCTACGAGATTTACTACGGGGGAGTACCAGAGATCATCGGCGGCACGAGCGCAGTTGCTCCACTATACGCGGGCCTCCTGGCCGCAGCAGGCCGGAAGCTCGGCTTCATCTTGGACAAACTGTGGCAGCACCCCGAGAGCTTCGCCGATATCACACAGGGGGATAACGGCATGTATCACGCGCTGAACGGTCCTGATCCATGCACAGGTCTTGGTGTTCCTGTGGGCACGAAACTCGAGGCCTGGCTCGGTGCCCTT
>Ga0193692_1000237_pt1 | contig 13763 bp, 15 predicted proteins | sample L3a1metaG_FD_144917 | JGI IMG/M metagenome (GOLD analysis project Ga0193692, IMG submission 144917) | Soil microbial communities from a riparian zone of the East river system, Colorado, United States - L3a1 | ecosystem: Environmental > Terrestrial > Soil > Riparian zone | place: USA: East River... | reverse complement strand
GTGAAAACACCACCGCAAGCGTGGAGCACGAAGCGACCACTTCAAAAATCGGCGAGGACCAGATTTTTTACTGCAACCAGCGTGGAATATCGACCCAGGACGCGGTGAACATGATCGTGAACGGGTACTGCAAAGAGGTCTTCAAACAGTTGCCAATGGAATTTGCGGTGGAAGCGCAAAAGCTGCTGGGTGTGAGCCTCGAGGGAAGTGTCGGCTAATCTTAATTCCGCTGTATCAACGCGGGCCAAACAAATTTTCGAATGATGAAAATGCTTGAAATCAAGAATCTGCGCGCGGGAGTCGAAGGCCGCGAAATTCTTAAGGGGCTGAACCTCAGCATCAATCCGGGCGAAGTGCATGCCATCATGGGACCGAACGGAAGTGGCAAGAGCACGCTCGCCGCGGTGCTGGCGGGCCGCGACGGATATGAAGTGACGGAGGGTTCCGTGCTCTACAATGGCAAAGACCTTTTGGAGATGGATCCGGAGGAGCGCGCGCGCGAGGGAGTTTTCCTTGCGTTTCAATACCCGGTGGAAATCCCGGGAGTGAACAGCGCCTACTTCCTCAAGGCTGCCCTGAACGAGATTCGAAAGCATCGAGGCGAGTCGGAACTGGACGCGATGGATTTCCTTTCGCTCGTGAAAGACAAAATGAAGGTGCTCGATTTGCGCGAAGATTTTTTGAAGCGCTCAGTCAATGAAGGCTTCTCGGGCGGCGAAAAGAAGAAGAACGAAATTTTTCAGATGGCGATCCTGGAACCGAAGCTGGCAGTGCTGGACGAAACCGATTCCGGGCTCGATATCGATGCTTTGCGCATCGTGGCCGAAGGGGTGACCAAATTAAAGAAGCCGGACAACGCGCAGCTGGTCATCACGCACTATCAACGGCTGCTTGAGTATATCGTGCCGGATTTCGTGCACGTGCTCGCGGATGGGCGCATTATTCGATCCGGAACGAAGGGTCTGGCGCTGGAGCTGGAGGAACGGGGTTACGACTGGCTAGTACATGGGCAGGCCCAACCGGCGTAAGAGAGGAATTGGATCATGATTGAGACGCAGGAAGTCATGAAAGAAACCGACCCCTATGTGGCGGAGTTTGAGCGGGTGGAGAAGTCGGGTCCGTCGTGGATTTACCCAATCCGGCAGGCAGGCATGGCCAGATTTTCGGAACTCGGTTTCCCGACGTTGCGCGACGAGGATTGGCGATTCACAAATGTCGCACCGATCGCCAAGTTTCCGTTTCGACCATCTCTAGAAGCAGGAGAGCACGGCATTCGTGCAGGTGAAATCGAACGGCTGCCGTTCAGCAAAATTCCGGGATGCCGGCTCGTCTTTGTGGATGGCTTTTTCTCGCAGGAATTGTCGTCGATACAACCCATTTCCAAAGGTTGTTATCTCGGGAGCCTTGCCACCGCGTCCGCAGAAGGACATCCCGTGCTGCAGAAGCATCTGGCCCGGCATGCGCGGACGGAAAGAAACGCGTTCACCGCGTTGAACACGGCGTTTTTTACGGATGGGGCGTTTGTGCATGTCCCGGACGGGATGGATTTTGAGCATCCGGTTCACCTGCTCTTTTTGTCGACTGGACGGGGGTGCACGAGCTTTCCCCGGAATGTGATCGTTGCGGGAAAGAATAGCAGGCTCTCCGTGATCGAGAGCTACGCCGGAGTGGGAGAGCAGGCGTACGTTACCAACGCCGTCAGCGAAATTGTCGTGGGCGAAAATGCATCGGTGGAACATTGCAAATTCCAGGACGAAGCGCCGGGGGCATTTCATATGGCGGGCATTCACGCGACGCTGTCGCGGAGCGCGAAGTTCGTTTATCACTCGATTGCACTGGGCGCTCAGCTGTCACGCAATAATATCCACACTTGCCTGGACGGTGCCGGAGTCGAATGCATCCTCAATGGTTTATATATCACCAAAGACAGCCAAACGGCCGATCATTGGATGTTCGTGGAACATGCGCAGCCGAACTGCAATTCGCACGAATACTTCAACGGCATTTTGGAGGGGAATTCGAAAGGTGTTTTTCACGGACGAATTTTCGTGCACCAGGTGGCACAGAAAACGGACGCCAAACAGACGAACAAGAATCTGTTGTTATCCGACAACGCCACGGCCAATGCCAAGCCGCAGCTCGAAATTTATGCCGATGACGTGAAGTGCACGCACGGGGCAACGATCGGGCAGTTGAACGACGATGCGATCTTTTACTTGCGGGCGCGCGGCTTGAGCAAGGAAACGGCGAAACGGATGTTGATTCATGCTTTCGCGGGGGAAATCACGGAGCGGGTCCGGCTGCGTCCGCTGCGCGAGGAATTGGACCAATTGGTCTGGGACCGGTTGGAGCAGAATGAACAGGTAGCGGTCAACCGGTGAGCATGGATTATTATGTTCGACGATCTCACGGAGTTGTATCAGCAGGTCATCCTCGACCATAGCAAGCGTCCGCGCAATTACCGCAAGATCGAGGGGGCGAACCGCACGGCCGAGGGGAACAACCCGTTGTGCGGGGATCACGTCACGATCTTCATGTCGGTGAAAGGAGATACCATCCAGGACATCAGCTTCCTTGGGGACGGCTGCGCCATTTATAAATCATCAGCATCGCTGCTGACGGAGACGCTGAAAGGCAAGCCTGCCGGCGAATTGAAGAAGCTCTTCGAGAAGGTGCACGAAATGGTGACGACCGGCCAGGTGAACGGCGATGTCGGGAAGCTGGCAGCCTTTGCGGGTGTGCATAAATTTCCGGCACGGGTGAAATGCGCTATCTTGCCATGGCACGCGGCGATGGCGGCAGTCGAAGGGCGCACAACACCGGTGACGACTGAGAAAGAAGATTTGAGCGGCTCACACGACCAATAGAAGGACGATATGTACGGAAGCAGCACTCCGATCACGCTGGGGCGGGACGTCGAGGCGGCGGTCATTCCTGTGGGGACGCAGGTGACGCTGCAGAAAGGCGAACAAGCGTACATCACGCAATCGCTTGGGGGCAGCTACACCGTGGTGGTGAACGGCAATATGTTTCGGATCGAGGGCAAGGATGCCGACGCGCTTGGACTCGAACCGACGCAGAGCGGAAGCGGCGGGGGCGGCCACGCGAAGACCCAGGAAGAATTGGAGAAGGAAATCTGGAACCAGATGCGAACGTGTTACGATCCGGAAATTCCGGTGAATGTTGTGGATCTGGGCCTGATCTATGATTGCCATCTGACGGGACTGGGTGACAACGCCTACAAAGTGGATGTAAAGATGACGCTGACGGCGCCGGGCTGTGGAATGGGGCCGGTGCTGAAGCAGGATGTGGAAAACAAGCTTCTCTCGCTCGAGCAGGTAAACGACGTGAACGTGGAGCTGGTGTGGGAACCGCAATGGAACCAGGGAATGATGACCGAGGCAGCCCGGCTGCAGCTCGGCCTCATGTAATCCGGGTTGAGCCGCAATGATGACGGAAGCCACAACGAAAATCGATTTTGCCCGTGTTCGGAAAGATTTCCCGATCCTGGACCAGAAAGTCCATGGCCAGCCGCTCATCTACCTGGACAACGCGGCCACGACACAAAAACCGCAGCGAGTGATCGACAGGCTTCGGCACTACTACGAACATGACAATGCCAATGTCCACCGCGGTATTCATGAATTGAGCAACCGGGCTACGGCAGCGTTCGAGGCGGCTCGCGACCGCACAGCCCGATTTATCAATGCGCGCAGTTCGTCCGAGATCATTTTTACCAGCGGAACGACGGAGGGAATTAACCTGGTCGCACAAGCGTGGGGAACGAAGTTCATAGGGCGCGGCGATAAAATCCTGCTAACGGAGATGGAGCATCACAGCAATATCGTACCGTGGCAGTTGTTGGCAGAGCGCGTTGAGGCGGAATTGATCTTTCTTCCGATCAACGGGGACCGCGGTCTTCTGAATTTAGCCCAGTTGGATGATTACCTGACACCCGAGGTGAAGCTCCTGGCCATGACGCATATCTCGAACAGCCTTGGAACGATCAATCCAGTGGCGGAGTATTGCGAACGGGCGCGCAAAAAGGGCGTGGTGACGCTGGTGGACGCGGCGCAAAGCTCAGGACACCGACGGATTGATGTCCAGGAAATCGGGTGCGATTTCATGGCTTTCTCCGCCCATAAGATGTGCGGCCCGACCGGGTTCGGGATTCTCTACGGACGGGCCGAACGCCTCGAAGAAACGCCTCCTTACAAAGGGGGCGGGGAAATGATTCTTTCGGTCGATTATCATAAGAGCAGCTGGAAGCCGGCGCCACACCGGTTTGAGGCAGGCACACCAAACATTGCTGGCGCGATTGGACTGCATGCGGCGATGGATTACCTGGATGAGATTGGCCGGGCGAACATCGCGCATCACGACCACGAATTGGGAGCCTACGCCTTCGAGAAACTCTCAGCGATGAAGGGGATCCGGCTGTTTGGACCGTCGATCGGACGAGCGGGTGTGGTTAGCTTCCTGTTGGAAGGTATTCACGCGCACGACGTGGTGACGGTGGCAGACCAGCGTGGGGTAGCATTGCGCGGGGGACATCATTGCACGCAACCCTTGATGAAGAAACTGGGAGTGCCATCGACGGCTCGAGCGAGCTTTTATTTCTACAACACAGTGGAAGAAATCGACAGGTTCGCGGAGGTGATCGGCGATATCCAAAAGTTTTTCTCGTGATGGCGACAACGCAACAAATCAGCCCTGAAACCCCAATGCGGGAGGTGCTGGAGGCCTACCCGGGGGCGCAACGGGCGCTTTTCAAGCGTTACCATATTGGCGGATGCAGCAGCTGCGCCTTTCAACCGGACGAAACGGTGGCCCAACTCTGCACACGAAACGGCGATATCGACGCGAACGAAATGATCTCGCATCTGCAAACGAGCCAGCAACAGGATGAGCAGATGCAGATTTCGCCGGCGGAATTGCGCGATCGATCGGCCAACATCAGGCTACTGGATATTCGCACGAAGGAAGAATGGGACGCGGTGCGGATCGAGGGCGCGGTGCGGATGTCACAAGAGACGATGCAGGAGATTCTCGGCAAATGGCCGAGGGAAACCACGCTGGTGATTTACGATCATACGGGGAAAAGCAGCCTCGATGCGGCAGCTTTTTTCCAGGGACACGGATTCAAGGATGTGCGTTGCTTGCGCGGCGGCATCGATGCGTGGGCGAAGGAAATCGAGCCAAAAATGCCGCGATACCGGCTGGAATAAGATGATTAGCGAATTGGAAAAAAAGGTAGCCGAACTGCTCCAGAACCCAAAGAACATGGGCGAGTTGGAGTCAGCCGACGCCGTCGGGACCGTGGGTAATGCCGGATGCGGTGAGATGCTGCGGATGTGGATCAAGTTCAAAGAGCAGAACGGCAAGCGCGTGATCGACAAAGCGACCTTCCAGTCGTTCGGTTGCGAAACGGCAATCGCGGTGGCAAGCCTCGCGACGGAATTGATTCGCGGGAAGACTCCCGAGGAAGCTCTTTCACTGAAGACGGACGAACTCTCCGGGGAGTTAGGTCCCCTGCCCCCGATGAAAATCCATTGCGCAGAACTCGTGGAAGGAGCCTTGCGGTCGGCATTGGAAGAGAGCAAACCCGCTCCCGCCCCCACTCCCACTCAATCACCCAGCCTGCTGGAGAATTTTTCGAAACCGGAAAAACCTGGAGCTCGCGTCGTTTTTCTACCCCCCGACGAGAAAACGAGCTGAGATTATTTCCAACGGATTACTGGGGCACGAGGCGACGGATGTAGCTGTGCTCTTTATCCGCGTAAGCAATCCAGAGAGCATGGGTTTTTGGATCGATAGCGATGGTTTTCGCCCCGGGAGCGGTCTTCACGATTCCGAGGGAAACGGCGCCGTCGGCCGTTTCTTCGACTACTGAAACGCTTCCCTGGCTGCTCGCGCAATAGACCCGCTTCTTCTCCGGATCGAAGGCAATTTGGTCGATTCCAGGAGCGATATCTGCGGTAGTGATAACCTTGCCCGAAGTCGCATCGATCACCGCCAGTTTGCCGTTTTGACCGGCGCAGAAGAGCCGTTTGGTCTCGCTATCGATTGCCAAACCGTGCGGCTTTTTGGCCGGAGCCGTCTTCCACCGTTGCTGGATGGTATTACTGGCGGGATCAATCACGAGCAGCGAGTCGTTAGATTTGATGTTTTGGAAGATGCGATCGCTCGTTGGATCATAGATCACATACTCAGGCCCTTCGGGGATGATAATATCGGCGACAATTTTGTCTTTCTGTGTGTCGATCACCCACAAATTGGTGTTGTCGTCGTGACCCACGTATAACAAATGATTTTTCGGATCGAGCACGAGGGCATCAGCCGGTCCGGCCAGCTTTATTTCGCCTGTTTTCTCGAGGGTTTTGCGATCCACGACGGCGACAATCTTCTCGCGGCTGACGCTGACATAATATTTGTCGTGCGCGAGATCGACCGCAACGCCCTGCGCTTTGCCGGTGGGGACGTGCTTGATCAACTTGCCGGTGTCGACGTCAAAAACGTCGAGCGTGTTGTTGCCAGTATGGCTCGCGAGAAAGCGGCGCATAGCGACATCGACCTGGAGATAATCGAAGCCTCCCTTCGCGTCGGGAACGATGATGGGCTCTTCAACGAGCAGTGGCGGCGTAGCGGACAACGCCGTTAGCGAGCAGAATCCCAGAGCAACAACGAGATGAATCGCGACTTTCATACTTATCGCGAGACTGAACCTGAACACCGGTTTTGCAACCGGAAAGCAGGTCAAGCCAGAGCCTTTACCGTGGCTTCAAGGCTTTCCGCATCCGCAACATTGAGCATTTGCGCCTGTGGATCGATGCGCCGCATAAAGCCGCTAAGTGCCTTTCCCGGACCGAGTTCGATAAAGCGAGTGAATCCCTGCGCCAGGAGATAACGCATGGAAGTCTCCCATCGAACGGGAGCGGTGACTTGCTCGATGAGGCGCGAAGCGATTGCTGCTGAGGTATGCGGTTGTGCGGTGACATTCGAGACGACAGGAACCATTGGGTCGTTGATACGCAGTTGAGCGAGGGCTTCCTGAAGCTTCGGTTGTGCGCTGGCCATCAGGCGTGAATGATAAGCGCCCGCCACGGCCAGGGGCATGGCTTTTTTCGCTCCGGCGGCTTTTGCCAGATCACAGGCGGCACTCAGCTTTTCTGTTTCACCAGAGATCACAATCTGGCCGGGACAATTCAGGTTGGCCAGTTCCACTCCTGCTTTGGCGCAGACCTCGCGGGTTGGCGCTTCGTCGAGCCCAATGATGGCGGCCATCCCGCCATGGGTGGTTTCACAGGCTTCCTGCATGAACTTGCCGCGCTGGCGCACGACACGAATTGCATCTTCAAAGCTGAAAGCTTCTGCCGCAGTGAGAGCGGTGAATTCGCCGAGAGAAAGACCAGCGGTGGCGTCGAATTTCAGAGATGGCGCCGCCTGTTTGAGGGCCTGAAAGGCAACCCAACCGACGAGAAAGATTCCGGGCTGCGCATTCTCGGTTTTGGTCAACTCGGTTTCGGGACCTTCGAAGCAAATTTTTGTGAGATCGTAACCGAGCACATCATTGGCACGGTCGAACCAGCTTTTCGCAACGGGCAGCTTCTCCGCCAGCGCTTTTCCCATGCCGACAGCCTGGGCACCCTGACCCGCGAACAATAATGCGGTTTTGCTCATATGTGAGCGGGTGACTAAACACAAAAAGGCGAAGGCGGGAAAGATTTTAGTAGGCGTAGAGATTAAGATCAGGATTAACAGCGTTGGGCGGCTTGACGAAGGGGGCCGGAAGCACCACACAATCGGCCTTATGTCATCGCCTGTGTTCCCTGAAATGCGGCTGGTCCGACAAAAGTTCCCTAAATCGGTGCCACTGGATATCGAGCACGAAGTCCAGGCACAATTGGGAGGAATAGTTTGCGAGATTAAGGGAACCAAGGTGGCGGTCGCCGTAGGGAGCCGCGGGATCAGCAACCTGAGTCGGATCGTTGGCAGCACGATCGAGTTTCTCAAAACGAAGGGAGCAGAGCCTTACATCATTCCCGCGATGGGCAGTCATGGCGGTGCCACCCCTGAAGGACAGATTTCGTTACTGGCGGAATATGGCGTGACGGAGAAGGCGTTCGGCGTCCCGATTGCGGCTTCGATGGAGGTGGAGTGCATCGGAAAGACAGAGGACGGAGTGGATGTGTTCTGCAGCAACGAGGCGTTGCGAGCGGATGGCGTGGTGGTGATCAACCGAGTGAAGCCACATACCGATTTTCGCGGGACGCTCGGGAGCGGGATTTTGAAAATGCTGGTGATCGGGCTGGGGAAACGAGCGGGTGCAGCGAATTTTCATATCCTGGCGAGCCGCTTCGGCTACGAACATGTGATTCGGACTTCGTCGCGAGTGACTTCGCGCAGGCTAAAGCTGCTTTGCGGGCTGGCACTGCTGGAAGACCAACGCCATGATACGGCGCGCATTGTGGCGATCCCGCCGGACGATCTCGAAGCGCGCGAGACGGAATTGTTCCACGAATCAAGCCGGCTGATGCCCAAGCTGCCATTTGATGAGATCGATTTGCTTATCATCGACCAAATGGGGAAGAACATCAGCGGGGCAGGCATGGACCCGAACGTGATCGGCCGTGGAGTGCATGGTTATACTTCGATGCTGAGTGACCGAAGCACTTCGCCGGTGGTCCGGAGAATTTTTGTTCGCGGCCTGACGCCGGAGACGCATGGGAATGCCATCGGGATAGGGTCGGCAGATTTTACGAGTGACAGGTTAGTGGCCGGGATCGACCACCGTGTCACAGCGATCAACGCCCTGACGGCGCTCACGGTGCAGAGCGGCAAAGTGCCGATTCATTTTGCGACGGATTGGGAGGCGATCGATCGCGCATTGGACACACTGGCGTTGCAGGATCGAAACGTGGCCAAGGTGATGCGCATTCGGGATACGCTCTCGCTGGAGACGCTTGAGATTTCTGAAAATTTTCTTAAAAGCGGGAACGGGAATGGATTGGAATTGGTCGGAGCACCCGCTCCGATGTCATTCGGAGCGGATGGCAATCTCGAGCCGCTGCAGTGCTGAAGCGGCGAGCGCTCAGGGCGGGGTTGGGAACGTGATCGGATGTGATACCAGCCTCGCGGCAGAGTTAAGCAGGTCAGGCCGGTCTCCGGATCTCCAAGCGGATTGCCGTGGCCTTGCAACGAGAGCGCTTCGTGAACTTGTTCGCGCGCAATGATGAAATTGTTGTGCGAATGTCTGATCTCTTAGAGGACAATATTTCCGTGACTTTCCACCTGCTATGGTGGCGAACTCTCCATTCCTGGACGGCTGAGCGAAAATTCTGTTTGCACGCGGCATTGCGATCGCCGAAGAAGAGCGAGGTCAAATAATGAGCCTTCTCGACAGCTTTGCGCCGAGATGGTTCAGTGATTTTGCATGCGACTCAGAGTTCCGGCGTTCTTGATCCACCGACGCGAAGGATCACAACAGCCTTTGTTAGTTGTCGTTATCCTGGCGGCGGTCGCGAGTGCCTGCGCGCTCGGTTATGTCTCTGGTATTAACCGCGGTGTGCGCAAGGTTCAACGGTCGCAGGTACAATTTGATTTGGTGGTCAGCGTCGGCTTGAACGATCTTGCGGAACGAGGCGACCTCGAAGCGTTGAAGGGCAAGCTGCGTTTCCTGATTTATGCGAACGTGAGCGAATACGACCGGCTCGTGGGCCAAAGACCGATTACTAACGCATCATTTGCACGAAGCCTCGCAGCAGGCCGAGTGATTTGGAGTCAGATGAAGACCCAGGTAGTCACAGTCGATTCGCTGATCAATAGCCTGAATACACCGACCAATCGTTGATCTATGGAATAGGAGACAGATGATTCGGTAGCCGACGATCAACGAACCGCAGGCGAACCTGAAAGCCAAACTCCTTCCCACTCCTGCACCCAACATCCACAGTGAGTCGCCCCGGAAATATCAAAATCGAGGGAACGATGCAGGCGGTTCTCCTTCGACGTCGAGTCGGTCAATTCCGCTCTGTGCGCCATACATGAGCAACCAGAGTTGCTTTCCATTCCGCCATTGTGCCGAGAAGCTGACCATGCAGTGTTCTTCAACATCGCAGACGACGACGTCGCCGAGTTGAGAAAGTTTACCCAGCAATTGCTCGTCTCTGAGGTTCAACGGAGCGTGATCGGATGTGACCAGATACCAGCCTCCCGGGAGAGTTACGCCGGTCAAGCCGGTGTCCGCGATCTCCATGCGGGTTCCGGTGCCTTGCAACGAGAGCGCTTGATGAACTTGTTCGGGCGTGCTTCCTTTTATCGCTGCCCAGGTGAGTGCGAATCCCATATCGAGGCGGAATCTTATTGGGGAATGCGGTCGGTGTATAGAGTGCGAGGGCTAAGTTTTTCGGAAGAGGCTGTCTTCATAATTTCGAGGCAGCGTTTTCGAAAACGAGCGGCTAGGCTGACTCGATGTTTATGCGCGCCGCCCGTTTGCTGGCACTGCTCCTGGTTACGACGAAAGTCTTCGGCGCAGAGAATGAGGCGGCCAGCAGGTCCGACGCATCGCATTTCCGAAAGGTGGTTCTCTGCACAAACCTTGACGAACCGATTCAACTCTCGGTCGCGAAAGATGGACGGGTTTATTTCGGCGAGCGGCATGGAGCGGTGAAAGTCTGGCGGCCGGAGACGCAACACACCGAAACGGTCGGGCGATTGGAGGTTTTCAGCGGTCCGGAGGATGGGTTGCTCGGGTTGGTTCTTGACCCGGGGTTCCTCACGAATCATTGGCTCTACATTTTTCACTCGAGTCCCGGCATCCTGGAAAACCGGGTGTCGCGATTCAGCATCGACGGTGACGTGCTCGACGTCGGCTCCGAAAAAGTCCTGCTCCGCATTCCAACGTTGGCGAAGAAGCCGAACCATTCGGGCGGCGGCCTTGGCTTCGATGCCGCAGGCAATCTCTACGCCTCCACCGGCGACTATACGTTCATTAACGATTCGGGTGGTTATAGTCCACTCGATGAGAGACCGGGCCGCGAAGTCCATGATTCGCAACGGACGGCCGCGAACAGCTATGATCCGCGCGGAAAGATCCTGCGGATCCATCCGGAACCCGACGGCACATACACGATCCCGAAAGGGAACCTGTTCCCGCCGGGCACTCCGAAAACTCTGCCGGAGATTTATATCATGGGTTGCCGGAATCCGTTTCGTTTCAGTATCGATGAGAAAACCGGATGGCTGTTCTGGGGCGACGTGGGGCCGGATGCGCTGGAAGCGAGCGTCCAACGCGGACCGGCAGGCTTCGATGAATTCAATCTCGCCAAACGAGCCGGGAATTTCGGCTGGCCTTATTTCGTGGCCGACAACAAGCCTTATCGGAAATACAACTTCGCCACGCGGGAAACCGGCGACGCGTTTGATCCAGCCAGGCCAATCAACGATTCGACGAATAACACCGGGATTCGGGAACTGCCTCCCGCCCAACCGGCGCTGATCTGGTATCCGCCGGGATTTTCGACGCGCTTTTCGGAGATGGGGACGGGCGCGCGCTCGGCGATGGCGGGGCCGGTGTACCACTTCGATCCGAAGCTGGACTCAGTCCGGAAGTTCCCGGCCGAGTTCGACGGCGCGCTTTTCATCTTCGAATGGGAACGAAGCTGGATCTGCATGGTGCGCCTCAACGCCGAAGGAAGGCTGGAAAAAATCGAACGATTCCTGCCGCAGATGAAGTTCAAGCGCCCGATCTCAATGTCATTCGGACCGGACGGCGCACTCTACCTGATCGAATGGGGCTCGGCCTGGTACAACAACAAGGACGCGCAGGTCGTCCGGATCGAATATGGGACGTGAAGATATCCGCAGCGATCCTTGATCGAAAATATCAACGTATGAAGAATTACTACCGACTCATCGTCTTCGCCGCTTTTTGTTTGGCCGAAGTGTCCAATGCCCAGAACCCCGCGGGACCTTCCGGTCTGGCCACAGGCCAGGATTTCGAGCGCTGGATGTCCGAGCTCTCAAACTGGGGCCGCTGGGGCAAGGAGGATCAGTTGGGCGCTTTGAACCTCGTGACGCCTGCGAAGCGCAAACAAGCGTTGGCGCTGGCGCGGGACGGGGCGTCCGTTTCGCTGGCGCGCAATGCTGAGAAAGAGAAAGCGATCGACAACGGTTCACCTTTCCAGCATTCGATGGACCGCACGGGCACCAATAACCCCGGCTTCTCGTGCGCCGATACGTACAAGGTCTCCTACCACGGTATGGCCCACACGCACATTGACAGCCTCTGCCACATGTTTCACGGGGGCAAAATGTACAATGGCTTTGCGCAAACAAATGTCACCTCCGAAGGCGCGCAGAGACTCGGGATCCAGAACCTTAAGAATGGAATTCTCACTCGAGGCGTGTTGATCGACATTCCGGTATTGAAGGGGGTTGAATTCCTTGAGCCAGGCACTGCGATCTTTCCGGAGGATCTGGACGCGTGGGAGAAGAAAGCCGGGATTAAAGTCGGCTCTGGCGACATCGTAATCATCCGCACTGGCCGATGGGCGCGACGCGCGAGCATCGGACCGTGGGGCGGGAAATTCGCCGGCCTGCATGGTTCGTGTGCACGGTGGTTGAAGCAGCGCGATGTGGCGGTGGTGGGCAGCGATGCCGCGAGTGACGTGCTGCCTTCCGGAGTGGATGATGTGGCCATGCCGATCCATCAACTCTGTCTGGTGGCGATGGGGACATGGATTTTGGACAACTGCGATCTAGAAGCTGTGAGCGTGGCTGCGAAGGAACGTCAACGCTGGGAATTCATGCTGTTCGTGGCGCCGCTGGCGGTTCCTGGCGGGACGGGCTCGCCGGTGAATCCGATCGCGACGTTTTGAGATGGAGTCTGCGCAGGAAAGAGCAAGAGCAGGAGCAAGATCAAGAGCAAGAAATTCCCGTTAGTGAGAGCCGTAGTTGGTAACGAGGTAATCGAGGAGTTCGTCGACTTTGTTGGTGGCGATGGGAGCGCCGTATTTTGCGCGCATTTTCTCGACGGTAGCTTTCCATGCAGGACGGGTAAGGCGCGGTTGCGTGGAAATATAATCGGCAGAATGGCAGAGGAGACAATTGCCGACGACGAGTTCAGCGCCGGGCCCGGGTTTGAGTTTGGTGGTTTCGGAAGGGAGTTGCCAATTGTTGCCGGCGCCAATGACTGAAAGAGCGATGAGACTAAAGACGAGAGCAGATTTATATTTCATGCAACCTCCACTCGCACGGTTTCGATGACGTTACGCATATAGCCAGCAGGGTTCCAGAGAGGGGTGGCGGGTTGGGTTTGACCGATGCGGTTCACAGCCTTGACCTGAAGAGAGTAGGTCCCGGGAGCGGGTGGCTTGAACGCGATCGACCACTGCCGAAAGGAATATTTGCCGAGGTCTTTGTCGAGTTCAGCTTCGCGCCACGATCGGCCGCCGTCCCCGGAAAAGAAGACGTTCTTAATTCCTTCACCACCATCGAAGGCGATGCCTTTGACGACGGTCGTTGATCCACTCCTGAGCTTTTGCCCGTCGGCAAGGCTGGTGATGAACGAGCGGACGTTAAACCGGCCGATGGGGACCGTTTTGCCGGGAGCTGTTCCGGGCTCAACGCAAGCACAGGTGTTGTCGGGGATGCGATAGGCGGTGCTCATCCAGAATCCATCGAAAGGTTTGTCGACGACATTGATTGCGTGAAGATGTTTGACCCAGTAGGTGCCGTAATAGCCGGGAACGACGAGACGGAGC
>Ga0193692_1000236_pt1 | contig 13773 bp, 36 predicted proteins | sample L3a1metaG_FD_144917 | JGI IMG/M metagenome (GOLD analysis project Ga0193692, IMG submission 144917) | Soil microbial communities from a riparian zone of the East river system, Colorado, United States - L3a1 | ecosystem: Environmental > Terrestrial > Soil > Riparian zone | place: USA: East River... | reverse complement strand
ACGCCAAATGGCGTTCAGAGAGAAACGCGAACTACACCAAGTTAAGCTAACGCTTGCCTTGGGTAGTCGCGCTTCACTTGAAGAAATTGAGGACCTTTAGTCCTCAATTTTTCAAGTGTGTGTATTGTATGTTTAAAAAACAATCACACAAAATCATAATTCCCTAATGATAATGAATATATTACATTATTCGCAATAATTTAACAGTTTTGCTGAGGGGGGTAAAAATTTATACGGGGAATTTAAAGTTTTATTCCTGTGTTATTGCGAATAATGCAAAGAATTGAGTGTTAAGTGTGGGTGAAAATAATGTACACGTACACATGTGTGCATTATTTTGCTTACAAAAAGAGTAGTTGGATTGAATAAACAGTAAAAAACATATAGCATTATGAAATGGATCATAGCATTAGTTGTCCTTACTATAGGATGTAATTTCTCTGATAAAATAGCATATAATTTATCTCCTATGTTGGGAGTTATTGGATTTGTTGGGACATTTGCTGTTTCAGTAATCATTATTGCTGCTTGGAAGACAGATAAAAAGTATTAAAAGTATTTGTAGGCTTGTTGTCTACAATGTTTGATTGTGTTGTTTGAGGTATGGCAGGGGTTACTTAGCTGGTAACTCCTTGCTATATCATGATATTGAAGGGCACAATAAAGGATGAGATTAAATAACAACAACAATTTAAACATATAAAATATAGCATTATGGCTGTAAAACAAACAGAATTAGATGTTTTGATTAAGCAAGGTCATGCTTCATATTTTGATTTCTTTAAAATAGGAGCTATTAAGCATGATATTAAGAAAGGTATGAGTGATAATGGTCTTATTGAGAGACAAATCATTGATATTAAAGGAAATACATGGAATTATGTCCATTTAGATGGCAACTATAAGTTGCAAACAAACTAACAACAACCAAACAAAACCAAACTATTATGAACAAGGATAAAATTGATGAGATGTTCAATGATCTACTTAACAGGGTAGACAAGGATCCAGATATTATTATACTTCTGGACTATGATATAATGTGTAAATTCATTTATACATTATTTGCTAAAGGACATAAACCATTGGCTGCTAAATGTATTCATACTGCAGCTGATGTATATGGTGAGCAATTGTACAATGATTTGAGAAATACTTCATTAGAACTAGTAAAAGGTATATAATGGATGATAAACTTAAAGAGATAATTCTTGATGAGATATTGAGATTATCTAAGGCTATTTATGATGGTATACCAACTGATGGTTGTACATGTGGTAATTGTAGAGATAATTTAATTACATTATCATCATTTACTATTAACCAATTAGCTGGAGTATTGAAGGGCAATATTAATGTTGATGATTTTCATGATACATTATCACATGCACCTAAACAAGTGAGAGATTTTTATATTGACCTTTTATTCATAGAGAAATGAGACATTTAATTATTTATACAATTCTTATAGCATTAGTAGTGCTATATTCCATTTATAAGGTATTTGAGGTGCTAATTAATCTTATTCCTGAAGAAGAAGAAGAAACTATTTACTATCAATTGGATATGTATGCTACTAAGCGCTTATTGTTAACCAAAATACCTTTTTAGTTATGTCTATGAAATTAAAGATAATACCTAAAGAAGAAGAAATGGCATATGCTATTTTTTCTGGTAGAGTAGCTTATTGTATACTATCTAATTCTTCTAATTCTATACAAGAGTTACATAAAACTAATTCTGATGTCGAGGGTAATACTGAGGAAATAGGATTAGCTGTTGGTCAGATAGTATATGATAAGGTTATTGAGCTTACTAAGGATATGCCAAGAGAACAACTTGTTAAGTATTTAGCTGAAGCAATATTTGATAGTGCTTCTGGTATGATGACTCTTAATCCTAATTATCTACATGCTTTATTATTAATTGGACCTAATTTATGAGTAGTGGTCTTAAAACACTTACTGCCACATTAAATGATGGTAGTAGGACAGGTAAAGAGACTATGAGAGATTTGGCATATGATAAATGTTGCGAAATTATAGCTAATAGTCCTAAGGGCAGTGTAACGAGGGTATTATCATTACCCTCGATACATTGGGTATTTGAGAATAAGCTAATGAAACATATGCCAAGGAAATATGGTGATAAGAAGACAATTACATTACATGCATTTGAGAACAATAAGAAGATATATAATACTTCTGCTGTTCTTATTCCTCATAATTCTAGAGCAACAATACAGCATATTAGATCTGAAGTATTAAACTATCAGATAATGAAGACAAGATACTTTGAGAATAAGATACTTATTCATCATTTTAATGTATTACATTATCTAATGCACAAGGAAGACAAAATGTTTGACTTTATGTGGTTAGATATGATGTCACCAATTGACTGTATAGCTCCATATCTTAAGTATGTTGAAGAAAAAACAAATCCTAATGGCGTAGTAATACTTTCATTTATTAATGGCAGAGAGAAGCGCAAAATCGATGATAAAATAGCATATATTATGCTTCATCTTGATAATATGGAATTGTTAGAGGTTATAAAGTATCATGATACATCACCAATGCTTAACGTAGTACTTAAAAAGAAATTAACAATGCAAAATTTAGAAGACGCAGTTTATTTAGGACCAGAAACACAAACACAAACAAATATGACAAACGAGGACAACATTTTAGAAAATGCTCCAGTAGTGGAGACAACAGCAGTAGCAAAAATAGTATCAGGTAAATCTATCAGTATTGTGGTAGAGAAATTGGATGGTGGTTATATTGCTAACCCAGGTGGTAAGCGTAGGATATTTAAGCAAGCTGATGATATTATGGACACTATTGGTGTTGATAAGATATTGGATGATATGGATAATGAGGAATATCAATTAGATATTAGATTTATTCCTAAAAAAGACTATGTAGACGCTGATGCATTAATTGCATTGCTTAATTCTCCATCTGAGGAGAGTTTAACATTAGAGAATGCTAAGAAAGAGGGTATAATTGAGCCTGTAGCTAAGTTTAATCCATTACCTAATGTGATTGAGGATGATATTGATGCTCCAATTAAGATAACACTTGCTAATGCATATACTCCTGCTCAGCTTAAAGCTATTCCTTGGCAAGAATATGATGCACAAGTACCATTAAATGCTGGTGATAAAGCAAAGATAGCTGGTATTAAACCAGGTAGTTTTTATACCACTTGGAATAAGATTATCAATGATAAAATGGAGTATCAACGTACACCAACACGTATTGGTATGACTATGTTGGCTAAATATTATGAGCGTGTTCTTAATATTAGAACAACTACTCAGGATAAATGTCAGCTTATGAAGGATAATTTGACTAAATTAATAAGAGACATTGAGATGCTTACTAATGGTAAGTCACATATTAAGAGTTCTGAGGTGTCTACTAAGCTTGTTGCAATGCGTAAAGAGCTATTATAGTGAAATTTCTTTATGGCTTATTAGGATTATTGATAACAATAGCTCTATTATACATGCTGCCTATATTTGGGGCAGCATGTTTATTGGGTTGGTTGAAATATGTGGGGATTTTGAGTAATAAAGATTAAAATAATAATTATATGAATAAGGAAGAAGTTAAAAAGGAAATTGCTATTATTGAAGGCAAATTAGTAGAGCTAAAGAAAGCTCTTGCTGAATTAGAGGGTAAAAAGCCTCAAGTTAAGAGTATTGGAGTTGATTATAGTATTTGTGCCAGTTTGTATGAATTAAATGGTACAATTGTATCTATTAATACTGAGTCTAATCCTGTTAGGGGAGAAGTTAATGTTTGGACAGGTAATCAAAATCTTGTTGTAGATTTTGCTATCCCTCAATCAGCTTACATTGAATATAGTCATAAGTATAGTGAGGGTAAAAAAGTATCTTGTTTATTTCCTAAGGAAAGTAAAAATCCTGGGGTAATATCAATTAGACCAATTATCCAGACATTAAAATTAGTATACTAATGAGAGTAATTTTATTATTAGCAATAGCATTGATAAGTGTATGCTGTTCAACTGAGGACAGTGTGCCTAATCAAAGAGTTTATGAATCTGTCAATGCACAGCCAGTTAAACCTCATCCTAATAAAGTTATTAGTCATGAGTAATTATTTAGGGGGAGAAATCCCCCTTATTGTTTTAGGTATTATTATATTAACACCAACAGCAATATGGTTAAGGTATAGGATAGAGTTTTTAAAATATCCTAAGTTTGTTAAATGGGAATATTTCTTGCGTAAACGCAAGATGAAATGGCTCATTATATTTGAACAATTCCTTACTTGGGGATTGGTTATAGGTGCATTATTTTTAGTAGGAATGTTAATTTTTATGTAGATGAGAAATTATAGAATATTTGGTATGATACTTTGTTTTATTGGTGGATACTGTGGTATAGTAGTTATGTGTACAGGTAATTTTATTCTTGGTATACTTTGTTTGGTTCTTAATGTTCTTTGTTTTGGTTTACATTATAAAAGATTTAAAAAAGGGAAGTAATGAAAAAATCTAAATTTGTAGAGTCTTGGTGGGTAGAATTATTACCTAATGGTATATATCATTTGTTAATTAATACTACTGATAGATGGATGGAATATCATGCATATTGTGATACATTGTATGTATTTGGGAGTCTAGACAATCTTACTCCTGAAGAACACTATGAACAAATGCTTGAGTTACCAAAGTTTTTACCAGATGATGGTAAAATATATTTACCAGCTGTATTACAGGAGAAAGATCAAATTAGTTGGTTTTTTATTCCATTTGAGAAGGGTAAAAGAGAGAAAAATATATTATTTGAATCAAAAAACTATTAACAATGAAGAAAATAACAGTTGTCCTATCAATATTAGGACTTTTATGGGGACTAGCTTTCATTGTATCATGTAACAATGAACGTGATCGTAATGAAGAATCAGATATTATTGTCATGGATTTAGGTAGAGCTCTCTATATTTCTAAGCTAAAGGAATTTAGAGGTGATACAATAAAGGCAGATTCAGCATATCATGCTGATAAACTTGGGCTTATACATGATATTTATAAGTCAGCACAAAAGATAGCAAATAAGAAGTAATGCAGTATATTACTAAACTTAAGCTAGCCTCAGTACATCAGATATGTGAGGTAGAGGAGAAATCAACAGAGTTTATGATTCAGTATATGCAGGATTCATGTAATGTGGATCTTGACTGTGTTATGGCATACATGAACACACCTGTTGAGGTAAAAATAAAGCTATTTAAGGAAGTAAATAGCCTTGTAGAGGTTATGGCACACATTGAACAAACATTTTAAATATATACTCTATGAAAGATTTAGCAGGAGTTATGATTATTATTGTTGCTATAATAATTTTGTTTTTAGGTGGTATGGTATACCAAAAGAACCTTATTAAGGAAAGAATGTTAACTATAGATAAGACATGTTATTCTGTAGAAGAGCTAGAGTATATACTTGGAGAATAATTTTTAACAAACACACACACAATCAAACATGAAAAAAATTTATTTAGAATTAGCTGATGGAACCAAGGAGTTTCTAGGCTTTGCAGCATCGTTGTATCATTATTTATTGATAATTATGGAGAAGATGATTGTGCCTTTTCATGGGCATGATGATTATACTGTAGTTCATAATATATACAATGAAGATTTGGATATGTATGTCACATATACTTCTGTTGATGTATGATGTCCAATTACGAAATACTTGGAATTCCTCATACAGCTAAGAAAGAGGATATTAAGAGGGCATATAGGAAATTGAGTATGATTTATCATCCAGATAGACCTACAGGTAATAAGGATAAGTTTGTAGTTATTAAGACTGCATATGAACAACTTATGGAGCCTGATACTACTAAGATACATCATCAGTATGAGCATCGTACTAAGCCATATGTTAAAGTCACACGTACATATTTTAATAGTAAAGGTAATCTTGAGATTTTCTTGGAATTTGGTAATATGATACATGCTGTAACATTTGCTATGGAGGCTAGTTATACACAAGAGTGGCAATTATATGGTCTCAGAGGTGGCATATTTGAGGTAGATAAGAAGCTATTAGAAGAAGCTGGCTATGCATTTCTTATTGCATTTACATCTGTTAGTGGTAATACAACTACTGAAGTATTTATATTTACTGATCCCAGGCCTTGGTATAAAATATTAATTCATAAAACATTAAAATGGATAAAGTAACAAGAAAACGTAGATGGTTTTATGGATTAAACTTTCTATTAGTAATAGCAGCACATGTGTGGATGCTAAGTGACCATCATTGGGATATAATTGCATTGTATACTGTACATCAGTATCATCCTTGGTGGCTAGTATTAATGTTATTTCTCCATTTATTGTGGGGAGTACATAATTTATTTGAATTTATTAATTACAGGGTAGATGATACTCCTGAAGATACAGAGAAAACAGATGAATAAACGTATATTAATTCTTATTATAATAGCGTGTTGTGCTTTTGGTGTTTCAACTCTTATTGAAAAAGATATTGAAATTAAGAATCAAAACCACCACAATATTAAGATTAAATTCAATGGTAAGGATAGAGATATCCCTAAAGATGGTGAGCTATTGCTTATCAAAAGGAGCTTAGAAGACACTGTAATTGTAGAACCAGCGACTCTAGATGATTGTCGCAGAATCTTAGAAGAAAATGGAAGAGGGTAGATCAATTTGGAGAAAGATAGGAATAGCATTAGAGGTCATATTTGGCCTCTTAGCTATTTGGGTAGTGGCAACTATAATTGCTGTAGCAGTAACTATGTTGGTTATGAAAATATCTTTAGGTCATTGTACAACCAATGATTTAAGTGATTATGCTAAGTATGTACAGATAGGATATACTGCTTTTGTGGGTATTTCTTTTGCTTGGTTTCTTAATTATATGTATAACAGATATAAATCTAAGAACGATGGAGAATAATTGGGAAGCAGGAGATATAGCTATTTGTAAAATTGTTGGTAATATACCTGGTTGTAATCAAGCAGGAGATCCACCACCATTACGTTTAAATGTTGAATATGTTGTTCATATAGCTAGACAATGTGAGTGTGGTACTTGGTCTTTGGATGTTGGTTTATCATCTAAAGGAACTGCTGGTACAAGATGTATTTGTGGTGCTGTAGCAAGACCAGGTACAGGTATACATTGGGCTAATGCTAGTAGGTTTGTGAAAAAGAAAACTAGAGAGGCTATTCAAGAAGAAATAGATGAAGCTATACATGATGAGAATTATGAGTTAGCTGAACAGTTAAGACAGAAGCTATGAGAGAACATATAAAAATATTACTCCTTGCTATACCAACACTAAGTGCTTGGGATAGAGTAGAGATACTAGATGCTATAGAGAAAATCTATCAGATTAAGAGACATAAAATTATTTGGACAACAGTGGGCGTTGTGTCTTTTATATACGCAATATTGTTTTATATATTAAGTTTAATAATGAGAAAATGAGAAAACTATTTATTTTAGCTATGGTGCTAACAGGGTTAGCGGGCTACAGTCAGGCACAAGCGCCTTCATCAAGAAAGCTTGAAACTATTACACAAAAGAGTGCCTATAATAATGGCTACAAGACATATGATCTTGATGCTAAATCTAGTAGGAGTACTCCACCAGTGCCAAATGGTAATACAGCCATATATCATGGTAATGTAGAGCCTGTATATTCCTCACCAAGAGGTAAAGAGTATATATTGGTTACTTCTAAAAAGACAGGTAATGTCTATAAGAAGTATATTAAATAATATGGGTAGCACGTTTCTGCCTCTAAACTAAAATAACTTCACAAGTCATTGAGTGCAGCTTGGTTCCCTCACAGTACATTAAAATACTTTTGTTACTAATTAGCGTTAATTCAAAATGCTGTGGGGTTTAGCTGTAAAATGCATAAAAAAGATTGAGTAGGTTACCCAAAAAAACTAGATAATTCCCTTTTGGGGAGGGGATTATCACAAATAAGTACAGTATTCTATATCTACCACGTTTGTAGAAAGTTTTTAGTACTTTTTTATTTTTTTCAATCAAACACACAAACAAATGAAAAAAACAGCTAAATCAGCTCTATTCTGGTATGGAATAGTGCTTAAGAATGGTGAGATATACTATCACTTTTCTTTTGAGGATCAAGAAGAAGATATGGTTGGTTCTCTAAGAGCTAACATATTCATGGACAATGCTAAATATATGAACTATCCAATAGTTTGTTTAAATTGATACATATGGAAAGTAAACTAAAAAGATTTGGAATTTATCATCCAATAGGTGGGCATTTAAATATGACCTGTAAGGTTGATTCTCATGAATATGAGTACGTAGCATCAGTTGAGGCAGAAAATCTCGTAAAGAGCTTCTATAGAGCCCAGAATGACTTTAATCCTGCATATGCAGCATTGGGAAAGAGAAGTACTAGTGTTGGTGATATTATTACCAATGGTAAAGCAGTGTTTATTGTTAAAGGTGTTGGTTATAAACGTATACCTAGGACTAAGGAGCTTTATAAGAAAATAATGGAGACAGATGAGGCTATTATTGAGATATTATCTCGTAAGACTCTCACTGAAGACCAAGTTAATGATCTAATAGAGAATAGCTATGGAGGATGATGTATTAAAAGCATATTTAGAAGAGAATGGTTATTATCATTTAAAGGAAATTCCTGGAAGAGGATTGTGTGGTGTAAGAACATTTATGTACACAATAGCCATTGTCTATGGTCTTGATAAGGAGGGATATGTGGGTAGATATTGTTATCCACATGAAAATGCTAAGGATTTAGCATTGGCTTATTTAATATGGGATGGTGTTGATGATCCTATAGGTCCTTGGGTTAAACATAAAGGAGAGATTGAATATTCTAATCCAAATAATTGATATGCATATAGCAGATTTATTAATGTATTTTATCTTAGGAGCTATACTTTGGTGTAGTTTTCCTGAAGATTATAGGTTTGAGCTTGGTATGCTTATGGGATATGGTGTTATGATAGTATATACACTATTATACATTGTATTATTTGTATTTATAGATTATAACTGGATAGATATATATCATTGGGTTGTATCATCTCATAAATTTGAAATCAATTGGTAATCATACCTCCCAATGAAACATGTTAAACATTAATTTGTGGCAAAATGCGTGGTTATCGTGTACCAAGTTGGGAGGTTATTTTAAAATGCAGAGTATGGATAGTAACTTGGGTTATTGTTCGTCATCCAGGGAGCAGGTGAGAGCGTCGAAATTCATTTAGCCTGCTCCTTTTTTAATCAAGTGGTTTTTAAAGGAACTCCTTTAGATCCCACTCTATTGAATGGTGTATAAAGGAGTGATTGAATCAAGGGTAACACCTCACATACCTACCACTACCCACCAAAGTTCGACTATATTTTTTTAAGTTTCAACAGTTTTTGTCTATGGTTGTAATAGAGAAAAACTATAGTTGTAGTGTTTACTGGCCTTATAGAGGCTATATTATTATCTTATACCACTATTGAATTTATCTATTATAGACAAAATTGATAGTATTATCATTTCTAATAAATAAATCTTATGAAGAAGAAGAAATATGTTGGAGTTAACTATGATAATGCCAAATTTATGTTTAAAGTAACTCTCTTATATAAGGGTAATATGTTAAACTTAGGATGGGTGGATGATGAAAAGGAGGGTGCTATTCGTAGAGATATAAAAATAATGGACTTAGGGTTAGCCCAGTCCAAATTGCAGGTGTTAAAGCCTAAATAAATGATTGTATAATAAAAAGAATGAATTATGAACAGTAGAGTTGACCTTAAGAAGGTGTTTATTAAGAATGTTGAGATATCAAATAAATCTCAGCTCGTTCTAATATCCTTGGGCATCCACACTATGGATGATTTGTATTTGATGTATCTTCTTGATATTATCCCTATAGTGGTTACAAATGTTAGTTTGTTTCCGCTTGTTAATGCAAATGTTCAGTACACAAATGAGGTTAATAATGACGTGAAAGCGTTACTCAAGGTGTATTGTGGTGTAGAGGAATTAGATGGTGTAGGTGTCTAATAAACATAATCAGTAATGGTAGCCTAAATGGCTACCTTTGCTGAAATTTTACTAATCATACAAAATTGTAATTAATAACCCTTTAATAAATTTAATCTATGAGATTATTTGACAAACATTCCAAAGAGAATGAAGAAAAAGCTAAGAGTGCATTAACAAGTGTTGCTGCACGTCTTATTGGTAAATACATTGTTTGCCAAGAATTATTGAATTCAGCACTGTCTGGTGGTGCTAGCTTTGGTTCCAAAGATAAGCAAGGAGCATGTTTATGTTGTATTGTAGACAAATTGACAAGCAAAATGTCTAAGTACGAAAATCAATTGGGCCAAGTCATTAAAAATCATAAAACATTGTTTAATGAGGAATTGGATGTTGAAGAGATTACAGTTAAAGCATTTAATGATCTTTATCCAACAACAAGTGGAAAATCTTCTTCTAAGGACAAGAAAAAAATGAATGTTATCTCTGATATAGAGATTCCTGAAGATGCTCCACAGGATGTAAAAGACATGTTAACAGCTATTACAAAAGCTATTACTAAAGTCAAAGGTAGTAAAAACTTTGATGTCAATGTTATTGATATGAGTAATACAGGTTTAAATCCTAAAGATTTCCCAAGTTTTGAAGATTATTTCAAAGCTGTTAAGGCTAAGGTTAGGGAGCTAAAAGGTGAAAAAGGAACTAAAGATGCTACTATCCATACAGTTAAGGATGATGCTTCAAGCAAAGAAGCTGCTCCAGCATCAAATGGCTCTGAAAAACCTTCAACAGATGGTAAATCATCTGATGATAAGAGCAAATTGAATTAATCAAACAGAATCATATTTAAATGCTCTCTCCAGGGAGAGCATTTTTTCAAACACACAACAAACATTAAAAATATGTCTGATATATTGGATTTGCCTATAAAAAGAGCATACAATAGAAACTCTGAAGAAGAAATAGCTAGAAGAAGAGTATTAGAAATCAAAAGACTAGAAAGAACTATGAGAAGATTATTCTTTTGTAGGATTATTAACAACAGAGTTGTAGCTCAATACAATATTTTAGAAGAAAAGTGGAAACGATTAACTAATTATTAAGATGAAGAAAATAAATAAAGGACTACTACTAGTGCTTTTGATGATCGTTGTGGGGTGTGCCCAAGCATCCCATAACGTATCATTTAAGAATAAACCAATCAGAGGTGGGGATAAGTTCGTTCTTACTACTGGTTGCTGTGGAAGACAGGACCAAGATACTGTAAAAGTTATTGGGTTTATACAGGAGTGCATTCTCGTAGAGGATAATGAGTGTATTCAGCAGATACACAATACTAAATATTTTAAGGATCATATAAAACCTTTGTAATCATGGTAAAATATATATGTTTAGGAGCTGTATTAGTTGCAGCAATAGTATACTGGGTGATTTTATTCAAAGCATTTAGCGATAAAGATGATAAGTAATGGGAAAGATTATACTAATTATATTGTTGCTAATAGCAGCATTATGTAGCAGTTGTGGGGCTCCACTAGTCAAAGCTGAGGTGACCCAGAAGATACCATATATTAGTATTGGTAATAAATATATCTACTACACTTATTTGGGATCCCCAGGAGTAGTTAGATGTGATACTATTGAAGTTACTGCTATTGATGGACCTTGTATCCATTTCTGTCACAAGAAAGATCACTATATTGTTGATAAGAGAAGATTTAAATATAACACTGCACCAATAAAAAAGGCTCCTAAATAGGAGCCATTTTTGTTATTTGTACTGACCTTTGTGTTTACCTCTGTCATGTTTTACTTTTACAGGATTACTGTATCTGTCTACATCTCTAGGGCTAACCCAGTGTTCTCTACCATTATTCTCTCTAATGAGAATAGTATTAGTTCTTACAGATATAATCTGTACATAGGTGGCATGGTAGCCACCACCATCTCTAGGGACACGTTGATAGTAGTAGGTATCACCTGCACATATTCTGTGTTTCCAACATGGCACATCCTTTTCAACAGTTACTGCACATGAAGAGATCAAGAACAATAACAAAATTACTAGTGTTTTCATTTTAATTAAAGATTAATAACTAGTAAAGTTAATCAATAAAAATATTAAATAAAAGCTAAAATTATGGCAAGAACTCCACACCTTACTAAATTTCCTAATGCTATTGAGTTTAGGAACAAAAATAGACGTTTATCAGTAGTTAGACGTGAAGGAAAAGATGAAAAAGGAGATGATAAAGAAACAAATGTTTTAGGATTTGTAGCATTAACAAGTGAAGTAGGAATAGAACCAGGAGTTAGTCATGGTTTACATGCAAAGGATAAAATAAAGTATTCTGAAGTTCGTTTGAGCGATGATGCTTTACAAGATTTATATTGGAGTCTTAAATATTATTTAAAAGATGTATTAAAAAAATAACTATGAATACAAAATTAACACCAGAGATTCTAAAAGCTCATGGCTTTGTAGAATTAGAAAAGAAAAATGTAGAAGGTAGATATATTTACAGTTTAATATCACCTAAAAATCAATATGGAATATATCATTTCCATATAGAAGTAGAGCTAAATCCTGATTATCCAGAGACAAATGGAAATAGTGGAATAGTATCTATTCATATGCCAGATGGTATAATGAATACTGTTCCTGACGATCTTCTTGATAAAGATGATTGGACTGAAGAGGATGTTAAGAGAGCTGATGAACATACTGAACCTTATGAAGGATTTACTCAACCTATTGCTTGGCATGTTACTACTTTTGAGAGATTACAAGCTATTGTAACATCATTAACTATGTCTGAATTATTAACAGTGTAATAAATAAAATTATGTTCAAAAGTGTAAAAAAACAAGTCAAAGACCAGTTTGACAAGATGGTTGCAACTGGTAAAGTGCTCTTTATTACTGATGCTAATAGAGACATGATGTGGGACATTTATTTAAATGGATTTCTAACAGAGGAAGAACGACAGCATCACAACTGCAATTGTTGCAGAGTGTTTATTAAGAATTATGGTAAGATTGTCATCATTGAGGATGGTAAACTGGTAACAGTTTGGGATTTCTTGCCAGAAGAAGAGTTATATGAGAAATCTGTTAGAGATTTGGCAGTATTTGTAAAAGAATCTACTATCCAAAACAGATTTATCAATGATTTCTTGAAGTTAGGTACAGATAATGTGGAAGCTCCTTCAGTGTGTTTAGTTAAGAAGGACAAAAAAGACACTGTTCTGTCTGAATACAGGGATAGAAAGAATGTGCTTAAGAGAGCCCTGGATGAACTAACAACAGATGCTGTAGAAACAGTACTGGAGTTAATAGCCCAGGGATCACTTTACAGAGGTACAGAGTTTCAGCCATTAGTTGTCCAGTTTGGTGAGGTTCTAAAGGAGTATAATAAGACATTGGCCCATAAGAAAGACAATTTTGTATGGACAAAATCTATGTTTATACCTCAATCTGTATGTAAGATAAGAAATAGTGCTATTGGTACATTACTTATTAATTTGTCTGAGAAAAAGAAAACTTTAGATGAATCTGTAGATGCATTTGAAGCAATGGTAGCCCCAACTAATTATAAGAGACCAACAGCTCTCATTACCAAGGGTATGATTGATGAAGCTCAGAAAACAATTGCTGAAATGGGTTTCTCAGAGTCATTAGGTAGAAGATTT
>Ga0193692_1000235_pt1 | contig 13776 bp, 13 predicted proteins | sample L3a1metaG_FD_144917 | JGI IMG/M metagenome (GOLD analysis project Ga0193692, IMG submission 144917) | Soil microbial communities from a riparian zone of the East river system, Colorado, United States - L3a1 | ecosystem: Environmental > Terrestrial > Soil > Riparian zone | place: USA: East River... | reverse complement strand
CACGAAAATAGGATGGCGATAAAGCGCATAGACTTCCCCGAGTATGCTCCGGAACGGGCGGTAGAAAGGGCTGTTGCGGCGCAAAGCCACGAATTTCCGAATGCGGCGAGTGCCTTTGAGATTATAGAACCATTGGTTGTGTGGGTAGAAGTTCACGCCGATAAGATCCAGGTATTCCTCGTGTCCGCCTAGTTCCGGCCAGAGGCGGCCGGTGATCATATCCCAGGCTTGGAATTGCGTTAGGCGGTAGTCTTCTGCCTGGGACTCCTCTTCCGGATGGCTTGGGCTGGCGACGACATGAATAACGGGATCTATGTGGACGAAACGGGCGGCCGGCTGAACGGACCAAATTGCCTTCATGCTCTCGATCGTCGCCTTCACGAGTTGGGCTTTGAGTTCGAAACCGCGGCCCGTGACGAAGGGATACATCGAGCCTTCGTCGCCAGCGGCCCACGAAAAGAAAGAGATCTCGTTTACAGGCACATAAAAGGAGGGCTGGCCGGTTTGGCGTTCGAGCCACTCGGCAAAAGCGCGGCCATACTCCGCGAGACTGGAAACGAACTCCGGCTTGAACAGGTCGAGGTGATCCGGCCAGCCGAAGTGGCACAAATCCCAGATCACCTGGGCGGAGGCAGCCTGAGCGGCGCGGACGATGGGAAGAACGCTGGAGAAATCATAGTGGCCCGGGGTCCGCTCGACGAGGTGCCATCGGATCCCTTCGCGAACCACACGCAGGCCCTGATTCTGAAGCTGCAAATAATCGAGGTGCGCGAACTCGTCGTGGCGAGTTGCGGCAATCATATCCAGCCGGATGCCTGAACGACGGCGGTGGGTGGAGCATTCGAAGCCACCGCCAAAAAAGCTTTTGAGAATCGGAGCCTGTGGGAGCACCTCGGCCAGTTCGGTTGAAGCAGTTCGCTGCATAGCAGGTTATTGACGCGATGTAGATTCCCCTCACCCGTTCCCTTCAGTGACCGCTAGGAGACAGCCAGGACAGGTTTGCGGCGAACAGAAGCGGGGCGTCCGCGCTTGGGTTTGCCCGGGAATGTCGCCGTGATAACTGGCGGCTCAGCAGAGAGGTTGAGCGCCTCCGCCCGGTTGACATTGCACAGGCGGGCATACAGCGTGAGGGCCTGGGCGACGACCTGGTCCATGTTGTAGTATTTATAGGTGGCGAGCCGTCCAACGAAATGGACGCCGGCTTCATCGGCGAGGGCCTGGTATTGACGATAGAGTTCGGCATTTTCGCGGCGTGGAATCGGATAATACGGATCGCCTTCAGCCTGAGGGTACTCATAGACGATGCTGGTCTTGGGATGTTCCTGGCCGGTCAAATGCTTGAATTCCGTGACGCGGGTAAAAGCGTGGTCGTTGGGATAGTTCACGACAGCAACGGGCTGGTACAGCGGCTGATTGAGCGTCTCGTGCTTGAATTCGAGGCAACGATAGGGAAGCTTGCCAAAACGAAAATCGAAGAACTCATCCACCGGGCCGGAATAGATGAGTTCGCGATAGGGAATGATACTTTTGACTTCGCGGTAATCGGTGTTGAGCAGGATCCGAATGTTGGGATGGTCCAGCATGTTGGCGAAAAGCCGCGTGAAACCGTGACGCGGCATGGCCTGGTAAGTGTCGGTGAAATAGCGATCGTCGCGATTGGTACGAGTGGGAACGCGGGCCGTGACCTGGGCATCCAACTCGGAGGGATCGAGGCCCCATTGCTTGCGGGTGTAGCCGCGGAAAAACTTCTCGTAGAGTTCACGGCCGACCTTGCTGACGACAACGTCCTCGGAGGTGCGGACTTCCTGTTTCGGTTCGGCGCGGCTGGCGAGGAACTCTTCCATCTGGAAGGAGCTGAGGTTGAGGCCGTAAAGTTTGTTGATGGTGTCGAGATTGATGGGGATAGGCACCAACTGACCATCCACGCTGGCGAGCACCTTGTGTTCATACTGACGCCACTCGGTGAAACGAGAAAGATAATCGAAAACCTCTTTGGAGTTGGTATGGAAGATGTGCGGGCCGTATCTATGGACGAGAATACCGGACTCGTCGTAATGATCGTAGGCATTGCCGCCGATGTGCGGGCGGCGGTCCACCAGCAGGACCTGTTTGCCAGAGCCACGAGCAATCCGCTCGGCCAGAACACTGCCGGCGTAACCGGCACCGACAATGAGATAATCAAACACCTCGACGTTCGACATAATGTACAGAGCGCTTTTGGAGCAGAGCATCCGCGATGTGTCCCTCCATGCGGGCCAGGATCGCCTCCCAGGAATTTTCGCGGGCCATGTTGAGGCCGCGCTGAACGGCTGAGGTGTTAGGGTTGGCGATGGCTTGCCGGCAGAGCGCAATGAACTGGTCTGAACTCTCGGCAATACTTGCGACCGAACCGAAGTTGCGGACGACATCCGGAACCGCGGAGCTGACGATTGGCCGGCCTGTGGCCATGTACTCGAGCGTTTTGGTTGGATTGATGAACTCGGTAGATTCGTTCGAAGCAAAGGGCATCAGGCAAACATCAAACCCTTTGCAGAAGGCGGGCAAATCAGAGTAGGACTGGGGGCCGAGCCAATGAAGGTTGGGCCGCTTGGGAAGCGTGGCCGCTTCGACCTTGAGCACCGGCCCAATGATAGCGAGCGACCAGTCCGGCTGAGCCGCGGCGAGCCGGGCGAGCAGCTCGTAATCCATCCGCTCATCTACGACACCGAAAAAGCCCAGAACGGGCCTGGGCAAGCCGGCCAATAGCCCCGGCACAACGGTTTCGGCTGAACGCGCCTGACCGAAATGCGCGGAGTCCACACCGCACCCATAGAAATGGCAGTTGGAATTGTGACGCCGCTTCGATTCAAAAAGTTTGTAGCCTCCGGTGAAAACGACGTCGGCTTGTTGCAGGAGAGAGGCTTCGCGTTCGACGATCTCAGGCGGCGCGCCACGAAACTTCGAAAGCTCGTCCATGCAATCGTAAACCACCAGGCGCTCATCGAGCTGGCCCAGGAAAGCCGGCGCAGCCATCGGATCATAAAACCATTGGACCGGGTGGTCGAACTGGCCAGCGGCGGGGCCGCGCAGGAACTCTTGCACGAGCCGCCGCCGCTCGGCATCCACATAATCCCCATCTCCCCACCTCCAGGCGGGAAACTGCAAGCGCAGCACGGTCAAATTCGGAAATTGTTCCGGGACATGGAAGCGAGCCATCGGAGCGGCCAGTTCGGGATCGGGAGCCGCAGTTTCGACGAACAGCACTTTATGTTTCCCGCTGAGCCGTGAAATGAACTGTTGCGGGCGCTGCCACACCCAATCCCATGAAAGATGGGAATGAACGATGAACGAAAGTGATTTCGCGCCTTGACGATCCACGCCATTCGGTGGGAGAACGTTTTGGCGACGCCGAGGACTTGCGGTTTTAATGGAGGGACCAGACGACTCGGAATTTCTTGAAAGGGTGTTGTTCAGTTTGGGCTCAGCAAGAATGGGCGCGTAAGACATAACTCAAAAACTCTGCGATTTCACTGATCATGCTTCTGAGCATTGCCTCCCGCATTCGTTCCAACAGGGACCAACACTCTCTGAATAAAGGACTTCACAGGCGAGTTGTTCTCAATGGGGTATATGCACTAAACCCATTAGGACACGGCTGGTTAAGGCTTCCTTTTAGACTTTAGACTTTAGACTTTAGACTTTATTTTCGGCGCGTGCGGATTACTGGCGGAAAACAGGCGCGGCGCATTCTCAAGGCGCCGAAGGGTCTGGAGGTTCGGCCCACACCGGACCTGGTTAAGCAGGCGCTGTTCAACAGTCTTGGGGCGCGGGTAGAGGGCGCGCGGGTGTTGGAGCTGTTCGCCGGCACTGGGGCGTTAAGTTTGGAGTGTCTCAGCCGCGGAGCCGTCTCGGCGGTCTGCGTGGAGAAGTCGCCGCGCCACGCCGAAATCATCCGGCAGAATTTGGGCGTCGCGGGGTTTGCGCCGGAATTATTGCAGGTGCGCGTGCAGGATGTTTTTACCGCGGTGACCCAGCTTGCGGAGGCCGGTTCGCAATTCGATCTGATTCTCGCTGATCCTCCTTATGGCGAAAAGAACGTAGGACGTCGCTCGACGTCGCTGGCTCAGCAACTACTCGATGATCCGAAACTGCCTCTGCTGGTCGCGCAGAACGGACTTTTTGTTCTCGGCCACACCAAGAGGGATACTCTTGCGTTGCCACCGCCGTGGCAGGAGCGGAAGGAGTTGCGGCACGGAGATAGTGTGATGAAGATCGTGATGCGGACGGCGTGAGGCTAACTCCAGACTCCCTTTAAGGTAGATGCGGACGGGGATGATGCGGCGGATTGCGTTCGATATTTGGGCGCGACGAAGTCGCAAGCAGTGATGCAGACGAAGTTGAGGGGGTTGTGATATTGTGAGGGCTGTCAGGGAGATGCAGTGTCAAATCCCACTCTGCAGAAGGGGTATCCCCGACCAGGTAGTACAACTCGACACCTTTCAAGTTGAGAGCGACGGTGGCCTGTCTTGCAGCTTCCGCGTTTTGAAACTCTGTCGCGCCCTCACAGTCTTTGGCCCAGTTACCATCCTTAAGGAAAGCCAGGGTGTGCTTATTCCTTATGAACTTCTTCACGGGCCGACTGTATGGGATGCGGCAGGAGAAGCAAGAGATTCCTTGGAGCTGGGTTGGCCCGGGCGCGATTAGGGTGGTCACCCCATATGGGGCCGCAGGAATTCTGAGAGGATAGCCGCGGTCCATGGCTCGCGCTCAGAACTCAATTTACCTGGTATTGCTCGCCGACGACTCGGAGGACGATGGGTTTTTGCTTGAGATGGCTTTCGGCCAACTGGACCGATTGCGGCTGCTGCCCCGGATGTCGGGCGGAGCACAGACAATCGCCTACCTCAAAGGAGAGGGGAAATATTGGGACCGTCGGCACTATCCGTTGCCCGACCTGCTGCTGCTGGATTTGAAAATGCCCGAGGTGGATGGTTTCCAGGTTTTGGAATGGCTTCAGTGCAATCCGTTGCCCAACCTCGCGGTAGCCGTGCTGTCCGGAACCAATGCACCTGGCGAAATCAAGCAGGCCCTGACTATGGGAGCGCACTTTTTCCAAACCAAGGAGCTGGGCAACAGCCAACAAATATTGGCGCTCAAAGCACTCGAGCAGCAGGTGATTCGGAATAAAGAGGCCGCGGGGCGATTGGCTTACGGGCGGGCATAGCCGGCGCCGCGCAACACCATGGGGGTGGTTACCTACCTGCAAATGAAACCCAATCTCGCGTAAAATTAATGTTGAAGTTGTTCCCGGGCGTGTCCGGCTATCACCAAAAAACTGTTTCTGGCCAGGCCCCTGCCAGGCGCTAGTGTCGAGTGGTGTCTGCACCCGCGAAAAGGGTCATTTGAAAATGCAAAAGCCGATGATATTGCTGGCCGAAGATTCCGACGATGATGTCTTCTTTTTTCGGAGAACGCTGGAGAAGTCAGGTGTGGAGTGCGGGGTTCATCGTGTCACCAACGGCGCTGAAGCCGTGGAGTTTCTGCGGGAGACTTCGAGCTCGAATTCCCAGCCGCTGCCGCAAACGATTTTTCTGGATTTGAAAATGCCGGTGTTGGACGGATTCGAGGTGCTGCAGTGGATGCGAACCCAAACCTTTCCGAGCCAGATTCAAGTAATCGTGCTGAGCGGTTCCGACCACCCGGACGATAAAGAGCGCGCGCTTCATCTGGGAGCGGCTGATTACCTGGTCAAGCCGGTGAAAGCTGCCGACCTGCTGCGATTTCTGTCCCAGGTCTGCCCGCCGAAGATGGGAGTGGCGGCTTGAGCGAAGCGAAGACAGCGGGATTGGATGCGCAGTTGCTGGATGATTTCTTTGGCGAGGCGGATGAGCATTTGGTGAGTATTCGACGGGAGCTATTGCGACTCGAGGCCTCGGTGGGGAAGGCCCAACCTGACGCGACGATCATCGAAGCGCTATTTAAGGATTTCCATTCGTTCAAGGGAATTTCCGCGCTCGCGGGCCTTGGACCGGCGGAAGCGGTGGCCCACACGGCGGAAGATTTCCTGCGGCTGATGAGGGATGGCAAAGCGCCGTTGACCGCAAAGGGTCTGGAAGTGCTTACGGCTGCGACCCAGAAACTGGAGCAGATCGTCTCCGCATTTCGCTCCGGCAACCCGCCGCCCGGGTATGAGTCGCTGCTGGCCGATCTAAGGGAGCAATGCAAACACTCTGCCGTCTCCGATTCCGTGGCCGGCCAGCCGCGCAGTGGCTCGTCTGATACAGGCCTGCTAACGCGGATCGAGGAGGCGAAATCGCGCGGGCTGCTTTTGTGGAAATACAGCTTTTCACCCACGCGCGAACTCGACGCTAAAGGTGTGAACGTGAATTCGGTTCGGGAGCAGCTTTCAAAAGTGGGGGAGATTCTGCACGCCACTTCGCAGGTCAAGGGCAAGGGGGCGATCTCGTTCGATTTCCTCGTGGCCGCGAGGGAGACGCCGAGCGAGCTGGCGGAGTGGGAAGCGAAGGGAACCAGTGTCCAGCCGGCGCACCTGGACTCCGCCGAAGCGCCGGCCTCTCCCGTGGAGGTGTCGCCTGACGAGGGAACCGATCATAGCCCTTTCCTTGCGCCTTCGCACATCGGGCGGGTGGATTTGAAGCGGCTGGATGACTTGATGCGCATCACCGGGGAGATGGTGATACACCGCTCGCGCCTGGATGCCCAACTGACCCGGTTGAACGGGGCCGCGGGCCGAGTGGACCTGCGCGGGGTACAGGAAGTGAACGGCGGCCTGGGGCGTTCGTTGCGAGAACTGCGCGAGGCCATCATGCGCGTCCGGCTCGTGCCGGTTGCCGAGATATTCGCGCGCCTGCCCTTTGTGGTCCGCGACCTGGCGCGCCAAACGCAAAAAACGGTGCGGCTTAAGCTCACGGGGCAGGACACCGCAATTGATAAATACCTGATCGAACGGCTCAAAGACCCGCTGCTTCACCTGGTGCGCAATGCTTTCAGCCACGGAGTCGAAACCCCGGACCAACGCGAGGCCGTCTCGAAACCCCGGGAAGCAACGATCTACCTGAGCGCCGAAACGGTCGGTGATTCGGTCATCATTCGCGTGCGAGACGATGGCCGGGGCATCAATCCGAACGCTATCCTCCAACGGGCCAGGCAGCTCGGCCTGAACCTCCCTGAAAAGGTGGACAATCAATCGCTCCTGAAGATTCTCTGTATGTCCGGCTTTTCGACCCGCGAGGACGCCGACCGCGCCTCCGGGCGTGGAATGGGAATGGCGGTTGTGCAGGGGACCGTGCGCGAGTTGGGTGGCAATCTTACGCTGGACAGCGAAGAGGGGCGTGGAACGCAATTCACGCTCCGTCTTCCGTTGACGCTGGCGATTGCGGAGACATTGATCGTGGCTGCCGCCGGCCAGCGGTGCGCGATTCCGCACAGTTTCGTCCGGGAAATTCTCCACACGACCGAGGAGCAAGTGCAGATGGCCAACGGCATTGAAGTGCTCCCGTATCGAGGCGGTGTTCTGCCCGTGGTCCGGTTGGCCCGCCTGTTCCGGCTGCCGGGTGTGGCCATGCCAAAACTGTGCCTGCTCGTGGTGGCGTCGGACCGGGGAAGCGTCGGCCTGCTGGTTGAACAGGTCCTTGGCCAGCGAGAAGTGGTGGTCAGCGCGCTGCGGGACCCATTGATCCAGGTACCGGGGATCAGCGGGGCGACGGAACTGGGAGATGGAAAGCCGGTGTTGATTTTGGACGGGACCGCGTTGACGTCCGGGAGTGTCAGGCCGCCGGAACGGGATCGATCAAGCGACGAAATGCATGAATACGCAACGTTACGAGCATGAGCGCCAACCCTCAATCCTACGTGCTGTTTGAACTGGCGGGCAGCGTTTACGGCGTGCCCAGCCAAAGTGTTCAGCATTTGGAAATGTTCGAACACGTGACGCTGGTGCCGAACGCCAACCCGGCCATCGACGGGGTGGTGTTTTCGCGAGGCCAGGTCATCCCCGCTTTGAATCTCCGGACGCGCTTCGGTTTTCCACGACAGGAGAAAACGCTTCGCACGCGGATCGTATTCGCGAGAGTGCATGACCGCACAGTGGGGTTGATCGTCGATAGCGCCAGGGAATTTCAAAACCTGCCGGCGGACAGCATCCGTCCCATCGAAGAAACCCTCACCGGCGTTAACGGCCGATACTTGAAGGCGGTGACGAAAGTGGGCGAGCGCCTGGTCCTCATCCTGGACCTCGAGGCGGTTCTTAACGTGGATGACGTCCAACTCCCCCCGGAAACTCAAGCAACTCTCCCTGAACACGCAACTTCCTGACGAAAGAATATTATGGCAAAAAAGAATTCTCCTTCCGAGCGAAGGACAAAAAACGGAGCGCCGGCTGAGCGCGCCGGCATGCATGGCCGCTCCTCACTGGAGATCCTTCAAATTGTGGGGCAGATGTCGGCCGGGTTGGAAACCCAGAATACCGGCCTCGACACCGTTGCGAGCGAAACCAACGAATTGGCCAGGTCTTTGAAGGAGACCGCCACGCAAGCGGCGTCGGTGGCGAATTCGAGCGAGGAAACTGTTTCGTCCACCAATGAAATAGCCGCTTCCGTGGAACAAGTGACCGCCAATCTGTCGCAAGTGGCGGCCAGTTCAACGGAAACGACCGTGTCGGTCAGACAGTTAGCGGCTTCGATTCAAACCGTTTCCGCAACGGCCGAGCAAATGGCCACTTCAGGCCAGGAGATCCGCACCTCGATGCAGGAGATAACGGCTTCGGTCAAATCCGTGAGGCGGGACGGCGAAGACCTGGCAGCCAGTATTTCGGAGAATGCGGCGGCAATTGAGGAGGTGGGCCAATCCATCAAAAGCGTGTCGCGCAGCTCCGAGGAGCTGGCGGTGGCGGCCGAAGAGACCTCCTCCTCGATCAACGAAATGGCGGCGTCCATCGAGGAGGTCGGCGGCATGAGCGAGAGCCTGGCGGCCTCGGTCGAAGAAACCTCGACTTCGATCGAAGAGTTGGCGCGCTCGATCCAAAACGTCGCGCAAAACAGCGAGGTCATCAAACAAGCCGCGGGGGAGGCCGCCACCAGCACGGCGCAGATGGAGCAATCAAGCCGTTTGGTGAACGGGTTGGTGAAGCGAACCGAGGAAATCGCCACGCGTGTCTCACGCCAGGCGGAGGAAGGTGGACAGACGATCCAAAAATCCATCGAAGGAATCGCCAGGGTTTCCGGCGCGATGACCCAATCTACGACCGTGATGCGGGAGCTGAATAAGCGGACCCGCGATATTTCGGGGATCGTCGGGACCATTGAAGTTATCGCCGAGCGAACGAATTTGCTTTCCCTCAACGCGTCGATTGAGGCCGCGCGGGCGGGTGAAGCTGGCCGCGGGTTCGCGGTCGTGGCCGAAGAAATACGCAACCTGGCGGATCGCTGCGCGAAGGCGACGGCGGAAATTGGGGAGATTGTGCGTGGCCTGGAAGACGCCACTCGCGAGGCGACTGAAGCCGCCAATTCGGGCGCGCGAGTCGCCGAGGAAAGCAACCGGCTTTCGGAAATGGGATTGGCCGGGCTGAAAGCGATCCTGGGCGGCGTCACCGAAAGCTCGTCCCTGGTGCCGCAGATCAGCCGCGCCTCCGATGAGCAAATCGCCGGAGTGAGGAAAGTAAGCGAGTCGATCAATACGGCGGCCACCAAGGCGCGCGAAATCGCCTTGAGCACCGCGGAACAAGCGAAAAGCGCGGCGCAGATCGTCCAGTCGGCGACGCAGATGCGGAGGAGCGCCAAGGAAGTCTCCCAGGCCAACGGCGAGCAGGCCAAGGCCGCGCGCGAAATCATTAAAGCCGCCCAGACAACGTCCGACGTGGCGCGGCAAGTGCGAAAGGCCATGACGGAACAGGCGACCGGAACCGGGCAAATCGTCCAGGCTATCGACGTGATGCGGAAAGGCTTGGCCTCGACCGTGCGCGCGCTGACGGAGCAATCCACTGCCATCGAACAAATCGCCAGCGAAACAGACCGGCTGATTACCCAGTTTGCGGGCTTAGCCAGGTCCATGAAAGAGCAGTCGACTGCGTCCCAGGAAATCACGGCGGCCACCAGCGAGCTCGATCAGCAAACCAGGGAGGCCAGCCGCGCGATGAAGGAGCAAGCAGTGGCTTTCAAAGACATCAGCAGCAGTTCCGCCAACATCACCAAACAAATCAAATTAATTGCCGCGTCCAATCTCGAAAATTCACAGTCCACGACCGTCATTCTCGGGCGAATCCAGGAGGTCCGGGAATCGTTCCGCGAAAATGCGGAAGCGGCCAGAGGCATCGAGGGCATCCTGGATGAAAAGCTCGGAAAAGCGCCATTGCTCAAGCGCCGCAATGGAGGCAAGCCCGCATTGTCCTCGGCTGAAACCGAGGTAAGGGCCTGAGTGTTAATTCTATGTCGGCTGAGGTTGGGCCCAAAACGCTCCGGGTGCCGGAGGGTATTCCACGCCTGCTGCGCGATTTGATTCACGACCGAACGGGTCTTTTCTTTGCAGATGCGCGAATGGACTTTCTGATCGAGAAGCTGGAACCCGCCGCCCGCAGCCAGGGGTTCGGCTCATTCCTGCAGTACTATTACGCGCTCAAGGACGGCCGCGGTGAGTGGGACCAGGCGTGGGAGGCGCTCTCGGTGCAGGAGACCTATTTTTGGCGGGAGATGTCGCAGATTGTTGCGTTAGTTGAACTCGTCGTTCCCGAATGGTTCCGGGAACACTCCTCGCCGTTTCGAATTTGGTGCGCGGCCTGCGCGACGGGCGAGGAACCCTACACCATTGCGCTAGCGCTGCTCGAGGCGGGGTTGGGGGGTCTGGCCATCGAAATCGCCGGCAGCGATGCCAGCCTGGCCGCGCTCGAAAAAGCGGAGCGGGGCGTTTACCGCGAAAAATCATTCCGGGCCCTTCCGCCCGGCCTGCGCCAGAAGTATTTCGAGCCTGTCCCGGAAGGGTGGAAGCTCTCCGCGGAAGTAAAACAACGCGTGTCGTTCAAACGCGCGAATTTGTTTGAGCCCGGGGAAGTCGCGCCGCTCGCCTACGCTCAGGCTGTTTTTTGCCGCAACGTTTTCATTTATTTCTCGCGCCACGCCATCCGGCAAACCGTGGCGATGATGGCTGCCAAAATGCCGCCGGGTGCACACCTTTTCGTGGGCGCCTCAGAGTCGTTGTTGAGGATGACCACGGATTTCGAATTGAAGGAACTCGGCGGCGCGCTGTCTTATGTGCGGATCTGAAACCCATGGGATCCATTAGAACAGTTATTGTTGACGATTCGGCCTTTGTCAGAAAGGTCGTCCGCGAAATGCTCTCCCATAGCCCGCAGATTGATGTTGTGGGCATGGCGAGGAACGGCCAGGACGCGCTCCAGATGGTCGAACAGCTTAAGCCCAACGTCGTGACGTGCGACCTGTTGATGCCGGAATTGGATGGCGTAGACTTTGTCCGCCGGCAGATGACGCTCAAGCCCGTTCCGATTGTAATCTTAACCTCAGCTTCGCAGGACGCCTGCCGGGTGCTGGAAGCCCTGGAAGCGGGCGCCGTGGATTTCATCCAAAAACCCACCGCGCTGGCCAATGATGACCTCCTGGCCATGCGCGAGGAGCTAATCGAAAAAGTCAAAGCCGCGGCCTCTGCTCCGATGCCCGCGCTGGCCCTGGTTCCCTCCCCAATGGCTCCTGCCCCGCCATCCCGGCCGGCTGCCCACATGGATATCGTCGTGCTCGGAATCTCGACCGGGGGCCCGCAGGCCTTACGTTACCTCGTCCCGCAATTTCCCGCTGACTTTCCCGTGCCTCTGGTTATAGTGCTGCACATGCCCATGGGTTACACGGCGCCTTTCGCCGAAAAACTGTCGGAGATCTCTCGTCTGCCCATCGAGGAAGCTTCCCACGGATGCCTCGTCCAGGCCGGCAAAGGGCTGCTCGCGCCGGCGGGACGTCACTTGTCATTCAAACGCAACGGCAATGGCCAGGTACAGGTCCAGCTTTCGCTGCAACCCGCCAATAAACCGCACCGGCCATCCGTGGATGTCCTCTTTCAATCAGCGGCCGAAACTTATCGCGAGCGGGTCCTCGGCGTCGTGATGACGGGCATGGGCGACGATGGCCGGCAAGGGGCGGCGCAGATCAAAGCGCAAGGGGGAACGATCCTGACCCAGACGGAAGAGAGTTGTGTCATTTATGGAATGCCTCGTTCCGTGGTGGAAGCTGGATTGAGCGATGCGGCGGTGCCACTCGACTCCATGGCGCGCGAAATCAGCAAGAGACTATGAAAAGACTATGAAAGCGAAAATTCTCGTCGTGGATGATTCCGCCCTGGCGCGGCGCTTGATCCGCAAGATTTTGGAGGAGTTGGGCCATGAGGTGGAAGACGCCTCCGACGGAGCCCAGGCCCTGGAGCGTTATGTACTGAACCACCATGACGCGGTGATCCTGGACCTGCTGATGCATGGCATGTATGGCGTGGAAGTGTTGCAGAAACTCAAAGCATTGAATCCCGAATTGCCCGTGATTGTCGCCTCCGCGGACATTCAGCGAACCACGCGCGACCAGGTAAAAGAAGCGGGCGCGGTCGCGATGGTAAACAAGCCGGTCACCAAGGAACAGCTCACCGAGGTGCTCGGTGTCGCTTTATCGGGAGGGACCGTATGGACCTGACCCCCAGCCAGCAGGACGCGCTGACCGAACTGATCAACATCGGGTACGCCCGCGCCGCCGCGGCGTTGTCCGACCTCACCGGTCATCGGATTTCGCTCGAAGTCCCTGAAGTGGCGATTCACCTGATGACGGAGATCAGAGACCGACTGGAAACCGTGATTACGGGCGAAGTCGCCAGCGTGAATCAGGTGTTTTCCGGACCAATCAGTGGAAATGCGATTTTGCTTTTGGACCGCGAGGCGGCCCTGCTGCTCAACAGTCTTCTGACCGATCGCGCCGATGCCTCCGAGTTGGACGGCGCTGCCCGGGAGGTGATAACCGAGGTCGGGAACATCGTCTTGAATACCTGCCTGGGTGCGTTCGGCAACCTCTTGAAGGTACAGGTCAGCTTTACCGTCCCGTACCTTCGGGTGGAGTCGGTGCATAAAGTTCTCAGCTCGATTACCGTCGCGGGTGACGAACTGGAATATGCTTTGATCATTCACACTCGTTTCCACATGCGGACCAGCAACGTCAGCGGCTACCTGGTTATCATACTCGGGGTGACCTCGCTCGAGACGTTGATGGAGGAATTAGAGAAATGGGAACAACGCGAACTGCGCTGAACACCGGTCACATGCTGGCGCAAACGAATAATCCGGGGCACGAACGGGATGAAGCGCTGCTCTCGTGGATCCAGCAGCTTGCACCTTATGGCGTCATAACCCTCGATGAGTCCTTCCAGGTCCAAACCTGGAACCATTGGATGGAGGTCAACAGTGGAAAGCAGTTCCAGGATGTCGCGGGGAAAAGTCTCTTCGACCTGTTTCCGGACCTTCATGAGCGCAGGTTGGTGGCCCACTTTGAAAGGGCTTTGCAGGGCGAGGCCAGCGTTCTTTCCACGGGGTTGCACCGCTTTCTGTTGCCGCTGCCCTCCCCCTTCCGCGAAAGCGGCCCCCAGATGCTCCAAACGGCCCGGATCGCCCCGCTTTTTTTAACCGGCCAGATCTGCGGCGTGGTGGTGGTGATCGAAGACGTGACCCAGCGCGAAAGCCAGGCAGACGCTCTCGCCCGCCAGCACCGGCGCGACGAGCTGCTCTCCTGGGCCCTGGCCCATCTGCTC
>Ga0193692_1000234_pt1:10000-13790 | contig 13790 bp, 8 predicted proteins | sample L3a1metaG_FD_144917 | JGI IMG/M metagenome (GOLD analysis project Ga0193692, IMG submission 144917) | Soil microbial communities from a riparian zone of the East river system, Colorado, United States - L3a1 | ecosystem: Environmental > Terrestrial > Soil > Riparian zone | place: USA... | reverse complement strand
ATTTAATGAGCCATTCGCAGTTTCACAGTATAAATTTGTTTATACTTAGACATGCATGGCTTAATCTTTGAGACAAGCATATGACTACTGGCAGGATCAACCAGGTAACTACTTTCCAATCCGCTTTTGCGACCATCATCTACTCACGTGTGACAAACACTCGCTTTCGTGATGTGGAGTTCATTATCACTTTCTGCATTTATGATCCATCACAGCTCAACAGACAACATGGGACCAGGAGTACTTACTACCTGGCCTCTGTTGAACATTGAACCCGCAAATGGCATCACCTCATTTCCCATTCTCGCACATCCCAGGTGAGATCTCCTTTTTCCTGTTATGGGAAGCAAAAGGTCACCCACCTACAATGGGGACTACCAATGTCCAATAACACCTAAAAGGCATATACATAGACACAGCGGATCCCCAAGTGGCTAGCTGCATTAGGGTTTGACCATCGGCAAGCAATCCACCTCCTTCAACATTACTCGAGCACATCATACAAAGATGGCATAAGGCTTCAAAAGGCAAAACACACCTTGGGCCAGTTCTCTTTGAGTAGGCTTCCCACATAGTAGGACTCATTGACTCAATAAGAAACTACCCAGTCATCCATTAAAGAGGCCTACTGGAAAGGCGAGCAAACCAGGTCAGGTTACTCAAAGCCCCTGTTCAGCCTCTAATACAAAATAAACCCACCTCTTCTTTTCTGGTCAGAGCAGTTGACAACACCTCCCTGGGTTAAACCCATTTCATGACAAAAGCCATGTCAAAGAGATATTGATCCTCAAGCCTATCCATATTTAAGAAAAACACAGAGTCTAGTCATTCATCATATATGGCCCTTTAGATCATCTATAATGTTTCTGGCATTAAGTCTAGCTATCCATTGTATAAGACCCAATGGATCGTCTACAGTTTCTGGCATCAACTCTAGTCATTCATTATATAAGACCATCTATACCATCTACAGTGTTTCTGACATTAACTTTCAACAGATTTGGACAAGAGGGCCTACTAGACATACCCTACTAAGACTATCCTTTGGAGCAGGACATGTCCCATTAGGTTTCTTTCAACCCTCTCTCCATACAGTAGGAAACCTAGCCCCTATGGTCCCAACATGTCCGTTTGCGCAAAAGGGGTGAGTAGAGGTGTCCACAATATCGCGTTTTTATTGTCGCCTGATCATTTTCGTGCATTTGACTTGTTTTTATTTGCCAGTTCCAAAACAAAATGAAAGAAAAGGAAAGGAAAGGAAAGGAAAGGAAAGGAAAGGAAAGGAAAGGAAAGGAAAGGAAAGGAAAGGAAAGGAAAGGAAAGAAAAGAAAAGAAAAGAAAAGAAAAGAAAAGAAAAGAAAAGAAAAGAAAAGAAAAGAAAAGAAAAGAAAAGAAAAGAAAAGAAAAGAAAAGAAAAGAAAAGAAAAGAAAAGAAAAGAAAAGAAAAGTAAAGTAAAGTAAAGTAAAGTAAAGCAAAAGGAAAAGACTACAAAGTTTTTACCTTTAAAGCCTTTCACATACTGTATAAGGCTTGAAGCTATTATAGGCTAATATATTCAGGCCAAATAAAGGTTCAGCCTATCAGCTGGACATCTTTGTTACTAGTCATAGATATAGAGAGGCTAATAGATAACTACAATAATATAGATTATTATCTTTTCTTTGTTTATTATACTAGGTCTCTTTGTCTGCCAAGGCAGATACACAGTTATGTACTATTTCAAAAGGACTGAAAAATAGCCAAACATTGCAATGGTTTTGTAAGTCACTGTAAGAAAGGACTGACAGATATGAGATGTTTTCTATCAGAAATAATCAACCCTTTCTAACTAGATACTTAGTAACATTACCCAGTGTTTCTTATAGAAAGCCATCCTCAATAAGCTATAAAGCAGTATAAAGTTAGCAAGGAAGCCTCTTTCATCACCTATCAGTTGGCATACAGTATGCCCACACACTTTAACAAAAAAAGCTCTAGTCAACATGTAATGGACAGCCATGGTAAGTACTGGGGTTGTCAATTCTTTGATAGTGAGAGGGCCCATAAAGGAGGGCCTTGTGACTGCCTTCTGGAGTTCTCTGGAAAGTTCTAATAAACTGGTCTCATAATATGCCGAGTTGTTCCATGGTGTTCTGTTGTGTTCTGTACTGTTCTTGTTACATACGGACTTTGCGTAGGTCATGTTCTGAGAGTCTACTCTTATAACAAGAGTTGCCAAGGACTTTATGGCAAAGCTAACTTGAACTGGAGTTAGGTCAGATAGCAGGCTTGCATTCTGAAGTGCAAGTACAAGAAAGATACGATGTAAAGGAGGGCTTTAAGGGGTTGAATACAAAGAGCATAAGCTCTGAGAGAGTTTATAGTCCTGGGATTATAAAGGAGACCAAGTCTGGAGCGACTGTGGCCTTTACAAGCAAGCCTATATACTATAAGTACATAGCTTAGTGAAATGATTAGAGTATGGGTCAATGTAAAGTAATGGGACACATAAGCATAGGGAGTTGGCACAGCAGCACAGCAATGTGCTAACTGATGCGCAGTCATATGTACAGTAAGTAGCAAAAGAGATTGTAAGTATAGTAGTAGAAATGACTCATGCACACAAGATACAGTATAGAGGTAAGTCAAGGGACAAGGCAGTGGGGCATGTGAATATAACCCTAATTAGGAAAGTGAGTGAACATGACGCATCAAGCAGAAACTGCTAAGTATCTAGATAATGCATAAGTACAAAATAGGAAAGTAAGTCTGGTAAGAATGGTCCAGTGATACACAAAGCAATAGAAAAATAGTGACAAGTTGCATGTGACCCTGAGGATAGTCCGTGGGCATAACAGTTCTATTGCATTCCAGCATGTTCTATATGACTTGTTTGTGACATTGTGGCTATGTCATTACCAGTAGTATGTAGCCTGGTCTAGCCTTGCCTGTAGTAGTATAAAAGGAGGTCCAACTATGCCCAGTAGCGGCAAGTTGAGTCTCCTGTCTTATCTTATACATCTGTCTTTCCCCTATCCATTCAGAGCAAGGTCTCCCTAAAGTACTTGGGAGGCATGCAACTTGCTACTCAAAGGCACTCTAAGATGCATAGGTCTTAGCTCTACTTGTCTCTACTTAGCAGTCTTTGTTGCCTCCAGACGTGGTGGTGACACAACAACTCTTGTCAGAGCCATTTTCTCCATTTATGGGTTGTCTGCTATTGTACTATGGCAAGATTAGTCTTCACTTTTAGTGTTTCTTTTAGCCTAAATGCAACAAGCCACCCATTTCCCATTAGAGAGCAGCTATAAAGCAGCATTTCAGTATATAAAGCATCCTAGCTCAGTCCCTTCAGATTGTCTACAGTTTCTAACATAGACCCCCTTAGAACACTAAAACATGTTTTCCACTCTTGTAAGGCCCTGTATGGATAGAAAATTATCTTTAGCTATAATCTTTTTCTTTTTGGCTATTTGGCTATTGGAACATTTTGGTACGGGAGGTTGCAGTTGGATTTTCAATCATTTTCCTAACCCTACCCCTATTGCCTTTGAGGCTTTGATGGACTCCCCCCCCCAACACTACAATACAATGCACACCTGCAGCAGTCCATCCCACTTGGAAGACAGTGATGCCATTGCTGAATTGATAACAGGGACAGCAAACAAGAGATGTGACTGGTCCCAACAGGATGAGGCTGATCTGATCGACTTCCTGATTGAATGCAAAGGCGAGATGGCTGAGACAGCATCATTTAAACAATCAACTTGGACTGGTGCTGCTCAGCATCTTGAAAAATCTTGTATAAAG
>Ga0193692_1000234_pt1:0-2500 | contig 13790 bp, 8 predicted proteins | sample L3a1metaG_FD_144917 | JGI IMG/M metagenome (GOLD analysis project Ga0193692, IMG submission 144917) | Soil microbial communities from a riparian zone of the East river system, Colorado, United States - L3a1 | ecosystem: Environmental > Terrestrial > Soil > Riparian zone | place: USA: East... | reverse complement strand
TAGAAAACCTGGCCCCTTTGGTCCCAACATGTCCGTTTGTGCAAAAGGGGTGAGTAGAGGTGTCCACAATATCGCGTTTTCAGTGTCGCCTGATCGTTTTCGTGCGTTCGACTTGTTTTTTTTTTTCTTCAGAGGGGCAAAACTTTCTGATGATGAGCGACCATTACAAACTGTTATTGAGGAATATTGAGCACCATTGCAAACCGTCATCGGGCGACATTAAGAACGTTACAAACCGTTGTTGAGAGATGTTAAGAATGTTACAAAACTTTGTTAGAGACGTTAAGAACTGTTACAAAACTTTGTTGAGAGATGTTAAGAACCGTTACAAACCTTTGTTAGAGATGTTAAGAACCGTTACAAAGCGTTGTTGAGCGATGTTAAGGACTGTTATTAGAGATGTTAAGAACCGTTACAAAGCGTTGTTGAGCGATGTTAAAAACTGTTATTAGAGATGTTAAGAACCGTCACAAAGTGTTGTTGAGCGATGTTAAGGACTGTTATTAGAGATGTTAAGAACCGTCACAAAGCGTTGTTGAGCGATGTTAAAAACTGTTATTAGAGATGTCAAGAACCGTCACAAAGCGTTGTTGAGCGATGTCAAGAACTGTTATTAGAGATGTTAAGAACCGTTACAAAGCGTTGTTGAGCGATGTTAAAAACTGTTATTAGAGATGTTAAGAACCGTCACAAAGCGTTGTTGAGCGATGTTAAGAACTGTTATTAGAGATGTTAAGAACCGTTACAAACCTTTGTCGAGCGATGTTAAGAAGGTTTGCAACGGTTCTTAACATCTCTAACAAAGGTTTGTAACGGTTCTTAACATCTCTAATAACAGTTCTTGACATCGCTCAACAACGCTTTGTAACGGTTCTTAACATCTCTAACAAAGGTTTGTAACGGTCGTTAGGGATGTTAAGAACCGTTACAAACCTTTGTCGAGCGATGTCAAGAAGTGTTACAAACCTTTGTTAGAGATGTTAAGAACTGTTACAAAGCGTTGTTGAGCGATGTTAAGAACCGTTACAAACCTTTGTTAGAGATGTTAGGAACCGTTACAAACCTTTGTTGAGCGATGTTAGGAATTGTTACAAACCTTTGTTGAGCGATGTTAGGAACTGTTACAATCCGTTGCTGAGCGATGTTAGGAGCTGTTACAAAACTTTGTTAGAGATGTTAAGAACCGTTACAAACCTTTGTTGAGAGATGTTAGGAACTGTCACAAAGCGTTGTTGAGCGATGTTAGGAACTGTTACAAACCGTTGTTGAGAGATGTTAAGAACTGTTACAAACCGTTGTTGAGCGACGTTTGGGAACGTTACAAACCTTTGTTGAGCGATGTTAGGAACTGTTACGAACCTTTGTTAGAGATGTTAAGAACCGTTACAAACCTTTGTTGAGCGATGTTAAGAACTGTTACAATCCGTTGTTGAGCGATGTTAAAAACATTACAAACCTTTGTTGAGAGATGTTAGGAACGTTACAAACCATTGTTGAGAGAAGTTACAAACGTCACAAACCTTTGTTGAGCGATGTTAGGAACCGTTACAAACCGTTGTTGAGCGATGTTAAAAACATTACAAACCTTTGTTGAGAGATGTTATGAACGTTACAATCCGTTGTTGAGAGAGATGTCAAGAACGTTACAATCGGTTTTCGAGCGACGTTGAGGACCGTTACAAACTGTTGTTGAGCGGTGTCGAGAACCGTTTACAAAACTGATTGATGTTGAGAGATGTTTAGAACATCACAATCCGTTGTTGAGCAATGTTAAAAACCGTTTACAAACCGTTGTTGAGAGATGTTAAAGAACCATTACATACAGAACGTCACGAACAGTTGACCCGCCGTGACTCCTGTCATGTACCCAGCTTGATCTGTAATAAGGCACTCAAATTTTTTTTTTTTTTTGGCAATTCTGTATATTTGTGAAAAGCGCTGTAAGAACCATTACTGTTGAGCATTTATTACAAAATGATGAGCGACGTTGGGCACGGTTTGTGACAAACCGATTCTTAAAGAACCGTTACAAACTGTTATGGCCCAGCTTTCCTTGTGAGGACAACTGTGCCCTCCTTATCGAGCTGTAGAGCAGTGTAAACCCAAATTTTTTATTTTTTTTTTCATCGCACATTATGACCAGCCCTAAATCGATATGTCATCTTGAGCAAGTCAAAGCCAGGCCTGCCCTAAACCTGTGGGTGAAAAGAAAAAGAGAGACGTTCGACCGTGAAAGGCCAAACAAATCTGTAGAACAAAGGGCTTAACCTCAGCAGATCGTAGCAACAAGGCTACTCTACTGCTTACAGTACCCCGTCCTGATTCAAGTCGTCTGCAAAGGATTCACCCCCGCACATATCATGATTGCAATTCGCGGACGAACCGGCCAGACATTTCCGTCAGGCCGGCCAAGCCCACCTCATTTGGTTCACGAGCAAAGCTCTATTCAAACACATCTAACACGCGCGGGACCAACATTGTCGTCTCTAGCATGGATTCT
>Ga0193692_1000233_pt1 | contig 13804 bp, 13 predicted proteins | sample L3a1metaG_FD_144917 | JGI IMG/M metagenome (GOLD analysis project Ga0193692, IMG submission 144917) | Soil microbial communities from a riparian zone of the East river system, Colorado, United States - L3a1 | ecosystem: Environmental > Terrestrial > Soil > Riparian zone | place: USA: East River... | reverse complement strand
AGCACGGCACAGACCCGATCCCTCCCGATTCCGACGGGATGCCTTGAAGATGGTGCGCGCTGCAGGTGTCGAACCTGCGACCCCTACCGTGTGAAGGTAATGCTCTACCACTGAGCTAAGCGCGCAGCCGGCAAGCAATGTGTGCGAGCCCGCCCCGTTTTTCAAGGGAGAACTGGGTCTCCACCATCAGTCTCATCCATCCTATCCGTCGCATCAGGAATCAAAGTTTTCCATCGACGGATGCCCCCCAAAACTCTATGAACTCGCGTTCTAATTGATCGTGTCAATTGTATGAAGAATTACCGGCTGAACCGTCTCTTCAACTCGAAGTCGAACCGCTGTTTCGACGTTGCCGTGGACCACGGTTTTTTCAATGAACGCGCCTTCCTTCAGGGGATCGAAAACCTCGAAAAAGCCGTCAAGACCCTCGTCGAAGCTGCCCCCGACGCCATTCAGCTCACCGTTGGCCAGGCCCATTACCTCCAAAGCCTTCCCGGAAAGGAGAAGCCGGCCCTCGTCCTCCGAACAGATGTGGCAAACGTCTATGGCACCCAACTGCCGCGCTCCCTCTTCAGCCGCATGATTGAGCAACCAGTCGAACAGGCGCTTCGCCTCGACGCCTCTTGCGTCGTCGTAAATTTGTTCAGGATCCCGGAACAACCCGAAGTTACCGATCAATGCATCCAGAACATCCTCACGATCAAACCGGAGTGTGATCGCTACTCAATGCCGCTCATGATCGAACCACTCGTGTTCCAGGCGAATCAAAAAGCAGGCGGCTATATGGTCGATGGGGATCTCGACAAAATTCTACCACTCGTGCGTCAGGCCGTCGAACTCGGCGCCGATATCATCAAGGCCGATCCTACCGACGACGTTTCGGTCTACAACAAAGTCGTTGAAATCGCGGGTCGGATTCCAGTGCTCGTCCGCGGCGGGGGCAAAGCGCCCGACAAGGAAATCCTCGAGCGGACGGAGAAACTTATCCACCAGGGCGCAGCCGGAATCGTCTACGGCAGGAACATCATTCAACACGCGAATCCAGCCGGCATGACCCGCGCTCTGATGGCCATCGTCCACGACGCCGCAACGGCGCAACAAGCCAGCAAATTCATCAAGTAGGGCCATGAGCAAAAGCAGGATGCGGGTCGGAATCATCGGAGGCGGACTAATGGGGCGCGAAGCCGCCAGCGCCTTCGGGCGCTGGTTTGTGCTGGAGGATTTCCCGGTCGACGTCGAATTAGTCGCCGTTTGCGACTTGCAGGAAAAGCTCCTCGACTGGTTTCGAAAAATCCCCACCGTCAAGCTCCTCACCAAAGATCATCAGGAACTGCTCCGTTCACCAGATGTGGACGTCGTATACGTGGCCGTGCCGCACAATCTGCACGAAAAGCTTTACCTCGACGTATTGAATGCCGGAAAAGATTTGCTGGCTGAGAAGCCCTTCGGGATCGATCTCAAAGCCGCCCGGACCATTCGCGACGCCGCGGCGAAGTCCGGCCGATTCGTCCGTTGCAGCTCCGAGTTTCCTTTCCTGCCTGGCCCGCAACGTGTGATCCAGGGCGTCCGAAGCGGCAAGCTGGGAAAGCTGCTCGAGATTCGTTCCTGTTTCTGGCACGCCAGCGACCTCGATCCCACCAAGGCCATCAATTGGAAACGTCAGACCAAATTCTGCGGCGAAATCGGCGTCATGGGCGATCTCGGCATGCATGTTGTCCATGTCCCGTTTCGTCTCGGCTGGACGCCGCGCCGCGTTTACGCGCAGCTCCAGAAAATCTACACCGAACGGCCCGATGGCAAAGGAGGCATGGCCGCATGCGATACGTGGGACAACGCCCTCCTCCACACCGACGTGACAATCGACGGCGCGGAAGTGCCGATGCGATTGGAGATGAAACGCATGGCCCCCGGCGAAACGAATACATGGTGGGTCGAAGTGCTCGGCACGGATGGCGGCCTGCGCTACAGCACCAAGGAACCGAAAACTTTATGGACTTTCCAGCGGGCCAAAGAACAGATCTGGCAGCGCACTGATTTGGGCTATCAGATGCCCTTTGCCACGATCACGGGCGGAATTTTTGAACCCGGATTCCCCGACTGTTTCCTGCAGATGTGGGCCGCGTTCGCCGCTGAACGCGCCGGAGAGTTGGGTCAGCGCTTCGGATGCGTCACGCCGGATGAAGCTGTGGCCAGCCATGAACTGTTTGCGGCCGCTCTCGACTCGCACACTCGCAAGGCCGTCGTCTCCCTCTAATTCGAAGGCCGTTTCCGTTCCGGAAGAAGGGCGCACGCCTGTTTGCATCCAAAGAGGCGGCTCAGCAGGTGGCGATTTCGGCTGATCCACATATAGATTTTTTCGGCGATCCAAATGACCCCCGGGATCCAAAGGAATAGCGCCAGCGGAATCAACAACGGCATGCGCATGCCCACAAATCGAATCGCGCGGGCACCCCGATAAATCCGTCCATCCGTCGCGATGCAATGAATCGCCTCGATCAGTTCTTCGCGGCTCAGCTGCGGGGCAAGACTGCGCGCCACGGGATCGGACAACGGTCGCAACTCAAGCACGTGAAACCAATCGAGCCACGTCAGCACCTTCATCTGAAAGGTGCACATCGGGCAGTCCTGATCATAAAGAACCACATGCTTTGCCGGACGCTCGTTCACTCCGGCAACCTAGCAAACCCAATCAGCCTTTGAAAGCTGCTCTTTGCTAGAATGGGCCTTCTCCGGATTGACTTGAAAGCCCGTCCCATTAGGGTTCGCCGATGGACGAAACCATTCCGCCGCCTCCGCCGCCGTTGCCGAATACGACGCCACGGTGGCGCTGGGTAATTCACCTGCTCTTGCTGACGGCCTACCCTGTGACGCTGGGCGTGGTCGGCGCCATGAATCATAGCGGCTCAGGGCAGCCCATGTTACCCCCCAATATTCGATCGCTCCTTCTCGTTCTGGTGGCCGAAGCAATCATCTTCAGCGTCATATTCGCCATTGCATTGGCGCTCTCACGCCCTTCCGCTCGCGACCTTTATCTTACATGGACCAGCCGTTGGAAACCCTTTGTGAGCGGCTTCGGTCTTTCGATTGCGCTGCGGGTCGCCGTGATGGTCGTCATGCTGCTTTTCGGCGTAGTTCTTTCGCTCACGGGCAATGCCAATGAACAGGCATTGCGTCAACTGCAGCCGGACGTGGAAGAAATGGTAAGCGCCAGGGGATTGGTCAACAATCCTCTCTACTTTGTCCTTACACTCACTGTCGTGAGTTTCGTCTTCGGAGGATTGCGCGAAGAACTTTGGCGCGCGGGAATGCTCGCCGGCTTCGACCATCTGGCCCCGCCCTCTGCAAGCAGACGGAAAGTCGGAACAATCGCCGTCCTGGTTTCTGCCGTCGCCTTTGCATTTGGGCATTTGCCGCAAGGCTGGGGAGGTGTGCTCATGACCGGCATCCTCGGAATCGGCCTCGGCTTAATAATCGTCTGGAAAAACTCAATCTGGCCGGCTGTTTTCGCGCACGGCTTCTTTGACGCGACGACCTTCGCCCTGCTCTACCTCATGGCAAAGTTTCCCGAAATGGTGCCAAAAGGCTCGCAAGTCGCCGGCTCACTGCTTTGGCAGCTTCTGCTTTAACTCGTCCATCCATTTATCGATCGAGAGTGGCGTGGGCGAAACCGTTCTGAGTTCCTGCAGGTAAACCAATGCCTGCGCATAATTCTGCTGCTGTTCTTCCAGCCGTGCGAGGTGGCCCAGCAATTGATCGTAAACGAGAAATTGGGGATCTTGACCTGCCGCCTGCCGGGCTCGCCAATCCTTCAGCGCTAATTCCCATACATTTCGCGCGCGATTCGGATCCTTGCGATTCTCGTCATAGATCCGGCCAAGTTCGAAAAGGATTTCGTAGTGACCCGGATTGGCTTGCAAGCCCTGGCGCAGGAATTGTTCGGCCTGCACGGAATTGTTAAGTTGCGAGCGCAACCAGTACGCCGCCACAACATAAGTTTCAGGTCGCTCCGGATCCAACTGCGCCGACAGCTTCAGCCACGGCAACAACTCACGCTGTTCACCGCCCGCGTCATGTTCTCCGTCGCCGTCATGGTGCTCGCCTCCTTCCCCGAGATGCCGGTGGGCTGAAGGATAAAAATGACGGCTAAATCGGTCGATCCAATCCTTCGGCCCGCCTAGAAAGTCGCCCACGTCATCGTGATGCCCCCCTCCGCCGGACATATGGAGCGAATCGGCGCCATCCGTTTTTGTGTCGAAAATCGTGGGGTAATAGCCGCTATGAAAGTAGGCGTCTGCTTTCACATAAAAATGTTTGGCAAAGAGCCTGCGGCTATCACCCAAAGCTACACTCAGCAGATCCGTGGATTTGGAACGGTTGCCGGACCAATTGGCAAACCAGGGCTGCAGCCACGTGCTGAGCGAAAACGCGGCAGCGAGCAAAAAAGCAACTGGAATCCAGGATGAAAACATCGGTCAATTCAGCGCTTTCCGCCGGAATAGAAGACAAGCGATCACAAGGAACAGCACAGCGTACACAAGCGCATAACTTGCGGCCCCCAGCCAGACGAGCCACGGAATCGCGCCGAGATTGTGCACCACAAGATCCCGCACATCGAAAAGTTCAAGGTGCGGCAGACAATAATAAATACTGTAGACAATGCTCTGGCTCGGTTCCTGAAGTTGCACGGCGAGCTTATTTAAGTGCCGCCCCACAAGGAGAATGCCGGCGCTGATGACAAAGATGATGGTGTTGTTGGATGATGGCGCTGCAAACACAATCGATCCGAGGACCGTCATTGCGATCACCATTCCAAGCATGAACCAGTGCAGCGTCACAGCCTGGAAATATTGCCCCAGCGGCACGCCATGCTCGCGGGAAGCGCTCACAATTCCGAAGAACAGATAAAAGACCAGCAACGAAATTCCGACTGCCAGCCAGCATCCGAGAAACTTTCCCAGGATAACATGCGAGCGGGTTACCGGCTTCGCGAGCAACGGGAAAATCGTGCGCGATTCGCGCTCAGCAGGAATTTGCCGTGCAGCTGTGGTGATGGCGATTACCAGCGATGCAACCCAGATGAGGAAAAGGCAAATCTCCTTTAGGTAACGAACAATGTTGGCCTCATTGAAAAAGTTTACCGACCCCAGAATGAGCGTGATCAGCGCCGTCAGCACAAACAGGGCGTAAAAATCCTTCCTGCGGAAGAGTTCCTTGATTACTAGCCCGGCAATCGCCCGGCTGTTCACCCAGCCTGAGACAATTGAGTCCAGCCCGCCCGCCTGCGCAGTCCGCCCGGGCACCGAAACAGAGGATGGATTGATCACAGCGATGTCACTCATGCTGCAGCCTTGTAATCAACAATGTTGAGAAATACCTGCTCGAGGTTGCACTTATGCTGATTCACAAGATCCGCAACTCGGCCTTCCGCTTTGAGTTCACCTGAGCTCATGATCGCAACACGATCGCAAACCGTTTCCACTTCCCCGAGTTCGTGTGAGGAAAAGAAAACCGTTTTTCCTTCCTGCTTTAGTCGCTGGATGATCTCGCGCACTTTCATCCGCCCGATCGGATCGAGGCCGCTCGTCGGCTCATCCAAAATCAGAAGATCGGGATTATTAATCAACGCTTGAGCAAGCCCGACGCGCTGCTGCATCCCTTTGGAATACGTCTTGATCGGACGCTTGCGGGCATGGTCGAGTTCCACAAGCTTCAGCACCGCGTCGATTCTCGATTCCACTTCCGTGCGTGGAATGCGAAAAATTTTTGCGTAAAATCTAAGAGTCTCCTCTGCTGAAAGGAACTTGTAATAATAGGTCAGTTCCGGGAGATAACCGATGCGCTGGCGCGCAATCGGGTTGCGAACACTCGTTCCGAAAATAAAGGCGTCTCCCGACGTAGGCGGCACAAACCCCAGGAGCACATTCATCGTGGTCGTCTTGCCTGCCCCGTTCGGGCCCAGGAAGCCGAAAACCTCGCCGGAAAAAATGCTCAGGTTTAAACCGTGCAACGCGATTTTGCGCCCGGAACCGGCTTCGCGCGTCTTGTACTCTACTCGAAGATTTTCGACTTTTAGAATGGCGTCCACTTTGACTGTTACGGCTTTATCGCAGCGGATTCTATGCCAGCTGGCCAGTTTCCTACGCCAGAAACCAGGATCTCCTCCACCTAAGTCTCTCCTTTCCAGAGAATTAGATGATGAGCCCACTCCCGCGGAACTCTGTTCCAGAGCTCCCTCATTGGGTAAATACCTCCCTTTCAGTCTGTTGAACCGGGTGCGACCGAACAGGAAGACTTCGCGCATTCTCGCGCGATGAAACCGAACAAGGAGCTAAGGGAGAATTCAACTGTTATGAAAATGAATCGATGGACAAAGTTATTCCTGGCGACAGCCGTCGCATCTCAGATGGCCGTCTGGTCATACGCCGCGGACCACAAAGAACCCGCCGATGCAGCGCACGCAAACGCCAACGTGTCCAAAGCTGACGCGAAATTCATCAACGAGGTTGCCGAGGGTGGAATGATGGAGGTGCGTATGGGCGAGCTGGGGCAACAAAAAAGTCAGAACCCCGAAGTGAAAGCCCTGTCGCAACGGCTCGTGACAGACCATACCAAGGCCAACGACGAACTGAAGCAACTCGCCGCCTCCAAGGGAACGACGATTCCGACCCAACTGTCCGATCATTATCAAAAAGCTCTCGACAAGCTTTCGAGCGCGTCGGATTTCGACAAATCTTTCAAGGAAATGGCAGTGAAAGATCACAAGAATGATATCAAGGAATTCGAAAAGGCCTTGAAGAAGAGCAACGATACCGAACTGAAGGCCTGGATCAGCAAAACGCTGCCCACACTTCAGGAGCACCTGAGAATGGCTGAACAAATCGGCGTCACACGCACTGCCACCGCGAAGTAAGTAAATCTTCAAAGGCAGACAAGCCGTCCCGCAAGGTCCAACTCCTTGCGGGACTTGTTTTTTGCGCTGCAAAGTCGCTCCCCCTTCGCTAACGTGCGCGCGAAATGAATTTTTTGGTCACTGGAGGAGCCGGCTTTATCGGCTCGCACCTTTGCGAACGCCTCCTCAATGAGGGCCATTCTGTCTGGGCATTCGATGACCTGAACAATTTCTACGCCCCGACAATCAAGCAGGCAAACCTGCGCGTCCTGCAGTCATTGGCGAAACCTTTCACGTTCATCCACGGGGACGTTTCAGACCGCCCGACCCTCGACGAGCTCTTCCGCGAAACTCAGTTCGATCAGGTGGTTCATCTGGCCGCTCGCGCCGGTGTCCGGCCCAGCCTGGCCGAACCCGCATTATACCAGCGAGTGAACGTCGAGGGGACTGTCAACGTCCTGGAAGCGGCACGCGCTCGCGGCATCCGCAAGCTCATCATTGCCTCTTCTTCCTCTGTTTACGGCGTCAACTCGAAGGTGCCGTTCGCGGAGGATGACCCGATTTTTCGGCCCATTTCTCCCTATGCCGCGAGTAAGCTTGCCTGTGAAGCGCTGGGCCACGTCTATCATCACCTTTACGGGATGGACATCGTGATGCTCCGCTTCTTCACCGTTTATGGCCCAAGGCAGCGCCCGGATTTGGCGATTCACAAATTCGCGCAACTCATTACAGCCGGTAAGCCGATCCCCGTATTTGGCGATGGCTCAACCGCTCGGGATTATACGTATATAACCGACACGGTGGATGGAATCATGGCCGCGACTCGTGGTCCCTTTGGTTACCAGATCATTAATTTGGGTGAATCCCAAACAGTCAAACTTTCCTACCTCATCGAGTTGCTCGAAAGGGCACTTGGCAAGAAGGCGATCCTCGATCGCCAGCCCTCTCAACCCGGCGATGTCCCGATCACCTTTGCGAATATCGAAAAAGCACGCGCACTTCTCGGATACGAGCCGAGGGTGAAGATCGAAAAGGGAATTGAGAAGTTCGTGCACTGGTTTCAGTCGGTCCAATAGCGCGGTCCCTCGGCTTCGGGGGATCAGATTTTCCCTAAACTTCCTCCGGATTGTGCCGATACAAGAACTTACAGCAGGTGTGCAGTTGCAGGGGGTGCAACCACAGCAACCCTGCATGTACCAGCGCATGAAGTACTTAAAAAATGCTGTTCAACTTGGGTGGATCATCCCGGTGCTTTGCGGGTGCGCCAATATGGGCACGCCCCTTCTCGCTCACAAAAGCAAGCTTTCAGTCTTTGCTTCCAAAAAAGATGCCGTCATCGAATCCCGCAGCGAAGAGATGGGCACCACTCCCGTGCGAGTCTCTCTCGTCAGCTTTCTCGACATGCGCACCCTCCAGCACGCCCGCGGTGTCGAAATCTCCGTACGTTCGGGCGGCTTTCCGGTTTACGTCGATGATGACGAGTTGGTCGTGCTGCTCCGCGGTGTCGATCAGATCTGCAGCGCGGATGTCGATCCCGCAGCAAAACAGCTCGTGCAAAAATTCTTCCGCACGCGCGACGGCGTGGGAGTCGTGATTTCCAACGGCAAAAATGAGGCCCCTGCCTGCATCGAGCTCGGTGGCGAAAACGTTCACGTCACAATGAACGAACTCAAATCATTTGGCCGCATGCTTCATGAAGCTCAGGGAAAGATGGTCGGCCCGCCGATCGACACTAAAACCGAGCCAGCCCAGCTCGCCTCGCCTTCTCTTCCAGCAAATGGGCGCGCCACCAGCAGCAGGGCTGCCGTTCCCGCCGGTGGGAACTAGCTAATACAGGCTAATCATTGGTTGGACATTCCCGCTCGGAAATCCAAAGCTGCGTGCATGAGCATACAGCGCCTCCTCCCTTTGCTGCTCCTCGCTGCGAGTTCCGCCTTTGCCCAGCTCGACCTTCGCGAATCGATTCGGGCCAAAGCAGAGCAATTGTATCCGGACCTCGAGCCCGTCTATAGGGATTTCCATCTTCATCCGGAATTATCCGGCAAGGAGGAGCGGACATCTGAGCGCCTGGCAGAACAGCTCGAAAAAGTCGGGCTGCAGGTAACGCGTCGCGTCGGCGGGTTCGGTGTAGTAGCTCTGCTCAAAAACGGCCAGGGACCAACCGTGCTCGTCCGTTCGGATATGGACGCATTGCCAGTGATAGAACAAACCGGTGCGCCTTACGCCAGCACCACCAAAACGAACGATGCCAAAGGAAATCTCGTCGGCGTCATGCACGCTTGCGGCCACGATATGCACATGACTGTCCTCGTCGGAGTGGCAGCAACGCTCATGGATTTAAAGGATAAATGGAAAGGCACGCTCGTCATGATCGGCCAGCCCGCCGAGGAAAAAGTCCAGGGCGCTGAGGCGATGTTGAAGGACGGCTTGTTCCGCCGTTTCCCGAAACCCGACTTTTGCCTGGCTCTCCATTGCTCAGCGGACCTCCCCTCCGGCAGCATCGGAATCACCGAAGGATACGCGCTCGCCAATGTCGACTCCGTTGACATCGTCATTAAAGGAGTCGGCGGACATGGCGCATGGCCCCATCGGACCAAAGACCCGGTCGTGCTCGCGGCCCAAACAGTCATCGCGCTTCAAACAATCGTGAGCCGTGAGACCGATCCCACCCAACCGGCCGTGGTGACCGTCGGCTCCATCCATGGCGGTACCAAGTACAACATCATTCCGGACGAAGTCCGCCTCCAGCTCACATTGCGCTCCTACTCTGATGAAGTCCGCAGCCATACGATCGAAGCGATTAAACGAATCACCCACGGGCTCGCGGACGCCGCCGGAATTCCGCCCGAGAAATATCCGACCGTCACGGTCAGCGACGAATCATCACCTGCAACCTATAACGATCCCGCACTGTCACACCGATTGGCAGAAGTATTCAAAACGACCCTCGGCGCAGATCACTTCGCGAGCACCAAACCGATCATGGGCGCTGAAGATTTTGGATTGCTTGGCCGAACGGAGGATAAAATCCCACTCTGCATTTTCTGGCTCGGAACCGTCGATCCGCTCAAGTTCAAAGAAAGTCAGGCAATGAAAACCCCTTTGCCCGCACTGCACTCGAGCCAGTACCTCCCCGATCGTGAATTGAGCTTTAAGACCGGCGTGCGAGCGATGTCCGCAGCCGTCCTTGAATTGTTTTCAGGCAAGCGATAAACCCCGTTTCAATCAGTTCGTTCGCGCGCGGTAGAACCGCGCACCAGACGACGCTGCATCGGGATCACGAATCGTTTGCTTCGCTGCAATTGCCGTGAAGTTCGTGACTGCCATCCAATCGGTGAAGTTCGACGACGCTTCTATCACATATTGCACTCCGATCTCGCCGTAGAGCGACATCAGGAGCGCATCGTTCAGAAAAACAGGCAGGCTCAATCGCGGTTGAACCGATCCATTCTGGAGAAGGCAAATCCCGTTTCGCACTGACCCGTTGAACCGGCTGAACTTGCCACCGGTAAGCAGCTTCCCATTCGGCTGCAGCAACAATGTGCTCACCCAATTGTTCGCGCCAGCTCCAGGATTGCAAACCGGGTCAGCCACGCCATTCGTATTGATTCGAGCCACTCCCGCATATGGGACACCGCTATAATTCGTGAAACTTCCGCCTGCGATCGCCTTGCCGTCTGATTGCAGCGCGATTGTGAACACAGAGCCGCCCGCCTCGATTCCGTCAGCCGGATCAAAGCTGAAATCGACCTCTCCTTCCGCCGTCAATTGGACAAGGCCCGCCCGCGGAACCGAGTGATACGACCTGAAATTTCCTCCCATGAGCAGTCGTCCGTCTGGCCGCATGCGCAACGCAAAAACCGAACTGGAGGAATCCACTCCCGGTTCAGGCGCAAAATCCGGATCCAGGTCACCCGATTCACGCAAGCGGGCCAATCCGTTCCGCGTGTAGCCGGTGCTGAAACTGAAACTGCCCGTCGCAAGAATTTTGCCATCGGACAGCAGTGTCAACGACGTCGCCCCGGCCCCGTCGCTTGACGCCACACACGCGTCAAACGTCGCGTCCAGCGTGCCGTTCGCATTGAGTCGCGCGATATTCCGCCGCAACAAAAAATCAACCACAACAAACGCGCCGCCGATAACGATCTTTCCGTCGGGCTGCAAAAGGATGGTATTCACTCCCGTATCGATGAACAGATTGTAGTCGAATGAAGGATCCTCGCTCCCATCGGGATTGAGCCGGGTCATGATTCCCTGGTTGAGCGAGAGGCTCGAATAGAAATTGCCCCCAACCAGGATTTGGCCATCGGGTTGGATTGTAATCGCGTTTACGTAACCGATGTCGACTGCCGTCAACGGATCGAATGTGGGGTCGAGCGAACCATCGATGTTCAATCGCGCAAGATTCGTCACGCGAATGGAACCGGCAGCGACGAACGCCCCGCCGATAAGAAGCTTCCCATCCGGTTGCACTGCCATTCCATAAATATCAGCGCCCGGCTCAAGCGCCGGAATGAAGGAGGGATCGACCAGACAGGTCTGAGCCTCGAGTCGGGAGGAAGCGCCAGCAATCAGCACAACTGCCACGCAGAAAAACAGGGCTCGAGACCTTCGGAACAACGACACGGGCACAGCGTTTTATACCAAAAGAGATCGCTCCGGGCAAGGAAGCAGTGCGCCACGAACGACCTCATTTTGTCACGTAATAGCGGTTCTTTTTCTTCGCATTTCCCCACAGGACAGCGCAGTTTTGGAACAGCTCAGGAAGAGCTCGCATGGCCATAGCACAACCAGGAAGAACACGTTCGCTCGCTTTCCTTCTCTCCTTTGCTTGTTCCCTCTCACTAATCGCCGCGGACGTTCCCGTCTGCTATCTCACAACCACAAACGCGATTGTTTCTGACCGCAAAGTCCCTTGTGGATTCCGTGTCGATTTCCACGACCCGTCGCTCCCCGGCAATACCAATCTCATGGCCGGTGTCGTGCGGATTCACGGAGGCGTGTCGCAGGGCTACGCCAAAAAGTCCTACGGCCTGACGCTGGAAGGGCCACTCTCGTTTCCCGGAATGCGTGCGAGTCCGCATTGGGTCCTCAACGCGGCATACATCGATCGGTCGCTCATGCGCCATAAACTCGCCTACGACCTCTTTCTTTCGCTGAACCAACCGGATGCACGGCGTTACGCCGCCGCCAGCCGATTTGTCGAACTCAACCTCAACGGCAAATACAACGGCGTCTATCTCCTGATGGAGCGGGTCGACTCACGTTTGCTCTCCCTGCACGCGTACAACAGCAACGACACCACGCACGCCTGCATCTATAAAGCCGTTGATCATTCTGCGAATTTCGCGCGCCCGGGACATTGGGGATACGAACAGCGGGAACCGGATCCTCTCACTGCGCCCTACTGGGGCCCACTCGACCGATTCGATGCCTTCGTCAGCGCCAAGGCCGATAGTGACTTTTTCAATCCGGAAAAAGGAATCGGCGCGAGGCTCGACCTGGCGAATGCGATCGACTTCCACCTTCTGGTGTTGCTCACCTGCAACCTCGATGGCATCGACAAAAATTTCATGATCGCGCGCGATTGGCAAACTTCGACCAACAAACCGCCCTTCTTCTTTATTCCATGGGACTACGACGGAACTTTCGGGCGCAATTGGAACGCCGCCCGCGTCGGGAGCACCTCCTGGCTGTCGAACCACCTTTTTGACCGGTTGCTCGGTGATGCCCAGTACGCCAAACAATTTGGCCAGCGCTGGAAGCAGCTCCGGGATGGTCCGTTCTCATCGAAAACCATCGCGGCGATGATGGATGCCAACGTGCAAACACTCGGCGCTGCGGTTCAGCGAAATTTCAAACGCTGGCCGGTAACGCAAGGGCCTTACCCCGACCAGGTCGAATTCGCGGAGGACATTTCACAAATGAAGGAGTGGCTGGATCAACGGATCAAATGGCTCGATGGCGAAATAGGACGTCGCAGTACGCCACACTGATCCGGCCCCGCCTAGCGATTCAAACCCAGCTGGATCTTCCCAATGTCATGCGTCCCCGTTCCTTCCAGTGTGCGATAATTATTGGGCTGCCGCGGATCGGTTGGCGACAAATGCACCGTATAGGTCCCCGGTAAAACATTTGGCACTTCAAACGTTCCGTCGTCGTTAAACACCAGCGCATAGGCGCGCTGGTTTGCCGCATTTAATCGCGACTGCTCGCGATAGAACGCTCGCAGTTCCTCGTTCCGTTTGTTGATCAAGGTCTGGCGCTCGGCTGCACTCAGGTTCGGTGGCACCGTAAATGGCGGCGGCACACCTTGCGGCGGCGGCATATATTGCATCGTGTGGGCGTCACGATGCCAATCCACATCAATCGCCCCAGGATTGCTCGTGATCTCAACCTTCCCGATCACCTTTCGTCCGGACCCGCCAATCACGATCTGATTCGTTTCGCCAGGTTTTACGAGGACCGGGACATTGTGACTGAGTTTGTGCGTGCCATTTTCTTTCTCTTGAAAAATGTAGCGCAGGTAGGCCATGCGATTTCCAGGAGGAACAGAGTTAAACTCAAAACCGCCATCGGCCGCCGGCTTCATTTTGTAATACAAATAGAGGGGAGACTGATTTCGGCCATCGAGATTCTCCGATTGGTAGTCCGAGTATAAAGCGACATAATGGTACGGCTCGACTTTGTCACCGACCTTCAGGGTCCCTTTCACATGGCCCCACGGTTGCAGAATAATTTTTCCTGTTTCCAAAAACTTTGCGAAAGGCATCTGGACGAATCCCTTTACGGGGTGCAGCGCCACCACAAAATCGGGTTCAGGTTTCGGAGTCAATTCGAAGCCCCCTTTCGCATCTGAGGGAACGATTTCGTAGTAACTCGACTGCCGGCGCATTTTTCCGTCCTCGTCCATAT
>Ga0193692_1000232_pt1 | contig 13820 bp, 2 predicted proteins | sample L3a1metaG_FD_144917 | JGI IMG/M metagenome (GOLD analysis project Ga0193692, IMG submission 144917) | Soil microbial communities from a riparian zone of the East river system, Colorado, United States - L3a1 | ecosystem: Environmental > Terrestrial > Soil > Riparian zone | place: USA: East River... | reverse complement strand
AGGATTTGGCATCCATTCATTCACTTTCAGCAGGAATGGATTGCCGAGCGCCGCGATATTGTTCGCGCTCCGCGGCGTCGGATTCATCAGCAGCCAATTCGTTCCACCGACCGTCACACCGATCGAGAAGTCCGGCGCCTGAATGCCGTAAAGCACCGAACCGATCAAAGAACCGCCATTCGAGAGCTTATCGAACAAATAGACCGAGCCCGATTCGGATTTGATCCCGAAAGCAGTGTTGGTGCTGGATATCGGTAAGTCGGCGTCGCAACGCACAACATAATAACCATGGCTGGCAATGATCGAACCTGCCGGGAACACAAATCGACGAGCATTCGCCGCGGTGTCACTTAAGCTCATATCAGCCAGATCAACGTTCGTGGTGGCCGGATTATACAGTTCGATCCAGTCCGGCGTGCTGCCGTCGAGTTCTTTGATGCTGACGTTATTCGCCAGGATTTCGCTCAGGACAATTTGGGTCCCACCTGGAACAAACGGAGCCGGGTTCGGAGATCCCGGTGTCGGCGTCGTAAAGAACGCTATCGTTTCCGCACCATTCGGGCTTCGACCCTCTGATACGTCGGTGCTTTGCGAGCCGTAAACAATGCAATCAATCACTTCCAACTCCGCCGAGACGAGCCCGATCATTCCCTTTTCCGGCGCGAGTTTGAAGTTCACGTGATTTGCTCCCTGATCTGTGTCGCCATCAGCCAGGAAAACAGCAAAGCCATTTGCCGGAATAAAGCTGAGAGCCGGGATTCTGCTCTGGTCGGGCGCGCCAATCGGATTATCGGTCAGGTACAATCCGGAGAGATCAACTGGAACGGCTACAGGGTTATAAAGTTCAATGAAATCATTTGCGTAAACGAAGCGGGCGTCTGCAAGCCACTCATTGATGCGAAGCCGCGTCTCATCGCCGGTAGGCTGGATCACGTTTGCCAAACCAAGCGTCGGCCTGGTCAAATGCCAGCTGCCATCGGCGAGCCGTCCGATCGAGAAATCGGGTATTTGCATGCCGAAGCGAATTGAGTCAACGACTTCCCCGGCAGACGTGTAGAGATATAATTCGTCGCCATCACCATCCAACTGGAAGCCGGTGTGAACGCCTGATGGTGTCGTATCGCTGTCCGCATAAACGACGAGATACCCTCTGGCCGGAATGGAAGTCCCCGCCGGAAACACAAACTTGAAGGGATCGCGCCGTTCGTCTGTCAGGCCCATTCCATCCAGGAGCACTGGAGTATTTCCGCTATTATAGAATTCGATCAGATCCGGGAACTTCGAACCAATCGGAACGGCGGTGGAATTGCGCGCGAGCACTTCGTTGATGCGAATCGGAGAAAGGCGCGGATTCACCACCCACGTCCGAGACGTCGTCACGTGTGCTGGCTGTCCACCTCCGACTGGATATACGAACGGATCATCCTGATAGTAACCAGCGTCGTTCTTTCCCGTGACGTAAACCGTGTGAGAACCGCTGCTCAATCCGGTAAGCGAAATCGTCGGTGATGTGGTGATCGCCGTTTCGGCGCTCCATGCGCCATTGTCCAGCTTCCACTTATAGTGGGTGTATCCCCAAAGATAGGGTGGAACGACGCTGCCCCAGTTGAACGTGCCACCCGGAGCGACCGTAAGCGTGGCAGAGTTTGATTGAGTGACTGATGGCGGCTCGCCGTAAACGAGAACGCCTCTCGGATTCAAACCACCCCGATCGAACCCGCCGATACCCGATGCCAGCGCTGGGGAACCCAAATGCGGCGTCAAAGCCGCTTTCACCGTTTTCCAATCCGCATTGGTAACGTTATTGATCAGCTCCAGGTGAAGTAGCGGATCGATCACCAGATTATTCGTGCCAGGACCCGTCCAGGGCGTTGGCACGATATTGTTATCGAAGATAACTGTTAAGTTGTTCGAGTTGTAGTTGGCGGTGAGAGCCGGCGCGTCCCAAATGATGTTTCCGGCGATGTAAGCGCCAGCGCCGTACGTTGCAGGCGGAAGCGGCACACCGTCGTCGCTGAAGTTAAAAGCGGCGATATCGTTTGTCGGCCCGGCTCCCCATTCCTTCGCTACATGAACGAGGGTGTTGTTGAGGAAAATGAAGCGCCCTGCGCCGGTCCCCGCGCCTCCTTTATTCAGGATGGCATGATCGACGTCGTAGAACAGATTGTTGATGACTGTCCACTCGGAGAATTGATTGGCAACATCGACTCCGCCTGAAATGGCACTCGCCGTATCACGCGGATCGTCCGTGCGAGTCGGATCTCGATGCGCGTGAAGGAATATATTTCCTTCGATCCACGCGTCCGTGCTGTCCAAATCCAGGTGATCGTCTGTCGCGCCGTCGAAGATGTTATTGATGACTTGCAGAATGGCCCCCGGTCGCTGACCTCCCGTGAAGTCGATCGTGTCGTTGAAACCGTAGGTGTGCCCGAAATAATTATCGCGGAAAATACCGTAGCCGCTCGCGGGAATTCCGTTCACCCCGTGCAACATCTCAGGCCCATTGGGCGGCGGATAGGTTGGGAAGATACTGTTCTGCACGATAAACGAGCTGGCATCGAAGGAGATATACTCAACTACTGGCGTGCTCGGGAAAGTGAGGTGATCGAAAAATACAATCGAGTTGTTCGCGTGCACCTGGGCGTTGTGCCCACCGATCGTGGTGCCGCCGCACGCCTCAAAATCCACATAAACCAGCCGGCTCTCAAGGCTGGCGCCGATGAAATCCAGGCTGCCCCAGTTTGCCGCGCCGAGTTGGCGCGTTAACCGGATGTGCAGATTGTCGGTTCCTTCTGCAAGCAGTCGCCCAGTGCTGCTCACCGTCATCGTCGTGCCAGGAGCAAAGTAAACAGTCGTGCCCGGTTGGATGGTCAACGTAGCTCCCGCTCCAACTGTGATATTGGCGGTAACCAGATAGGGACCACCACTGGCCGTCCAAATGACGCTTCCACTTACTGCACCCGAGACACTTGTCGCAGGCTGATCGTAGAGCACATCTTGTGTCACTCGTTCGATTTCGTTAAAGTCTGCATCGAGTTCCTGGACCACGATCCGGTTGACGCCGCGCTGAAGCGGTACCCCGCTTATCGTCCAAGTACCCTGCCAGCCCGACCAACTCGCGAACGAATTGTTCACCTTGATATAACGGGTCTCAATGACATTTGCACTGCCACTCAGCGACAGAGTCGCGGTGGCAGACGTGTAATACCCGTTCGCTTGCGGCAGCGTATTGACGACCGTCAGATTCAGGGGAATTTGTGAAATGATGTAGTTACGACGTTGCGCTGCGTAATTCTCCATCGATGCAACCCGGCCACCTGCCCAGTCCCCAATCAAGTTCTCAATCAATGGATTGACGACCTCTGGACGCATGACCGTGTCAGAAATGCGCTTTAGTTCTTTATAGTAAAGAGGAGCGAACTCGGGGTGTTTCAAAAACCGGTTTACGACCGGATTTGCTGTAGCACGGAATAAATTCGCCGTGGTTGGCACTGGACTTTGGCCCTCCCCAAGGTCGGTGTCGTGGTCATGGGCAAAGATTAGAAACCGTGGATCATTGAGACCGCGATACATCGAAAAATCGTCTGGAGCGCCATCGCTGCCGATGGCGGTTTCGCCGTATCCCAAAGAGGCAAGCACTGCGAAATAGCGTGCCCACTCCTGCACATCCGCGACCTGGCGCACTGCATTCGCAAAATCCGGGTCGGGCGTGTTGCTAAGCACGGCAGTGAGATTGAAAAGGTCGGTCCAGTCGTTCTCTGAGGCGTTTGATTCCTTCGAATACCCCTGCGAACTGTACGAATTCGGGTCCGTCCCTCGATAGCTCAGGTCTCCACCGGGACGCGAGCAACGGTAAACATTGCCATTCGGGTCATTGGGAAAATGATTTTCGGCATAATCCGCATCCAAAACTTCGAGATGAACATAAGATCCAAACTGGGGAGATCCACTATTTGCCCGGTTCTGCCCATTCACCCGCATCTGCACAGGAATCGCCTCTTCGGAAGGAAGCCCCATTTTGCGAGCCAGCGTGCTCCCTATAACTTGCGAATACGTATATTGGGTATTGAGATTGATTTCCTTTACACCGTTCCATCGGCTGTCCGTTGGAGTATGCATCTGGAAATTAGGAGGAACCACGCCGCGGCTTCCCGCTCCGCGCAGTCGAATGCCCACACGGTACCGAACCTTCGTATCCGCGCCGTTCATCGTAATGAACGTAGCGTTCATTTGGTCATCCCGTCCCGGATTTGTCGCGTTGATATTATCCAACAGATCGCGCTCGGCATCTGTCATGATTACCCGATAGATCGGCTGCGGACCCGTGTAGATTTCATTGTCGACTTGATATAATGCGTTCGCGCCCTGAGTGCCTGAACCGTCGGTCGGGCCCGGCCACGTCCGCGCATTGCTCGATGAATCAACCGCGCGAACGTAGAACTCGACTACCGCCAGGTTCGTCTGCGCAGGAATGGTCGCGCCATACACGCCATCGTTTGCCAGGCCATCACCATTGGCGCCATTGTCCAACATCGGCACTGACGTGAACGGATTACTTCCCAGCCGATAGAACAAATTCACCGTTACTCCATTCGTGCTCTCATCGATGACCTCAGTTGTGATCCTCACGGAATTAGTGGGCCGTGGAACGGCAGGAAAGTGCGCCACGTTCGCGATCAATGGCGCCACATTCGCGCTCGACACAGAATTCACGCGCCCGGGAGTGCCGTTCACCGTGCTGCTGGCGGTCCAGTTTTGACCCTGGTTGTTGCGAAGATTCGGATTGATCAACTCAAGCGACGAACCCAATCCATCGTGATTCGCCACCCAATCCCATCCTTGCGGCCACAGGGCCGAGCGCCGGCGCAAGGCCCAGTCACCTTCATCCGCATAGTCTATCGACTGAACGGTGTCACCGAGTGCGTTCTTCAGCGTAATCTTTTCGCCGCTATGGCTGAGTGAGCCCACCCACGGTCCGACATAATTTGAAACCGCGGGATATTTTGCCGTGAAACCTGCCACGTCAGCCGCAATCACAAGATATGCCCCTGCCGCCATCGTCACGTTCGAAAAGTTGAATGATGCGCCTGAAGTAATCCGCCAACCGGTAAGATTGACCGCGTTCGACCCTTTGTTGAACAGCTCGATGTACGTCTCGCTGGCCTTGTGCGACGAGGGATGGTACATGATTTCGTTGATCACCACTGCGTCTTCAATCGCGTTGGTGTTCAACACATAGCTCCACGTATTCGTAACAAGCCGATTTTGCGCCGCCGAAAAATCGCGCACCGTTACATTGCTGCTCCAGGTAATGCGTACCAATCCATTCGAGGGTTGATCAAACTCGAAGCTGTAATCACCAGCCCCAACTCCCTTGACACTATTACAAGGCGTGCCGTTGATGAGTAGGTCGGCAGCCCTCACGCCCTGAACTGCTTCGCTGAAGGTCAACGTCAGCTCGCTCAAAGATTTGACGTTAGCGCCCGCTACGGGCGAGATCGTCGCTACCACCGGGCGCACCGTATCCACGAAGTTGTACTGCCAGGTCGAGACAACGTCAGACGCATCGAATGGCTGAGGCGGAACCTGGCCGCTCAGAATACCGTGTTGCGTTGCCCATGAGATCGATACCGTTCCTTCCTGCGGTTGCGGGAAGGTGAAGGTGTAAGATGCCGCCGAACCGGACACACTTGTCGCAGCAACTCCATTGACCAAAAGATCAGCCGCATCAACTCCAGTGACCGGCTGGCTGAAATTGACCGTTATTTGCGAAAGGCTGCTCACTGCGCCCGCTGGCGGCACCACAGATGTAACTGTAGGAGCCGTTGAGGCCGTAACGAAGATGTTCACTGGCCCGGATGTGCCGCGAGCGCCCTGGGTGTCGGAAGCCACGGCCGTCAATGAATAGTTACCAACCGGAACCGAGGTCCAGGTGAATCCAAACGGGATCGTAAAGCTCTCTCCTATCTTGTTGCCGCCTTGAAAGAACTCCACCTTGGAGACATTACCATCCGGATCCGAGGCGCCTGCTCCGATCGTGATGTTTGCCGGTGCCGTAAACGTTGTATTATTCGCTGGGCTATTGATTGTGACCGTTGGCGGCGCATTGTTTGTGTTCCCGTTCAGCTCGAGATCGAAAGTAATGTCGGTGCTCGTTGGCAACGTTTGGTGAACTTCGACCGCTACAATGTTATTTCCGGGCACCAATAAATTGGCGGGAATACCATTGGTTGTCTGGAAAACATTACCATCATCCCCCGCATTGCCAGCCAACGTCTGATAATCGACAGGTCCAGCGCCGATATTGCTTCGGAAGATCTCTGTTCCGTTCAGATAGACAACGGCGCCATCGTCGCGGAGCATCCGAATGCCGAGGCTCACGTAAGCCGCCGGGTTGTTCACAGTGATTTGTCGGCGGAAGTAAGTCGTTATGTATTTGTTGGCCTGGTCGGGTCCGAAAGCGACCACCGTCGCCTCGTCCCCGTCACCATAACCTAACTGGCCAGGCCCCGAGGCCCAGGTCGAATCGTTGAAAGCCAGCGCACGCCAGGCGGTTCCCTCGTCGCTTCCGTTATCCAAATACTTCCAAACTGAACCCGTCGCTATGAGAGTCGGACTCACGGGACCGCCGCCGACGAGGTCGCTGAAAGCCCGAGATTATCGATCGCCACAGCCGTGAGCTGATAATTGCCAATCGGCACGTTGTTTGAAGTGATGCTGTACGGCGATGTTGTGTCCTCCCCGAGTTTGGCCCCATTCCAGTAAAACTCCACTCGAGCTACCGATCCACCCGGATCCGATGCGGAAGCACCAATCACCACGCTCGCAGGCGCGTTGAACGTCGCATTATTCACCGGATTCGTAATCGCAACCGTCGGCGGAGTATTGCCGCCCGTCACATTCACATTCACCGGCGCCGATGTCCCGCGGACATTAAGGGTGTCGCTCGCCACCGCCGTGAAAACAAAACTTCCTGCAGGTGTGTTGGTCCGCGTGAAGGAAAAGGGCGCCGACGCGCGTTCACCGATCTTCGCTCCGTTTTCGAAAAATTCCACCTTTGCAAGGTTGCCGTCAGCGTCGGCGGGCGAACTCACTAAAGCGATGTTGGTCGGTGCCGTGAAGGAGGAGCCATTGGTCGGCGATGTGATGCTGACTGTGGGCGCCTGATTGTTTACTACCGAAATGTTCACCACAGCCGAAGTCGAGATCAGGCCTCCATTGTCCCTGGCCCGCGCCGTCAACTGATACGAGCCCGCCGGAACGTTCGACCAAACGAAGCTGTAAGGATTGGTGGAGTCCTCTCCTAACTTCGTGCTTCCGCGGAAGAACTCAACGTTGGTTACGCTCCCGTCACTGTCGCCGGCTGTCGCGTCGATCGTGATCGTCGAGTTCGCGGCAAACGCCGACGTGTTAGTCGGAGAGGTGATCGATACCGTCGGCGGCTGGTTTGGCGGAGGGGCTCCGGTCTCGGCAATGAGTTCCATCTCAAAGCTGATGTCACTGCTGGTTGGCGCCGACTGGTGGATCTCCACCGCCAGCGTGTTAACTCCATTAACCAGGGGCGCCGATGTGAAGTTCGTAGCGATGAAGGTCACACTCTCCTCGCTATTTCCGATCGCGACAGTGGCCAGTGTCGCAAAATTCACAGGACCGAGCGGCATGTTGTCGCGGAATAGTTCAGTGCCGTTCAGGTAAACGATCGCGCCATCGTCCCGCAGAATATTCACGAGCAGGTTGGTAACGGTGCTCACATTGGCGACATTGAAAGTGCGCCGGAAATAGGTCGTGATAAACTTGTTCGCCCCATTCCCTCCAAATGAGACCTGTGTCGCCTCATCACCGTCACCATAACCCAATTGCGCAGGCCCACTGTTCCAGCTGGTATCAACGAACGCCGGCGCTACCCAGCCGGTTCCCTGATCGCTGCCATTATCGAGGTATTTCCAAATTGATCCCGCGGCTAGCAGATTGATTTGGTTTGCGCCAAGTGGGTTAATCGACAGATTGACAACCGCGGACGTGGCACTGAGGCCTGTGTTATCGGTCGCCACCGCCGTCAGTGCATATGCTCCCGCAGCAACGTTCGACCACACGAGGCTGAAGCCCCCGTTTGTCGATTGTCCAATCAGCGTGTTTCCTCGATAAAAATCGACACGGGTTACGGAACCGCCGACATCAGGATCCGCCGCCTGCGCAATCAACGTCAGGTTCGGTGCCGCGGTAAAAACCGCACCATTCGTCGGGCACCGGATGAAGACCGTCGGTGCTGCGCCTTGTGCTGAGATCGCCGCTGATAGAAGCAATGCGAAGCCAAAAAGGGGAGAGATGAACTTCATTTTAAAGATCAAAATAAATGAACCGGACTCGCGCCATCGCGTTCGGGTGCATGGTTGTACATCGACAATTGTGAGCCCGTGATTAACAGGACCATTAACAATCTGGGGTGCCCGAAATGGGCACTTATCATGTACATAATGCAGCGTGGGTGAACAACGCGTTGCGCATGAGTGGCTTAATATGGCGCATCTTCCACTGTCCTTCAAGCATAGAAGACACACTCAAAATTGGCGTGGAAATGCCGATAATTGTTTATGCCTTTCACGCAATTTCTGCGCTGCGCTTTATTTCCGCGTTGCGCTGTCTCCGCAAAAGCTTCACCATCGCGGCTTCCTCACTGGATGAAGTAAATGCGTTTAAGCTTCTGTTGTACCGTCCTTTCGCTGCTGTTTTTGCTCCTGGCTTCCCTCCGCGGTTTTGCCCAAACCAGCGGAGTCTTCCAGGAACTCTATCTGAACATTGGGGGTGGCACGAGCGTGGCCGATCTCACCAACAGCGCCAAATTTCCAAATAGCCCCGATCAAACCGGCTACCTGACCAATTCGTTTGAAGCAGGAATCGATATCGCCGAAAACTACGGACAGCGCTGTCGTGCGCTCATCACAGCCCCAACCACCGGCAGCTACGTGTTTTGGATCTCGAGCGACGATGCGTCAACGCTCTTCCTCAGCACAGACGACAATCCCAATACCAAAGTGGTGATCGCCAGTGTCAACGGCTGGACCTCGTCTCGCGAGTGGACCAAGGAAGCCAATCAGCAATCCGCTCCCAAAAGCCTCATTGGCGGCCAGAAGTACTATATTGAAGCGCTGATGAAAGAAGGCGGAGGTGGCGACAACCTGGCGGTTCGCTGGCAACTCCCAAGCGCAGTAATCGAAGAACCGATTCCGGCCAGCCGTTTGAATCCTTTCACTGGCGTCCCCACGTCGCCGCCAACAATCACCGGCCAACCGACCAACACGACCGCGATGGAAGGCTCACCCGCCAGCTTTTACATTCAGACCAGCAACTTCGACCCGCTCTATTATCAATGGCAACGGAACAGCAACAACATTCCCGGCGCAAACAGCGCAGTCCTCACGATCCCCTCAATCGCATTGACCAATAACGGCGACTACTATCGTTGCATTCTCACCAATGTCCTGGGCACTACCGCCAGCGCCAATGGCCGCCTCACCGTTACGGCGGATACCCTCGCCCCGACGCTCGTTTCGGCCATAGGTGTCGGATATACCGGCGTGCGCCTCCTCTACTCTGAAAATCTGCAATCTGCCAGCGCGACCAATCGGTTGAACTACGCCGTCACCAATGCCAGCGCCTCACTCCCGGTTTTCACCGCGGCATTTGCCGGCGATAACCGGACGGTCCTGCTCACCACCAGCAATCAAACGCCTGGAGCAACTTACACAGTTGTCGTCAACGGAGTCCGCGACGCCTCCTCGAACACAAATCTTATTGCCGCCAATTCGACTGTTACATTCACCAACACACCTTTCACGTTTGGTTACATCCGGCGCGAAATTTTTTACGGCATCGGCGGGAATAATGTTTCCGATCTCACCTCGAGTCCGAACTACCCGAATAATCCAAGTGTCATCGATTATCCGCCCAATACGGCGTGGCCCGCCGAAAACATTGCGGAGAGCTATGGCGCGCGCATCTGGGGCTACCTCGTTCCTCCTGTCAGCGGCTCTTACACGTTCGCCATCCGCAGCGACGACGCTTCCCAGCTCTTTCTCAGCAGCGACGACCAGGCCGCCAACAAGGTCCTGCTCACTGCCGAACCCGGCTGCTGTGGCGCGTTTGATAATCACGTCTCCGGTCTCGTTACTCTTGTCGCGGGCCAAAAATATTTCCTGGAAGCGCTGATGAAAGAAGGTGTCGGTGGCGACTACCTTTACATTGCCTGGAAGACTCCGCTCCAATCCGCTTTCTGGGACATCATCCCAGGCAGTTCTCTCGGAAACTTTCTCATCGGATCGAACGCCTCGATCACCATCTCACAGCAGCCCTCGAACACAACCGTCGTGTCGGGGCAATCTGCCCTCTTTACGGTCGCGGCCACCGGCACTTCATCCATCACCACCAATCTCACTTATCAATGGCAACGAAACGGGGCTGATATTCCGGGAGCCAATGGATCGAGCTATTCCACGCCATCGCTGCTGGAAGCCGATTCGGGCACACAGTATCGCGTCATCATTTCCGTTCCCGGCAGCACCGTGTTCAGCAGTTCCGCTACTGTATCCGTCCTGCCGGACACATTTCCTCCCACTATCGTCAACGTCCAGAATCTCGGCACCACGACCGTCATCGTCACCTATTCGGAACCTGTCGAAGCTGTCACCGCCACCAATCGCCTTAATTATCAGCTGAACAACGGGATTACGATCTCCTCCGCCACTTTCGCCAGCGACACTCGAACAATCAACCTCGTCGTTAGCACCCTTTCGTTCGGCACGAATTACACGATTACAATCAACAACGTTCGCGACCGCGCGAACACTCCAAACACCATCGCCGCCAATTCCACTTTCATCTTCCAGGCGGTCCCTTATACCGCGATCGACATCGGCAACCCGGCGCAGCCTGGCTCGATGACGGTTGTCAGTAATGGCCTCAACGTCGTCGCTGGCGGAACCGATATCGGCGCTGGCTCAGACCAATTCCAGTTCAGCTATCAACAACGCACTGGCGACTTCGACGTTCAGGTTCGCGTCGCACTCTTAACGCCCTCGGATGTTTGGGCCAAGGCAGGCCTGATGGCACGCGAAGACCTTTCACCATACAGCCGCTTCGCCGCCGTTCTTGGCACCCCTTCCGTTTCCGGTTCGTTCTTCGAAAGCCGCGATCCGGCAGGGGCGGCAGCAACCGCTACAGGTTGGTTTCCGGCCAACTATTCGCAGACGTGGCTGCGCCTTCAGCGCGTTGGCAATCTTTTCACTGGATTCGCGAGTGTTGACGGACGGGTTTGGAAGCAACTTGGGTCAGCCAATATCGCGATGCCCGCGACCCTCTATTTTGGGACGGCGAGCTCCAGTCACAACCCGGGGACCACTACCAGCGTTCAGTTCCGCGATCTCGGAACCACGGCTAACACTGCGACCGGGACATCCGCCATCTCCTCGGAACCGCTCGGGCCATCCACTCGTCGCACCGGACTGGCGATTTCAGAAATCATGTATCATCCCACCAACCGGCTCGATGGACGTGAACTCGAGTATGTTGAACTCTACAACTCTACGCCCATGGACGAGCCACTCACCGGGTTTCGCCTTTCCGGCGCCATCGATTTTCAATTCTCCGCGGGCACAATCCTCAAGGCAGGCGCATTCCTCGTTGTAGCCAAAGCGCCCGCTGATATCCAAACCGTCTACGGTATTGCAAACGTCGTGGGTCCTTATGTTGGAGCACTTCAAAACAGCTCGGGAACGGTGCGCCTGCGCAATGAGCGGGACACCATCCTGCTCGAAGCTAATTATGATAGCCAAAAGCCTTGGCCGATAGCGGCTGACGGCGCAGGTCACTCTCTTGTGCTGGCAAAGCCGTCTTATGGCGAACGCAATTCCACGGCCTGGGCGGCGAGCGCATCTCCAGGCGGCTCTCCGGGTAACGGCGATCCAGCCCAATCCGCGCCTGCAGTCGTAATCAATGAGTTTCTGGCACACACCGATCTGCCCGACGTCGATTACATCGAACTCTACAATCACAGCACCACCAGCAACGACATCTCAGGTTGGTCCCTCAGTGATGCCGCTAACACGAATAAATTCATCATTCCCTCCAATACCGTTCTCGCTCCGCGCGGGTTTGTAGTATTCACCGAATCCCAGCTCGGGTTCGCGCTAAGCGCCTCGGGCGAGGACATCTTCCTGCGCGAGTCCACCGGGCGCGTCGTGGATGCTGTCCGTTTCGAAGCGCAGGCAAACGGAGTCTCCACCGGCCGATTTCCGGACGGCGCGGATAATTTCCACGAATTGCTTTCCAAAGCTCCTGGCACAACGAATTCACCCCTTCTCATTCGGGAGATCGTGATCAATGAAATCATGCATACTCCCGTTTCGGGCTCCGATGATGATCAGTTCGTCGAACTCTACAACCGCAGCGGCGGCCCGTTCGACATAGGCCGATGGCAATTCACCGCAGGCATCGATTATTTCTTTCCCTCGAACACCATCATTCCCGCCGGTGGATATCTTGTTCTCGCGAAAAACATCACGAATTTGCTCGCGCACTATCCGAACCTTTCCATCAACAACACCGTCGGAAACTTTTCCGGAAAACTTTCCTCCGGAGGCGAACGACTCGCTCTCTCATTCCCGGATGAGGTTGTCTCCACTAATTCCAGCGGCAATCTCAGGACCAACGTCATCTATATTGTCGCCGACGAAGTCACCTACGGCAGCGGGGGCCGCTGGGGTAAATGGGCAGATGGTGGCGGCAGCAGCCTCGAATTGATCGATGCTCGCAGCGATCATCGTCTCGCTGCCAATTGGGCCGACAGCGATGAAACCGCCAAAGCGGCATGGACGACGATCGAAGCCACTGGCCTTCTCGACAACGGCTCGGGCTATAACGGTGGGCCGATCGACAATCTCCAGATTGGTTTGACTGGTGAAGGCGAATGCCTGCTCGATAACGTCCAGGTGATCGGTCCCGCCGGGACGAACGTGATCGCCAATTCAACCTTTGAGAGCGGACTCGGTAATTGGTTTCCGACTGGCACTCACATTCAATCCACGCTGGACGCCTCCGGCGGTGATGCTTCGCCCAACTGCCTCCATATTCGAGCCACTGCTCGCGGTGATACAGGCGCAAACCGCATCCGAACACCGCTGAGCGCTAGTCTCACGGCGGGCCAGGTCGCCACCATTCGTGGAAGGTTTCGCTGGTTGCGTGGCATGCCTGAAGTCGTTATGCGTGTCCACGGCAACTGGCTCGAAGCCGTCGGCCGTTTCAACCTCCCGTTGAACCTCGGAACACCGGGCTTGCCCAACAGTCGCCGCGTCAACAATGCCGGCCCTGCGATTTCAGGCGTCGTCCATTCGCCAGGCTGTCCTGGTTACAGCGCGCGTCCACGACTACGACGGCATCTCCTCTGTTCAACTCAAATATCGCATCGATCCAGCGTCGGCCTTCTCCACTGCGGTCATGCGCGACGACGGGACGAGCGGTGACGCCGTTGCCGGAGATGGAGTTTTTACCGGAACGATTCCCGGCCAGCTTGACGGCACCATCGTGGCATTTTATGTGCAGGCGACAGATAGTTTTCCTACGCCGGCGACGACTTTCTTTCCCAGTGACGCTCCCGGTCACGAGTGTTTAGTGCGCTGGGGCGACATCCAGCCCATCAGCAGTTTCGCCAGCTACCGCCTCTGGTTGACGCAGAACAATATCAATAAATGGATCAACCGGCTTGTGCTCAGCAACGATCCCGTCGACGGGACCATGGTCTACGGCAACTGGCGCGTGATCTACAACAT
>Ga0193692_1000231_pt1 | contig 13873 bp, 21 predicted proteins | sample L3a1metaG_FD_144917 | JGI IMG/M metagenome (GOLD analysis project Ga0193692, IMG submission 144917) | Soil microbial communities from a riparian zone of the East river system, Colorado, United States - L3a1 | ecosystem: Environmental > Terrestrial > Soil > Riparian zone | place: USA: East River... | reverse complement strand
TTGGGGTAGATGCCCATGACCTTGCCCTTGCCCCAGCCGACAAGGTAGATCGAGGTATTGTCCGAGCCCGTGCCCGAGCAATCGATCACGTTGTCAGCGGCGACACCGGAGAGCGAGTTGAGGCGATTGGCGATGCCCACGAACTCTTCGGGAACGGACGGAGAGCCGTAGAAGAGGGTCGTGGAGAGCTTCTGACCGTGGCTCTCGATATGAGCCCGAGCCTCGTTCGCACGGTTGACCGGGACCATTCCCAGGCCACCCGTTTCGGCAACGATGGCGTCCATCTCGCTCTTGGAGCGGAAGATGGCGCAAGCGTCATCGATCTGCGCGGACGTGGAGCTCGTGCCGCTCGTGCCGGTGTTGGCGATGGCCGCGGACACCGTGGGCAGGCTGGTGCGGACGGACGTGCGGTTGCCGTCGTCGAGGTTGCCAGCCTCCCAGGGGATGTCATCCAGAATCGCGTTGGTCTGGTTCAGGACTTCAGCGATCGCCGCAGCGTCCCCGTTGGGATCGATGGTTTTGAGGACGTTGGCGATCGACAAAGCGCCAGTCGTGAGAGCGCCCATGAAAAGCCTCCTTGGTTATCCCTGCTCCGAGGCGGCTTTTGCATGGCGTAGCCCTTGAGGGGCGCGGCCTTGCGGCGTATCAGCGAAGGGTCGGTTACCGTTTCGTTTCTCGAAACTCCTAGTTCAAACCTGCGCCCATCGTCATCCAGCCTTCAGGTGGCGCACATCCCTGAAAGCCTTCCCTGTTCCCCGCTGCGTTCGGTGGTGCCTGCGGCAGCGTTGGGGAATCAGTTCACTGCTTACGCGCCAAACTTCCGGCTGCACGCGATCTTGGACAGATAGATCAAGCGAGCGGAGCCGGCCGAAAGATCCTTGAAACCGAAGTACGGGATCAGGTCAATCGCGGTCGTCAGGGCCGCGCCCGTGGTCACCAGCACTTCGTTGATGTAGAACCTGGGGATCAGGCTCGAATCGATGTCGATGACGAAGTGATAGTTCGTCGCCGCCGCCACCGCTGCAATCGAGGTGCAAGCCGTCTCGGTGTCCACGTTCGTGGCCGAGGAGACGGTGTGCCAGTACGTCGGGGACGTCGAAGCCGCCGTGTCGAGGATGATGAACGCCTGATCCGTGTCCGTGGTCACGGTGGGAGTGTTGGTCTTCTTGAATCCAGCCCAGATGACGCAGGACGTCACCGCTGCGGGAGTCTGGAAGCAGCACTCAAACCGGCTCTGCTGATCGGTGCCCCAGGTCGTGACCGCCCAAGCGGACTGCTGGGTATCGAGGTGCGGCAGGACAATCGAGCTGTCGTTCTGCGCTCCGTGGGTGCCGATGGTCGCGCCGCCTTCCACCCACAGGGCGGTATCGGCGCTGACGGCGTTCGTGCCGAGCAGTTCAAAGTCGGTGTTCGCCACTTCGCGGGTGGCTTCCGTGCCGCTCGCCATGTCCGCATTGACCTTGGGGGCGCGGTTGAACCGCTCCACGAGCTCATAGCGGTCCTTGCACATATTGAGGCCGCGGATTTCAACGGGGTATCCGGAGCCTGCACCGTTGGGGCCGTTCACCACCACCGCCTTGCGGTTCTCTTCCCAGCGCATCGTGAATGCGCCGTTGTTCATGGTGATCTCGCCGTCGAGATCCAGGCTGCGGAAGCTACGGGGTCTGGTCATACTCGCTTCTCCTTCAGCGGCAAAAACCGCTTCCAAGAAGCGCTGCGTTGCAGGCGTTGCACATTGCGCGGCCTACGGCGTTACCCAAAAGTTTCTATAGCCGGGGTTGATCGTCCCCCGAGAGCAATCTCAGGAACATCGGTCGTGCCAGGTGAAGCGCCTTGCGTTCCCGCAGGGTATCCCACAGAAGCAGCGCCCCTTTGCACAGCGCAATGAACCGCTTGAGCAGTTCATCCACCGACTTCTCCTCAAGACCGTCCTTTTCAAAGCTCATTTACTTCGTCTTGTACATGGACTCGAGGCCACCCGTCTGAGGCGGCTGGACCACTCCCTTGCCCGCCACGAACTTGTCATCCTTCGTCGCATCGTGGATGTTGTGGAGCATCTCGAGGAAGCCGGGATCCCAGTGGTAGCCCGCCGCCTGGATACGCTCCATCAAGCCTTTGGGTGCGAAGCGTTCCATCACCTGAGTCACCGCTTCGTTCGTGGCCTTCAGATTCGCGCCTCCAAACTTGGGATGCGCTTCGATCGCCTTGCGGTTGGCATCCACGCTCGCCTTGTGCTGGCCGAGGAGGGAATCGTGATAGCCCTGGACCAAGCCGCTGCGCTCTGCCAGTTCCGCCTGGGCAGCTTCCGCGGACAGGCCCCGCTTCTCCGCAGAGGAGCGAAACGCATCCACGTCAGCCGCCTGGAGCTTGGAGCCATCGGGCAGCTTGAGCTTGGAATAGTCCACCTTGACCGCTTCGACCTTGGGGGCCGCCGCATCCGCAGGAGGCTTGACGTCGCCCATCAGGGTGGGCTTAGTGTCAGCCACAGGAGGCGCGGCAGCAGCCGGGGCCGCAGCAGCGGGAGCAGGAGCAACCACAGGCGCGGGCTTGACCTCACCGGCAGCAGCCGCCGCGGGAGGGGGAGCCGTGACCACGGGATCAGCCATTCATAGTCTCCTTGATTTCCCAGCGGACAATACGATCCTTTTGTCTCTGCGTCAGATTGGCAATCTTGGACTTTGGGTAGAACCCAACAACGTGATTCTCTCCCCAACCGACGAACATGATGCTAGTAGCGGCCGTGGTGTTTGAAGCCGCCGCAGTCCATGCCGCCATTTCAGGTGCAGCCACAACAGGGGCTACCTTCGGCAGAATGCCCAACTTCGCGGCGATGCCTGCACCCGCCAGCCCGAACAGCTTCTTGAAGAATCCACGTCTGTCGTCGCTCACTTTCTCTCCTCGTTAGCTTTCCTATTCGCTTCTTCCATTTGGTCCCGTTTCATGTCCTGCGCGATCTTCATGAGCGTTTCCGGTGCCGCTTGCATGATTTCCCCGAAGATCCAGTGGCCGACGTCCTGCCGCCCTGCGTTACGGTGAATCTCAGCACTTGGGCTCCAGATCGATTCAAAGATCCGGCAATGACTAAGTAGTCGGCAGGCGAGGACGTAACCGTCAGCGGTAGCGAGGACGTTGCGGAGGCCATCCAATTCCGCTTTCCGCTTCTGTTCGGCTTCCTTCCGGGCCTGGGCATCTTGCTCCTCACGCGGATCCTTCCTCATGCCGCGCCAACCAGCTGGCCAGCCTTTGCTTTCTGGATCAGTTCCGACAGGGCGCTAGGCTCGCTCGTCTGGGCGCTGGCGAGGTCCTTGACCGCTCCAGCGCCCGCCTTGGCCTGTTCCGCCATCGCTGCGGCCTGCTGCGCCTGTGCCCGCTGCTGGCGAGTCGCCGCCACCATCTCAGGGGGATTGAGGCATTCCGCAGGCACGCCGAGCGCGGTAGCCACCTTCTCCACCATCTTGTCGACGTTCAGGGTATCGAAGATTTGCGGGTACACCGCGGCGAGATTGACGGCGAAGCCCGAGAGCTCGTGATAGCTGGACAGGCCGATCGCCTTCTGAGCCTGAGCCATGATGCTGACGTACTGGACCGTGAGGGACGCGCCCATCAGTTCATCGGGAGCAGGAGGAATCTGACCCTGCTTCACCATGATGGCGAACATGATTTCAATCAAGGGATCGAGGAAGTCCTGATTGAGTTGCTCCAGCACCGGCCCGACGCGCAAGAGCTTCTCCTGCTGACGCACCCGGATCTCTTCCGCCGTGATCTGTCGGCGGTCGGAGTCCGTCATCATCAGGAACAGGTCTTCCAGATAGACCCGCTTGATGCGCGAGCGAAGCTGCTCCTGCATCTGATCGAGTTCCGCAAAGCGCGGATCGATCTGGTAAAGCGCACGCCATCCGCCCTTTTCCTGCGATCCCTCGTCGGTGTAGGTGGTTTCCCCCAGCGCACCGATCTTGACCCGCTTCATGCTGTTGGGGCCTACCGTGGGCGGGAAGATCACCTGATCCACCGCCTGCATCCTGCGGACTTCCCCATGCTGAAGCTGGTTGTTGTCCCCGAGGGCCGTCATCCCCGGGCAGCTGGTGCCGTAGACATCCTCGCCGTAGACCTTCCACCGGGGGCACAGGAGGGGGAAGTAATCGTAGCCGCTCTCGCGCAGATACTTTTCCTGATCCTCTGCGTCATAGCCATCGGTGCCGCCGGCAGCAGACGAGCGCCCCATCTCGTAGTAGCAGGAAGCGTACTTCTTGTACTTGGAAAGCGCGGACTTCGGCTTGTACTCGGGGTTGGGATACACGAAATGGCAGATATCCACCGTGGTTTCAAACTTCCCCTGGACCCATTCGTTCTTGATGCGTGCGGAGAACTTCGACCAGTCGATGTCTCCCCCCGGCTCCTGGCGGCCGAAATCATCCACGAGATTGCGCACCGTCATGGGGAATTCGCGGTAGTAGGTATTGACCTTGCCCTTGCGATCGGCAGCGATCCAGTAGGATCCCAAGGGGAGCGATTGCGTCCAGATGACGGTATCGGGATCCTCTTCGATCCACATGGGAGCCGTGGCGTAGTCCCCGAGATCCTCATAGACCGCAGGAGCAGACTTATAGAAATTCGAGCGCAGCAGCACCTTGCGCATCCGCTCCGTCACTTCATCCAGCCATTCCTTGACGGCGTAGACTTCGGAGAGCGACGCATCCCCGATGGACAGCTGGAACCACGGCCGAGCGGGAGACGTGATGCCCGCCATCATCCCAGCCGATAGGGTCTGCGCGGCAGTCGTGGCCGTGCAATCCATGATCTCCTGATCCTGGCGTTCTCCCCGGTTGTTGTCGTTGGTGAGCCAGCGCACCGAATCCGGCCGCGTGACAGTCGCAATCTGACGCCAGCGGGATTCATGGGACTGCCGGGTATTCTTCATCTGCGCAGCGAGGGCGTTGAAGCCCTGGCGCTTGGTGTAGACCCGGTTCTCTTTGTAGCTCATCTAGATTCCCAGCAGCCCCGAGGTCGTTGGAGCCGTACCCCCCGTGCCGCCCAGCGATGCCTGAGCAGCCGCAGCATCCGAAGGCCGAGTGGATGCCGCATAAGCGCGGTTGCGGGCTCTCAGCGCAGAAGCCGCCTGACTCGCTTCCGTCTGCTTCTGCTTGTCGAGCGCCTGCTGCTGAAGGGCAGACTGTGACCGCGCCTGATCGTTCTTCGCGTGGGTGGCTTCGACCTTGGTGTCATGCGCAGCGGTAGCCTGGTAGCCGGTCGTGCCGATAGCAGCCGCTACGCCGATGATCGCCGCAGTAACCGCCATCAGCGATCAAGCCTCCGACTCATGATCTTGTCTTGGAAGTCGTAGCCCATGCGGACTAAGATTTCACTCCAATCGTGGGCTGCTTTGACGTGGTGATAGGCTACCTGCACCCCTTCAGCGCGAAGCTGTTCATCGCACCACGCAATGAACGATCTGCCGAAGCCACGGCGTTGACGGCTGATGAAGATCACATCATTCGCAGCCTGGAACGATTTGCGGTAGTGCGGATTGTGCCGGACGAAGTAGCAGTTGTAGCCGATCAGGAGATGGTCTTCAGCCCGGGCCGTGAAGATGCGCAGCGCACCGTTGGCCTGGACCGTGAAATACTGGCTCCAGTCGGGGTCAAGTTCGATATCCAAGTAGTGCGCGACTTCCTGATAGTGTTCGCGCAGCAAGGGAGCGATTTCGAGAATGAGGGCGTCGGTAAGGCTTTCTTTCTGGAAGGTCGTGATGGCGCGTTCCGCGTCAACGCTCAACTCAATCCCCCGAGGCTCTCGTTGGACCTAAATCTAGCATAACATTGGCATATTGCAAATGAAATCGTGAAGTAATTGGCATATTGCGAATACGCGCTAGGCGTCGATTTGGCGCGTCGTAGCCGTTCTGTGTGTCTGTAGACGGTTTAGGTGTCAATGCGTCAGACAGGCAGCCAGCCAGTTAGGCTAGTTTTTGCTTTAGAACGTGAGATGTGCCGTAAACCGATAGGCGGCGATATGCACTTGGCTGTTGAGTTGACAGAATACCCACACGCCATACTCATGGGCCTTGAGATGCTCCAGGGTATTGGCTCCTTTGGGATACACCTTGCCCACCCCATAGGTACGCCCGCCTAGGGTGATGCTCCAGCGGTATTTCATCGGCCGTTCCTGAATCTCGACACATCGGCCATGCTCTTGGCTTCCGGCCCGCGGGTCAGGTCGATCACGTCCTCCTGATAGACCTCGAATGCATGAGTGAGCGCCAGGGCATCGGCCATGTCGGGCGAGAATCCGAGGCGCTTCTTGATGTCATCCTTCGATTCAATCTGGAGCCTGTTGGCTGCATTCGAGTTGGCGTAGGTGGGTGAGGACAGCTCCGCGATCAGCGTCTCGTTGTTCGGCAGCTTTGCTCCACCCTTGACCCATTCGGCCATCTTGAACCACATCTCAGCGCGGAGATTCAGGAACTTCTCGTTCGAGGGCTTCCACGAGAACTTGACCCCTCGAGCGTCGTAGCCCGCATCCTGAAGCCGGGACAGCACCTCGCCGCCATACCCGCCCGTCACGTCGACAAAGCACGCAGCCGGCCGCCACTCATTCCACAGCGTTGCGATGTTGTTGGCGAAGGTCTTCTCAGGGATGCCCGCGTAGACCTTGGGCTCCCAACTCATAAGCCCCTGACGCTTGATGACCACGGACCTGTCCCCACCCGTCCAGGCGACGTCTACCCCCAGGATCCGCGGGGCGTATTCGTACATGGTGGGCTCGAGAAGGACGTTGACCGCCGCTCTGCACGCTTCCTGCGGGATCAGCGCATTGTCATCCGAGGCCCCAAAGTCGCACAACATTTCCTGCTTGAACTGGCTGGGCGTCATGCTCGCCCGCATCCGCTCGACTTCCTCCTCTGGCAGCGCCTTGGTGTCGAGGTAGGTATAGGACTTGGCAAACCACGTCGCATCATGCAGGCCATCGAAGTAGAGTTTGCTGAACAGGTTGATCCCGTGAGGCGTGCCGATGAACAGGACCCAGCCTTGACGATCCGCCAGCGCAGGGAGCAGCACTTCTCCCCACAGTTCCATTTTCATCTGTGCGACTTCATCCACCACCGCGCCGTCGAAGTAATACCCGCGCAGCGAGTTGGGATTGTCCGCACCGAAGAGGCGAATCTTGGCCCCGCTTAGGCCAGCCTCCACGGGGAACTTGACTGAGAGCTCCGATTCATTGACGATCGCTCCAGGCACGCGAGTGGCGTAGGCTTTCAGGTAATCCCACGCGATACCCTTGGCCTGCTTGAGTTCCGGGGCGATGTAGGCGTATTGACCGCGCTCCCGGGGACACTTGAGCGCCTCATGAATCAGCTTCATGATGGCGAGCAGGGTTTTCCCTCCGCGGCGATGCACCACGAGGACGGCAAAGCGCAGGATGTTCCTGAAGACGAAGGCTTGCCAAGCGCGAGGCGTGAACCCGAGCTTAATCCTTACTTCTTCCATCGTCGGACTTCGGCTCCGGGTCGATCACTCCGGTTTCGATCACCACGCGGATAGGATCCCCGCCCTGCCCAGTTACTTCCACTTGCTGGCGAGGTTTGCCATAGCCGTACTCCATGAGCTTGACGAGCGCGGCAAGTCTGACGGAATGCTCTCGTGCGGACTGGATGAACTGGAGGAGCTTATCGACGAAGAATAGCCCGCCTTCGGTCTTCTCCATGATGATGCGCTTTAGTTCCACTTCATCCTTAGATCGCCCCCCAGGATTGCCGGAGACGCCCTTGACCCAGTTTGGATTTCCAGCCATACAGCTAATAAGATCTCAAATAGACCTAAAAAAAACTCATGTCCCCAACTGCGCCTTCGCCTCGAGCTCACAAATCCGGGTATTGAGCCGGTCGATTTCATTCATCGCGGTATTGAGTTCCGCTCTCAGCTGCTTGTTCACTTCGCGGGCTCCGTCGCGTTCGGTCTTCAGCTGTCGTATCCCCGCAAGCTGAGTCTGACAAAGGGCCATCGCGCTATCGAGATCGCGCCGCAGGGTCATGAGGCGATTCTCAGACATTGGAGATCACCGCAATCTCATGACCAACGGGGATTGGCGAATCCATCCACGGAAGATCATCGAAGATCGAGTTATGCTGGTTCAGTAGATCCGCGATCTTGGCGAAATGCCCGTCAGGTGGGATCCGCTTCGCCCAATCCGCCAGCGTGAGAACAGACCCAGGGATGATGATCGGCTTCGGCGTCCATACTTCACCCAGCCCGAAGAACGAGAAGAAGGACTTGGGCTTGATGATCGGCGCTGCGACAACGGCGGCGGTCCCGCCAAGCAGCATCCGCAGGAATCCGCGGCGGCTAGTTTCCATGCGTCACCCTGCCACACAGCGCCCAGCACGCGAGAGCCATCACCACCGCAATGATCGCCATCCCCACGAGCAGCTTGACCATGTTGCGCCTGCGATGCTCGATCTCCCAGGCTTCCAGTTCCGGCCATTTCTTCGGGTACTTCGGCGGGTAGCGTTTCGTAGTCTCCCCCTTCAGGCCCTTGCTTTCACTCTCGGCCCATTGCCGCTGCTCATCGGGATTCAGCATGACCGTGGGATCCACTTTGGTGAAGTGGTCCGTCTCGAATTGGTTGAGGTAATCGACTGCGCAAGCACGGCAGCGCCTCTCCCCCTTGCGCAGATACGTCCTGCCGCAACCACAAAGCACACGAACAAATGTAGACCTTTGATCACCGGAAAGTCAATGCAAATATGATATATGACACATGAATCGATGAAGCTCCCCGGCTTGCGCTGGGGAACCTGGAGAGAGGGGGAAACAGATTCGATAAGATTGTAAACTATGATCCGTAAATGTCAAGTTATATGGATGTTAGTTCCCTTATCCTTTGAACCTAAGATCCGCTTCCTAAGCCCTTCCTTGGCGACGTGGACGTAGCAGCGCGTGGTATCAATCGACTCGTGCCCTAGGAACTCCTGAATGTCGCGCAGGTCCACCCCGCGGTTGTAGAGATGCGTGGCGATCGAATGGCGCAGGGTGTGAGGGGTAACGCGCTTCGGGATGTCCCTGGCGAGGGAATGAATCGTCTTCTGCACCGTGCGCTCGCAGATGCGGTTCCCTACCTCGCTCGGGATCAGGTGGGGCGTACCACTCGGCCGCACCTTGAGCCATGCGTCGATGATCGCGGTAGCCTCATCGCTGATCGGGACGTAGCGTTCCCGGCCGCGCTTGCTGTTCATGACGTGGATGAAGCCGCCGGCCACGTCCTCGACGTTCAGGTGGCGCACTTCCTTGTTGCGTAGCCCGCCCTCGTAGAGCAGCGTCACCATGGCCAGCTGGCGGGGATTGCGGATCCTGCGGTAGAGTTGGGCCATCTCCCCTTCGGTGAGGAACACGGGCAACGGTTTGGGAGCGTTCAGGCTCTCGCAATCGGCTGCGGGATCATGGCTGACCAGCTTCTTGCGCCTGAGATACTTGAAGAACCTGCGGACGGCTACCCGGTGACGGTTGACCGTGCTGGCCTTGACCCCGCGCTCCGTTTCGTAGAGCGTCCAATCATCCCATTCATCCTGCCCGAAGAACTCCACGGGGCGCTTCCACCATTCCGCCCAGGCCCTCACGTCCTTGACGTATTCCCTCACCGTCTTTTCGGCTCTCAGCGCCGACAAGTAGTTAGAGAATCCCTGGATCAGTACAGCGGTGTCTGTCGCTCCCTGCTCCCCTGCCCTAATCTCAGGAGAGTGCATCCGGTTTCCTTTACCGGACGGCACCCGATCGCGTAGGTACTATACCTACCCCTTGCCGTCTTACCCCGATACTGCCCCATGTGAATGCCCGATTAGGACATGGGTACTACAAGAAAGTGAACGCCCGTTCAATCTAACTTTGATCTCAGGTTTCCCCCTAGAACCCCATATCTAACACTCTATGGGTAAGAGCGTTCACACGATGGAGCGTGAATCTTTTGTGAATCGGATTTATTTCCTTGACACTGGTTCCGGCGTGGGCCATACTGAGCCTGTCACCAATGAATACGAAAGAAACGAACGCGAACCCGACGAGAGCCGCCGGCCCCGCCTCTGTGTTCATTGGTGACACAACGGACACGTCTTCGGGGTCGGTAGCTCTCACTGGGTTCGAGAAGGGAGAAGCCTTGACGGCTAATCCATATTATCGCGGGGGAGAACTCGCCAGCGCTGAGGCTCAGACGGCCCCGGTCGCCGTTGGCATGGAATCCCCCACGGATGCCGCGTGGCGCATCATCTCGGAATGGAACCTCGAGAAGGGCTACGTCAGCGCCGAGTCCCTCCTGCGCCTCTCCAGAGTGCTGCACCCGGAGGTGATCCAGTGAAACGCTTCTGGTGCAGCTGCTCCAATCCCAAGTGCAACGCAGGGGCCTGGGTGTCGGAGTTCTCCAGCGAGTTCGGCTGCCTGTTCGCCGCAGACGCCTACGGCGAGGAATGCACGGAGTGCGGTGGGGACGTGGAAGTAGGGGACGAATACTCCCCGGGAGACTGCGCGTGATCGCTGCATGGCGCGACGACTACCCCAACATCCGCTGGGAATGGCGGGTGTTCATGGGCGGTCAGTTCGTGACGTACATGAACGCCACGGTGCCTGAGATGATCGAAGCGCAGAAGCACCTTACCTTCGCGCTCGACGTGGAGTGTCTGACGGTCGACTTACTTTAGCCCTCTCTTATCTCGGGCTGGGTGAGGAGCCACCCGCACCCAGCCCACATAAAACGAAAGGACGATGCGATATGCCGCCAACCGGATTGATCGAATCGAAGACGAACGGACACTCCCTCACGCAGATCGACGCTGAGACGCTCTCCAAGCTGGTGCTGAATGGGGATCTCGCCTCGATGACCCAGGACCAGAAGACTGCGTACTACGTCTACCGCTGCAAGGCGGCCGGCCTGGATCCCGCTACGAAGCCGTTCGATCTGCTCACGCTGAACGGGAAGCAAGTCCTTTACGCAACGAAGGAGTGTTCCGCCCAGATCAGCCAGCGGGACAAGCTCTCCGTCACCGTCGTCACGGATGGGGCGGTAGCGGACATCTACCGCGTGGTGGCTCGTGCCACGTCTCCAGATGGACGCTGCACCGATGACATGGGCTGCGTGAACATCAAAGGCACAACCGGAGATGCGCTCTGCAACGCCATGATGAAGGCCACTACGAAGGCGAAGCGTAGGGCGATCCTGACCCATGCGGGGCTTGGAATGCTGGATGAGACGGAGCTCGAGACGATCCCCGAGGCGTCCAAGGCGAGAGTCACGACGCCTGTCAAGCCCGTCCAGTCTGCCGACGCTGACGCGGTGCCCCATTCGGTCACGGATGGCGCTCCCGCGCCCGTAGAGCCCGCGCCGGCCGCAGACAGCAAGCGCCCCACCGATTGCGAGCGCGTAGGGATCCTGCGGACCCAGGAGAAGCGCGGCACCAAGAAGGACAAAACCCCCTACGTCCGTACCGGGGTCGAGATGGCCGCCGCTGACGGCTCCCCCTTCTGGGCAAACACGTTCAGCACCACGGACGCGGCTATCGCCAAGAAGTGCCAGGACGCTGGCCTGGACGCATGGGTCAAGACGCAGAAGAACGGCGAGTTCCTTGACCTCGTGTACATCGAGGCCATTGAAGGCTAAATGCCCAAGAAATACATCCTCAAGACGGATGAGGAGCTCGCCCAGCAGATCCGCAAGCAGCTGGCGGATGACGGGACCGCGCCGATCGACTGGGCGCACGAGGCTGCGATCGAGGACATCAAGAGGTTCTTTGTGGATGACAAGGCGGCTGGAAAGCCGCAACAGGAGCCGCGGCCCGGGGGATCTGAGGGGTGAAAAGGGCCGTGTGACCGGGGGATGGGGCCTCGCCTGGGTGAGGGGCAGGCCCAGTAAACCATGATCGACGTAAATGACCTCCCCGAGGACGTGCGGAAACAGCTTGAGAAGGCTGGGCAGATACCTAGATCCAAAAGGCGTGCCGGCGTTACGTCGCGGACGACGGCTTGGAAGGATGTACCAGCGATGGGATGGGTGAAACACGTGGCTTGTGGGTGGGCGGGCACCGGAGAGTGCTTGTACTGCCCGGAGAGAGAAGGGGCGGCAGATGGGGAAGTCTCCAGCATTCCAGTTCTACCCTGACGATTGGCTGGGCAGTACGAGGATCACGCTGATGACGCCAGCGGAAGAGGGGGCCTATATTCGCCTGCTAGCGCACGCCTGGAACAGCCGGGATTGTGCCATTCCGGACGACGATGAAACCCTCTCTATTTTGTCTCGCCTGGGGCCCAATTGGGAAGCCTCCAGCGAGATCCTCCGTGCGTGCTTTAGGCCAGCGAAAAACGGTCGGCTCGTCAATGACCGACTGCTCGATGAGAGGAAGAAGCAGCTAAAGTTCCAGAAGGCAAAGAGTTGCGCTGGTAAGGCTGGCAACGAAAAGCGATGGCACAGCGATCGCACAGCGATGCCTTTGCGAGTCGCAAATCATCGCTCTTCATCTTCTCTTTCTTCTTCTTCTCCTATTCCTAAAGAAGAGGGGACCGTACAGGCCCCAGCCCCCCCTCGTGGCTCTGTTCGCTTCCTAGCTCAGAAGTGGAACAGAGGGCCCGGGATCCACCTCAACGGCGATAAGGCTTGTGAGCAAATCCAGGCTGCGATTGACGTAGGCGTCGACCCCCAAGGCATCGACGTCGCCTTTTCAAACGACGAAGCAATCAAGGGGCGAAAGATTTGGGAGGTATTGGACCCCCTACGCCCTACCCAAAAAGCATCGGTAACTATTGCCAGGAGAGACGCGAATGGACCCCCTAAAGTCTAACCCGCTCCAGTCGAACGAAACTGAAATGGCCTACTTGGGTAGTCTCCTGTTCGACAACCGGCAGATCCCCGATACCGCGGCTCAGATGCACCGCGGGATCTTCGTGGCACCAAAGCATCAGGTGATCTTCGATGCGATCCTCCGACTGTTCACCAGGGGTAGCAAGGTGGAGTTGGTGCTGCTTCGGGACGAACTCGACAGCCTGAAATCCCTGAACGCCGTGGGCGGTGCCGCTTACCTGATGTCCCTAGTGGATGGGGTCCCGAATGCGGAGCACGCCCCCGAGTACGCGAAAACGCTGATCAGCCTGTGGCAGCGCAGGACGCTCACTCGGATGCTGGATGAGATTAAATCCCAAGTCCTCGCGCCACAGGCTCAAGGCGAAACGCTGGACGCGATGGGGGTCATCAATCGGGCGATCCAAGCGATCGGAGACTCTCAGGGTGGCGAAGCGGTGGTGTTCCTTGAGTCGCTGTTGAGTGACGCCCTGAACGTTCACGCTCACACTGAAGCGACAACGGTCACGAGGATCGGCAAGATAGACGGGAATATCAACCTGTTCACGCCAGGGGAGTTGACCATCGTCGCCGCCCGCCCGAGTATCGGCAAGTCCTCGTTCATGCGGCAGATTTGCGCGAATGCTGCGGACAGCGGCGTAGCTATGATCTTCTCGCTTGAAGTGACGCCGAAGGTGTTGGCGCTTCAGTTCGCTTGTGAGATCGCAGGCGTGCCGTACTGGAACTACTCCAGGGGGTTGGCGACGGAAGAAGAGGTTCAGCGCGTAATTCTCGCTTCCGGGTCGGACATCTTCAGGAACGTCGCCGTCTACAACCGCACGAACGTTTCCGCCCTGGACGTCTCCCTCGCGGTCACGCAACTCAAGGCCAAGGGCCGCAAAGTTGTCGGGGTGTTCGTTGATTACCTGGGGCTGATGCGCCACGACAGGTCAGAGCGGAATGACCTTGCTATCGCCGCTACCACGCGGCTGCTTAAGCAAATCGCCCTCGAAAAGCAGGTTCCCGTTGTCCTCCTCGCGCAGTTGAACCGCGAGATTGAGAAGCG
>Ga0193692_1000230_pt1 | contig 13897 bp, 19 predicted proteins | sample L3a1metaG_FD_144917 | JGI IMG/M metagenome (GOLD analysis project Ga0193692, IMG submission 144917) | Soil microbial communities from a riparian zone of the East river system, Colorado, United States - L3a1 | ecosystem: Environmental > Terrestrial > Soil > Riparian zone | place: USA: East River... | reverse complement strand
CGCAGCGCCATCGGCCGATGGGGGGATGTCAAGCGTGCGGCCGCAGTCGAGGCTGCCCGCCGCGCTGCCGAGCAGAATGTTTCACGTGAAACACCCGTCGAGGTCGAGGCCGCCCCGAAGGCGCAGGTCAAGGGTGGCTACGGCAGGGCGGCCAGCGTCCGCGTCAAGCCGACCGTGATCTCCATCGACCCCGACGTGGTGTTCAAGTCCTACAACCGCAACAGCGAGGTGATCGCCCTGTTGACCAAGCTCTGCCAGCGCGACCTCGATGCTGGTATCACCACCCCCGGCGCGACGGTCGAAGACCGCTCGGTGGTGTCATGAGGGCAATCAATGATCTATCTGGCATGGTCTTCGGTGATCGCACGATCACTGGGGCGTCAACCCGCAGATCTTCGAAGGGGGAGGTATTCTGGCACTTCAAATGCCTGTGCGGGCATGAAGGGGAAGCCTTGGGCGCAAACCTTCGAAAGAGCACTGGATGTGAGAGGTGCCGGAGGGTTACGCATGGGCAATCAAGGAAAGGTGGAACGACGAGCCTCTATGCTGTCTGGCGGAACATGCTGGCCAGATGCGGCAACCCGAAGTCTCACAATTGGAAATTCTACGGCGGGCGCGGCATCGCGGTCGCTGAGGAGTGGCTGACTGACTTCATGGCCTTCCGCGACTGGTCGCTGGCCAATGGCTATGAGCCGGGGAAGGAACTGGATCGGCGCGAAAACGACGACGGGTATAGCCCCGGCAATTGCCAGTGGCTCACCCACAATGAACACAAAATCAAACACGGAAAGGTGTCTGGCAATGACAAATGATGTCGAGCGAGTTGGTATCGCGGATCTGATGGCTCGGGAGTACGCGATGACTTCAGGGGATTTTTGGGCCGTCATGCGACGGACGGTCGTTCCTGATGATGCGACCAATGAAGAAGTCGCCGGATTTCTCATGGTTGCTAAAGAGTATGGTCTCAACCCACTTCTAAAACAATTGCACCTGTTCAAGTCGAAGAAGTCGGGCCGCATGCTGGCCACGGTCGGCATCGACGGCTGGTCGGCCATCGTCAACCGGCACCCGGACTTCGACGGCGTCGAGTTCTCCTTCGAGTGGGCCGACGACAAGCCGTTTGCCTGCACCGCCACCATGCACCACAAGCAGCGCAAGCACCCGGTGGTGGTCACCGAATACCTGAGTGAATGCTGGCGCGACACCGACGCATGGAAGCTGACGCCCGCCCGCATGCTCAGGCACCGGGCCTACGGTCAGGCCGCCCGCCTGTCGTTCGGGATCTCGATGGGGCTCGATGAGGACAATCCCGATCTGGAGCCCATCGACATCACGCCAAAATCGCCAGAGAAGGCCGTGGACGCGCCCAAGCCCAAATCGGCACCCAAGGCCCCGGCGGCGACCCGCAAGCGTGCCACGGAAGCGCCCACCATGACGGACGAGCCCAAGGGAGCGCCGACCATCGACGGCGAGGCGCACAGGGTGACGGAACCGGCTGAGAAAGATCAGGGGTCTGGCACCCCTGCCGAGCAGGGTGAGCCGACCATCGACACTCAGGCGGTGTTCCGCGAGTTCATCGACCGGCTCGGCGACACCGGCAGCGAGGACGACATCGATGCGCTGGTCGAGGAACTGGACGTGCATGCCGTGCTCGCCCACGACGAGGACGCCTCGGAACTGGTGACCACGGCGATCAAGAAGCGGCGTCGTGCTTTTGCGTAGTGCGCCGGGTGCGGGTCTTGCCGGGGGCAGCAAGCTCCCGGGCCTCGCGCTGCTTCATGTCCTTGATCATCGCCTCGCGGCGGAAGTTGAACTCGGTGGGGATGCCCTCCTCGACCATCTTCTCCCGCCGCTCAAGCACCTCCAGCACGGCTTCGCGAATGAAATCGGCCATGCTCTCGAAGCGCATGCTGACCTTGGTCATGCGTTCCAGTGTGCCCTTCGGGAAGCGGGCGGTGGTGGCCTCGTAGTTGATCTGCGAACGGGACATCTCTAATAACTCCAAACGGTTCATGTTGAACCATAGTTAACCTACGGAAGGAATAAATTCAATGCAGCCTGTCAACCTCGTCTACCAGCAGGGGCGGTTCTCTGCCGCCTCGGGAGCCGACCACGAGATCCTCGACCGAGAGATGGGCGAGGGGGAGGTGATCACCACCGAGCTTCGCCCGGTGGCCTCGGACGGCCAGAAGGCCTTCTGGGCGATGATCAACGCCGCCTACAAGCATCGCCCCGCCATCGCCACCCGCTGGGACAGCCCCGAGGATCTGGCCAACGCGGTCAAGATCGCCATCAAGCACCGCTCGACCGGCGAGAGCCTGAATGGCTCGCCCTACTTCATCGCCCGGTCGCTGGCCGGGGTGAAGGACTGGGAGGGGTTCAACGGCGCGGTCAAGGCCTGCCTGATGGACAAGCTCGACATCCCCGAGGAGGTGCTGCTGCCGCCGAAGCAGGAGGAGACCGCCCCGGTGGACGAGGCCCAGCCGGATGACGAGCGGGCCGAGGAGCCTGCGCCCGCACCTGAGCCGGAGAAGCCGAAGCGAGCGCCCGCCGCCAAGCGGGCCAAGGGTGACAACGTCATCCCGATGCCCGACCCGCTGGCGATGGAGTGCGCCACCAAGATGCTGGTGTTCGCCGAGGACCGCGAGAGCTTTGGCGACAACACCATCGGCCAGTTGAAGACGCTGGCCAACATCACCGCCGACTGGATCGAGACCCTGCCCGAGCACAAGGACTTCATCGAGATCGTCAGCGACAACTGCGAGAAGATCATCGCCTGCTCGCCCGCCGACCACGCCAAGCGCAAGCGGTGGCACGACTACGTGATGGCCTGCATACCCACCATCGAGGAGAGGAAAGGCAAATGACCAATTCTGTAGACGAACCATCCGAACTACCGCCGCTCGGCGTGATCGCCGGGAAGTTGGCCGATCTCGGCGTGCAGTCGATGCGCGAGGCCGCCAGCGGGCTGCGCCAGTTGACCGGCGTGCAGATGGGAGGCATCGCCGTGGTGGTGGTGTCCGACGCCGACCACCGGGTCACCGGCATGTCGTTCACCGTGCCGAATTTTGTCGACCCCTACGCCGCCGCCACCGCGCTCCGTGAGGCCGCCAACCAGATCGACAAGGCCATCGAGGAGCACAACAAGGCTCAAGAGGGCTCGGAGGCCGTCAACTGATGTACACGCCTGCCAGACATCAATATCTCAGGGCGCTCGCCGACAGCGGCACCCGGCCCCGGGTGCACAACAAGGTCGGCTTCACGCTGATGGAGGACGGGCTGGTCGACTGGGTCTACCCGCTGGAGGGGGTGCTGCTGGCGGGCGATTACGTCCGCAACCGCCTCCCCCTCCACTGGAACGACGAGACGCGCTCCAAGGCTGTCGAGCGGATCACGCTGGACGGCATGCTCAAGCTGGTCAGGTGGAACGCCGGAGTGCGGGATTAAAAAAGATGCACCTCGGTGCAAATAGGTGCTTGACGGTTACATTAAACGTAACTATGGTGGCTCTCATCGGGGCGGCGCTGTGTCGCCCCGCAACACCCGGAGACGACCATGACCAACATGCCCAGCCAGTTCAACCAGAAGCGCCCGCTCACCGAAGACGAGATGGCCCGCTACGCCCCGTCGATCTTCCAGACCGAGGCCCACGAGAGCCGCTCGCTGCGCTTCCAGCCGATCCCGACCATCGAGATCGTCCGCCGCATGGCCGGTGAGGGCTTCCTGCCCTTCCACGCCGCCCAGAGCCGCGCCCGTGATGTCACCAAGCGTGACTTCACCAAGCACATGATCCGCTTCCGCAAGATGGACCGCAACGACCTGATCGTCGGCGACAACATCCTCGAAGTGGTGCTGGTCAACGGTAACGACGGCTCGTCGGCCTACAAGCTCGACGCCGGGATCTTCCGCATCGCCTGCCTGAACGGCATGGTGGTCAAGTCGAAGGACTATGGCGCGGTCAAGGTGCGTCACTCCGGCGACGTGATCGGCAAGGTCATCGAGGGCACCTACGAGGTGATGAAGGGTGCCGAGCGTGCCCTGACCGCCCCGCAGGACTGGAGCCAGATCCAGCTTGACGACCGCATGCGCTACGCCTTCGCTGTCGGCGCTCACGTCGAGCGCTTCGCCGACGCCGCAGGCAACGTCGAGACCGCCATCGAGCCGCAGCAGTTGCTGCTGCCGCGCCGCCGGGAAGACATGGGCCGGGATCTCTGGTCGACGTTCAACGTCATTCAGGAAAACGTCATCCGGGGTGGCCTGTCGAACTCGGCCTACAACGAGCACGGCGAGCGGGTCCGCTCCTCGATGCGCGAGGTGATGGGCATCGACCAGTCGGTCAAGCTCAACAAGGGGCTGTGGGCGATGGCCGAGTATCTCTCGGAGAAGGCCGCAGCCTGACGCAGAAAGGGGCGGCCACGGAGCCGCCCCAGTCTTTCCTCAACCAACAACTACGGAGCACCGCCATCATGTCACCGAATGACGAACCGGGCAAGAGATCCACCGGCCTGCAGTACGCCCTGCGGCGGGCCATCGAGCGCCGCTTCGGCAAGTCGGTCCTGCCCTACAAGTTCGACCGGCCCATCATCGACACCGACGACGAGGGCCGCGAGCGGCACCGGATCACCGATCTGGAGAGCGGCTCGTGGGTGATCGTCGCCTTCCACCCCGGCGACCGCATCCGCGTCGTCGCGGAATAATGACGGGCAGCGCTTGACACCTGATCAGGCCATCGCCTATACCTGCAGCCGCGACGGGGAAACTGATCTCGGTCAGGATTGATGTCGCGGCAAAGCCTCGTGCGGTTACCTTCGGGAAACAGCGCGGGGCTTTTGTTTTTGGTGTTTCACGTGAAACATCACTTGACCAGCGGCGGCGTATTGAGGCCGCTGCTCATGCCGAACAGCCCGAGCACGATGCCGACGATCAGCACGATGGCCACCACCACGGTCAGCACGTAGACGATGTTGCGGATCGGCTGCGGGGTGCCGAGATGATCGAGCGCCCAGAGCACCAGCGCCACCGCGCCGCAGATCAGCAGGATGTAGACGACAGCGTAAAGCATCATTTCCTCCAAATTTGCCCGCTGAGAGGCGTTTGCCTCTGGCGGGTGTCACGGTCCACAGAAAGGTCGTCGCTGCAGCGCTGCCCCTGCGCCCGTCAATCTGGCGGGCCATGCAGCCTCGGCAGCCGCTCGAAGCAACTGTCCATCAGCTTGGTCAGCCGCTCGTGCTGCCGCTCGTCGTCGCGCTGCGTCGACCAGTAGGACAGCATGCCGTAGATCACCGCCAGCACCACCGCCGCCAGACAGGCCGGGTTGTGCCTGAAACCATCGGCGACCGCCTTGACCGCGCCGCCCGGGTCGAGGCTGACCATCACTCCTCCCCGGCCAGCAGCCTGAGCACCCCCATCGCCAGCAGCCAGCGGTAGGGCGCTGTGGTGTCGGGGGTGAGGGTCGCCCCGGGCAGCGTGCCGTAGAACTGGATCGAGTAGCCGTTCCTGTCCTTCAGGCTGCTATCGGGGATATCGAAGCGCACCACGCCGTGGGTGACGTCGACGTTCTCCGGCAAGTAGACCGTTGGCACGCCGCTCGACCGGGCGATCAGCACCAGCTTGGCGTCGAGATTGGTGGCCACCGCCACGCCCTCGGCGGTCTGCACCGTGACCAGCAGCGTCACCGGCTGGTCTTCCGGGGCGCGGATCGACATCACTGCAGGCTCCAGTGGGTTGAAGATCACCTGCCGCTGGACGAGCATGGTTCACCCCTCCCGTGGTTCTATCGAGGCCGGGGCGATCTTGAAGCCAGCCTTGGTCATCGTCTCAAGCTCGGCCCGCAGGAACGGCGACAGGCCGTGCGGGTCGGTGGCGTTGAGCACATAGTGCTGCGGCTCGCTCGCGCCAGCCACGGTGATCGACAGGACGACGCTGGCCCCGTCGTAGTCGTATTGGGCTGAGTGGATCACTGCCGGTGGCGGTGCTGGTGGTTCTTCTGGTTCGTCCATGTCGGTCTCCTTTAGCTTACCCGGCGGGCCATCGCGGTGAACGGGGCTGCATTGCTCTGGCCGCTGTGCAGCCACGTGCCGGTGAGGGCAGCGCCGCCCGTGCCGCTGTTGACGTAGCAGCCAGCATTGACGCTGTCGATGCGCAGGTTGGAAAGCGTCTGGTTGCGGGTCAATATCGAGCCGATTGACACCAGCACCGTCGAGCCGACCGGGAAGTCGACGGCACCCGACGTGGTCAGCTTCGACGGGAAGTTGCCGGTGGTCAGCACGTCGCCAGCGCTCGCGCCATCGGTCAGCCGCGCACCAGCGCTGTCGACTTCAAAGACTTGGGTTTTGTTGCCGTTGGCTTGATACGTGAAGATCTGCGCAAGACTGGCCTCGGCGTTTTCGGTGTTCCATTTGATGAGGCCCCGGGTGTTGCCGTTGACGCCGACAGCGCGATAGGCACCAATGCTGCCGGTCGGGCCGCGCATGTAGAAGCCGTTGGCGTTCAACGTCACTTGGCTTTGCAGATTGCCGCTGCTGTCTCGGTAGATGATCGACGTGCCGAAGGCCGGGTCGAAGCCGAACTCGGCCCGCTTGTTGGCCCCGCCGTCCCGGCTGACGAACGAGCCGGTCTTGAGTTCGAAGCTGTCGAGATCCATGATCGTCTGGTTGGCGACGGACTGGTCGTTGTTGAGCGCCTGAATGGTGACCTTGCCAGCATTGGACGCGGTTTCCGCCGAGATCAGCCCGCGTGCCGTGCCGTTGACCTTGCCGAAGCGGATCGTGCCGTTGGTGCTGTAGGCCCCGATGTTGGCGTCGTTGACGTCGAGGTAGCCTGCCAGCACCCCGGCGGGGTCGTAGGCCTCCACCTTGACGGTGGCTCCCTCACCGGCATGCACGCTGTTCACCGCGCCCCGGATGACGCCGGTCGAGCGCTCGAAGATCAGTTTACCGGCGCGTATCCGCTGGCCTTCCTCGTTCCACGTGATGCGCTGGAGCACGGTTGCTGCGGTCGGCGGGTTGGCGTCGTCGTCCCAGATGGTCAGCGTTGCCTTGTTGACGGTGGGGTCTTGCGGCAGCACCAGCGAGGAGTGCAGGTAGGCCTCGTCGCCCTCGCCTGTGAAGGTCACGAGGCCGCCCACGTCCAGTTCGATGCCCTCGGGCAGCAGCGCCATGTTGTTCAACTGCGTCAGGCCGGTCTTGTCATACAGCTTGAACTCGAGCCGCTCCGGGTCGTCGCCGGTATAGGGCACGATGGAGGCGATGCGGACTGGCGGGTCGCCGTCCATGAAGCGGATCGCCCCGGTGATGTCGATGCCGGTGATGAACTCCTTGTGGGCGTCGACGTATTTCTTGGTGGCCACGTCGGTGATGTTGGACGGCTCGCCGACGTTGATGAGCTTGAAGCCCGCCATCGGGATGTCGGCCACCGGCTGCGTCTGGCCGTCCTTGGTCAGGCAGTTCGACAGGCCCAGCAGGCCAGCGAAGTCGTCCATCTCGGCGTCGTGGCGGTCGGCGCGGATCTTGACGCCGTTGGCCGCGTCGGTCGTCCAGTCGAAGGTTCGCACGAATGTGCCGCTTCCATCAAATCCCAAGGTCGTAACTCCTCTTTTTCATCGTCATTTCCTCCGCAAGCGTTCTGCGTTGGCGTCGATGGCAGATCGGATCTGCTCTGGCTCAAAGACAAATATCTGACTTCGGTCATCACCCCAAGCACCCTGTGGCGGCCTGCGCCAGTCGCTGGGGTCACCCCAGACGACAGCGTCGTGGCCCTTGGCCTTGAGATCCTCGATGTGCTGCGGCGCATCCTGCCATACATTCAAGCCTTCCATGTTCTCTGATCGTGGCGCGAAGTACGGGTTCCTGATGTCGAGGTAGGTAGGGTGGACGTTGGCCCCCTCACGCAACACATCGTCCGGTCTGGAGCCGTGACTGATGTGGCGGTAGTTTGGGTCGGCGCTGAAGAAGAAGCCATTGGCCGGGTCGCCCAGCGGCCCCTTTGATTTGTCGAACGTGTCGAAGGTGTTTGTCGTCATGTGGTAGGTCTGAAGCGGATCGCCCTCCGGCGTCCTCGCCTGTGATCTGGCAAACCAGTCCTCGAAGCCTTGCTCGACCGGCTTGGCGATGTCCTCGGCACCGCCTGCCATCTTCCTCGACAGCATGTCCCGGCCCGCGTGAAAACCCTTCTTGAGCAGCGCCCCGGCCCCGAGCATGTCGGGTGCCATCTCGCCGAGGCCCTCCAGTGCCGTGCCCGTCCACGTCTTCGGCTCGTAGGTCTCGCCGAGCACCGGGGCGGTGGCTCCGGCGACATCCTCCGAGGTCGGCAGCGAGAACAGCGGCAGGCCCTTGGGCTGCTCGATGGGCTTGCCAGTGACCGGCGACGTGGGGTTCAGCCCCTTGGGGAACATCCACGACGACAGCCAGTCGCCGCCCTCCTCGACGTCACCCGGCAGGCCGACCGTGCCCTCGACCCCGGCGCGGATGCCCGCCAGCGCCGAGCGGCCCTCGTCGGTCATGTCGCGGCCCGCGTTGGCGCGGTCGTAGGCCTGCTGTCTGGCGAAGATCGGCGACACCATCAGCGCCCCCTTTCCGGCGGCAGCCAGCCATACGAGCCGGTGACCTGACCTTGCGGGTTGTTGATCAGATCCTGATACTTCAGCACCCGCTCGATCACCTCCGGCGTGATCTCGGTCTTGGGTGGCGACATTGCCATGATCTTGCCGATGGCCGATGGGTCTTTGCCCGCCATGAAGTCACCGAACAGCAGGTTGGCTGGCACCGGCATGTCGAGTTTTCCGACGAGGGTGCCGGGGATGTTGCTGCTGTAGCTCGGGTGGTCGCCCGGGGTGATCTTCTGCGTCGGGTCGAGCCTGACGAACGAGCTTGTCGGGTACTGCATCGACTGGCCGGTGCGCAGGTCTATCGGGTTATCGAGGTAGGGCGCGGTGACAGCCTTTCGCGCCACCCCCACCTCCGGCATGCCAGCCCTGAGCCAGCCCTCCGCATCCATCTCCTGCGTCATCATGGTGCGGAACTTGCCCCCGGCGTCGGCGAGGTACTGGTTGTCGATGTTCATCAGCCCGGGGAAGTCGGGGTACTTCTTGCGCATCATCTCATCGAAGGCCCTGAGTGTTGCGTCGGGTGGCTGGTTGGCGTGGACCATCTGCAGCAGGGTCTGGGCTGGCATGTGCGAGAAGTCCATGCCGGTCTGCGGCTTCATGCCGAGCCCGACATTGATGACATCCCCGCCCTCGGCATCGGCGATGTCGCGCCCCGCCCGGTTGAGGGTCGTGGAGGCGATACCTTTCTCGGATGCCCATGCATGGGGGTTGAAGGATGGGAACTCGTAGCCGCCCCGGAGGCTGACACCCTCCCCGAAGTTCTGGCCGAGCAGGCCCTGCAGGGTGGTGCCCGCGTGCGACCTGTCGGTCTGCATGCCGCGCACGATCTTGCCCTCCAGATCCTCGATCCTAATCGGGGTCATGGGCTGGACCCGCTCAAGCGGGTTGCCGTAGACCGCGCCGATGTCATCGAGCGGTGTGTAGCCCTTGATGCCGGAGTAGGCGGTTTTAGGCTGCGTGGCCTTGTCCAGATGCATCGCTGGCATTGACTGCAGCTTCTCGGCCCTCGTCGCGGCGGCCTTCTCCTTGGCCAGCGTGCCCTTGGCCATCGTATCGACCAGCTTCTTCTTGACGGCGTCGGCCTCGGCCTTGGCGGCCTTCTTCGTCGCCGCTTTCTCGGCTGCCTTCAGTGCCTTGGAAAAGAGCGACATTCACTTCCCCCCACCATAGGCGGCCCCGCCGCCGAGGGCACCGACACCTGTCGGCGTGAACTTGCGGGCTCGGTTGGCCTCGATGATCTGCACGGCCCGCTGGATGTCCTCCGGCTTGCCCGACATCATCAGCTTGGCGACCTCCGGGTCGATGCTCTTGCTGCCCATTTACTGCACTCCGTTGTAGGTTGGCAGCGTGCCGCGAGACATCAGCCTCGCCAGAGTATCGCGCCACATCGGCGTCTGCATCGCGGCCAGCGGATCGGACATCGGGATTTCCTCCAGCGCACCCATCATCAGCCGTGCCTCGTCAGGAGCCCGGGCCAGCGCCCTGCCAGCATTGGCGCGTTCGATCAGTTTCTTGCCTCCAGCCAGTCCCGGGCGAACGGCAGCGCCCATGATGCCGCCGGTCAATGGATCGTATCCGGTCGCATAGGCCCCGGCAGCGCCGAGGATGCCACCGCCGCCAGTCGTGGCGGCCATCTCGGCCAGTTGCCGCGCCGTGGTCGAGTTGCCGGTCAGTTCGCGGTTGGTCTGGTTGAAGGCGCGCTCGGCTTCAAGCTGGCGCACCACGTCGACCACCTGCTCCGGCCCCAGTGCGGCCTCGGCGGCCTCGCGGCCCAGCGGCGTGTTCATGCGGGCCAGAGCGCCCTCGGTCGAGCCCCGGTTGAGCAGGTTGCCCGACTGCTGCAGGGCATACCCCTGCGCCAGCGGTGCGGCGTGCTCGTCACGCATCGGCGCGGCGTTGCGCGGCAGGTTGGAGGGCAGGTTCGCTCCGGCTAGATCCGCGCCTGTCTGCACCGCCTCCTGCTCGGCGGCCTGCGCCCGGGCTAGTGCCCGCGCATTGGCATAGGTTGGACCGGCCATGCTGTCGTCCAGCCGTTGCTTCAGTGCCCGCGCCATGCCGCCTGCGATCGATCCTTCGTTGCGCTCGCCGCGCTGGTAGGCGGCCTGCGAGGTATCCATCAGCGACCGCTGCGTCTCATCGAGCCTGCCCAGTTCGCTGGCCACGTCGCGACCGGCGATCACCGACCTGTTGCGCAGGTTGACCCCGGCCCGGTCGTAGGCGGGGCGGCCCAGATCGCTGTCGATGATGTCGGCGAACGGTTCGCGGGGCAGATCGTAGCCAGCCAGTCGGGCGGCGTTGTAGGCCTCATCGATGGCAGGCTTGCGGGCCTCGTAGAGGCTGCGCTGCAGATCCTCTGGCGTGTCGCGCACACCCCGTGGCAGACCGGCGGCGTCGGTCAGCACGTCGGCCACGCGGATGTTCTGCAGCGACTTCCTGCCGGAAAGCTGGTCCTCGATGATCGACCGCGCCTCCGGCGAGATGTTGGAAGCGGTCTTGGCCACCCGGATGCCTGACGGCCCCATGATGTCGGCGGCGATGGCGTCAGGCCCGAGGCGCGCCCTTTCGGCGGCGATGCGAGCACTGTCGACGCCTGCATCCTTGGCCGCCCGGGAGACCCGGGAGGAGGCCTGCAGGGCTGGATCTGCCCTGCCCTCGCGCAGCCACGAGGAGGCCTTGTCGACGGTCTTGCCGATGGTCTCGCCAACGAGGTGGCCGCCCGCGCCGAGGATGGCGCTGGAGGCGATGGCGTCAGGGTTGGTGGCCTCGTCGTGGCCCTTGGCATCGAGCGCCGACATCGTGCCCGCCTCGGTGCCTGCCACGGCAGCCCGGGTCAGCCAGTTGGCGGCTTCCGAGGCCTTCGACGGCGAGGCCAGATAGCCTGCGATCTTCGGTGCGACTGCCAGAGCGCCCTGCCGGTCGGAGGCCCCTTGCGTGTCGCCCTGCAGCGCCGCCAGTTCTTCGTCGTAGCTGCCGCCACCGAGGCCGATCTCGCTGCCCAGCGCACGCACCCCGGCCCGGGCCTTGTTGAGGTAGCCCATGCTGGCAGCGTCGGAAAACAGGTTGGCACTGTCCTTGGCGGTCTGGAAGCGTTGGCCGAGCCAGCCCTTGCTGGAGAACTCGTTCTGCGCCTTGGCCACGCGAAGCTGTTCCTCCAGATCGGCCAGTTCCCGGTCGGGGCCCTTGACCTCACCTTTGAGTTGCGCCAGTTCGGCTTCGAGTTCTTCGAGCGTTGCCATGTCAGCCTCCAGTCAGCCACCGCGTCAGCGGGACAATAAAGCCCTCGTCCTGCTGTGGCTGCGCCTGCGGCACCTGCACCTGCGGCTGCGCCCCGGCGGCGGCCTTCTTGCGGGCGATCTCGGCCTCCAGTTCCTTGATCTTGGCCTCGCGGTCCTGCGGCTCAAAGACCTTGAAATTGGTGTCGACGTCGAAGCCCGGGACGATCTCGGAGGGGTCGATGCCGCGCCGCTTGGCGATGTTGGTGTAGAACTCCGAGGTCTTGCTGTAGGCGTCGGAGTAGCCCTTGATGCGGCTCGCACCTTCAGTCAGCAGATCCTTGCGCACGGTCGGATCGAGGCGAGATCCCGGCTGGCCGGTCAGATACTTGTACTGGCTGAAGATGTTGTCGGGCAGGTCGGCGGTCTTCTTGACCGTCTCGGTTTCGCCCTCCCTGACCACCGAGGTCGGGTCGAACAGCTTGGCCATGCCGATGATGATGTTGAGGTCGGCCTGCGGCGTGTCGCGACCGGCGGCGTCCTTGATCGATGACCAGATCGGCGTGGCCTGCGCCATGTTCTTGTAGGACGGATCGCTGATCACATCCTGCCGGATGCCGGAGATATCGGTCAGCTTCGGCTGCTTGGCGGCATCGATCTCCATCTGCTTCAGATCGGTGGCCTGCTTGCCCTTGGTCTGCTGGTCGGCCAGTTCCTGCTCGCGCTTGACCTTGGCGTCGGCGAGCACCTGCTCGCGCTGGGTGGCGGTGTCGCTCAGTTGGTCCTGCCTCTGCATGGCGTAGCGCCCGAGGTTCTCATCGAGGCCATAAATCTCCGGTGCCTCATCCGGGGTGATGCCGCCTGCCAGTAGTTCCGAGAGCCGCGCACGGCCAGTGTCGTACTGGTCCTGCGCCTGCTTTTCCTTGAGGCCGGTGACGAAGCTGTTGGCCATCTGCGCCGCGCCTTGCCACGGCGATATCATCTGCTGCGGCTGGGCGGCCTTCGACGCCTGCTCCTCCAGTTCGATCTGCCGCTGTTGCAGCGCCTTCAGGGTCATGGCCTGCGCCGGGGCGGCATATGGGGTGGTGGTCGAGACGATCCTTGGCATGGTTTAACCCCACAATTGTCCTGAGTTGAGACGGGCGAGCGCCTGCGCCAGTTGCTGCCGCTGCAGTTCGCTCTGCTGCGGGTCAAAGGTCGGCTGCATTTGCCCGGGCGTCATCTGCGTGGCCTTCGAGTTGGGCGACGGCAGCGGCTGCCAGTTCGGGGCCATCGCCGTGGCCATCTTGCCGAGCCCCTTGCTCATCGCATCGAGCCAGCCCTTCTTCTTCGCCTCCGGCTCGACCAGTCCCGGCGTCGGCGCGGCTGCGGCTGCCTCGTCGCGGGCTTCGAGCGACAGGTTGGAGCGATCCGCCGGGGTGCCCGGTACTGCGGCTGGCGTCTCACGCTGTGCCGCCTGTGCCCGGGAGAAGTCGACCGCGCCCTCCGGCCCCAGTGACGGGTCATAGCGGGCCACCCTGCCGACCGGGGCGGCACTGGTCTCGCCAGTATCGTCGCCGAGCAGCGCCTGCGCCTTGCGGCGATGGGCACCCATGCTGTTGACCTTCTGCCTGACCGTCGAGCCGCTGTCCGTCGCGTCGTAGCGCCCCGGAGCCCCGGCATTGACGGTCGAGTAGAGGTCCAGCATGTTCGTGCCGGGTTTGACGCCACGATCCTTGAAATACCTGACGATGGCACCATTCGCCCCCAACTGCGACCCCAGCGGATCATCCCAGTTGACGCCGTATTGCTTGGCCTGTGGCTCGCCGAACTGGATCAGGCCGCGATGCTGGCCCCACTTGGTGCGCGGGCCTTTCTGCGACGGGTCGAATGTGCCGCCCGTCTCATAGGAGATGGCGGTGGCCAGATCCACGGGGTCGACGCCGAGCGCGTTGGCCGCCTCGATGATGCCGCTTCGCAGTCGTGGATCGTAGGCCATCGGTTCACCTCATTCCCGGTGGCGGGGCACCGCCGCCGCCCTGCCGTGACATCATCATCGCCAGTTGCTGGCGCGGATCGCCCATGCCGCCCATCATGCCGC
>Ga0193692_1000229_pt1 | contig 13902 bp, 18 predicted proteins | sample L3a1metaG_FD_144917 | JGI IMG/M metagenome (GOLD analysis project Ga0193692, IMG submission 144917) | Soil microbial communities from a riparian zone of the East river system, Colorado, United States - L3a1 | ecosystem: Environmental > Terrestrial > Soil > Riparian zone | place: USA: East River... | reverse complement strand
AACCATTTTGTGGTTTTGATCGTAAACAGTCAAGGTTTTTTTTATTTTGATCCCTGTCTTTTTCTTCTATCTGTATCTCATTAGCATTGTAGGTAAAAGTCTTCTCGCAGGAGAGTAGAAAAATACTTAACACCAGGTTAGTAAATAAAAATCTCATCATAAGAGAGTTTCTGATCTCTCTGGTAAGTCAAATAGTTTGCCAGTTCATTTTATGCTTGCTCTATTAAAAAATGTGGAGGCCCATCACTTGTCATCCCTATTTGTGTAAAATAAATTTCCCTTTTTGCGAAAGAATACGCTTAAAAAAGAGAATAGAAGGGGATTGATATAAAACTTTATAGAAATTCAATGATCGCTTTGCTGACGTTGTTATCCCTGTAAATTCTTCTATGTCCTAATCCCTTTGTAACAATGAATTCAATATTGTAATGCTGGTCGTCCATTACTTTCTTTGCATCTTTCCATGGGGTCATTGTATCTTCTTCATCGTGGCACCAAAGGATCTTTGCTTTTAAATTTTTTACAGCCCTGCTTACTGAATACCATTCAGAAGGTTTGTTTTTTAATCTATATATATAGTCATCGAATTCTTTTCTTACACCTTCATTTAATTTCATGAACGAAAAGAAAATATCGATCGCCGTTTTAGATTCAGTAGCGGGAGCGACCAATACGACATGGCAATCATCCGTATGTTCAATTTCTTCCAATGCAAGACAAATAGCAAGACCGCCAAATGAATGACCCATATATGATCTTATCGGCCCATATTCTTTATGGATATATTCCACCATTTCTTTGAACATAACGGCATTCAAAATTTTACCTGTGCTATAACCATGTGCAGGCGCATCAAAGGCCAATACTTCGTATCCTTTTTTCATCAATGGTTTAATATAACGATCAAACTTTGCGACGGAAGAGTTAAAGCCATGAACGATCAGTACCTTTCTATGTCCACCACGATTCCATCGATAACCGGTTATAGTTTCTCCATGTAGTTTGAATTGCAGTTTTTCAGATTCATTAAAAACTTCAGGTAACTGCTTTTTATACCGGAATTGTGGAGTTGTAAAGAGATCCAATGCCAATTCAGCTGCTTTCTTATTCGATAAAGCAGAAAGAACTTTAAATTTTGTACGATAATAGCCAATCGCTATCTGTTGCCCTAACTTTGTCATTATACAAATGTACTTATGGATATTGTAATTCTGGGGTCGGGAAATGTTGCAGCAGTTTTAGGAAGAAAATTTAAAGCAGCAGGACATCGAATTTTGCAGGTAATAAGTCGCAATGCTTCTGCAGCCAGCAGGCTTGCATATGAATGGGATACTGAAAGCTCTAATTATCCAAGTATCGCTAAACCCAATGCCGATATTTATATTATTGCTGTTAGTGATGATGCAATTGATGATGTGATCGCTAACATACAGCTGCCCAAAAAAGTGGTTGTCCATACTGCCGCGTCAGTATCAAAGGACATTTTAAAGACAGTAACTGATCATTATGGAGTTTTTTATCCATTACAAAGCTTGCATAAGGAAGATTCAGCTCTGCCTGAAACGCCGATCTTTTTTGATGGCAGTGATGAAATGACAAGAAAAAAGCTGGAAGCATTGGCAAATTCAATTTCTCCGCAACATGTAACACAGGCCAACGATGATGCAAGATCAAAACTGCATGTAGCGGCCGTATTTGTAAATAATTTTACGAATCACTTATATGCTCTTGCTGAAAATTATTGTAACAAAGAAGGGATAGATTTTCATGAAATGCTGCCGTTAATTGAAGAGACGGCATCCAGGATAAAGGATATCTCTCCGTCAAGATCGCAAACTGGTCCTGCTATTCGAAATGATGAAGAAACCATACAGAAACATCTTGCTTTACTTAACTCACACCCCGAACAAAAACGGGTTTATGAGTTTTTAACTTCAAGTATAAAGACTTTCAAAGTATAGACTTTTCCCAAACAAGTAACTGCCAGTTTTCCTTTTACAGCTACATTTGCAACCCAAACGAGAATCGATGTATAATCTGAAGATAAATTTTGAAGAGAAGGGAGTTGCGCCGATGGCAATAGTAAACCTTGAGCCTAACCAGACCTTGCTGGAGATCTGCCTTAAAAATGATATTGAACTTCACCATAATTGCGGCGGAGTTTGTGCTTGCACTACCTGTCATTTATATATTGATAAAGGAATGGATTCAATAGATGAACTGACTGACAGGGAAGAAGATTTTATTGACAGGGCAAAGGACCCAAGATTAAATTCAAGATTAGGATGTCAATCGCTTTTGCTTGATGGTGATGGAGAAATAGAAATAACTTTACCGGATCAGACACAATTTTTAGGAGAATAAATTAATTTGATAATTAGCTAATGTGCTAATTTGCTATTTAAGTGATCCTTTTATAATCACGTTAGCATATTATCATATCAGCACATTTACTTGAAATATGACTCACTTTGAACCACCGATACATTGGGCCGATCATGAAGATATTGCCCAGAAATTATATGAACGTTTCGGCGATGATTTTAATGAAGGAAAAATTTATCGTATTCGTTTCACCGATCTTCTTGAATGGATATTGCAAATCCCGAATTTTGAAGGCAAGAAGGAAGAGAGTACAGAGGGGCATCTCGAAATGATACAAAGTGCATGGGTGTATGAATGGAGGGATAATCAGAAATAATTAGCTAATTTGATAATGTGCCTATTTGCTAACAGTGCCAATGACTGAAATCTTTGCATATTTGCATTATCAAATTATCACATCAGCATATTAGAACATTATGAACGTTCTCGCCGAATTTAAAAAAGTTACCACTTTTATTTTTGATATCGATGGTGTGCTCACTGACGGCACATTACTCGTACTTCCTGATGGCTTGCAGGCAAGACGGATGCATGTAAAGGACGGTTTTGGTATGCAGATGGCAATGAAGAATGGTTATCGTGTATTGATAGTATCAGGTGGCGTATCAGAGGAGTCAAGAAGGAGATTGGAATACCTCGGTATAAAGGATATTCATCTTGGTGTTGCTGATAAAATAAACTTTGTTGCTGATCTTCTTAAAGGCAATAAAATAAAATGGGAAGAAGTTCTTTATATGGGAGATGATCTGCCTGATATGCCGATAATGTCCAAAGTTGGATTATCTGCCTGTCCAGCTGATGCCGTAAGTGAAGTGAAGAATATTGTGAAATATATTTCAGCTGTTAATGGAGGCTGGGGCTGTGTACGGGATGTAATTGAAAAAGTTTTAAAGGTGAATGGACATTGGAAATATGAAACAGATGTCACGTCAAAATAAATGTTTAGATGATAATTTTTTAAGACGAAGTTTCTCATTTTAATAACTATCATCTAACCTCTATAAAATTATCATCTTCTCTTACTAACTTTCCTGAAAATTACTAACTCATGAACCTGGTTGGGGCTTTTATAAAGATGATCCGCTTGCCCAACCTTATTTTTATTGTGCTTACCCAGGTTCTTTTTCACATCACCGTTCTGGATACAATATTACTGCCGATCGGAATAAGACCGACTATTGATGGGTGGAATTTTATTTTGCTTTCCGTTGCGTCTGTGCTGATCGCTGCAGCAGGGTACATTATCAATGACTATTTTGATATTAACATAGACCAAATAAATAAACCAACTGCCAATGTCGTTGACAAGATCGTTTCCCGCCGCTGGGCAATGGCATGGCATTTTGTGCTTAGTGGTTTCGGTATCATATTGAGTGCATGGCTTGCGTGGCGAACAGGTTTATGGTACATCCTTATTGGTAATTTTATTTGTGTGCTTTTATTATTTGGGTATTCAGTTTCTTTAAAAAGAAAATTACTTTCAGGAAATATTTTGATTTCTCTACTTATAGCGTGGGTTATATTGATCATTTGTTTTTCGCAGATTAATATGCCTTTTCGGTCACTGCCTGGAGTTAGCGAGGCATCCAATAAGATTATACGCATTGGTATTCTTTATGCGGCTTTTGCATTTATCAGTTCATTGATCCGGGAAGCAATTAAAGACATTGAAGATCTGCAGGGCGATGAACGGTATGGTTGTCGCACAATGCCAATTGTATGGGGCGTTAACGCGGCGAAGGTTTATATCGCAGTTTGGTTGGTTGTTATTCTTGCATTACTTGTCATTTTACAAGTGTATGTTGCGAGATTTGAATGGTGGTGGGCAATGGTATATTCAATTGTGTTTATCATTGGGCCATTCGTTTTAATATTTTTTCAATTATACAAAGCAAAAGATCAAAAAGATTATCATCGTTTAAGTAATTGGACAAAGCTGGTAATGCTTACCGGAATTTTATCAATGATATTTTTTTACTTCTATTTATGAACAAGATAATTCTTGCATCACAATCACCACGTAGAAAGCAATTGTTGGAATGGGCCGAAATTCCCTTTGAAATTTTTGTAAAAGAAACCTCTGAAAATTATCCTCCCGGTTTAGAGCCTAAGGAGATCGCAGTCTATATTGCTCAACAAAAGGCTGCTACAGTACAGAAACTGATCTCCTCAAATCAAACAATACTTGCTGCTGATACTATTGTTGTTCTTGGGGAAAATATTATTGGTAAACCTGTACATCGTGAGGAAGCAGTTAGTATTTTGTTTGCTCTTTCAGGAGAAAAACATCAAGTGATCACAGGTGTTGTTATTCGGAAAGGAGAGGAAGAGATCTCTTTTGCTGATGTTACAGAAGTTGAATTTCACAAGCTCACACTGGCGCAGATAGAATTTTATGTTGATAAATATAAGCCCTACGACAAAGCCGGCGCATATGCCATTCAGGAATGGATCGGCGTGGTAGGAATTAAATCCATCAATGGAGATTTTTATAATGTGATGGGATTACCGGTCAGCAGGGTAGTAAGAGAGTTGCAAAAGATAAATGGTTAAATGTTGAAATGTTGGTTAGGTTTCGTGAATTCAGTAACTTAAAGCATCAGACCATTTAACCATCCTTAATGACTACTAAGACTACAGAAAACCTCAGTCTAAGTTTCCCGTTTAGGGAGACAGGGGGTGTGACTGAACGTCTCCTCCAATTCATTTGGCAATTCCAATACTTTAATAAAGGCGAGTTACGATCTAGTTCAGGCGAAACAATACAAGTTATTTTCCCCGGCACCTATAATACAAACCAAGGCCCTGATTTTAATGATGCAAAGATCAAAATTGGCAAAACAACATGGGTCGGGAATGTTGAACTCCATTTACGTTCTTCTGATTGGAACAAGCATAATCATCAAAATGATAAGAATTATAATAATGTCATTCTTCATGTTGTTTGGGAAGATGATTTTCCTGATTATAGTATGCCGGTATTGAAATTAAATAACAGGATAGCAAAAATTTTTCTGCAGCGATACGAAGAGCTAATGAATGCACAAGGTTTTATTCCTTGTGAAAAAACTATTTCATCAATACGGCCAATCGTATGGCAAAGTTGGAAAGAAAGATTGCTGGCGGAAAGACTAATAAGGAAATCTGCTATTGTTGAAACATATCTTGATCAAAACAATCATCATTGGGAAGAAACATTCTGGTGGTTATTGGCAAGAAATTTCGGAGTAAAAATAAACGCAGATGCTTTTGAAGCAATGGCTCGCAGCGTCCCGGTAAATATATTGGCGAAGCATAAAAATCAGATCCACCAGTTAGAAGCACTGTTAATGGGACAATCAAATTTGCTGAATGAAAAATTCAAAGAAGATTACCCGATCATGTTACAAAAAGAATATGGGTTCTATAAAAGCAAATACAAACTCAGGCAAAATACATATACACCCTTCTTCCTTCGAATGAGACCCGGAAACTTTCCAACTATCAGGTTGGCACAGTTGGCTATGCTCATCCATCATTCAGAACATTTGTTCTCTAAAATTAAAGAATCGAATTCTGTAAAAGATGTTAAGAAGTGGCTGGATGTTACTGCTAACGATTACTGGCATTATCATTATCGTTTTGATGAGCAGTCTTCATTTAAAAAGAAAAACCTTGGTGCAGGAATGGTCGATAATATTCTGATCAATACTGTATGCACCATGCTGTTTGCTTACGGACATTTTAATAAGGAACAAAAATTAAAGGATAAAGCAGTGCAGTGGCTGGAAGAAATAACGGCGGAATCAAATTCAATAACCAAAGGATTTGAGCAAGCCGGCTTAAAAAATAAAAATGCCCATGATTCACAGGCATTGATTGAATTAAAAAATGAATACTGCAGTAAAAAAAGATGTCTGGACTGTGCCGTTGGAAATGCACTTCTCAAAAGTAGCTGATAGCTGATCACCTCATTGGATGACAGTGTTTATAACTTCCATTAGCAGCCTGGTCAGGAGTAAGTGCTCTCATACAAGATGAAAGCAATATAACAGCTAGTACAAAAAATATGATTCTCGTCTTCATAGGTTTTAATTTGAACTTAAAAGTAGCGGCCAGAATTTATACTTCAAAAGCGAATCCACCTGCTATATTTCATGGATTTATACCTTAAATAACATCCAATAAGTCCGCAGATTCCTAAGAAATACTACGAGAAAAACGGACAATCGTTTCGAACTAGCTCCAACTTCCCCAATTCACTTTCTGCTCAATATCCGGATGAACACTCAATGCAACAGGACAGGTCATCCCAGTATTTTTCAAGATCGTTTTTGTTTTTTCATCTATGCTAAGCAAACTATCGGGAATGTGGAAGGTCAATTCGATACCACCCACACGGCGTGGCTCAGCTTTCATGATCTTTAATACATCTATCTTAACACCAGTCAGATCAAAACCCATTGTTCTTGCTTTTATACTCATTACAGTTATCATACAGGTTGCCAGGGATGTTGCCATCAGATCGGTAGGTGAAAATCTTTCACCTTTGCCATTGTTATCAACCGGGGCATCAGTTTCAAAACTATTGGCACTGCGCAAATGGGTACAAGTGGTTCTTAACTCGCCATTATAAACTACTGTTGAGGTCATTATGTTTTTTTGCCCTAAATTTACGTTATAAACAATACTAAGAGTAAAAGAAGTCGGGACAGAAATTAATTACATAGCCTCTTAGTTTAAAATATTTTCCCTTGAAAAAACTATTCATTATCGCTTTCTTGTTTTCCCTGGGTTCATCTTTATTGGCACAGGAGATCCCAAAAAAACAAACAAAAAAACAGGTACGTCGACAGGAAAAGGCAAAGAAGGCAACTGAAATGACCCGCCAGGAAGAAGAAGGAGTTCTCGTTTATTCATCGCAAAGTATTTGGGGTATACAACTCCGGACAAATGGCTATGGAGCCTTTTATGAAAGAGGCAAAAAGAAATCGCCCAGGAATGGTTTTGTGTATGGGATTGAGTTTAACGAGATAAAAAACCCTAAAGAAGATAAACTGCCAAATGGTACCGGTGGTTTTTCATTTGGTAATCCGTATGTATATGGCAAGATCAATAATTTTTATTCAGTGCAACTCGGCTTTGGTGGCCATCGAATAATGGGGCAAAAAGGAAATAAGAATGGTGTAGCTGTCAGCGTAGTTTATAAAGGTGGCTTGTCATTGGGTTTACTTCGCCCTTATTATATCCAGGTTGAAGATAATGGCACTAACAAAACAATTAAATATTCTCCTGAAACAGATTCCCTGTTCAAATTTGGTTTTATAATTGGCAGTGGTGGACTTGGCATGGGTTGGGGAGAAATGAAATTAAAACCCGGTGCATTTGTAAAAACAGGACTTCGGTTTGATTTCGGACGCTACAATGAAGTTGTTTCCGGTATCGAAATTGGAGTAAGTGCCGAATACTATGCTTCCGAAATACCGATCATGCTTTATCAAAATGATCAGCAATTCTTTTACCAGGGCCACATCGCTTTCATGTTTGGTCGACGCAAGTAATAGCTTTATTTTTGCAGGATAATTGTGTTACCAGCAGATGGGATTCTATTCACCGCCTGTTGTGTCACTCACTTGTACGTTCGGTAATTCTATTCAACACAAGAAATGACAGAACTTCCAATAATATCAGAACCCCGGCAAAAGAAACCAGATTGGCTTCGTGTTAAGCTTCCCATTGGCGAAGAATATAAGCATGTTAGAAGTCTTGTTGACACACATAAACTTCATACTATTTGCGAAAGCGGCAATTGCCCTAATATGGGCGAATGCTGGGGCGCAGGCACAGCCACATTCATGATACTCGGAAATATCTGTACAAGAAGCTGCGGCTTCTGTGCGGTGGCTACAGGTCGTCCTGAGCCTGTTGATTGGGATGAACCGCAGCGGGTGGCGGAAGCTATTCATTTAATGAAAGTGAAACATGCCGTCATTACCTCCGTTGATCGGGATGAAATAAAAGATGGCGGATCTATTATCTGGTACAATACCATCAAAGCCGTCAAAGCGCTTAACCCCGACACAACTCTTGAAACTTTGATACCTGATTTTAAAGGCGAGCAGGAAAATATCCAGCGCATTATTGATGCGGCCCCTGAAGTTGTTTCGCACAATATTGAAACAGTAGAACGATTAACAAGGCAGGTACGCATACAAGCCAAATATTGGCGCAGCATGGAAGTGATAAAGATATTAAAGCAAGGTTGCATGAGAACCAAGAGCGGCATCATGCTCGGTCTTGGCGAAGCAAGAGAAGAAGTGATACAAACAATGACCGACCTGCGTGATAATGGTTGTGATGTAATTACTCTTGGACAATATCTCCAACCAACGAAAAAACATTTACCAGTTCATCGTTTTGTACATCCCGATGAATTTGCCGAGTACCGTGAGATCGGTTACAACCTCGGGTTAGATTATGTGGAAAGCGGCCCGCTTGTCCGTTCATCTTATCATAGCGAAAGACATGTATTCGCTGGGCTGGGAAGGAAGGAGTGGGAGAGTAGAAAATAGTTTATAGTTATTAGTTAAGAGTTAATAGTCCTGCTTTGGCAGGATTTTTTGTTCTTAAATCTTTTTAATTTACCTGAATGAAATCTTTCTCCTCAAAAATTCAAATCATCGGCGTCAATCCTTATGTATTGCTTCCATCTGCATTATTAAAACATATTTTTCAAAAAGCAGGAAAGGATAAAGGTGCTATACCTGTGCAATTAAAAATAGTAGGCGAGGATTTTATTCAAAACCTCGTAAAGTATAGCGGCAAATGGAGATTGTATTTGAACGGGCCAATGCGTAAAGCTGCTGGTAAAGATGTTGGGGATACAATTGAAATACAAATTGATTTTGATCCCAGGCCGAGAACAACACCGATACATCCAAAACTTAAAAAAGCATTTATAGAAAACCCAACTGCAAAAAAGGCATTTGAAAAACTTAGCCCTTCCCGGCAGAAAGAGATCTTGCGTTATATAAATTTTTTAAAATTGGAAGAAAGTGTTGACAAGAATATTCAAAGGGCAATTTCACATTTAGCCGGCAAAGAAAGTTTTGTTGGAAGAAAAAATTTATAATGCTTTAATTTTGATCATGCGAAAGATAGTCCTTCAACTTGCTGTTAGCCTCGATGGATATATCGAAGGCCCCAACGGAGAATTTGACTGGTGCTTTACAGACGAGGATTATGGCATGTCTGCATTCTTCAAACGTATTGATTCAACCTTTATGGGACGTAAAACCTATGAACTGGCGCTAGCCATGCAAGATCAGATCCCACCCGGGTTTCCAAAATTTAAAGAATATGTTTTTTCTAATACCCTTACTGAAGTAAAAGAAGGAGTGAAATTGATAAATGGAGATATTAAAAGTGAAGTGGAAAAAATAAAAAAGGAAAAGGGAAAAGATATTTGGTTATTTGGCGGTGCAGATCTTATTTCTTCACTAATGAATCTTCAGCTTGTTGATGAAATTATTTTAGCGGTACATCCTGTTATTCTTGGAAGCGGGAAGGCTTTATTCAGTGAGATTAAAGAACGAACATGGTTGACGCTTACTGATCACAAAATTTATCCAAACGGTCTTGCCTTTCTTATGTATTCAGTAGAAAACTAGCCTTTCAATTAATATGTTTTAATTTATCTTCACTTCATGCGTCGCTACACAATTATTTTAATCTTGCTTATTGCTTCAGCAAGCAGCATTGCACAGTCACGAACAAGTAAGTTACTAAGTGATATTTTTGGTGCTGAAAAGGATAGCTTATTCCAATCAGTAATTCAACATCCGGAGATATATCGCTATCAAATAATTTACACCCAGATCAACCGTGATAAGAAGAATACTCCTTCTTTCACCAACTATTATTTCAACTACGACTCACTGCAGTATTTTAATCCGGCATCTACGGTAAAAATGCCGTTGGCTTTTTTATCATTAGAAAAGTTGAATGGGTTAAAGCAAAAAAGAATAGACATGTTTACGCCGATGCAATACGATAGCGGCTATTCACGACAAACAATTTTGCACAAAGACAGCACTGCTGAAAATGGATTGCCATCTATTGCACAATTTATTCGTAAAGCTTTTTTGGTAAGTGATAATGATGCCTATACCCGCATGTATGAGTTCGTGGGACAGCAAACAACCAACCGGCGACTACATGAAATGGGTTACCCTGATATGAGGATCACACGCCGCTTTATGCGAATGAATGCTGATGAGAACAGGCATACAAATCCAATTCGCTTTATCAAGCCCGATGGTTCGCTTATTTATTTTCAGCAACCGGCATATAACATCGATTCGTTCGATTTCAGCCATATCAATAAAATGGGAACGGCTTATATGAATGCGCAGGACAGTTTGATCAATGAGCCGATCGATTTTACGATGGCTAACAATGTAACTGTTTATCATCTTCAGCAATTACTTCAGTCTGTTTTATTTCCAAACTCAGTTCCGGCAAACCGACGTTTTCATTTAGAAAAAACCGATTATGATTTTTTGTATCGCTATCTTTCACAGTATCCGTCAGAAACTGATTATCCAAAATATGATACCGGTCTTTATTATGATAGTTATGTAAAATTCTTTTTTAAACAAGGAAGTCATACTGTTCCAGATTATATCCGTGTTTTTAATAAAGTGGGTTGGGCCTACGGTTGCCTTACTGATGTTTCATACGTAGTTGATTTCAAAAATAAAGTTGAATTCATGCTTACCGCAACTATTTATGTAAATAGCGACAATATACTTAACGATGACAAGTATGATTATGATAATATCGGGTATCCCTTTATGTATAAATTAGGGCAATGTATTTATAATTATGAATTGAAACGAAGCAGAAAATATAAGCCCGATCTTTCAAAATTTATTATTCATTACCAGAAAAGAAAAGAGGATAGTCGCCCGGCCTTAAAAGAAATTGATAATTGATGAATCAAAGACTTGCCCATATTGCCATTGTAGTTAATGATTATGACGAAGCAATAAAATTTTATACGGAAAAGCTACATTTTGATTTAATAGAAGATACACAGCTTTCTCAAACCAAGCGTTGGGTATTAGTGAGACCAAATGGTGGGGATAGTTGCTGTTTATTGCTTGCAAATGCTGCCAATGAAGAGCAAAGGAGCAGGGTAGGGAATCAAACAGGTGGAAGAGTATTTTTGTTTCTTCACACTGATAATTTTGAAAGAGATTATCAAAATCTTTTAGATCATCAAATTGATATTGTAAGACAACCACAACGTGAAGAATATGGAACAGTCGCTGTTTTCAAAGACCTTTACGGAAATCTTTGGGACCTCATTGAACCGGCAGGTGAAAATAAATTGTTATGACCTTTTATCGTGACGAAGTTGCAAGACTAGATAAAACTCTTTATCCCCACGATGATCTTACAAAGCAGATCAAAGCCGCCAAACTTTATATCGACACGCATTTTTCAGATGAGATTAATCTTGATAAGATCGCTGGCAAAGCATTGGTATCTAAATTTCATTTTATCCGTGTGTTTAAAAGATATTATGGTCGTACTCCTCATCAATACCTGCAAGAAGTGAGAATAGAAATGGCTAAAAAGATATTACAAAAAAGAAAAAGTATAGATGAGGTTTGTAATGCAATTGGATTTAAAAGCAAAACATCATTCATAAGGCTGTTCAAAAAAATGACCGGCCTTACTCCATTGGCTTATCAAAATAAAAAGAGCAATTTTGAATAGCGATTATTCGGTTTCATTTATCATTTTTGCTGATACATTTACCTTTCAAAATATTTTATATGAAAATAAAATGGACCAGCATTTTAGTTGATGATCAGAAAAAGGCATTGAAATTTTATACAGAGATACTTGGTTTTGTAAAAAAAACAGATGTGCCAATGGGCGAATACAGTTGGCTGACCATGGTTTCAAAAGAAGAACCTGATGGAGTAGAGATTGTACTTGAGCCAATGGGTTTTGCTCCTGCAAAAGTTTATCAGAAAGCGTTGAAGGATGCCGGTATACCGTTAACTATGTTTCATGTTCCGAATGTTCAAAGCGAATATGAACGATTAGAAAAACTTGGAGTAAAATTTAGTATGAAGCCAACACAAATGGGGCCAACAACAATTGTTGTATTTGATGATACTTGTGGAAATAATATCCAGTTAGTTCAGGTGTAAGGTTTCTTTGTTGTATTTGCTGCGGTAATCAAGCGGTGACATACCGGTTACTTTTTTAAACACATCCCGAAAAGCTTTTGTATCGGCATAACCAACCTCGTACATTACTTCGGAAACAGTTTTTCTTCCTGTTTCAAATTGTTTTTTGGCTGATTCAATTTTTACACGTTGAATATATTCAATAATGGTATTATTTGTTGCCTTTTTAAATCTTCGTTCGAATGTGCGGCGACCAATTGCAAATTTTGAACAAAGCTCATCCACGGTGATCTTTTCCATAAAATTATTTTCAATGAACTCCTGTGCTTTTTTTATTTCATCATCATCATGGATCTTTTGCCCTATAAACATTGTGAAAGGTGATTGACTCTTCCTGTCAATATCCAACACAAAAAATTTAGAAGCAAGAATAGCCAGTTCACGATTGGTATATTTTTCTACAAGATGCAATAATAAATTCCAATAAGAATTTGCGCCGCCACTTGTATAAAGCCCATTTTGTTCAGTTACAATTTTATTATCAACAAGATTAACTTCTGTGAACATGCTTCTGAATTCATTTGCAAATAACCAATGCGTTGAACAGTTTTTCCCATCCAATAATCCAGTTGATGCAAGTATAAATGCGCCAAGACAGAGGCTTGCTACTTCAGCGCCGTTCTTATACTGAATCACGATCCATGGCAAAAAATCCTTGTTCAGTTTAATGGCATGCTCAAGATTGCCGCTGATTGCAGGAATAATGATCAGGTCTGGCTTCTTTGCAGTTTTAAGAGTTGCATCAGTATGAATTGAAAATATTCCATCAGCCAATTTCACTTCTTTTGTTAGACCTACTAATTCAACATTGAACAAAGCAGGTTTCCCCTGGCTCTTTATAAATTCATTTACGGCAGTAAACATATAACGTGGATCGGCTACTGCTTCTATCACTGCTGTTTCAGGAACAAGTATGGCGATATTTTTCATGGTAGGTTTTCGTTTTGATAAAGGTAAAACGATTCACTGTCGCAAACAACCCCTTGGATTGACGTATTTGCACAGCGGTAGTTACAAGAAGTGACAATAGCTTTGTTTTGAAAATCATTTTTACATGAAGCCATATTTTTTAAACGCAGATATTAATGTGTTATGTGTAACAGCCAGTTCATTTCCGGACGGTATTATGACTGCCTTTGACAAACTGAATTCACTGATCCAATCGCCAACGCCAAGAAGGGTTTTTGGTATTTCGTATGGTGATGGAAACAAAAACATTATTTACAAGGCGGCGGTCGAAGAAAATTCGACAGATGAAGCGGCCCGGTTG
>Ga0193692_1000227_pt1 | contig 13962 bp, 9 predicted proteins | sample L3a1metaG_FD_144917 | JGI IMG/M metagenome (GOLD analysis project Ga0193692, IMG submission 144917) | Soil microbial communities from a riparian zone of the East river system, Colorado, United States - L3a1 | ecosystem: Environmental > Terrestrial > Soil > Riparian zone | place: USA: East River... | reverse complement strand
TCTCACTCATCGACTCCGGCATACGCGGTCATCACGGCACCGTTTCATCGACAGAAGCGCGTGTTCCCGGCAAGCAAGGTTCCGGCATAAATCTCAGCAACAACACCGTCGTCATCGGCAACAGCTTTGCCGATCTTCTCCCGCCCACCGGCGGCGGGTTCAGTCTCTCCTTTTGGATCCGGCCTGACGCTCTCTCGAACGATTGGTCCGGCCTCATGAACTGCGATAGCCTCGGCCATCACGGCTGGCGACTCGCCCTTCGTGGAAATGGGGCAGGGGATGCCCAACTCCGCTTCTGGTCCACCGACTCCGAAGGCACCCTCGACCTCAACGCGCCTCTCAATCTTCCCATCGGTTCCTGGAACAAACTCGACCTCACCTTTAACGGCGGGATCGCCACTCTTTACCTCAACGGCCGCAAAGTCGCCTCGGACAACGGCGGCATCCAGGGCAGCACCGCGCCTCTCGTCCTTGGCTCTGTGATAGACATGCCCAACTTCAACGGTGCTATCGACGAACTCAAAATCTACCGGCGCGAACGCGACGAATCCGAAATCGGTCCCGTCGCCAAGATCATGTGGGAAACCGTCCTTCGGAACACCAGCTCCAACCTCGTCCTTCAGGGCTTCGGTCCCGCTGCCAAACCGCTCACTTTCGCTCTCGCCAACACCGTCTCGCCCAGCAACGGCACAGTGACCCTGCTTCCCGGCACCACTGCCGTCACCTACACCGCCGGCAACCGGAAAGGTCCAGACGCCTTTGCCTACACCGTGAGCGATGGCGAATTCACCACCGCCCCAACTTCCGTCGTGATCAGCGTCGTCGAACCTCATTGGCTCACTCCCGACGGCGGCGCAACTCCACCTCTCGACGGCTCCAGCCCTGACCACGCCTGGCTTGGCGGCCCTTCAGAAGCTCTCGACGCCATTTGGAAAACCAATAACTACTACGACTGTTTCTTCTACGCCCCTGGTGAATACCAGACCAGTGGCAGCCACCGGCTGCGTCGGCGATCGGCATTTCCCGGTTGCAAGCATATCGGCACAGGATCCGAGGGACTTACTTCAACGACGCTTAAGCTCGTGAACCTTATGGAAACCTATAACGAGGAATTCATCTTTGGCGGTTGGGAGCTCGGTCCTTTGTCCGATGGATTCGAAGTCAGGGATATGCTTTTGGATTGCAACGCGCGCAACAACCCGAAATACGTCGTGGGCGAGCCGGTTTCCATTCGCATTCCGCTGGCGAATACTTCGCGCGTCGATTCAATAGTTCTCCATTGGGGGAATACCGGGTTCAATGGTTGGCTTTTGGGTCACCCGCGAAAGTTCACTGTTTCTCTGCGCATTCCGGCCACTGGCGAGTTTGTCACGAATCAATCGAGCATAATCAGTTCCGGTCCTGTCGATTCTGTGCCGATTGGTGTGGAAACGGACGAAATCCTCCTCCAACTCGAGGAACGTCTCCCGGGCGTTGCATTCTACAGCCTGGCCGAAGTCGAGATCAATGGCGGCGCGGTTAGTCTTCCGACTGCCACCACACTCGACGGCCTGGAAAGCCGCTTGAGCTCAGCTCATGGCAGCTATTCCATCATGCAGGCGGCCGATTCAGATAATACCACCGCTTGGGCGAGTGGTCCTGAAGACTCTGTCCAAATTGTTCTGCCCTTGCGAGGCGTCTCTTCGATAAGCCAACTCAATATCGCCTGGAAGTGCCAGCTAACAAACGTAGGCCGTTTTGGCCCAGCGATGAATTACGAGATCCGCGCGCGAAACTCGCAAACCGGCGAACTGCTTCAGGTCCCTTTTCTTCGCCAACCCCGCACCACCCTCGGCTTGGAGGTGAATACGTTTTCCAACCCACTTTTTACGGATCAACTTGTCCTTCTCCTTAATTCAAAGGAACTCGGAGTGGACTTTTACAGCATCCGTGAGCTCACCGTTTTTAGCGGCCCAAACGTGGTCGCTCTGAGAATGCCAACTTCCTCCGGAAGCCTTCTTTGGGGAAGTTATCAAATCGGCCGCGCTTTCGATCAGGACCCGGCGACAGTTTGGGCGAGCGATACTCAAGGAATGGTCGGTGCCATTGATACAGCGGGCAGCAACATGAAGCTCACCGGCTTGCGCATCATTGGTTTTGGCACCAAAGCCACACGGGAATGTTTTCCGGTGGTGCTGCACACTCCTCAGCCCTGGGCTCCTGTTGCCCATTTGGGGAATGTCCTGGTCGAAAATTGCGTTTTCACCGATCCCGCTGCGGATAACACGGATGGCCTCTCCGCTTTGTCGGTCCTCGGGGTCCCTCCGCATTCACTGACCAATGCCGTTGTCCGGCACTGTGTGGTGACCAATGTCGCCTCACGCTTCAGGTACTCCCATGCCTTTACTGCTACTCATGTCGAGAACTCCTTCGTCGGTGACTGCAATGTCGGTGTCTATTTTGAACCGAACCCTCTTTGGGGTGACGATGTCGGTGGCATCCTTGTCCGTAGCAATTCCTTTTTTAACGTGGATTACGGCGTTGCCCTTCTCTTCGCTCCCGCTGCTCAGTTCGATTCAGTCACCTGTATTGCCAACGAAGTCCTGCTCACTGGCGCCGGTGGCTGGGCTTTCGGCAACTGCGATACCTGCTCTGGAGGAGTGAGTGGCTCAACTACGAATGTCACTCTTCTCAACAATCTTGTCCGTTATCCTGGTTGGTTGCGCCGGCCGGCTAGTCCCGACGGTGGACTCTACTCCTCTGACATTCATAAGGCTGTCTTCGGAAACAACATTGTCGCCCTCGGGGCCTCCGGCGCCCTTCGCCTGCGCGCCTGTCCCTCTGGTTTCATTCCACCCAAACCGCCTGAGACGTGCGATGGCGATCCTGTTCCGACCACTATTGGTACTTACGCCACGTGCCTGGATGTTCTTCCCTCAGGTTACCGGCGCAGCCTCTTTAATAACCGCGATATCACTGGTGACTTGCTCGGTGTCCGCCACTTTAATGATGGCGTCGATGGCTATGCCACGCAGCAACAGTGGAAATAATTCGACACTCTTCGCCCTGTCCAACCAGAGTCTTTTCTGCTAAAATCCCTGCTTTGAATCAAACCGCTACCCCGGATCGCGCGCCAGCCGAACTGAACCGGCAATGGTTCAGCCTTCTTTCAGAGACACAGTTCATCGAGGCCTCACCACACCTCAATCACGAGAGCCTCCGCCAACTCTTCTACTCCACCGCAAAAGAAGCCCTCACCTTGGCGGCCGCTGTCCACAATCCTCCTTCCGTGCTCGATATGGGGGCTGGCGATGGCGCTCTCACAGTTCCTTATCTCGAACTCGGCGCCAAAGTGACCGCTGCCGACGTTACCGTCGAGTTCCTCGAATCGCTTCAAAAGAAAAGCAAAGCCTATGCAGACTCTCTGACTGTGCTTCCCGGAGATATTTTTGAGACCCTGCGAAAGCTCGCCGCCGAGGGGAAACAGTTCGACCTCGTTTGCGCCAGCTCATTCCTGCATCACATTCCCGATTACCTCGAACTCTGCCGTCTCGCTTCACGGCTTGTCCGCAGGAACGGCATCTTCTTCACCTTCCAGGACCCGCTCCGCTACGACACTTTGGGCAAAACCGAGCGCGTTATGGAACGCGCCGGCTACTTCTGGTGGAGAATCTTCCAGGGCGGCTATGGCCGCGGCCTCAAGACCCGTGTTCGGCGCCTCTTCGGTATCTACCGCCCGGATCTGGCAGAAGACACCGCCGAATACCACGTCGTCCGCAACGGCGTCGATCATCTTGGCGTTCAATCACTGCTTAAATCAGAAGGCTTCGAGTGCGAGGTCCGCCCTTATTGGAGCACTCATTCCCCGCTCTTTCAAAGCCTTGGGAGGAAACTGAGCTTAAGAAGCAACTTTGCCCTCATGGCCCGACGTACCGCAGCTTAAGTTCCTCTGTTGCTTATCATTGCACTCGCGCCATCTTAACGCATCATCGGTCTTCTCAGCACGTAAACCGCTGTCAATGAGCGTATTTCTAACAAATGCCGATGTTTTGTGACTAATAGGCGTGAAATTCAGCACACGGTTTTAGGGTTTTCCGACAGACGCACCACATGTTTGAAAACGATAATGGTAACAGGTCAGCGGGAAAAAGCTCGATTGCTGCAACTTCGGAGATAAGCGGCAAGGAGATCATATCTGGCGCATCAGCAGTGGCACGCTTTAAGTCGCATAACCCATCCTGGACGCTGTGGTGCGATGTTCCTCCCGTCATTCTTCTGGAAACTCACAAGACCGTTTGCTCCAAAACGCAAACAGCGCGAATTGGATGACCCTACGTAACCTTCGAGATTGGGTCAAAGACCACCCTGCTCGTGCGGGCACTTTAGCCGGGTGGTACCAGCAAGGCTGCGGTGTCGTCGCTGCCCTGGTCGTCGTCCCTTTGGTGATGAAGCTCCTCACGAAGGAGGACGCCGGCCTTTGGTTCTGTTTCCAGAACCTGCTGGCGATTATCAACCTAACCGATTTCGGCCTCACCTTTGCCCTCTCCCGCCAGGTCTCCTATTCCATGCACGCCCGTTCTGGAGCCAGCGAGCCCTCCTCTGATTTTATCGCTACGCGCGAGGGATGGCTCGGCTTGAGCGATATCTACCGCGCCAGTCGTCTGCTTTTCTGGCGAGTTGGCCTTATAGCCATTGTTTTGTTGATCGCGTTATACGAGGCCATTTTGCCGTTCGGCAAACTCCTCTCCCACGCTACTTCAGAAACTCATATCGCTTGGTACCTTCTCGGCGTTGCCACTCTCCTTTCTCTTCAGGCTAAACCGGACCTCGCCGTCATCGAAGGTCTTGCCAAAATTCATTTATCCCGTTTTCTCACCGGCTCCATCCAGTTGCTCATTGGCGCGGGAGTCATTTCAGCCCTTCTCTTCGGTGGGCGTTTGATTGCGATGGCCTCTGTCGTCGCTGCCCTGGCATTCGTTCAGTATGCCGTGGCGAGGCATTTGGCCAGACGTCTCACCTCTGGCAGACTGCAACCGGCCGGAGAACTTCCTCCTGGTCTCGTCAGGCGCCTTTTGAAAGTAGCGGCTCCCATGGGGATTCTCAACGTGAGCAGTTTCTGTGTCTCCTCCATCCAGGTTCCCCTGCTCGGATTCTTGTTGGGCCCTCAGGTCGTCCCGGGCTTTTTCCTCGCGCAGCGAATTGGCCAGATGTTAAACCAGGCCGTCATGCAAGTCGTCTTCCCCCAATTACCCCTTTTCACACGCGAAGTTGCGCTTCGTGACGGCCTCGCTGCCAAATTGCGGCTGCGCCGAACCGTTGCCGCGGTCACCTTCCTGGCGATTCTGGCCAACTTCGTCTTTTACTTCTTCAGTCCGGTATTCGTCCGATTTTGGGTCGGCTCCGCAGTAGTGTGGGCACAGTTTGTTCTGGCCGGCGGGTCCAATCCTTTTGTTCTATCCACGGTCCTTTCGGGAATCATGAACCTGCTGCTAAACTGGATTTTGGTCCCTCGCTTCTCGGTTTTAGGTGCGGCGATTTCAGGCTTGATCACCGGGCTGGCGATCAATTACTGGTTCGTTATCTATCGTGGAGTCCACTTTGCGCGGCAGTTGTCCGTTCGCTCAAATACTCGGCCATTTGATGCCGCTGTGCAGCCGCAGCGATGACGTTTTTGCGCTCCACCCCCACTCTCAGCTCCCGGTCCCTATAAAATACGATTTCTAACTCATCGAATCTGTGGCACGCGTAAAATCTTTTCTAAAGACGTTGCATAGTCGATATGGCGCGGCGGGCTATCCCCTGCGCCCTCTCACCCGCACCATTCGAGACCCTCTCCGTTGGTTTTATCATCGCTCCCCCGTTCTGAAGCATGATATCCGCCCTTCCTGGAAAGCCCGGCTGCTTCCGCTGCTTCATGAGACGCTCATTGGGGATCATCCTTCCGATTTTTTAATCTATAGAAATCAGCTTAAATTTCGATCTCGTGGCAGCGTTATGTCTGCTCAGGCCTATTACGTCGGGGAAGTCGAATACCATCTCGTGCAGTATGTCACCGCGCAGATCCGCCCTGGTTTTGTCATGTTCGATGTAGGCGCCCATCATGGTGTCTTCACTCTGATTGCCGCCTTCGAACTCAAAAGGCGCGGCTGGAAGGGAGTCATCCATAGTTTCGAACCCGATCCCGCAAACTTCGCGCTTCTGGAACATAACGTACAGCAGAACGATTTGAGTTCATATGTTGTTCTCCACCCTGAGGCAGTGGGAGATATCAACGGGCAATTGGAGATGGTCTTCGATCAGGGAGACAATAGTGGCAATTTCCTGGCCAGGACGAGTGCCTCTGGCGCCACCTCCGCGGATTCTTCTGATCAGGGAAGAACCATTCGGAAGGTCCCCGTCTCGACGCTCGACTCCTGGTTAGACAAGTTGCCTGAGGTGAGTTTGATCAAGATGGATATCCAGGGCGCCGAGGCCCTGGCCCTCGAGGGGGGACGCAATCTTATCGCTCGTTTCCGACCTGTTCTCGTTATCGAAGCAGTTCCTGGGTGGCATGGAACGGAGCAAATTCGCCGAAAGCTTACGGAATATCGCTACAAAATCCTCGGCGTGAACAAAGAGGGACAGTTATGCCCCGTTGATAGCACCCAGGCGTTTGTCTCGTGGGATTGGGTCGCAATCCCTGAGGAACGCTAAAGGATCATCCTCCTTATGGCTTTTCTTTCCAAAATTACAACTCGCGCTCAGAAACTTGCTCGTTACATCGAACGGCCCGACTTGTGGCGGCTGCGTCAGCAGGGCCTTGCGGTGGATGCCTATCTTCAATTGGATCGCGAGTGGCTCCGCTCTTTGCGTATTGCCACCGTGCTCGACGTCGGCGCGAACGTTGGTCAATTTGCCGGAATCGCCCACGCCGTATGGCCCTCTGCTTCTATCTTCTCTTTTGAGCCCCTTCCCGATTGCTTCGACCAACTCAAGGCCCAAATGCAGAACTGCCCGAAATTTACCGCCTTCAATATCGCTTTGGGAGATCAAGCCGGTGACTTGTCATTTGAGAGGAATGCCTTTTCGGCCTCTTCCTCCTTCCTGAAGATGGCGGATTTACACAAAACCAATTATCCGCATACCAGCGAATCGAAAGTCGTTTCAGTCAGAGTCGAGCGTTTGGACGACAAAGCTCGTGAGTTGGCATTGGAACATCCCATGTTCGTGAAGATCGACGTTCAGGGCTACGAAAACCGGGTTCTCCTCGGCGGCGAACAAACGATTCGGCGCGCCTCCGCTCTTCTCATTGAGACTTCGTTCGAGCCTCTCTACGAAGGTCAACCGTTGTTTGGCGATTTACATCGCATGCTGGTTGGTTGGGGCTTTCGTTTCGCCGGTGCTATTTCTCAGGAACTCAGCCCTATAGATGGTCGGATTCTCCAGGCAGACAGCCTTTTCGTCCAGCAATCAGCAAATAACTTTGCTCCCCGGCGTTAACTTCAGTCGCCATGCTCTTTTCCGTTGTCACTCCCTCGTTCAACTGCAAGGACTTCATCCTTGCTAATGTCGAATCAGTCCGTCGCCAGGGACTTCCCCTTGAGCAATTGGAGCATTGGATAATCGACGGCGGTTCCACCGATGGCACCGTCGATCTTTTAAAACAGATTGATGGGATCAAATGGGTTTCCGAACCCGATCGGGGCCTTTCGGATGCCGTAAACAAAGGCATCCAGCGCTCAAAAGGCGACTGGATCATCTGGCTCGGTGCCGACGATCTGCTCGCCGAAAATGCCTGCAAAACGTTCCTCGAATATGTTGCTCGTTACCCTGAGATTCGCATCTTCGCGGGTGATCTGATTTTTCTTCGTGCCGATGGCTCTAAAGAACAGAGGGTTGAGGGTTGGGACTACCATCTGAAAGACCTGCTCGGCAGCAGAACCGGCATTAACCAGCCTTCCACCTGGGTCCACCGCGAAGTTTACGATAAGGTCGGGTTGCTCGATGTCTCGAACCGCTATTCCATGGATTATGAATGGATGGTCCGGGCAATGCACCGCTACCAATGCATCCACATTCCGCACGTCCTGAGCTATTCCCGCCGTCGGCCCGGGTCAATTTCCGACGCTCATATGGTTCGCCAGGTGAAGGATTTTCTCGCCATTCGGCGACGCTACAAACAGCCCTATCTTTCACCGGCTGAGTTGCGCATCAGGCTCTATATCTACTCCGACTTCCTTCGCAAGATTCCGTGGGTGCGACGCGGAATTCGTATCCTGAAACGCCTCGCCGGCAAAGAACCTCTGCATCCTGTTTAAGGCGCGTTCGTATGCCCCTCGTCAGCATCATCGTCCCCACTCGTTTGCGCAATCATTTGCTCCCGCGCGCCGTTCAGAGTCTGCTTGCTCAAACTTTCAACGACATCGAAATCCTCGTCGTGGATGACAATCCCCCCGAGTCACCAGTTTCCACAGATAAAGCTTTGGTCAAGCTCCTCCAGGAGCCACGGATCCGCCTCCTCACCCATGACCAGCCTCGCAACGCGGCGGCTGCCCGCAATGTCGCTCTTGCTGTAGCCCGTGGCGAATGGATCACTTATCTCGACGATGATGACGCTTACCACCCAGCCAAGATTGAGCGCCAACTCCAGCGTGCTCGTGAATCAGCTCTCCCCGCCGGCGTTTGCGGCATGACCTATCACCTTGCTCGCCGCGCGCGCACCCGAATCATTCCGGCGACCGAAGTCGGTGGCAGCGACTTGATCCTGATCCCTTTTGCTCTCCCTACCATCTTTCATCGGCACGTGCCTGGCCTTCGTTTTGATGAAAATCTTTCTGCCGGCGAAGATGCCTATTTTTTTTATGAGCTCGTTGATTGCCTCAAGACGACAAGAATTTTCAACGTTCCGGAATCGCTCGTGGACGTCTATCCTCAGCCCGGACCACGGGTCCATACAAATGCCGAAGGGTTGTGGCAGGCTTGTCAGGCCGTTTATCGCGACTTCGGCGCGCCTTACGGCCGCATCGCAGCGGAAACCTTTCTCGTGCGTTCCAGGTTAAGCTATCTGAAATATCAGGCCGGAGGACTTTCCGAAATGCTTCACCTCGCCTGGAAGCTTTCCTCTCTCAGGCCATTTAAAGAAACGCGTTTTATCCTGAACGCGCTCCTCTTCAAAGCCCGCTTCCTGCGGCGTTTTCTAGTTCACTAGAAGTTGCTATACGGGGATCCTCTTCGGGAATATCCGAACGACTTGAGGGGCCGCCACCGCCTCTGGCTGCTCCGTCACCTTCTCTTTGTTCATTCGAATTAGGAGTGTGCCCAAAGCCATATAGAGCCAGATCAAAGGTGAATTAAGGTCGGTGCCGATATAGATCGACGGCATCAACCCGATCAAATTGGCAAGGATATAGATGCTGAGGTCGGTCAGGAGCGGATCACTTGCGCCGGATTGGCGGATTACCTTTATATTCGCAACGATTTGTCCACCTATCGCGATTAAAAAGAATATCAGCGCCGGAATTCCCAGCGAATACGCAGCCGTGATATAGCCGTTGTGGATGCCTCCAGATGCTAGATCCGCTTCGACTCGAGCCTCATCAAATTGCGCCCAGTCGGACCAAATCCAGGCATTTTCCAGCCCTCCATACCCTTTCCCCACAAGCGGGTGTGCCTCGATTTCGATCATTGCCCGCTTCCACCGAACCATGCGCCATTCCACTGAATCGACTGCGCCGCTTTCCCTGGCCACGCGCTGACTTCCAATCGACAGGATTCGTAAAAATCCGACCCCTTCGCGAACATCAAGTTGCTCTCCGATGTAATAAAATGCACCGAAAAGAAGAACCGATGCAGCTAAGGAAACGCCTACCATCGTCCGTCGTCCTCGAATCAGCAGAATCGCTATTACCATGATAATTCCCATCAGGAAACTGCCTCGATTCCCGCCGAGTACTATTGCCGCGATGCCAAGAACGGCCATGGTCACCCGTATCCATCTCGGTAAGGGAATGATGTTGGGAAAAAACGAAAGAATCAGCAGGTTGAGTCCAAAGCCGGGCAATACCACAAACCGGAGTAAGCCGTTGTCAAACGTCGCTACAAACAAGCCAAACCTCCGCAGCCACATCGCTGCAAACATGCTTTTGCTGAAAGCGAAAGGCAGAAAGAAAAGGATGAAAAAAAGCGAAATCGCTCCCGTCCACCGAATCAGTTTCACCACATCTTCTCGTTTCCTGAAAAAGAAAGGTATGAAGAACACCAGTGCCCCACAGATTGCGTAGTTTAAGTAAGAGCGAAACCCCGTTACGTTTGCTCCGAATCCGGATGTATTCGGGAATACCGGATTGAGCCCATAACGCAAGACCACCAATGCAAAGAAAGCGAATGTCGACCAAGTGAAGCAGTTCCGATACACAAACTGCTCTTTGCTGATTGCTTTGTAGAAGAAGAGCTTCACACAGCAAACCGCCAGGATGATCGCCATGAAGGGCACGTTCCAGATAAACGGAAGCGGGAGAATGAACGGATTCAGCGATCCGAATGCAATCAATGGAACAAACCCCGGCGCAGCGACCACATACATCCCGACCAGCAAATAGGAGAGCAGCAGCAAATTGTCGTAGCTCTGGCTGGAGATGACGCTTCCAAGAACGATAGCTATTACGCCGCAGAGCACCAAAATAATCAAATTCTTGACAGCGCTGGGATTCATTCTGTTTTACTTTAAGTAGCTCTGTTTAAATTGCTTGCGACTATAAGGCTCTTTCCGGCTCGCGTCCATACCTGCGCCCAAAGCCAGGGCGGACGCCAAACAGGGGTAGTGCTCGTCTTCTTCAGACACTCAACGGCCTCCCGCGCTCAAAATCCAACCAATCACCCTGATTTTCCTGTCCCGGTCGCTCTCAATCTTGATTTCCGGACCCAAATCTAATATAAAATGCTCTTCTAAGCTTTCCGCGGGTGAGCCATGAGCCGTAGCGCGTTGCTGCGGTCTCAGAGCTCTTCAAGGAAGTTTTAGGGTTCAACGCACTATATTCGACGAAAATGACTGACCACTACCAGGAGGCGCTCCTCAAACTCATCAACAAGGGTCTGCTGGACCGCCACATGCGCATCCTCGTCGGCTGCGGCGGCACGCACGATCGGGATACCCTCATTGCGCTCGGTTTCAAGAATGTTACGATCTCCAACCTCGACGTCCGTGTGGATGGTTCGCAATTTTCACCCTACGCCTGGAGCTTCCAGGATGTTGAGAATCTCACGTTCAAGGATCATGAGTTCGACTTTTGCGTCGTCCATGACGGCCTCCACCACTGTCATTCGCCCCACCGTGGATTGCTTGAACTCTATCGTGTTGCAAAAGGAGGAGTTCTTGTTTTTGAGCCTCGCGACACCCTTCTTTCCCGGCTCGGCGTCAAATTGAACTTTGGCCAGGAATACGAGGTTGGTGCGGTCTTCGCGAATGACAGCGTCTACGGTGGAGTCCGGAACAGCGGCGTTCCGAATTATGTCTATCGCTGGACCGAGCGCGAGATAGAAAAAACCATTGCGTCCTACGCCCCCTGGGCGCGGCACCGCTTTATTTATTTCCGCCAAATGCGCATTCCCTGGGGGCACTACCGCCTCATGAAAAATAAACTCAAGCTCGCGGCGATTATCCTGGCACTCCCTGTCTTGCGCATTCTCACATGGCTCTTCCCTCGGCAAAGCAACACCTTCGGCTTCGCCGTCATAAAGCCGGCTGATAGAGACATGCATCCTTGGCTCCAGCGGAACAATGGGGAGTTCAAGCTGAATTCAGCTTGGTTTGAAGAGCGTTACAGGGATAATAAGGCACCCGTTGATTTTGCTCACATATCTGAAAAATCTTCTCAATCAAAATAATTGTCACGTTGCAGATTTCTGTGATCCATACCGGTAGCCGCCATTCCCAGTGCAAGCCCTCACGCCAGACCTGAGTTCTCAAACCGAAGCTTCTGCCCCCGCATTTCGACAGGCGTTTACAAAGCGGCTTCTTCTTTGTTTTATCGCCGTGGAAATATGCGTATGCCTCTATGTCTTCGGTTCGGCCATTTGGGGGGCGAGATTGCTGGCGCCTCTGGACATCGCTCCCGCTCTGTTTTCGAAATTTTCCGAATTGGATCCCCAGTCCTCCCACATCCCGGCAAATCACCACATCATCGATCAACTCACCTACGATCTGCCGCTGCAGTGGACCATTTACCACGCTTACAATCGTGGTGAGATTCCGTGGTGGGATCCTTTCACTTATGCGGGACGTCCCTTGCTTGCGGACGCGCACATCAATGGCACTGATCCAATTCGTTGTCTGTCGTACTTCTTATTGCCTTTCGAGTTGGCCTACAACTGGACCCTCATTACTCACTTCCTGCTGAGCGGCTTCGCGATGTTTCTTTTACTAAGGCGGCTCGAATTTCCTCAGTTTGTATCCTTCCCCCTTGCTGTTGCTTACCAATTCTCCAGCGCATTTGCGCTCCAAATAGGTCATCCCTGGCTGCAGGCGGTGTTCGCGTACTACCCGCTCGTCTGGCTTTCGTGGCACAGGTGGGTATTTAACCACGATGCCCGCTGGATTTCCGTGGCTGGCATTTTCCTCGGTTGCGTCTTCTTATCAGGCAATCTCCAGTCTCATAGTTATGTCGCGCTCTTGACGCTTCCTATTCTCGTCGGATACTGCGGATCCAACTGGCACTCGTGGAAACGAGTCGTCCCCGGCATCATTCTCTCGGGGGTGATAGGTTTTTGTATCGGTGCTCCGGTCGTCCTCAATCAACTGGAATTTTTCATCGTGGGTGCCCGCCCGGTCGACACTTCGTTTAATCGCCTGGGAATCTTCGGAGGGCTTGCTTCTCTATCGACTGTTTATCCTTGGATCCTCGGCACATTCCGAACGTTGGATCTAAGCAAACTCGCTGATCAGATTCTCCATTATGGATTTGCCATCTTCGTGGGCAGTGCTGCCGCTTGCCTGGCTTTCGTAGGTGGATTCAGGCGCGCCGGAAGTCCTGCGCTGGAGGCTGCACGCCGTACCTCCCTTGCGCTCCTTGGGCTCTATTTTCTTATTGCCTCCACACCCCTTGTAAAATTCCTTTACCTGCGCTGTTCAGCTCTGGCCGCCATGGCTCTCATCGTTCTTGCGGCGACAGGGGTAATTACGCTGCGCCAGAGGATCCAGGATTATCGACGCGCTGGCTGGCTCGTATTTGGCTTGGCCCTGGTCTGCGCCATCTCGACGAACGTATTTGCATTTTTCATCTACCCGAAGTTCGTTCCTGACGTTAAAGAAGCTGTTCTCCATCGAAAATCATACCTCGGTGATTCAGCTGTCCCTCTCCGGTCGTTCCAGGTTGAGCACTTGCCGGACGAAATCTCGTTCAGGAATCCAGAGACGATTCTTGCAACCTCAAGCCTGCTCGGACTCGCTTTGCTTCTCCTCCGTCCTTCGCTTCGCACAAAAGAATCGGCTTGGGCGCTTCTGCTTACACTTAATGCGCTTCCCGTCCTCGGATTTGCCTCGCGTTTTATTCCTAAACAGCCAATTGACGCGTGGCATCGTCTTCTGGAAGGTGGCTCTGAACAACAGAAGCTCATGGCTTTGCTTCGAAACAAGCCCCTTCGCCTATTTGAGGATGCCCTCTTCGTGGACGACCAGGCGTTTCCTAATGCCATGTCTCACCTCTACAATGTCCGGACGGTCCATGGTTATTCATCGCTCTATCCGAGAAGCATCGCCTTGATCTCCGTTGGTGAGAAAGAACGGTTAATGCCTCAATTTGCCGACATCGCATATCATACGGACAAAGATGCTCCCCAGGGACGTGTCATAACCAATCGGCTGGTAGGCCTGTCACGATTTCAGTGGGTCTCCGGTGCCACCCGGGAGTTCTCTGTGGCTGAGCCTGGGCTGAACACAATTTCGATCGTCTTTAAGCCGGGCGCCGCCGGAAAGCTCCTCTGGACCGATACTGCTTATCCTGGGTGGAA
>Ga0193692_1000226_pt1 | contig 13986 bp, 8 predicted proteins | sample L3a1metaG_FD_144917 | JGI IMG/M metagenome (GOLD analysis project Ga0193692, IMG submission 144917) | Soil microbial communities from a riparian zone of the East river system, Colorado, United States - L3a1 | ecosystem: Environmental > Terrestrial > Soil > Riparian zone | place: USA: East River... | reverse complement strand
TTCGGGGTGATGTACCTGTGCAATTACAGCCTCGATAATCTTTCTTTGATGGCGTTGACGATTTCGACCGGCTTTGTCGTGGACGACGCGATTGTCGTGATCGAAAACGTGACGCGGCATCTCGAAGCCGGAATGCGCCCGTGGGAGGCGGCGCTGCTGGGAGCAAAAGAGGTCGGCTTCACGGTGCTTTCAATGAGTCTGTCGCTGGTGGCGGTCTTTATTCCGATCCTGCTGATGGGAGGAATCGTAGGGCGGTTGTTCCGGGAATTCGCCGTTGTGCTTTCGACCGCGATCCTGGTATCGCTTGTGATTTCGCTGACAACGACGCCGATGATGTGCTCGCGGCTGTTGCGGCATAAACGTCCGGAGGAGCATGGACGGCTTTACCTGTGGACGGAACGCGTATTTGCCTGGGTGCTTTCCCATTACGACCGGAGCTTGCGCGTCGTGTTACGGCATCCGGCGGTGACGCTTGTGATATTGCTGATCACGATCGGAGTTAACTTTTATCTGTTTCGGGTCGTGCCCAAGGGCTTCTTCCCACAACAGGATAACGGGACTGTTTTTGGAGGCTTGCGCGGGACGGAAGACGCTTCATTCGGGGCCATGCAAACGGCGGCTGCACAAATCGCGAACCTGATCAAAGACGACCCGGCAGTGGCAAATACGACGGTGTTCACGGGAGGAAACGGTCCTGGGAACAGCGGGTTTGTCTATCTTGCGCTGAAACCGCTTAAGGAACGGAAAATAGGGGCGTCCGAAGTGATCGGGCGGTTGCGGCCGAAACTGGCGCCTGTGCGAGGCGTTTCCGTGTTCGTGCAGGCGGGGCAAGACCTGCGCATCGGCGGGCGGCAAAGCAACTCGCAATATCAATACACAATTCAAAGTGAAAACCTGGAAGATCTCGTAAAGTGGGGGCCAATTCTGCTGCAGGAAATGCGAAAGCTTCCAGGACTTACGGATGCAAACAGCGACCAGCAAAACAATGGATTGCAGGTTTCGCTGGTCTACGACCGGGCCACGGCAGCGCGCTTCGGCATTTCACCGCAAGTCATCGACAACACGCTTTATGATGCGTTCGGGCAGCGACAGGTTTCCACGATGTACCGGTCGCTGAACCAGTATCATGTCGTGATGGGGGTCGATCCAAAGTTTTGGCAGAGTCCGGAAGGCCTGAACGCAATCTACCTCAAAGGGACAAACGGAGGGGTGATTCCATTGGGCGCGATTGCTCATTATGAGCCGACAACGGCACCGATCGCTGTAAACCATCACGGCCAATTTCCGGCAGTGACGCTTTCATTTAATTTAGCCCCCGGCGTGGCGTTGAGCGATGCGGTGAGCGCCATCCAGCAAATGCAGCAACAGATTGGGATGCCGGGAACCATTCACGGGCGGTACTCGGGGACGTTGCAGGCGTACCAGGATTCGTTGGCCAGCACCCCGTTCCTGATCATTACAGCGCTGGCGGCGGTTTATATCGTGCTCGGGATTCTTTATGAGAGTCTGATTCACCCGATTACGATCTTATCCACGTTGCCGTCGGCTGGGGTGGGAGCTGTGCTCGCGCTAATGTTGTTCAAGACGGATTTGAGCGTGATGGCGATCATTGGAATTCTCCTGCTGATCGGCATCGTGAAGAAGAATGCCATCCTGATGATCGATTTTGCACTTTCTGCGGAACGATTGGAGGGCAAAACGTCTTCGGAGGCGATCTTCCAGGCCTGCATGCTGCGCTTTCGTCCGATTCTGATGACCACGATGGCTGCGTTGCTCGGGGCGCTGCCGCTGGTCATCAGCACCGGTACTGGCTCGGAATTGCGGCGGCCGCTCGGGATTACGATCGTGGGCGGATTAATTATGAGCCAGATCCTGACGCTTTATACGACACCGGTCGTTTATCTCTATCTCGACCGGATGAGGTTGGCGACCGAGCGGTGGCGACAACGCCGAAAGCAGAGCGTGCCAGCGGTTCCGTTCGCGCCCGAAACCCCTGGAGGAGCACTATGAGGGAGAGTGGTTCAGCAGTGATCAGATTCGGACCTGTAATCGCGATACTGGTCGCGGCCTGCGGTTGTAACTTTGCGCCTGAATATAAAAGGCCCTCTGCGGAAATTCCTCCCGTATTCAAGGAAAGCGACGGTTGGAAGGCGGCCGAGCCGGCTGAGGCCGCGATTCGGGGGAACTGGTGGGAAATCTTCGAAGATGAGCAGTTGAATGTTCTCGAGGCGAGCGTCGATGTCTCGAATCAGAACGTCGCCGCGGCCCTGGCGAACCTTGCGGCAGCCCGAGCGGTAGTGCGCCAATCCCGATCCGAGTTTTTTCCGACCGTTACGGCGCAGCCGGGCGTTACGCGGACGCGGCAAGCGAACGTGAACAATTTCGTTACTTCGACGACGTCCGGAAGGCGCGGAACTACGACGATCTATTCGCTGCCCTTCGATGCGAACTGGGAAGCGGATCTCTGGGGCAAGGTGAGGAACACGGTGGCTGCAAACTCAACGGAAGCGACGGCCACGCTGGCGGACCTTGAAAATACGCGGCTGAGCATTAAGGCGGAATTGGCATCGGATTATTTCCAGTTGCGAGGGCTGGATGCCCAACGGGAACTGCTGAATTCGACCGTCACCGCCTATGAGGAATCGTTGCGGCTGGCACGGGTGCGGTATGACACGGGATTGGCATCCGACCAGGACGTTGCGCAGGCAGAAACACAGCTGAATACGACCAAAGCGCAGGCGACCGACGTTGGGATCCAGCGTGCGCAACTCGAACACGCCATCGCCGTGCTGGCGGGAAAGGCGCCAGCCGAACTATCCATTCCGGCTGCGCCGCTGAAAGCCAATTTGAAGCGGACACCTGTCAGCTTGCCCACCACACTGCTGGAGCGGCGTCCGGACATTGCCGCGGCGGAACGGCGCGTGGCCTCAGCCAATGCGCAAATCGGCGTGGCCCGGGCCGCTTATTTCCCCGCGTTGAGCCTGACCGGCGGGGCGGGTTTTCAAAGCGCCTCGCTGGGGAGCTTGATATCGTCCTCTGCATTTACCTGGGCTGTGGGAGCGAATTTGGCGGAAACGTTATTCGATGCCGGGCGCCGGCGGGCTGTCACGGAACAGGCGCGCGCCAATTACGAACGGACGGTCGCTGATTATCGCCAGGCGGTGCTTACGGCTTTCCGGGATGTGGAAAATAACCTTTCAACGCTTCGGATCCTGGAACAGGAAATTGAAGAACAGGATGCGGCGGTGAAGTCATCGCAGCGTTATTTAACACTGGCGAATGATCGATACCGGCTTGGGATCGATAGTTATTTGAACATCATCGCTGCCCAAACTTCGTCCCTGAACAACCAACGGACGGCAGTGAACCTGCGGACGCAGCAAGCTGTGGCAACCGTGCAGTTGATAAAAGCGGTGGGTGGTGGATGGACCGATGCCCAACTTCAAGCAGCCAGCAGCAGCAACAGTCGCGAGCAGCGGAAATCGCCTTAAAAGGTGAAGATTCAATAGTTGCATTGAGGTCTCGAGCGCAGGATCGCTTTGATCTGTTGTTTCATTTTTCGTCATTGCGCACCGTTGTGCTCAAGAGCAAATAATCAGGTCAGTTCCAAGTTTTCCCTCGTAATTGTGACGGCTGAAAAATCAGTTCTGAGCATTGTGTGCGCGTTGAGGCCGGTTTTCCAAAGCGCCTTGCACACGATTGGCTTGGCGTTTTCGGTTGTTCCGGTTGTTGCGGCCGCCCCGGAAGGGCCGCGGGAATGGATTGATCCTGCAACCGATCATCGTGTTGTCCGTCTCTCTACGGACCCCGGAAGCACGAGCTTTTACTTTCATCAAAATGCATATACTCCGGAAGGTGACAAACTGCTGATCTCAACGCCTCGCGGCCTGGCAACTGTACATCTCACGAATCGAGCCATCGAACTCGTGGTGCCGCGGAGTGCATATGCGATGAACGGCAGCAGCGGAGTCGAGGTGGGGCACAAAAGCCGGCAAGTCTACTACAGTGTCCGAGGCGAAACCGGTACCGTGATTCGTGCCACTCATCTCGATACGAGGTTCAGCCGTGATCTGGTTAAGCTTCCATTTTATGCTGTATTCAACGGCATTAACGCTGACGAAACGGTAGTTGTTGGAACTATTAACGAACGCGGCTCGTCCGTACAGCGAACTGTCTCGACGGACAATGGAGGAAACGATCCTGGTCGCGTGAATCCAGCCGAGACGAACCGCCGCAGCTTCGCCGCGCGCGCGAACGTTCCGAGGAAGATGAAGTTTTATGCCGCGAATATCAAAACCGGTGAGGTCAAATTCTTCAATCCCAGCACGAACTGGTTGAACCATGTGCAATGCTCCCCTTCGGACCCATCGCTCATGCTCTATTGCCATGAAGGTCCATGGCATGAAGTCGATCGAGTGTGGACGCTGCGCATAGGGGGCGACACACCAAAGTTGATGCACCAGCGTACGATGCCTTACGAGATCGCCGGGCATGAGTTCTTTGGCCATGACGGCGAATGGGTTTGGTACGATCTGCAAACACCTCGCTCGAAGGAGTTCTGGCTGGCGGGTGTGAATGTTAAAACAAGTGAGCGCGTTCGCTACGCCCTCGAAAGGGCTGAATGGAGCGTTCATTACAATGTTTCGCCCGACGGCAAGGTCTTCGCTGGCGACGGCGGAGGCCCGGATAGTGTGGCAAACAAAACGCCAATGCCGGAGAACAAACGCATGAGTCCGTCGGCCAACGGCCAATGGATTTACTTGTTCCGTCCGTCGTCGAATTTTACCACTAACATTGTTGCAAACGAACCGGTGCGTGTGGGTCGGCTTGTTTCTGAAAAGCTGGTTGATCTATCAAAGCACGATTATCGGCTCGAGCCGAATTTGACTTTCACGCCGGATGGCAAGTGGATCGTGTTTCGAAGCAACATGGAGGGGGAGCGGCACGTCTATGCCGTTGAAGTCGCAAAGAAACAAACGTCGAAATAGCAAAAAATTGCACGTGAAAACTTTCCTCACTCTTGCAGCGGTCGGCCTGGTGGTCTTCAACGCTCCCGTCGACACCACGGCGGCTGACGGGAACGCCGGCTCAAATGCGTTTCCGGTTTCAATCGCCGTTGACGCGGGAAAGCCGCTCGGCGAATTGAAACCGATCTGGCGCATGTTCGGCGCTGATGAGCCGAATTACGCGACAATGAAAAACGGGCGAAAGTTGATTGGCGAACTCGGCGCGCTCAAGCCAAAGAACGTCTTCTTTCGCACCCATAACCTGCTTTGTTCGGGTGATGGAACGCCTGCGCTTAAGTGGGGTTCAACCGGCGTTTACTCCGAGGACGCTTCTGGCAAACCAATCTACGATTGGCGAATCCTGGATGGCATCTTTGATACCTATCTCACGAACGGAGTCCGGCCTTATGCGCAAATTGGTTTCATGCCGGAAGCGCTCTCTATCAAGCCAGAGCCGTATCAACACTCCTGGAACCCGCGTGCGAAGTATGGGGAGATCGCAACCGGTTGGGCTTATCCGCCGAAGGATTATGACAAGTGGCGCGAACTTGTCTTCCAATGGGTCCGGCATTGCATCGAGCGTTATGGCCGGAACGAGGTCGAGACGTGGTATTGGGAAGTGTGGAACGAAGCCAACATCCTTTACTGGAAGGCCACTCCGGAAGAATTTCACAAACTTCACGATTACGCGATCGACGGCGTTCGCCGCGCATTGCCTTCCGCACGGGTAGGCGGGCCTGACTCAGCGGGGGCGGGCGGCAGATGGACACGGGGTTTCATAGAGCATTGCTTGCGCGGAACGAATTACGCCACGGGCAAGGTCGGCACACCTTTGGACTTTGTGTCATTCCATGCGAAAGGTTCGCCTGCTTACATCGACGGGCATGTCCGAATGGGAATTGCGAATCAACTTCGAGAGATCGATTCCGGATTCTCCATGGTGAAATCGTACCCGGAGTTGAAAAATATCCCGATCGTCATTGGTGAATCGGATCCGGAAGGTTGTGCCGCGTGCCAGGGACCGCAACTTGGTTACCGGAATGGAACCATGTACTCCAGCTATACCGCCGCGATTTATGCGCGGAAGTGGGAACTGGTGCGACGCCATGGAGTGAACCTGGATGCGGCGCTGACCTGGGCATTCACGTTTGAAGATCAGCCCTTGTTTGCAGGCTTCCGCCAGGTGGCGAGCGGTGGCATCGATTTGCCTGTCCTGAATGTCTTTCGCATGTTCAGTCAGATGCAGGGAGAGCAGCTGTCCGTCGCAAGCGATAGCGCCGTTTCGCTTGATGAGATCAAAACGAGCGGCGTCCGCGGACGGCCCGACGTTTCCGCCGTGGCAAGTCTGGCCCAAAACAAACTGGCCGTGCTCGTATGGCATTATCACGACGACGATGTCACTGGACCAAATGCAGCAGTAAAGCTTCTTGTGAACGGACTCCCAGCCAGCCGGCGTAGAGCGAGTTTGACGCGCTACGCAGTCGACGCGGAGCACAGCAACGCCTTCACAGCCTGGCACAAACTTGGTTCACCGCCGCAGCCGACGGCTGCACAGTACGCTGAACTTGAAAAGGCCGGACGGCTCTGGTCGGCCGGACGGCCCGAACCAGTGGACCTCAATGAGGGCGGGCTGACATTAAATTTTGAAATCTCCCGGCAGGCAGTCTTCCTCTTCGTAGTTACATGGCAGTAAGGTGAACGCACGACAAGGGCGGATGACAGGACTGTCATCGGCAATTCATTCGCTTTAGCCAGCAATTCCACACACTGGCGACGCCGCGGAAAGAGAAGGAATCTGCTTTCCGACGGCTTGGGAAAACGTTAAATAAATAATTGTGAGTCAAGAGTTGCCAGCCTCCAAAGATCCAGCCAGCACGGCTGCGCAGCCGGGCCTGAATGGCCGAAAGCCGCCCAAGGACGAAATCTTTCGGGAAAAGCAAGCGATCGGCGATTTCGAGTTCAGCGAAAAGGTTGCCTCGGTCTTCGACGACATGCTCGACCGATCCGTTCCGTTCTACCAGGAAACGCAGCGGATGATCGCCGAGATGGCTGCGGATTTCGCCGTGGACGGCACGAATATCTATGATTTGGGCTGCTCAACAGGCGCGACGCTATTGAGGCTCGATAGCGCGGTTCCCAAAGGCGTGAATTTCGTGGGCGTGGACAACTCGGAGGAAATGCTTAAGCGCTGCCGCCAAAAGTTGAGTGAGCACGGTTTCAAGCGGCCGCATCAACTGGTTTGCGCTGACCTCAACCAGGGCGTCGAGATCCAGAATGCGTCGATGGTCATGATGGTGCTCACGTTGCAATTTATTCGACCGCTCAATCGCGATGTGTTGTTGCGCACCATCCTGAACGGTCTCAACGAAAACGGCTGCCTGATTCTTGTCGAGAAGGTGCTTGGCGAGGACTCACTCTTCAACCGCCTGTTTATCAAGTATTACTACGATCTGAAGAAGCGCCACGGCTACACAGAGATGGAAATCTCCCAAAAACGCGAAGCGCTCGAAAACGTCTTGATTCCCTACAAGTTGCTGGAAAACCGCGAATTGTTGATGCGGGCCGGTTTTCGTTACTGTGATGTTTTCTTCAAATGGTATAACTTTTCGGGACTGATCGCTGTAAAGTGATGACCCGTATCGGAAATTTCTTTTTTCATTACCGCAATGGATTGTTCCCTCTTGCGTATTTGCTCCTCTTCGCAAAGAGGGACCTCGTAACGAGCCATTATAAGGAAATGGCACTCGCAGGGCTGTTGATCGCCTTGTCAGGCCAGGTCCTTCGGGCTGTGACCATTGGCCTGGAGTACATTATCCGCGGGGGCAGGAACCGGCAGGTCTACGCGGAGAAGTTGGTGACGGGTGGAATGTTCGCGCACTGCCGTAATCCGCTTTATGTTGGCAACTATCTGGTGCTGGTCGGACTCGGCGTGGCTTCATGTTCGGCGCTTTTTCTGATCGTGGCTCTGCCATTTTTCGCCTTCGCTTATCTGGCCATTACCCTGGCGGAGGAAAATTATCTGCGGAAGCATTTCGGTGCGGAGTTCGACGAGTATTGCGCGCGAGTCAGTCGATACTTGCCAAGGTTTTCACGATTCTCCGAAACGCTCCATGGCATGCATTACAATTGGCGGCGCCTTCTCACGGCTGAGTATGGCTCCACCTACAGCTGGATGGCGGCCATGACTCTTGTCACGCTCCAGAATATCTGGATTGCCGGAGAATACTCGCTCCACGACTCGCTCGTGCTCGCTCTTTGGTCGTTCCTTGCGTTTCTAACGGTTGGATATGCCGCCGCCCGTTACGTCAAGAAAAGCGGGTTGGTGCAGGACGAGCCGAAGGTTACAACCAGCGCGGCCTGAGCGCCTTTTGGTCGCGGTCTTTCTGGTTGATGCGTGTTCCATTGTAAAATCCAGGATTGAGCAAACGCTGGAAAAGCACTGTCTTTCCTTTACACTAAAAAGGAATGAGCTCGGATTCCGAAGCCGATTTGCTGGCGCGATGCTGCCGTGGCGAAGCCGAGGCCTGGGATCAGCTCTTCGATAAGCATTATGCCGCCGCAGGCCGGTTTATCGTCCAGCTTGCGCCCGATTTCACCCGCGAAGATGTGGATGAGGTCTGCCAGGAAGTTTTCCTGACCGTCATCAAGAGCCTTCATACCTTTCAAGGAAACTCGCAATTCCAGACCTGGCTCTTCCGCATTGCCGCTAATCGCGCTCGGGATTATCGCCAGAAACAACACGCCGCAAAACGGGGCGGCGGGCAGGTGACTCTTTCCATCCACAATGAAGATCCCGAGACCGGATTTTCCATCGACCCGCCCAGCCAGGCTCCGGGGCCGGATCTCGCGCTCTTGAACGGAGAACGCATATCCCTGGTTGGGCAGGCTTTGGAGCAATTGGGAGAGCCTTGCCAGGAGATTATCGAGCTTCGTTATTTTGCCGATCTAAGTTATGAGGAAATCTCGAAGGCTTTGGACCTGAACGTCAAAACAGTGAGTTCGCGCTTGAGCAAGTGCCTGGGCAGGCTCGAGGGAATTGCGCGCCAAATCTTTTCCCGGGAGAATCCTACGCCGACTTCCGTCTAATATTTATGCCGTCAGAACCGGATAACCGCAAAATGGAAGAGCTGCTCAAGGCTTATGGCAAGAAGCGCCAGGAAGACCTTGGCGCTCCCCTGGAGCTGCATCCTGCTACGCGGAAGATGCTGCAAGCTGAAGCGGCCAAACTGCGGCCGGCCGCGTCGACGAAATCTTCGAGTTTCGTGATGATACTCCTGCGCATCTGGCCTCGTTTGGTGATTGGCGCAGGCGCGGCAGTCCTTCTGTCTTTGGCGATCGTGAATGTGAATCGGCAACCGAATCCTCCCGGCAAAAGCTCTGAGGCAAATAAAGAAGCCGAGAAGTCAGTTCCGGGAAAGGCTGCAGGTGAATTTGATCACGATGCGGTTCGACCCGTGACCAGCCCCGCGCCGCCGGCGCAACAACCCAAAACCCTCGATTCGCTCGTCCGTGAGCGGGATGAAACTGTCCGCTTGCGTGATGGATCGGGACAAGGCCTTGGGATTCAAGCCGAGTCTGAAGTGCTTTTGCAGCAGTCGAAAGATGCGAAAGCCCGTTCGATGAATCGCTCCGATGGAGCCGCTCCGGCGCCGCGGCCAACCGATTCTTATAGCAAGCTCCGCGGCGACGATCTCGCTAAAGCAAATGAGGAAGCGAAGCAAGCAGCTGCGCCTGTCGAACGGCAATTGTCTGAATTCGCCGAAGCCACTCCTTCAAAGAAGGCTGAGAGCAATTCCAAATCAGTGGCGCTCGCTCCCGAACGCCGAGCGGGCCTGGAGACGGCCAAGCGCTCCGTTGAGCTACAGGCCGAGGTCCAGCGGTTTGATGATAAGATGCAGGCCTCGAAGCCGGCCCTGGCTGGCGCTGCTCCTGCCGCTCCCGCTCAGAATCTTCCCCCGGGAAATCAACCGGCTCCAATCCGCGCTGCAGTGACTCCCCCGCCAGCGACCGCAGCTCCAGCAAAGGGCGTCGCAGACGTAGCGCTTGCATACGATGCCCCGACAGAGAAGAAGTCACTAGCGGACAATGCCTCTGACTTTTTCGCCTCCCAAACATCAAATCAGGTCGCTCTTGCTCTTCCATCACCGGCGCCGATGCCTGTCCTTCGCGAAAGGTTGAACGAGCCCGCTGAACTTGCTGCGGCAGGCACGCGTGCCTACTACACTCGGTATCAACAAACGCCTCAGAATGGCCAGTTTCGTTTCAAGACCGTTTTGGCTCGGGACAAAGAAGCTTCAACTTCACTTGGTGTGGACGGCTTGGAAGGCGTCAGCAATGCTCCCGTTTTAGCGACCTTCGACTTTCAACAAACGGGAGAAGTGCTGCAACTGATCGATTCAGACGGCTCTGTTTACCAAGGCCGTGTAACCATTCCTGCTGCCGAAAACTTCTCCGTGCTGGAGAAGAGTAAAAATGAAAAAACCGATGCCCCGGCAACTCGCGGGCGATATGGTTATGCAGGCGCTTCATCGAACAATGCGATTCGTTTTACCGCGTCGGGCACCAATCGCACACTCGGCAAACCTGTGCTCATCCGAGGGGCATTGCTGTCCGAGGACAAACAAGAGTCGGCTGCAACCTTTTATCGAGGCTTTAATGGCGCCGCTCCCAGAGGCGGAGCCGCAAATGCCCCGGTTAGTGCGGGCGCTTCAGGCGCGGGTGGAATGGCTGGACCGGGACTCGCCGTCCCTCCGTCTCGAATCCAATTCACCGTCACGATCGATAAGACGAACGAATCATCGGTCGATGCTCACCGGGTGATCGTGAAATAAAAGAAGTTGTCCCTTCTCCCGATCGCGAGAGAAGGGACACGGACGAATTTCTCCGCTGGCTTTACCGCGTTGACACGACCGAGATCTGATCGTCTCCGAGGCTCAGTGCCAGCACAGCCCAGCTTGTGGCAGCTGCCGAAATCCATGAATCTTTCCCATGCGGGAACCCGCTCTGGATGTTAGTCGGCTGAAATGGGAAAGCGCGGCGGCGGACGTGCCAGGTGCCGTCTTCCAATTGCGTTCGAAGCAGATAGCGGAGGCCGCTGTCGATCGAGGGCGTAGAGCTGTTGAGTCCAGCGGCGATGCGCAATGCGTAGATCGCCTGTCCTGTGGCGTAGGCGTCACTTTCCAGTCCCGGCAACTGTGCCCATCCGCCATTGCTGCGTTGTTCGGCAATCAGGGCCTTCGCCAACGGCTGTAATTTGCGGGCCGGTTCTCCAGCCCATGCCAATCCGAGCAGTTGATAGATCCTGCCTTCGGTATTTTCCGGTTTCGCAGTCCAGAGCCATTTCGCTGCACGTTCGATTTGTTTGGCGAACTCATCCTTCCGGCCCGGGAATGTGTAATGTTGCAACGCTTGAACGGCCAGTGCAGTGGCGCCGATATCGCCTGTTTGGATCGGCGGCCGTGGCAAGTTATTGTACCACTGACCATCCTTGCCCTGAATTGCGGCGAGATGATGCACCCAGGAATCGGCGCTTTCGTTTGCCGGCAGATCCTGCGCCGCGGCCGCGAACGCTTCATAGCCCTTTGTGAACACAGCATCGGGATGAAACACCGGTTCCCAGTCGACTTCGCTGTTCTTCAGCTCGCCTTCAAGAACCATCTTGATCAGTTTCTGCTCAGCCTCCGTATCGACAGCCACACGCTGTTTCTTCGCGTAACCGAGCGCGGCCATCGGCAGGTGCTGCTGGTGGCATGAAGTGCAATCCTGACGGCTCTCATGCCGAACGAAGGCCTCTTTCGATTTAATCGAAGTCTCCTGCAACGGCGGGATCGCCGCCGCAATCGCAGTGCGAAGGTCGGAAAGTTTGAGTGCGGCCGGCAATTCGCGGGCTGGGGGCGTTTGGACGCGAACCCGGTCCGGCGTGCCGTTGGTGGCTCCGGCGGCGGTCAACGCGGCCAAAATCGTAGTCTCTCCGCGGCGTTTCGCCAGCATCAAGGGGGTTTGGGGCGTTCCCGTGAAGGCATCCATCTGTTCGCCACCGCCGAGGTTCGCATCCGCTCCATTCTCGAGCAGCAACTTCACAAGAGAATCGCTTTGTTGTTCGCTCGAAGCCGCCCAATGCAAAGATGCATAGCCGTCCCTCGGTCCCGCCTGGTTAACTCGCGCGCCGCGTGCGATCAGAAATCGCGCCGCTTCGGTGCGGTCGGCCCAGGTCGCCTGTGTTAGGGCTGTCCCAAGCCCATTCACGGCGTTGATGTCTGCGCCCGCTTCGGTGAGCAGCTTAATCATGGCAAGATCACCGCGGAACGCGCCCCACATCAATGCGCTGCGGCCGCCTCCCAAAATAAAGCCCATGTGATCAGCGGCAGGCTGCGCATTCACGTCTGCTCCGTAACCAATCAGGAGGCGGGCAGCTTCTTCGTCCCCGGCCGCAGCAGCGGCCATGAGCGCAGTGGCGCCAAAGTTATTCGTGGCCTTCGCGTCAGCTCCATGCTCGAGCAGTAATCGAACTGTCGGGCCGCAATGCGCCGGACGAGCCGCCAGGATCAGAGGCGTGTTGCCGAGCACTGAACGCACGTTCACCTTCGCGCCGTGGTCGAGCAGGAGGCGAACCTTGCTCTGGTCGAAGCTGGATCGCATCAAGGGGGTCGCGCCGGCGGCGTTGGTCGCATTGACGTCCGCCCCATTCTTTAAAAGGACCCGCATGAATGAGGTGTCTCCGTAGACAGCCGCATGTATGAGCGCACTGTTCCCTGCGGCATCGCGGGCATTGGCGGATGCGCCATTTTGTAGCAGCCGGTGCAGCTTGCGGCCATCTCCGCTGCGGAGAACGGCCATGTATTCAGAATCAATTGATCCAGGGGAGGAAGTCGTCGCGTTAAGCGACGCCACGGTACAGATGTAAAAGGCGAAGAAGAATCGCGTCAGGTTCATTTTGATTATCATAGCTTGCATTCAGTTCGGCGATTCTTCCCTTTCCTGAAGGAACGAACAATGGACCGAAAGGTCCAACGCCTGGGACTCCGCATAAGCCCCGAAAAATGGCCTGTTTTGGGCTCGTCGATGCCTTTGCGTGAAGGAGCATTTCCTCAGGCCTTCCGTCTAATTCCTTGTTGAGTTTTGGCGCATAATTGAACTGAAACGTCCAGGACTCGTTGTCTGTATGAAACGAATACATTTAATTGTGGCACTGTTGTTATTGGGAACCTTTTGCGCCCAGGCTCGAATCAAACTCGTGGCACTGCCCGAACGCGCGCGTGTCGTCGTATCGCTGAATAATGCCGATGCGACGCTGGTCGAGGAAGAGCGTCTTATCACGCTGCAAAAAGGTGTCAACAAAGTCGACTTCTCCTGGCGCGGTGTAAACATCGACGGCAGCTCTATCCAGGTTCGTATGCTCGCGCATCCTGATGCCGTTACAGTGCTCAACACCAGCTATCCACCGAATGAGAATGCGCTTATTTGGGAGATCAACAGCAATGAAGCGCAGGAGGAGCGAGTCCGGATTTCCTACCTGCTTTCAGGCCTCACTCGCGAGGTCTCCTATAAAGCTGTGGCTGAATCGGCCGAAACCTCGCTGGCTTTGCGCAATTATCTCAGGCTGCGGAATGACTCCGGTGAAGATCTCAATGGGGCCGAGATCAACATCGGCTACGGTTCCGATTTCAAGAAGACCATTGAGAACGGCGAGACTCTCGAGATGCTCTCCGAGCGCGTCGAGGCATTGCCGATTAAAAAAGTGCTGACCTGGGATGCGGCTTCGTTGCCATGGGACCCCGAATATGAGAAGAAGACCGTCGGAATCCCGCTTTCCTATATCCTGAAAAACGACAAGCCCTCCAAACTCGGCACGCACACCTTGCTTCCCGGAAAAGTGCGCATTTTCATCAAGACGAAAGAGCAGGGTGACGCCGGTAACGCCAGCGAGGGGGTTGCCTTCACCGGTGAAGATTGGGGCCAGCTGACGCCGGTCGATCGCGAG